>Ga0169931_10001119_pt1 | contig 44068 bp, 38 predicted proteins | sample Kivu_15m_20L_FD_129675 | JGI IMG/M metagenome (GOLD analysis project Ga0169931, IMG submission 129675) | Freshwater microbial communities from Lake Kivu, Western Province, Rwanda to study Microbial Dark Matter (Phase II) - Kivu_15m_20L... | ecosystem: Environmental > Aquatic > Freshwater > Lake... | reverse complement strand
GTCATTCTGAGCGTAGCGAAGAATCCAATGCACCTATCGCTGCAAGAGAGACCCTGGATTCTTCGGCTTCGCCTCAGAATGACATGAAGCATTAACGGCTACAGATTAATTTGAAACGCTATACCGGGCTGCCTACCCGGGCATCATTTGGTTTAATTGCATGAGTTCGGCGGCCCAGCCGACGCTGAAAGTAGCGCAAACCGTCCTGCAGCCCGGCCAGCCGGCTGCGGCAAGCCCGGCTCCGTCCGCAGGCACGAGCCTTCGGCGCGTCGCATCAGGATGTCGGCGCCAGCGTGTCGGCCACCGACAGGCGGTAAGCCTGCACCGCGGGCAGCAGCCCGCCCAGCAGGCACAGCCCGATCATGCCGAGCGGCGCCGCTGCCAGCACCGGATGCCACGCCGTCACCGGCAGCACGACTCCGGTCTGCGCTAGGATAACCTCGGCCACACCTAGATAAAGCAGGAAATACACCGCGAAGCCCGCGACAGCGCCGATCATGCCGATGACCGCGGCCTCACCGAGGACCGCACTGAAAACCGTGCGCCGCTTCGCCCCCAGCGCCCGCAGGATGGCAAGATCGCGGCGCCGTGCGCTCATCGAACTGTAGCTGCTCGCCAGCACGCTGCCCGCCGCGACCAGCGCCACCAGGCCGGCCACCAGCGCCAGCACGCGGTCGAACCATGAAATCTTGTTGAAGAGTTCCGCGATGATCGTGCCCACGGGAAACGCGAGGGTCAGCCGGTTGCCCTGCCGGTTATACATCATGTCCAGCATGAAGCCCGCCGTCGGCGCCCGCAGCTGGATGAGCACGGCACTCACGTCGGTCGCCGCCCGCGGATCGTGGCCGCTCATGGTCTGCACACCGCTGAGCGGAATCCACAGCACCCGGTCGGCGGGCGTGTTGGTCGGCGCGAGGACGCCCGTGACGGTGTAAACCTCCTCGTGCAGCGCATTGGGGTCGAAATTGAGCCCGTGGTAGGGCTGGAAGGTGTCGCCAATCTTCAGGCCCAGCCTCCGCGCGGCAAAGCTGCCGACCACAGCCTCGCGTTCGCCATCGGTAAAAAACCGGCCGCCCGGTTGCACTGCGAAGGATTTTCCGGGGACATACTCGACCGCAAAAAACTCCGGCAATGTGCCCACAATGCGGTAACCGCGCAGGTTGTCGCCCACCGCGATGGGAATCGCGGTGCGCACGGCCGGGTGCCGCTTGATCGCCTCGTAATCGCTCGCGGCCACATTACCCGGCGAGGCCTCCAGGTGGAAAATGGCGTTGAGCACCAACTGCAGCTTCGAGCCGCGGGCGCCCAGCACGGCTTCGAAACCGGTGTTCGTTGCCGTGAAAACCGCGTGCGCCTGCGTCTTCACCATCCACACGCACATCATCAGCCCGGCCGCCAGCGCAATGCTGCCGGCGCTGACCAGCGTGGACAACGCATGCTGCCGCAACGAGCGGCGGATAATCAGCCAGAGAGTCATGCGCAGGCCTCCCGCACCGCACGGTTGAGCGCGGCAAAATCCCCAACCTGCCCAAACTGCGCCAGCGCCGTCTCGTCATGGCTCACCAGCAGGAGCGCCGCGCCGCTTTCCCGGCAAATCTCGCGGATGAGTGTCAGCGCCTCGGCCGCGTGCCGGCGGTCGAGATTTCCGGTCGGTTCATCGGCCAGCACCAAGGCCGGTCGGTTCGCCAGCGCCCGCGCCACCGCCACACGCTGCTGCTGGCCGGTCGAGAGCTGCCGCGGAAAGTGGTCGAGCCGATGCGCCAGTCCCACCCGCTCCAGCAACTGCCGCGCCTGGCTGCGGTCCGCCCCTCGCGGCCCAAAACCCATGCCGAGGAGGACATTCTCCAAAGCCGTGTGCCCCTGCAGCAGGTTGAAGGTCTGGAAAATGTAGCCGATCTTTTCCGCGCGCAACCGATCGCGGCCCGCCTCGGGCAGGGCCGTCATCTCCGCACCGTCTATCCGCACGGTGCCGCTGTCCGCCGTCACGATGCCGGCGATGAGGTTGAGCAGCGTCGTCTTGCCCGAGCCGCTCTCTCCGCGCAGCGCCGCCTGCGCACCGGCCGCGAAGGTGAAAGACTCCAAGTTTACAACCTCCACCATCCGCCCCTCGGGGGTGCGAAACGATTTTTTGAGGTCGGTGATTTCAAGCATGGCCGGGGCTGAGCATCAAAATATCCAAATAGCGGTCAAAACAAACCCTGCTTTCAGCCGGCGCCGCCTGCCTTTTGGTCGCCAACGCGTGTCGTTGTGTCATATCTACCACATGACCCGCGGGCTCCAATTCCGTCAGGCGCTAGAGGCCGAGCAACCCCTGCAGATCGCCGGCGCCATCAACGCCTATGCCGCGCTGCTCGCGCAACGCGCCGGCTTTCGCGCCCTCTACCTCTCCGGCGCGGGCGTGGCCAATCACTCCTGCGGTCTGCCCGACACCGGGCTCACCACGCTGGAGGATGTTTTGACCGATGTCCGCCGCATCACCGCGCGCGTTCCGCTTCCGCTGCTTGTTGACATTGATACCGGGTGGGAGAACCCCGCCATGACCGTGCGGGCCATCGCCGCCGCCGGGGCCGCCGCCGTTCACCTCGAGGACCAGGTGCCGGCCAAGCTCTGCGGCCACCTCCCGGGGAAACACCTCGTGCCCACCGCCGAAATGGTTGCACGCGTGCAAGCCGCCGTCGCCGGCAAGCCCGATCGCGACTTCGTCGTCATGGCCCGCACCGATGCCGCCGCCAACGAGGGTATCGCCGCCACCATCACCCGGGCACAGGCCTACGTCGCCGCCGGAGCCGACATGATTTTCGCCGAGGCCCTGCACACGCTGGAAGATTACCGTGCATTCACCGCGGCCATCAAAGTGCCGGTGCTCGCGAACCTGACCGAGTTTGGCCAGACGCCCTGCTTCACCGTCGGGCAGTTGCGCTCGGCGGGCATCGCCATGGCGCTCTATCCGCTCGGGGCCTCGCGCATGGCCGCCGCCGCTGCGCTGGACTTCTACACCACGCTCCGCCGCGACGGCACGCAGCAGGTCGTCGTGCCAAAAATGCAAACCCGCGCCGACCTCTACGCGACGCTCGGTTACACTCCGCCGAAAGCAACCAAACCGAACTGATCATTTGCCGATGAGCCCCGAAACTCCCGCTCCTAAAACCAAGAAATCCGTCGCGCTCTCCGGCGTGCCCGCCGGCAACACCGCCCTCTGCACCGTCGGCCACTCGGGCAACGACCTGCACTACCGTGGCTACGACATCGCCGACCTCGCGAACCACGCCACCTACGAGGAGATCGCCCATCTGCTCGTCCACGAGCGTCTGCCCAACGGCGCCGAGCTGGCCGCGTATCGCGCCCGCCTGCAAAAGCTCCGCGGACTGCCGCCGGCGCTGCGCAATGTGCTCGAACAGATCCCCGCGACCGCACACCCGATGGATGTCCTCCGCACCGGCTGCTCGATGCTGGGGCACCTCGAACCGGAAAATCTCCCCTCCTCCGGCGGCAACGCCGCCTCGGCGCCCGGCGCACGCGCCATCGCCGACCGGCTCCTCGCCTGCTTTCCCTCGATGCTGCTCTACTGGCACCATTTTGCCACGACCGGCCGGCGTATCGCGGTTGAAACGGATGACGACTCCATCGCCGGGCACTTTCTGCACCTGCTGCACCAGCGGGCGCCGGCGGCGGAACACGTCCGCGCGCTCGATCGCTCGCTCATCGTCTACGCCGAGCACGAGTTTAACGCCTCGACCTTCACCTGCCGGGTCATCGCCGGCACGGGCTCCGACATCTACTCCTGCCTCACCGGCGGCATCGGCGCGCTGCGCGGCCCCAAGCATGGCGGCGCTAACGAGGTCGCCTTGGAAATCCAGCAGCGCTACCCCACGCCCGACGAGGCCGAGGCCGACATCCGCGCCCGCATGGCCCGCAAGGAGATCATCATCGGCTTCGGCCACCCGGTTTACACCATCGGCGACCCGCGCAATCCCATCATCAAGACCATCTCCCGCGAACTGAGCGCTGCGCAGGGCGACATGAAACTGTTCAACGTCGCCGAGCGCATCGAAAGCCTGCTGTGGAACGAGAAAAAGATGTTCCCTAACCTCGACTGGTTCAGCGCCGTGGCCTACCACCGGCTCGGCGTGCCGATGCTGATGTTCACGCCGCTCTTCGTGATGGCCCGCACCGCCGGCTGGGCCGCGCACGTCATCGAGCAGCGGACCGACGGCAAGATCATCCGCCCCTCCGCCAACTACATCGGCCCGGCGGACCGTCTCTTCGTGCCGATCGCGCAGCGCGCCTGATCGTTCTCATTCTCGTAATCTTTCTCGTTCTCTCCAATCTCGGGAGAACGATTACGAGCAAGAGAACGAGAACGATTCAATCATGTCCTCCCCCATCTCCAACATCCGCCCGCCCGCCGACCAACTCCTCGCCGAACTCGCCGACTACGCGCTCAACGCGAAGATCACCGGTGACGAGGCGCTCGATACCGCCCGCTGGTGCCTCGCCGACACCCTCGCCTGCGGCATCATGGCGCTCGCCTACCCGGCCTGCACGAAGCTCCTCGGCCCCATCGTCCCCGGCACCACCATCGTGAACGGCGCACGCGTGCCCGGCACGGGCTACGAACTCGATCCCGTGCAAGGCGCGTTCAACATCGGCACCATTGTCCGCTGGCTCGACTTCAACGACACCTGGCTCGCCGCCGAATGGGGCCACCCTTCCGACAACCTCGGCGCCATCCTGGCCGTCTCCGACTGGCTCTCGCGCCACCAAGCCGCCGGCACCACCCCCGCCGCCTTCCACTCCACACTCCGCCTTCCGCATTCCGCACTCACCATGCGCGACGTCCTCGTCGCCATGGTCAAGGCCCACGAGATCCAGGGCGTCCTCGCCTTGGAAAACTCCTTCAACCGTGTCGGCCTCGACCACGTCCTGCTGGTCCGCATCGCCTCCACCGCCGTCACCGCCGCGATGCTGGGCGGAACCCGCGAGCAGGTCATCAACGCCATCTCGCATGCGTGGCTCGACGGCTCCGCGCTCCGCACTTACCGCCATGCGCCCAACACCGGCTCGCGCAAATCCTGGGCCGCCGGCGACGCCACCAGCCGCGCCGTTCGCCTCGCGCTGATCGCGATGACCGGCGAGATGGGCTACCCTTCCGTGCTCACCGCCAAGACCTGGGGCTTCCAGGACGTTTCCTTCAAGGGCCATCCCGTGAAGCTCGCCCGACCGCTCGGCAGCTACGTGATGGAGCACGTCCTTTTCAAAATCTCCTTCCCGGCCGAGTTCCACGCGCAAACCGCCGTCGAGTGCGCCATGCAGCTCCACCCGCTCGTGAAGGACCGCCTCGACCAGATCGAGCGCGTCGAACTGACGACACACGAGTCGGCCATCCGCATCATCGACAAGTCCGGTCCGCTCCACAACCCGGCCGACCGCGACCACTGCCTCCAATACATGGCCGCCATCGGCCTCATCTTCGGCAACCTCACCGCCGATCACTACGAGGACAACATCGCCGCCGATCCGCGCATCGACGCCCTCCGCGCCAAAATGAAGGTCACCGAGGACAAATCCTACTCGAAGGACTACCTCGACCCGGAAAAGCGCTCCATCGCCAACGCGATCCAGGTCATCTTCAAGGACGGCTCAAAAACCGACCGGATCGAAGTCCACTACCCCATCGGCCACCGCCGCCGTCGCGCCGAGGGCATCCCCGTCCTCCAGCAAAAAGCCCGCGACGCCTTCACCGCTCATTACGGCAAGGACAAGGTCGCGCAATTGATGGCGATGTTCTCGAATCGTTCAGCTTTGGCAGCCATGCCGGTCCATGAATTCGCCTCTGCCTTTATAAAAAACTGACGGCCTGCTTGTAGCTTACGATGCCTTCGAAGCCGCCGAAGGTATCCGCGTGATCATTGGACCGACTGCTGGACTCACGCTTGTCTTACTGCGCCATCCCCTTGACTCATTCTGGTCTTGGGCAAGCCAGCAGCCACTTCCCCGCCTGAATCGGCGACTACCGTCTCGGCACACCCCTACGCATGCCTACGCATGGCCGGTTGGATGCGGGACTGGTAAACTCGCGGGCGATGTTCATCGCCGTCATCATTGTCTCCGCGCTCAGCCTGCTCGTGGCCACCGAAACCGAGGATTGATCGCGGCGCGCGCCGCTCCTGACCGGAGGTTGTCAGGGCGCATGGTATAATCCCGCCATGCCCCGCAAAAAACCCTCCCTCTCCTCACCCAAGGCCCCCGTGCAGGTCCGCGCCATCGACTTCGTGATGTATAACACGAAGGACATCCGCAAAGCCCGCGCATTTTACCAAAAACTCTTAGGCTTCAAAAAAGGCGAGGAATGGACCGACTGGTGGTCGGAGTTCCATACGGAACCCGTCACCCTCTGCCTCAACGGCACCGAGCACGACCGGCATTCCGAATGGGATTGGTCCGGGCCCGCCTGCGTGGCGCTCGCGGTGGACGATGTGCCTGCCGCCATCGCCGCCTGCCGCAAGCACAGGGCGAAAGTGCTGATCCCGCCGGTCGAAACCCGCGTCTGCTGGATGGCTTGGATCGCCGACCCCGACGGCAACCGCATCTGCCTGCACTCGCGCAAGGACGGCAGCACGGGCTGAGACCCGGGATTGTCACCGCGCAGACTCTGCCGTAGTCGGGACAGGTCACCACCATGCCTTCCCGGCCGTCTGCAGCACCCTTATCATTTCCGCGCCCCGCACTGGCGCTGACCATCCTGCTGGTGGTCACGGTGCTCGCCTACGCCAACAGCCTGCGGGCGCCGTTCGTCTTCGACGATCTCGCCGTCACGGTGCGCAACGAAACCATCCGCAGCCTGGGCACCGCCTGGCAAACACCGCCCGGCGACGCCAACACCGCGAACCGGCCGGTGACCAATTTCACCTTTGCGCTCAATTACGCCGTGGGCGGGCTCGACCCCGGGGGTTATCACGCCACCAACCTGCTGATCCACCTCCTCGCCGGGTTCACGTTATGGGGACTCGTGCGGCATACGCTCGAACTGCCGGGCAAGGAGGTCGCTTGGGTATCGCCCCACGCGGGGCGGATCGCGTTTGCGACCGCGCTGCTCTGGGCGGTGCATCCGTTGCAAACCGCCGCCGTCACGGCCGTGGCCCAGCGCACGGAGTCGCTTTGCGGATTGTTCTACCTGCTGGTTTTTTACGGATTCGTCCGCGGCGTCCGCTCGCCGCAGCCTTGGCGGTGGTGGACGGGCGCCTTCGTCGCCTGCCTGGCTGGCATGGGCACAAAGGAGGTCATGGTCACCGCGCCGGTGCTGCTGATTCTCTACGACCGCACGTTCGTCACCGGCAGCTTCGCCGGCGTCTGGCGCGAACGGCGCCGGGTGCATGCGCTCATGCTCACCACGTGGATTCTGTTGGCCGCGATCCTGTGGCAGGCAGGCGGCACGCGTGGCACCGCGGCGGGTTTCGGGCTCGGCGTAGAGTGGTGGCAGTATGCGCTCAAGCAATGCGAAACCATGCTTCTCTACCTGCGGCTGGCCATCGTGCCGTGGCCGTTGACCTATGATCACGGCACCGCCGTGGTCACCCAGCTTGGCGCCGTCTGGTGGCAGGCAATATTCCTTGCGGCGCTGCTGGGCGCAACGGGCTGGGCGCTATGGCGCCGCCCGGCCGCGGGGTTTCTCGGCGCGTGGTTTTTTGTGATTCTCGCGCCTTCCTCCAGCGTGGTGCCGTTGGTGGAGCAAACCGTCGCGGAGCACCGCATGTATCTGCCCCTCGCCGCCGTGCTTGTCGCTGCTGTCCTCGGCCTGCACTCGGGGTTGGGGCGGAAGTTTGTCGCAGTGGTGGCGGCCGTGGCGCTGGCCGCTGCCGCCGGCACGCTGGCGCGCAACCACACCTACCGCAGCGAGCTCGCGCTCTGGCAGGACACCGCGGCCAAGGCTCCGGATAATTTTCGCGCCCATTACAACCTTGGGTCCGTCTATCTTGAAGCGGGCGACCTGACCGATGCGATCGCCAGCCTAGAGCGCGCCCGCGCACTCGCGCCAGACGATGTCGGCGTGCTCAACAACCTCGGCAACGCCCTCCTCGCGGCCGGACGCGTCGCAGAAGCCCGGCGCTGCCTGATCCGCGCGGCCGACCTACGGCCGGATTCCGCGCCCATCCAGCTAAACCTTGGGCGCGCCTGGGCCGCGGAGGCCCGTTGGCCGGAAGCACAAACCGCCTTCAACGCCGCCGCCACGCTGGATCCGGATCTGGCCGAAGCGCACGCCAACCTCGGCGCGGTGCATTTGCAGACCGGGGACTGGGCCGCCGCCCAGACCGCCAGCCTCCAAGCCCTTGCCCTCGCCCCGGACCTCACCGTCGCCCGGCGGAATCTCGGCCTGGCGCTGCTGCAACTGCAACAACCCGCCGAAGCCGCCACGCAATTGGAGCGCGTGCTCGCCGCAACGCCGGATGATGTCACCGCCCGGCGCGCCCTGGCCTACGCCCGCACCTTGCTTTCACGCTGACCAGAGGCCGCGGCGGAGGCGAACCTCGCCGTTTCCTGATTTGCCTCAGGCCGGACGACCCGCTTCGTTGGGCGCAAATGCAACGCACTCCGATCAAAGCCGCCCTCAACGCCACCAGCCCCATGGACGCGATCCTGCTCCAGGGCTGGGTCCGCACCCGTCGCGACGCCAAGGCCTTCTCCTTCATCGAGCTCAACGACGGCTCCTGCCTCAAGGGCCTGCAGGTCATCGTGGATGCCGCGCTCACCGACTATGTCCACATCGCCAAGGCCAATACCGGCGCTTCGGTGGAAGTGCGCGGCAAGCTGGTTGAATCGAAAGGCGGCGGCCAGAAATGGGAGGTGGTCGCGGAGAAATTCACCGTGCTCGGCGAGGCCGACGCCACCTACCCGCTCCAGAAAAAGGGCCACACGATGGAGTTTCTCCGCGAAATCGCCCACCTGCGTCCGCGCTCCAATCTCTTCGGCGCGGTCTTCCGCGTGCGCAGCCGGCTGGCCTACGCCGTCCACCGCTTCTTCCAGGAAAAGGACTTTTACTACGTGCACACGCCGATCGTCACCGCCAGCGACGCCGAGGGCGCCGGCGACATGTTCCGCGTCACCACCCTGGACATTGCCAACCCGCCCAGGACCGCGGACGGCAAAGGCGTGGACAATGCGCAGGATTTTTTCGGCAAAAAGACCTTCCTCACCGTCAGCGGCCAGCTCGAGGCGGAGATCTTCGCCTGCGCGTTGAGCAACGTCTATACCTTCGGCCCAACCTTCCGCGCCGAAAACTCCCACACCTCGCGCCATGCCTCCGAGTTCTGGATGATCGAGCCCGAGGTCGCGTTTTGCGACCTGCAGGGCGACATGGATCTCGCGGAGGAATTCGTGAAATATCTCATCCGCAACATCCGGGATAATTGCGCGGCCGACCTCGAGTTCTTCGCCAAGTTCGTGGACAAAGACCTGCTGCCCCGCCTCGACTTCGTCCTGGAGAAGCCCTTCGTGCGGTGCAGCTACACCGAGGCCGTCGAGATCCTCAACCAATCCGGCAGGACTTGGGAGCATCCCGTGGCCTGGGGCGACAATCTCCAGTCCGAGCACGAGCGCTACCTCACCGAGGAGCACTTCAAGTGCCCGGTCACAGTCTACAATTACCCGCGGGCGATCAAGGCGTTCTACATGCGCCAGACCGACGGCTGCGCGCCCGGCCGCGAGACCGTCGCCGCGATGGACCTGCTCGTGCCCGGCATCGGCGAAATCATCGGCGGCAGCCAGCGCGAGGAACGTCTCGACAAGCTAAAGGACGGCATGGCGCTGCACCACCTCGACGAGAAAAACTACTGGTGGTATCTCGACCTGCGCCGCTACGGCACCGTGCCGCACGCCGGCTTCGGCCTCGGCTTTGAGCGCATGCTGATGTTCGTCACCGGCGTCGCCAATATCCGCGACGTCATCCCCTTCGCCCGCACCCCGGGCACGGCGGAGTTCTGAAGCGGAGCAATCGCTGTAACCCAAGTTAGGTTGGAATATAGGAGCCTGCTTGCAGGCGATGGATCGCCGTGCCGCGGGTGCCAAGGCATCGCCTGCAAGCAGGCTCCTACAAATCAGAGAAAGAACCGCGAGTGTAGCGAGGTGGGTTGGTTATCCCCATGCCCCAAGCATTACCCACGGGATTTTAACTTTGTTGTGGATTGAGCCAGTCCGGGTTGCTCACCAGCGGCCTTCAGCAGCACGCGGCTGATGATCAGCCGCTGGACCTCGCTGGAGCCCTCGCCGATCTCGCAGAGCCGGGCGTCGCGCCACATGCGCTCGACGCCCGTGTCGCGCGTGTAGCCCCAGCCGCCGCAGATCTGCAGGGCGCTGTTGGCCGCGCGCGAAGCCGCCTCGCTCGCGTAGAGCTTGGCCACCGACGCCTCCAGGCTGAACCGCTGGCCCCGGGCGTGCATCACGCAGGGCTGGAGCAGCAGCGCCTCGGCGGCGCGCAGCTCGACCTCGCAGTCGGCGAGCTTGAACTGCAGCGCCTGGAACTCCGCGATCGCCTTCCCGAACTGCCGGCGCGTGAGCATGCGCTGCTTCGCGATGTCCACCGCACCGCGCCCAAGCCCGATCGCCATCGCGGCGATGCCGAGCCGGCCGCCATCGAGGCACGCGAGCGCCGCGTGCTGGCCACGGCCGCGTTCGCCGATGAGTTCGCCGCGGACTTTTTCCAGATAAAACTCGCTGGTGTTGCTCGCCCGCACCCCGGAGGTCTTCACCGTGCGCACCGGCGTGATGTCCTTCGTCTCGATCCAGAAAGCGGAGAACTCCTTCTTGCCCTTTTCATCCTTCCCGGTGACGGCCATCACGACCATTCGGTCGGAGTGCAGGCCCATGGTGATGTAGAGCTTGTGCCCGTTGAGCTCCCACGTGCCGTCCGGCAGCGGCGTGGCGGTGGTCTCAACGCCGCCGGTGTCGGACCCGGCGTTGGGCTCGGTGAGCGCCCACGCCACCATCCAGTCGCCGTTGAGGACGCCCGGGAAAATCTTCCGCTTCAACTCCTCGCCGGGCCGGTGTTTTGTTCCGGCCTCGATCTCGCCGAGGCCGCCCAACCGGGCCAGGCGGAAATCTCCGCCTCCCATGTCCGGGTGACGCTCCACGATCTTGCCACCACGCGGCTCATCACCATCGCCGCCGTGCATGGCTCAGCCATCGCCGGCGGCGCGGGCCTGATGTCGGCCTGCGATTTCGTCGTCGCCGCGGGTGACGCCAAGTTTGGTTACCCCAAGGTGCGTCGCGGCTTCGTGCCCGCGCTGATCATGACTTTTCTGCGCCGCCAGCTCCGCGAGCGCGATGGCCGCGAGCTCCTGCTGCTGGGCAAGACCTTCGACGCCGCACACGCCCATGCCATCGGGCTGATCAACTGGGTCGTGGCCGATTCCGCCACGCTCGATCTGGAGGTTACCACCCTCATCAGTTCGCTCCTGCAGGGCGCGCCCGGAGCACTGACCGACACCAAGGAACTGCTCGCCGAGCTCTGGCCCTCGCCCGTCGCGGAGGATCTGGGCAAAGCGCACGCCCATCACCTCACGGCGCGCAACTCCGCCGAGGCGCGCGAAGGTGTGGCGGCTTTTCTGGAAAAACGCGCGCCCAACTGGGCGCCCAAGTAAGCCGGGTTAACCGGACTTTTCCTCGCCGGACTTCCGGCTGCGCCCGCGCTTCGGTTTTTCCCCGTCGCCGCCCTCGGGATATTTCGAGGCCTTGGCATTGAGCCAGAGTTGGCCCTTCGCGTTGCGGTTAAACCAGAAGATCTCGCCCGCGTCTTCGACGAAGACCGGCTTCTCGCGCGCCTTCTCCGGCACCTTGAGGCCAAGGGCGATGAGCGTCGCGATAAACTCCTCCCTCGGCTTGCCGAGTTCGCCGGCGAGTTTTTCCGTCTCGCCCGCGAAGGTCCCGGTTTTGCCGGGCTTGAGCAACAGGCGCACGGCTGGAAACACTGTCTCTGCTTTCCGAGCGGGCGCGGCCTCTTCAGTCGGTGCCGCGGTGACGGCCGGAGCGCCGCCGGTTTCCGCTGGAGCCGCTTCGGTCGTGACGGCGGACGCGAGCGTCTCGCCTTCCTTTTTCTCGCGGCCGTTGATCCAAACCCCGCCGCGCTGGTCTTTGTTGAGCCACCAAAGTTCGACGCCGAACTCGGCATAGACGGGTTGGTCGCCGGACTTTTCGGGCAGACTCAGACCAAGTGCGCCGAAGGAACTGATGAGCTCGGCCTCGGTCGTGCGCAGCGCGCGGGCCAGAAAGCTGGTGCTACCCGAACCGCCGGGGCCGCGGCGGTTGCGGCGCATGTGCGGGCGGATTTCCTCCAGCAACTCGGGGCCGGCCGGCAACGGGGCGACGGGCCGGCTATCCGCCTTGGTTTTTGGGGGGTCCGCCGTAGGTTCGCCCGCATGCTCGGTGGGCTCCGGACGGCGGTTGCCGCCATTGGCCGGCTCCGGCGTTTCCTCCGTGGCCACCTTGGTGCCCTGCACCACGCGAAACACCGGGCGCGGTTTCTCGCGCATGTTGATCCAAATCTCGCCGCGGCGGTTGATATTTACCCAGAAGAGATCGCCGTCGTATTCGATGTAAAGGGGCTTGGCATTCTCGTCGGCCGGAATCTGGAAGCCACACTCCATGAGCGCGCCTTTGATGTCCTCCTCGGCGAGATCCCACTTCTTGGCCAGAAAATCGAGCCCCGCCGACATGCCCGCGCCGCGCTGGTTGCGGCGCATGTGGGGTTTCAGGGCATCGAAGAAGGTCGGCAGCTCGTCCTCCTCGCCCAATTTGTCCCAGTCGTCTTTTTCCTCATCCTCCGGCGCATCGGGTTCGTCGTCGCGCGACGTGTCCACCGGCTTGCGGAAGCCATCGTCGGGCGCCGCTTTTTCCTCAAGGTAGTTCAAGGCCTGCAGCTCGGCCGCCGGCGGCGCACTGCTCGTGGCGGCCTTGAACTTGGCCTCAAACTCGGCGCGCAGTTTCTCGGCCTCGGCCTTGGCGGCAACCGCCGCGGCGTCCTGCAATGTCCAGTCGCGCTGCGTGGAACGCCGGGCGAGACCGGAAAAAGAGAGCGGATTGTCCGGCAGCGGCGTGTAGTGGATGATCTCCCATTCGTCGCGGCCGAGATCGTTGAGAAATTTTTCTAACAGCGCGGGCGTGGCGAAGCCCCCCTTGCCGCTAGTGATGACCTTGTATTCCCAAAGTGACATAGAAAGTGGTGGGTGAAACGGGTCCCAGCCATCCCAGATGGCGCGCCGCCTGCCGAGCCTTTTCTGGGACGGGGCTTATTTGGTCACGGCAGCCAGAAAATGCGCCAGCCCTCGGTGGATGAGACGCCCCGCCGGACCCCAGTCCGTGAGTTCGCAGGCATGGGTGGTCCATGGTATTTCCAAGAGCAGATGCGGCACCTCCGCCTCGGCCAACCGGGCTGCCAACCGCCGGCTGTGTCGCACCCAGACAAGCGTATCAATCGTGCCATGAGCCAGCAGCGTCGGCGGGGTGCGGCCCGGTGCCACCAGCAGCTGCCCGCTCGCCGTGTCGTAGATTTCCTCCCGGCCTTCCGGCGCTCCGCCGAGAAACTGCTGCATCAACTTCCGCGAATTGAGCGCATCATCCTCCCGGGAAACCGACCAGGCGAACCGCATGTCATGCAGCGCATAAAGTGCGACCACGCCCCGGATCGCCGGATCACCCAGATAGCCTACCGCTGCGGCAATCTGTCCACCCGCCGAACGGCCGGCCAAGACCAGCCGCGCGGGATCAATTCCGAGTTCGCCCGCATGGGATTTGAGCCAGACGACGGCCGCCAGTGCATCCTCGCGCTGCGCGGGCCAGGGATGCTTGGGCGCCAGCCGGTAGGAAATGGCGGCCACCGCATAACCCATCCGCGCCAGCCGGCGGTTGAATCCCGTCAGTTGCGTGCGGTCGCCCGCATCCCAGCCGCCGCCGTGCACCATGATCACGCAGGGTGCCGGCCGGCCGTCGTCGCGCCGCACCGGATAAAAATCAAGCGTCCGCCCCGGTGCATACTCATGCGTTTGCACTGGGCCGGGCGAACTCGCCAGCTGCGGCGGGGCCGCCCCAAATGCCCGGGTCAGCGCCGGCTTCAGTCTCTGGCCGATCCACCAACCCCGCGCCACCGGCAGCACCAGTAAACCGACCGCCAGCCCGGACATCGCCGGCACGGGCCCCAAGATCGCGCTGTCAGCGGGAAGCCGCGACCACGCGATCCAGCCGACCAGCAAGGGCACCACGCTCAAGCACCAGCCAAATTCTCCGGCCAGCAGCGCCAGCCGCCAGTTTACCCACACCGGCACACGGAAGACAGTGAACAACGCCAGCCCGAGCGACAACAGGGCGAGTAAGAGCAAAAGGAACGACAGGAGCATGCCGTTAATACGCACCGCGGCGGCTCCCCGACGAATCATTTTCGGCGTGTCGCCCGGCCCCGGGCTGTTTTGCTCCCGTCATGCGCCGGCTCGACCAACTCCTCGCCAACCTCGGCTACTGCAGCCGCCGCGAAGCGCGCGCCTGGGTCGAAGCCGGCCGGGTGACCGTCGCGGGAACTGTCGCAGACAACCCCGGCCAAAAAGCCGCGTCCGCCGCGGTGCAGGTGGACGGTGAACCGCTCGATCATCCCGACGGCTTGCTGCTCCTGCTGCACAAACCCGCCGGCTTGGTGTGCTCCCACGACGAACGCGAGGGGCCCAATGTCTATTCGCTGCTGCCGCCCCGTTGGCGACAGCGCAACCCCGTCGTCACCAGCATAGGCCGGCTCGACAAAGAGACCACCGGCCTCTTGCTCCTCACCGACCAAAGCGCGCTCGTCCACCGCCTCACCTCGCCCAAACACAAGGTGCCAAAAATTTACCGCGCCACGTTGGACCGCGACCTCACACCCGACCTGATTCCGCTCTTCGCCGCCGGCACCCTGCAGCTCGAAGGCGAGAAAGAGCCGTGTCGGCCGGCGGAGTTGCACATCGCAGCCCCACGCGAAGCGGAGCTGATTCTCACCGAAGGCAAATACCACCAAGTCCGCCGGATGTTCGCCGCCACCGGCCGCACCGTGCTGACCCTGCACCGCACCCGCTTCGGCCCACTGGATCTCGGCAACCTGCCCGCCGGCCAGTGGCGGGAGCTGCCGCTGGACACTTTCTCTCTGGTCTAGACTGGGATATGTCAGGCTGGATTTCTACTCGCTACCCGCTGCTCACTGCCCGCTACTACCCATCATGTATGACCTGCCTCTCACCGGCGCCCAGCGGACTTATCTGCGAGGGCTTGGCCAAACCCTCGCGCCGGCGCTGAAGCTTGGCAAAGGCGGCCTCACGCCGGCTTTTTTCAAGGAACTGCAAAAGCAACTCCAGGCCCACGAGCTGGTGAAGCTGCGTTTCCTCGGCGCCGAGCGCGATGAACGCGCCGCCTTCTGCACCCAAATCGCCGACGAAGGCCGTTGCCTCTGCATCGGCGCGGTCGGTCACACCGCGTTGTTTTACCGGCAGCATCCCGAGCCGGCCGCCCGCAGCATCACCCTGCCGTAAGATCCATCAACCTCGCCCATCCCCTGTTCCCGCAGGTAGGGCGCGGCCGCTGGGCGCGCCGATTCTCATTTGCGGCGGGCCCAGCGGTCCCGCCCTACCGATTCCCCTTTTCGTAATCTGCATCAAAAATGAAAACCCTCACCCTTTCCCCGGATCAAATCCACCACTACCGCGAGCACGGCTACCTGCTCTTGGGCAAGGTGCTCACCGATACGCAGGTCGCCGCCATGCAGGCGGAAGAGCTGCGTTTTCGCACCGCGCCCATCTGGCCGGACAGCAACGTGAAGACGGGCCAGACGATTTTCCGCAGCCAGATCCAGGCCTACTCCGCCGCCGTGCGCGAGGTGGGGCTCCACGGCGGCCATGTGCCCGCCATGCAGCAGCTCATCGGGCCCAATCTGATCTTCTGGTTCACGCAGTTTGTGACCAAGTTTCCCGACGCGGCTTCCGGCAAGAGCGAGTTTCCCTGGCATCAGGACAACGGCTACTCCAAGGGCATCGAGCCCGCGACCAACATCACCGTGTGGGTGGCACTCGACGCGGTGGACGAACACAACGGCTGTGTTTACGTGCATCCCGGCAGCCACCGGCGGGGGTTGCTGCCGCACGAGACCAAGGGCGAGAGCTGGCACCTGCACGTGCCGGTGGAGGGCGACGGCGTGCCCGCGATCCTGCAGCCCGGCGAGGCCGTGGCATTTACCGGCCTGACGCTGCACCGCTCATTGCTCAATCACAGCGACCGGCCACGCCGCGGCTTCTTCATGGAATACGCCGAGGCCAATGCCATTGAGATGGCCACCACCGCCACGCCGCGACCACTGGTCGAGCGGAGCTGCGTGTATTTTATCGGCGGGCAAGCCGACCTGAGCCGACGGACCGTGCCGCCGCCGCTGGCCTGATCGCCAGCGAGACCGGTCCCCGCTGACTTACTTACCGACGCGCTGGGCGCGGACGCCCTGCTGGTAGGCTTTGCGCACCTAGGCGTCGCAACCCTTTTCGAGCGCCGGGTAGATCGATATGGCCGCGGCCAACGCCTTCTCGTGCTCGGCCGTGCCGCCATACATCACGTGCAGATAGACGGAATAGTCGTCGAGATTGTTGAAGGACTGGGTGGACGTCTGCTTCACAAATTCCACCCCGCCGATGGCCGCGAGGCCGCCGAAGGGAACTTTGGACGCCAGCGCCTTGCCGGCCTGCTCGCCCGCCTTGGCGCCGACCGCGGCGCCCACCTGCGCGCCCAAGGCCTTCTCGGCCCATTCGGTCAGGTTGCCGTCGTTGTCGTAGGGCAGCAGGAAACGGCCGCTGCTGTCGGGGATTGGCTCCGGCGCGACGATTTCAACCGACTGCTCCTTCATTTTGGCACTCAGCTCCATGACTTTGCCGAGAATGATCTGGGCTTTGATGATGTTGCCGATGTCGCGTTGGGCGAAGGCAGGCAGGGCGGAAGCGAGTGCTACGATGAGGACGAAGCGCAGGGTGGTCTTAATGGGGAAGCTGGGTTGAGGGAACGCGGCGAAACTGGTTGTGCCCACCATAATCTCAAGCCTGCGGCGTTCCGGGGCGCTACGTAAAGTTGCGCAGGACGTCAGTGCTGAAGCCATCGGGAGCAGGATTGAAGCCTTCCGAGCGGCGTCTATTCATGGCGGCTCTATGTTCATCATCATTGGCAGTGACGGGAAAGAATACGGCCCGGTTTCGACCGAGCAGGTGCAATCATGGATCGCCGGCGGACGCGCCAACCTCGAGACCCAGGCCAAGCGCGTGGGCGAGGAACAGTGGCGGCGGCTGGGCGACTTCCCCGAGTTCAACGGCGCCGGTGCACCCATTCCTCCGGTCGCCCCCGTCGCTCCGGCCGCGGCTCAGGGCGGCACCGACCAGGTCAACGTGGACCCGAAAGCCTATGCCGACGAACTCATCGGCCGCGCCGGCGTGCTGAGCATCGGCGGCTGCTTGGAACGCAGTTGGAACCTGCTCAAGGCGAACTTCTGGCCGCTGGTCGGCTGCACCTTCGTGCTGTTCGTCGTGATGATGATCGCCCAGTCCATCCCGCTGCTGGGCCTGCTGGTCAGCATCCTGCTCACCGGCGTGTTCTACGGCGGTCTCTACCTTTACTACCTGAAAAAAATCCGCGGCCAGCCCGCCGAGCTGGGCGATGCTTTCGCCGGATTCAGCCTAGCGTTCCTGCCGCTGATGCTGGCCACGCTAGTCTCCACCCTGCTTACGATGGTCGGCTTCCTGCTGCTCATCCTTCCGGGCATCTATCTGGCGGTGAGCTACGCCTTCACCTACATGCTCGTGATCGACAAGCGTCTGGAGTTTTGGGCTGCGATGGAGGTGAGCCGGCGCGTGATCACCGCCCAGTGGTTCCGGATGTTTGCACTCATCCTGCTCGGCGCCATCATCGCCGCCCTCGGCGTGATCGGTCTCTTCATCGGCGTGTTCATCACCCTGCCGATCATGATCGGCGCCATCGCTTACGCCTACGAGGATCTCTGCAATCCGCCGCCCAAGGCCTGAGCGGGTTTGCCGCCCGCAAAAAGCCGCCGGCCCGCCGGCGGCTTTTTTTGCACACTCACACGATGCGGTCGGTCCATGCCCCGCCGCCGGTCGTAAAAGCCGCGAGGTTTGCGAGAAAGTGCTCCACCAACGCCTCGTCCTGATCATGCCGCCCGCCCGCCGTGTGCGGGGTGACGTAACAGTTCGGCGTGTTCCAAAAGGCGTGATCCTTGGCCAGCGGCTCGGGCTCGAATACATCGAGATAGGCGGCGCCCAAGCGGCCGGAGCGCAGCGCTTCCAGCAACGCGTTGTCGTCCACGGTCGTGCCGCGGCCCACGTTGTAGAACCGGGCGCCGGGCTTGCAGCACGCCAGCCGCCGCGCGTTGACGTAGCCGCGGGTGGCCGCGTTGTCGGGCAGGATGTTCACGACATGATCGGCCAGCGGCAGCACGCTGCTGATCTTTTCCTCGGGGATGATGCGCACGCCCGTCTCGCTGCGGGTCTGCCGCCGCACGGCATAGACCGTCATGCCGTAAGGCGCGAGCAGCGCGGCCAGCCGGCGGCCGATGGCCCCGTAGCCGAGGAGCAGCACGGTCTGGCCGGTGAGCAGGCGCGAATCGTAACGGCGCTGCTCATAGTTCCAGTCATGGCCGCCCAACTGGTCGCGGTATGACGGCAGCAGGTTGCGGCCCAGCGCGAGCATCATTGCCATGACATGCTGCGCACAGGGATCGGCAAAAACCTCGGAAGCGTTGGTGAAGACGGCGCCGCGCGCGCGCAGCGTCTCCTTGAACTCCGGCGTGTCGTAGCGCGTGTAACCGGCCGTCGTCACCTCGATCCAGCGCAGCCCGGCATGGTTCAGGCAGTCCGTCGGCAACGGCTGGCCAAAGGCCACGTCGGCGGTCGCGAGCAACGCATCCGGTTTGCCGGCCTGCAGGACATTGCTGGAGACGGTCTCGGCCCACACCAGCCGGTGCGCCCCCACGCCTGCGGTCAGCCGCGCCGTGGCCGCGGGATTAAACTTCGTGTTGCACCAGATCGTGAGACTCATCGCACCGGTGAGCACGCCGCGCCCCGCCCCGCCGTGCAAGCAAAAGCTCCGTCAGCGCCCGGCGTTACTTCGTCAGTTCAACCCACACCTCGTGCGAGCGATACAGCGAGTCGGGAGTAACCGGGTGCGGTTTCTCCGCATAAAACCGCGGACGCCCCGCCACCTCGATGCGCGCATCAATCACGATCTGCCGGCCCGCGCGGATGTCGCCCGGCAGGTAGGGCAGCTCAAAGGCGATGGGCGGATTGCCGGGATTGGAAACGCTCTTCTCCGCGATCACGATCGCCGGCGCATCCGGCCGGGTGACATCCAGCAGGCGGAGCGTGAGCACCGCATCCGCCGGCAACGCGATCCGCGCCCGGTAGTTCACGGTGCCGCTGACCACGGGCCCTTGGGCGCCCCCGGCCGGCTGGCGCGAGGCGCACCCGGCGGTCACGCCCAGGGCCAGTCCCGTCAAAAGCAGTGCGGTTAAAAATTTCATGCAGGTTCCTCGTTGGTGACTGCGGCCATGCTGCGCAGTTCCTCCACCCGGTCGTTGATGGCTGTCAACAATTCCGTGTGCTCCCGGGCTTCGCAATCATGCGTATGCACCAAACCGCTGGCAAAGGGCGGCTGTTCGCCGGGCCGGTCGGCCCAGTGGCTCCAAGCATAGCCGATCACCGCCGGATGGGCCACGGCCCGGCTGAGCACCAGCCGGCCGCGGCGCAGCATCCGCTCCACCGCCGTCAGCCGGCGCAGGGGACGGGCGGCCGCTTCATGGATGAATTCGGGCCGCGTCCAGTTGAAATCCGCCAGCAGCACGGGCCGCGCGGCCGCCGCCGGTTGCGCGGTCAGCTCGGTGTGGTCAATCACCCGCACGTCCACCGTCGGGTTCAGGTTGCCGGCCCGCATCGCGGCCGTCGCCGGGCCGCCCCAGCGGCAGCCCAGCACGAGATGATGCGGCGCCTGCGTGCGGATCGCGGCCGTCGCGACGGAAAAATACCGCCGGGCATATTCCTCCACCCATTGGGCGTCATCGCGCAGGTAGCCGCGGCCGGTCAGGCCCTGCTCCAGGCGCGTCCGCTCCCGCAGGGCGTCTTTGTTCGTGAGCGTTTCGCCCCAGGCCTTGGTCAGCGCTTCCCACCGGCCGCCATGCAGCGCGAGGACAAATTCCCAAGCCGCATGATAGGCGGCATGCGCCGGCTCCAGGCTCAGGCAGCTCTGGAGCAGTCCGGGGCGATCTCCTGCCGCCGGCCGCGCCCAGGCGGGAAACTCGTCGGTAAACCAGCCCAACAGCTCGCGGGTCCCCGCCAGCGGGGCGCAGACCTCTGCCGCGCGGGCCTGCGCCCGCTCCGGCCAGCCGGGTTCAAACACATCCGGCACGCGGGCGCCCGCCAGCGGCATCAAGCCCTCGCCGCGGCAGAAATCCACCGCCGGCATGAACGCGAGCCCTTCCTCAAGGTAGAGCCGGTCGCTGCCGCAGCCGAGCGTGTTGAATCCCCAGGCCCGCAGCCGCGCCGCGGGATCATGCGCCGCGGCCGGCTCCGCCTGCACGCCATGCACCGCACGGGTAAAAAACGGCCGGTCCTCGGGATCGACCAACCACCACTGTCCGCCATGCGTCTGGCCGACACGGAAGTAGCCGGACGTCCCGCGCAGGGAACCGGGTTTGAAGTCTGCCAGGGCGTCGGTGGACTGCGCCATGTTGCGCAAGCGTGGGTGATGACGATAAAAATGCAAAGCGCGATTGCCGCGCCTTGGCCGATGCGTTTGCCTCCACGCGCATGACCCCGGACCGTTTCACCGCCCTGACGACTGCCTTTCACCGGCTGCGCGTCGGCATCGTGGGTGATTTCTCGCTCGACCGTTATTTCGATATCGATCCTGCGCGGGCCGAGGTCTCGATCGAAACCGGCCTGCCGGTGCACCAGATCATCCGCGTGCGCTGCCAGCCCGGCGCCGCCGGCAATATCACGCAAAACCTCGCCGCCCTGGCGCCGGCGGTCCTCTGGCCAATCGGCGAATGCGGGGACGACGGCGAGGGCTTCGAACTGCGCCGGTCCCTGCAACGGCTGGCAAACCTCCGGCTCGATCATTTCCAGACCCGGGCCGACCGGCTGACCTTCACCTACACCAAGCCGCTCCTGCACCACTCCGGCCGGCCGCCGGAGGAATTGTCGCGGCTCGACCTCAAATCCAGCGCCCCCATGGCCCCCAAGCTGGAGCAAACGCTGGCGGCCTCGCTGCACCTCCTCGCCCCGCAGCTCGATGTGTTGATCGTGATGGATCAGGCCGGCATCCGCGGTTGCGGGGTCATCAGCGCGGGCATCCTCGCGGCGCTCGCGGAAATCTCCCGCACCCATCCGCGGCTCATCCTCATGGCCGACAGCCGGCACGGGCTCGGCGGTTTTCCTCCGCTGGCCTTCAAGATGAATGCCGTCGAGTTCGCCGTCCTCACCGGCCGCCCCGCCGAAACCATAAACGCCATCACCGCGCGCGCCACGGAGTTGGCGCGACGCAACGGTCAGCCCGTCTTTGTGACCCTCGCGGAACGCGGCATGGTTGGCGCCGCTCCCGATGGCACGGTGGAGCATGTGCCCGTGCTGCCCCTGCGCGGCGCCATCGACATCGTGGGAGCCGGCGATACCGTGACCGCCATGCTCAGCCTCGCCCTCGCCGCCGGTGCCACGCTGCGCGAGGCGATGGAGCTGGCACAGGCCGCGGCCTCCGTTGTCGTCCATCAACTCGGCACGACGGGAGTGGCCACGGCGGCCGATCTCCGGAGCCGGCTTTTCCCATGAGCACCGCCTCCCTGTCCGAGATCCAGTTGCCAGCCGCCCGGCCCACGCGCGCCCGGCACAAACCCGCGCTGCTGGTGGCCGAACTGCGCGGCATGGGCGATCTCGCCATCCTTATGCCATTCCTGCAAAGCGCCGTGACACGCTACGAGGTCACGCTGCTGGCCGTGCCCAACGCCGCGGGCCTGCTGGAACGGTTTGCCCCGGAGGTGGAGCTGATTCCGTGCGTCGCGCCGTGGGCGCTGTTTTCCGGCGGCTGGGATCTGCCGCGCTGGCCCTGGTCGCGCTTCGCCGGGGTGATCCGCGCCCTGCGGGCACGGCACTTCAAGGCCGCGGTGTCCGTGTGGCCGCTCGTCTTGGACCAGATTTTTCTCAAGTTTGCCCGGCCGGAAAAGCTCCTCGGCTTCGGTCGGCCGGGTATGCGCTGGTTGCTCGACCGCGACCTGCGGCGCGAGCAACACACGCACCGGCCCGAGGCCTGGCGGCGGCTCGCGGTCGAGCTCGGCTTGCCCGATGTGCCCGCCGGCCGCTCGCGGCTGCGGCCGGCGCGGGCGCGTCACGTCGTCCTGCACAGCGGCGCGTCGCAGCGCCTGCGGGTGTGGCCGCTCGACCGCTACGCCACGCTGCTCGCTAAGCTTCGCGCCACCGGCTGGACCGCCGAGGTGTTGTGCGACGCGTGGCAGTTGCCGCACTGGCGCGAGTTCGGCGAAACCACCGCGCGTCAGCCCGCCGGCATGGATGACCTTGTTGAAACCATCGCCCGGGGCGCCGCTTTTCTCGGCAACGATTCCGGTCCAGGGCATGTCGCGGCACTGTGCGGTGTGCCCACGTTCACGATTTTCGGCCCGCAGGTGCCGGAACTGTTCAAGCCAGGCCATCCGCAGGCGGGTTGGGTCGGCGGACTTCCCTGCCCGCACAAACCCTGCTTCGACCACTGCCGTTTTGCCGAGCCGTTCTGCCTGACCGGCATCGACCGCTACGATGCGTGGCGCCAGTTGGATCACTGGCTGAAAACCTTGGAATCCCATGACGCTTGAAGGGAAGGCTGCGGTCATCACCGGCTCGACCAGCGGCATCGGTCTTGGGCTCGCCCGCGCCTTCGCGCAGGCCGGAGCCGATGTCATGCTCAACGGTTTTGGCGACCCGGCATTGATCGCCAAGCTGTGCGCTGAACTCGCCGCGACCGGCAGCCGGGTGCGGCACCACGGCGCCGACCTGACGAAGCCGGCCGAAGTGACCGCCCTCATTCGCCAAGCCGAAGCCGCCTTCGGCACGGTGGATATCCTCATCAACAACGCCGGTCTCCAGCACGTCGCCCCCGTGGACGAATTTCCACTGGAAAACTGGAGTGAAATCCAGGACGTCGTCCTCAACGCCAGCTTTCACACCACCCAAGCCGCACTGCCCGGCATGAAGCGGCGCGACTGGGGCCGCATCATCAACTTGGTGTCCGCCCACGGACTCGTCGCCTCACCGTTCAAGTCCGCCTACGTCGCCGCCAAGCACGGCTTGGTCGGTCTCACCAAAACCGTCGCGCTGGAAGTCGCCGAAACCGGCATCACCTGCAACGCGATCTGCCCCGGCTATGTGCTGACCCCGCTGGTGGAAAACCAGATCGAAGCGCAGGCCAAGGCCCACAACCTGCCGCGCGACCGCGTCATCCGCGATGTGATCCTCGCGGCGCAGCCGACGAAGCGCTTCGTGGAGATCGGGGAAGTGGCCGCCCTCGCGCTGTTTCTTTGCGGAGAATCCGCCCGCTCCATCACCGGCGCCGCGTTGCCCATCGACGGCGGTTGGACCGCCCGCTGAGGTCGCAAAAAAAGCCCGCATCGTTTGATGCGGGCTTGTTGGTTAAACTGCAGGAGATCTCACCAGATCTTCACGCGTTCCTCGGGGGCACGCCACATCGGATCGCCTTCCTTGATGCCGAAGGCCTCGAAGAACTCCGGCTGGTTGACGAGCGCGCCGACGGCGCGGAACTGGCCGGGCGCGTGCGGGCCGACCATCACCTGCCGGCGCATCGCATCGTCACGGTAGGCCGTGCGCCAGCCTTGCGCCCACGAAAGGAAGAAGCGCTGTTCGGCGGTAAAACCGTCGATTTTCTCCGGCCGGGGTTTGCCGGCCAGCGAACGCTGAAACGCTTCGTAGGCGATGGAAACACCGCCGAGGTCGGCGATGTTTTCGCCCAGCGCAAGCGCGCCGTTGACGAACAGGCCGGGCAGCGCCTCGTAGCCGTTGAACTGTTCGATGAGTTTCTGGGCACGGGCTTGGAATTTGGCCGCATCTTCCTCCGTCCACCAGTCGGTGAGATTGCCGTCCGCATCGTAGCGGCGGCCCTGGTCGTCAAAACCGTGCGTGATCTCGTGCCCGATGACGCCGCCGATGAGACCGTAGTTGACCGCGTCATCCATCGTGAAGTCGAAGAACGGCGGCTGGAGGATGCCGGCCGGGAACACGATCTGGTTGGCCGTGGGCTGGAAGTAGGCGTTCACCGTCGGCGGGGTCATGACCCACTCGCCCTTGTCCACCGGCTGGCCGAGCTTAGCCTGGTTGTAGCGCACGCTGTAGCGGGCGGCCTCACGCACGTTGTCGAAGTAGGAACCGGCGGTGATGTTGACTGACGAATAGTCGCGCCATTTGTCGGGATAGCCGATGCGGGCTACGAAACGGTCGAACTTGGCGAGTGCCTTCTCGCGGGTCGCCGGGCTCATCCATTCGAGATGGGCCAGCCGGTCGCGCATGACGGCCTTGATGTTGCCGATCATCTCATCCATCCGTGCCTTCGCCTCCGGCGGGTAGTGACGGGCAACGTAAATCTCACCCAGCGCCTCACCCAGCGCCCGGTCGGTCCAACGCGCGGCCCGCTGCCAGCGCGGCTCCATCTGCGGCGTGCCCTGCAGCACTGTGGAGTAAAAGCGGAAGGACTCCTCGTCAAAGGGCCGGGCAAGTGCCGAGGCGGCACCGATCAACGTGCGGTAACGCAGGTAGGTTTTCCAATCCTCGATCGGACGCTCACTCAAGAGAGCATTCAGGCCTTCCAGAAACTTCGGCTGGCCCACGATCACGTAATCGGTCGCCGAGAGGTCGAGCCCGGAGTCGCGCAGCAGGTCGACCACCGGGATGGCGCCGACCAGCGCGGCCAGTTCACCGTGGGACAGGCGGTTGTAATTGGCCAGGCGGTCGCGCAGCTCCAGCGGCGTCTTGGCGTTTTCCGCCAGCGCGGTCTCCAGCGAGAGGATGACGGCCGCACCGGCTTCCGCGGCCTCGGGCGAATCGCCGGCCAGCTCGAACATCTTGGCCACGTGGTTCGCAAACTCCTCGCGCACCTTGGCAAACTGGTCGGCAAAATAGTAATCGCGGCTCGGCAGGCTGAAGCCGCCTTGGCTGAGGTAGAGCGCGTTGAGATCGCTTTGCTTCTGGTCGGCCATCACGAACTGGCCGAAGAGCCCGCCGCCGCCGGTCTGCCGCAGTTGGGCGACGACACGGACGAGGTCGGCCAAGTTTTCGATGCCCACGATGAGGTCGAGCTCGGGCTGCAAGGGCGCCAAGCCGGCAGCATCAATCGCCGCGGTGTCCATCGCGGTGGCAAAATAGTCGCCTACCTTTTGCCGGATGGAACCGGCCGGATGCGTCTCCGCCGAAACCTCCTCCAAGATGGCCTTGAGGTCGCGCCAGTTGTTCTGCTCCAACGCGTCGAAGGCGCCGAAGCGCGCCTTGTCGGCCGGCATCTCGAACTGTCTATACCAGCCACCGGCGGCGAAGTTGGCAAAATCAACCCGCGGATCAACCGAACGGTCCATGTGTTCGACCGAAAATCCGGATGGCCCGGGGGCAGCGGACAAGGTGCAGGCAGCCAGCAGGATGGTGGCCGCGGGGATAAGGCGGGGTGGAATCATAGTGGGCAGATGATGACAGACCTTGCGGCCACTGCAACCGCGACGCGGCCAGCGGTCGCCGGGCAGGATAAGCGGCGGTTCAGGCCGGCAGAACGCCGGCGGCCGGCTCGAACTTGGCCGTAAAATGGCGGAGGACCGCCGGCGCATGGGTCATCCGCAATCCCCGCAAATCTGCCCGTCGCGCGTGGACGCGGCAGACGACCTCGGCGAGATAATCCACGTGGCTCTGCGTGTAAACCCGCCGCGGGAACGCCAGCCGCACCAGCTCCATGGCAGATGGTTTTTCCGAGCCATCCGGCTGGCGGCCAAACATGACCGAGCCAATCTCCACGCCGCGCACGCCGCCCTCCAGGTAAAGCGCGCAGCTGAGCGCCCAGGCGGGAAACTCATCGCGTGGGATATGCGGCAACATCGCCGCCGCGTCGAGATAGACGGCATGGCCGCCGGTGGGCTGCATGATCGGCACGCCGGCCGCCGTGAGCTGCTCACCGAGATACTCTATCGAACGGATGCGGTAGCGCAGGTAGTCCTCATCCAGCGCTTCGTAAAAGCCGACCGCCAGCGCCTCGAGGTCGTAGCCAGCGAGCCCCCCGTAGGTCGGGAAACCTTCGGTCAGGATGAGGTTATTCTTCGCGCACTCCGTCCAGGCGTCGTCGTTGAGCGCCAGGAATCCTCCGATGTTGGCCATGCCGTCCTTCTTGGCGCTCATGGTCGCGCCGTCCGCACAGGCAAACATCGCGCGGGCAATTTGCAGCGGGGTGGCCGCCGCCCACTCGGGTTCGCGCTGCTTGATGAACCAAGCGTTTTCCGCAAAGCGGCAGCAGTCGAGAAACAGCGGCACGCCGAAGCGCTGGCAGAGGTCGCGCGCGCCGCGCAGGTTGGCGAGCGACACCGGCTGACCGCCGCCGGAGTTGTTGGTGACGGTCATCATCACCAGCGGCACCTTGCCGGGATTTTCCGCGAGGCAGCGCTCCAACGCGGCGAGATCCAGGTTGCCCTTGAACGGCGCGCGCAGCGCCGGTTGCCGGCCTTCGGCCACGGGTAGGTCGAGCGCCGTGGCCCCGCGGACCTCGATGTTGGCACGGGTCGTGTCGAAGTGCGTGTTGCTCGGCACAATGTCGCCCGCGTTGACCACCGTGCCGAAAAGCACGCGCTCCGCCGCGCGGCCCTGGTGCGTGGGCAGGATGTGCTTGAGCCCGGTGATGTCGCGCACCGCCGCCTCGAACCGGTAAAACGAATCGGCGCCGGCGTAGCTTTCATCGCCCCGCATCATGCCCGCCCACTGGTGTTTCGACATCGCGCCCGTGCCTGAGTCGGTGAGCAGATCGATGAGCACGTGCTCGGCGCGCAGCAGGAAGGGATTGTAGCCGGCGGCGGCGAGAAACGCGCCGCGTTCTTCGCGGGTAGTGAACCGAATCGGCTCCACCGACTTGATGCGGAACGGTTCGATGATGGTTTTGAAGGGCGACGACATGGAAAGCGCGGTGGCGTCATCCCAGCGCAACGCCGTAAGCGAGTCCAGCCGCCCACCGTAGTCCGAAAGCACCAAAGAGCGCCACCTAGCCTGCCAGCACCCGGATGGCATCCAGCGCCGCCGGGTTGTCCACGCTGGTGGGATCGCCGGGCGGTTGGCCGGTGAAGACGCGCAGGATGGTGCCGCGAAGGATTTTCCCGCTGCGGGTTTTGGGCAGCGCGGCGACCACGTGCACCGCCTTGGGCGCGAGCGGCTTGCCCATCTGGGCGGCGACGTGGGCGATCAAGTCCTTCTCCGTCGGTTGAACCGCGCCGGGCTTGAGCACCACAAAGCACACCAGCACCTGCCCCTTGAGTTCGTCGGGCGCGCCGATCGTGGCGGCTTCGCTGATCGCCGGATGAGTGATGAGCACGCCTTCGACCTCGGCAGGGCCGACGCGCTTGCCGGCGACCTTGATCGTGTCGTCGCTGCGCCCGAGCACGAACCACGAGCCGTCCTCGTCCTGCCGCGCCCAGTCGCCGTGATACCACACGTCGGGGAACCGGCTGAAGTAGGTCTCCAGGTAGCGCGCATCGTCGTGCAGGAAGCTCTTCGTCATCGAAGGCGCCGGCTGCTTGCACACGAGATGACCGACCGTGCCGCGCAGCGCCGGTTGGCCTTCGTCGGTGAACACATCCACATCCATGCCGAGACCCGGCCGGCCGAGCGAACACGGACGCAGCGGCGTGAGCGGAGTCGCGGAAAGATGGCAGCCAACGATTTCGGTGCCGCCGGAAATATTGATCACCGGGCAGCGGCCGCCACCGATGTTTTCAAAATACCAGCGATACGAGGTCTCGTCCCACGGTTCGCCGGTCGAACCGAGCACCCGGAGCCGCGACAGATCATGGCCGCGCGGACCCTTGCCCTCGGTGACGCGCATGAACAGCCGCACGAGCGTCGGCGAAGCGGCAAAGGTAACGACTCGCAGCCGCTCCAGCGTGCGCCAGAGCCGGTCGGCATCCGGAAAATCCGGCGCACCGTCGAAAAGCACAATGGGCGTGCGGTAGAGCAGGCAACCGATGATTTCCCACGGCCCCATCATCCAGCCGATGTCGGTAAACCAAAAGAACGGCTCGCCCGGCCGCACATCGAAAGCGTAGCGCGTCTCCTTGCCCATCTGCGCAAGGCAGCCGGCGTGGGTGTGCACGGTGCCCTTCGGCCGGCCGGTGGTGCCGCTCGTGTAGATGATGAGGCAGGGCTCCTCCGCCGCGGTGCGTTCACAGCCGGTGAAGCTCGGCGCGCCGCGCAGGAAGCGCATCCAGTCCGGGCCGTCGAAACAGATCACCCGCTGCACGCTTGGCACCCGGGCCGCAGCCGCTCGCGCGATGCCGCCGGTGGGCACGCCCTTGCCGCGCCGGTGCAGGTGCTCGACGGCAAAAAGAATTTTCGCCTGGCAGGACTCGATGCGCTCGACCACCGCCGCTTCGCCGTAGCCGCAAAAAATGGGCACAAAGCGCGCACCGATCTTCATGCTGGCGAGCATAACCTCGACGGTCTCGATGCGCATCGGCGCGTAGAGTGCCACGCTGTCCCCCGGCCCGACCCCCATGGCCTTGAGCGCCCCGGCGCAGTCGTCCACCGCGGCTTTCAATTCCGCAAAGGTGCGCACGCGGCGGTCGCCGGGAGCATCGGAATCTGCCTCGTAATACAACGCCACCTCGTCGCCATGGCCGGCGCGCACATGGCGGTCGAGACAGTTGTGGGTCACGTTGATCTCGCCGCCGACAAACCACTTCGTCCACGGAAACCCGCGCGTCTCGTCCTTCACCTTCGCGCAGGGCGTGAACCACTCGACACTCATGTCCTGCATCGCCGCGCCCCAGAACCACGCCGTGTCGCGCACCGACTTCGCATGCAGCTCGTCCTGCGTCGCACAGCCCTGCGCACGCATGAACCGCGCGAGGTGCGACTCACGCGTCCAAGGGTATTGATCCGGATGCCAGAGATAGTGAGGGGTGACCATATTTAACTACGAAGAACGCAAGGGCCCCGCAGCTCGTGATCCTTTGTGCTCTTGGCGTGCTTTGCGGTTAAATCAATTCCACGCACGCCGCCAAGCCTTCGCCGCCGCCGATGCAGATCGCAGCAACACCGCGCTTCAGGCCGCGTTGCCGGAGCGCATGGATGAGCGTGACGAGGATACGCGCGCCGCTGGCGCCGATGGGATGGCCGAGCGCGATGGCGCCGCCGTTCATGTTGACCTTGTCCGGCGCGACCCCGAGTTCCGCCATGAATGCCATCGGCACCACCGCGAAGGCCTCGTTCACTTCCCAGAGATCCACGTCGTTAACCTGCCAGCCGGCCGACCTCAGCGCGTGCTGCGCGGCCTGCACGGGCGCGGTGGTGAACCACACCGGGTCCTGCGCATGGCCGCCGAACGCAACGAGCCGCGCGATGGGCTTTAAGCCATGCCGTTGCGCGGCCTCGGCCGGCGCGAGCACAAGGGCGGCGGCGCCGTCGTTGAGCGTCGAGGCGTTGGCCGGGGTGATGGTGCCGTCTTTCTGGAAAGCCGGCTTCAGCGTGGGAATCTTTTCATACTTCACCTTCGCCGGGCCCTCGTCGTGCTCGACCTTGGTCACGTTGCCCTTGGCGTCGGTGAGCTCGACCGGGGTGATCTCGGCCGGAAAGCGTCCGTCTTGCTGCGCGGCATTGGCGCGCTGGAAAGACCCGATGGCGTAGGCGTCCTGCTGTTCGCGGGAAAATTTGTATTTGGCCGCACATTGCTCGGCGCAGTTGCCCATGTGCAGGTTGTTGTAGGGATCCCAGAGGCCGTCGGTGATCAGCGAATCCACCACCTGCTGGTGGCCGAGCCGGTAGCCGTCGCGTGCCTTCGGCAGCAGGTAGGGCGCCTGCGACATGTTTTCCATCCCGCCCGCGACGACAAACTCGCCCATGCCCGCACCCAGCAGCTGCGCGCCCTGCATCACGGCCTGCAGGCCGGAGCCGCAGACCTTGTGGATCGTCACGGCGCGGGCGGACTGCGGCAGACCGGCATGGATGGCCGCTTGGCGCGCCGGCGCCTGACCTTGGCCGGCTTGGAGGACGTTACCCATGAGCACGTCGGTGACATTGGCCGGCGCGACGCCTGCACGGGCCACCGCACCTTTGATGGCCGCGGCGCCGAGCTTGGCGGCGGGGACGGAGGCAAGTCCGCCCTGGAAAGCGGCAATGGGCGTGCGCGTGGCGGAGAGGATAACGATGTCGGGCATGGGGTGTTTATCGTTCTCGCTCTCTTACTCGTAATCGTTCTCTCAATGCTGAACCAAGCAGAGAACGAGAAAGATTACGAGAACGAGAATGATGTCGGTTTAATCGGGCCGTTCGATGATGAAGATTTCGCGCGTGGTCGCGTAATCCTCGCCGCCGAGCCGGCCGATGAGGTCGAGTTTGCGGGCGTCGGGCCGGCCATCGGCGCCCAGAATTGCATCGTTGATGTGGGCGGCGTGGATGCGGCCGAAAACCACATTGGCCGCGAACGGGCCTTCGCCGATGTGCACGATGCGATCAAGCGTGCACTCGAAGGCCACCGGGGCCGCGGCGACCCGCGGCGGGCGGACCTTGGTCGAAGGCGCGGTCGCGATACCGAACTTTTCAAACTCGCTCTCCCCGTAGGGCAGCAGGGCCGCCGTGCGGTTCATCTGCTCGCCCAGTTCGTGCGAGACGAGATTCACCACAAACTCCGGCACGGTCTCGATGTTGCGCACGGTGTCCTTTTTCACGCCCTGCCGGCTGTTGACCGGCACGAACATGAGTGTGGGCGGATTCGCGGTGATGCCCTGGAAGAAAGAGAAAGGCGCGAGGTTGGTTTTGCCGTCGGCCGAGATGGTGGACACCCAGGCGATCGGCCGCGGCAGGATCGTGGAAATCATCCACTGGTAGGCGGTGCGCGCATCAAGGGCGGAAAAATCGAGCTGCATGATAAATCAGGAGAAACCGCGACCGCGGGGATGGCAACCCTCAGCCCAGCCAACTGAGCGGGTAGTTGGGATCGTCCAACGCGAGCGCCTGCGCGGTGAGCTCCAGCGGCTGGGCGGTGTCGAACATGACCGCCAGCTCCTCGGTGCGCGTGTGCTCGAAGCTCTTCAGCGTCGTGCCCGGATGCGGTCCGTGCGGGATGCCCTGCGGATGCAGCGTGAACGAGCCGGGCTCCACGCCTTTGCGGGAGCCGAACTGGCCCCGCACGTAGAACAGCACCTCGTCGGCCTCGGTGTTGTCGTGCGCCCACGGCACCTTGATGGCGTCGGGATGCAGGTCGAGGAAGCGCGGCGCGAAGGTGCAGATCACAAAGCCGTTGATCTCAAAGGTCTGGTGCACGGGCGGCGGCAGGTGGACCGTGCCGGTGAGCGGCTCAAAATCATTCGCGTTGAAGGTGAACGGATACAGGTAGCCGTCCCAACCCACGACATCGAAGGGATGGCTCGCCATCACGTTTTTGGTGAAGCGGCCCCGGTCCTTGGTGAGGACGGCGAAGTCGCCCTCCTCGTCGCGCGGCGCAAGTTCGGTGGGGCCGTGGAAATCGCGCTCGCTGTAGGGAGCGCCCATCCGGATCTGGCCCTCGGGATGCAGGTAGCGCGCCGGGATGCGCACCGGATGCGCGGACTCGAGGACGAGGTAATCCTCCTGCGCGATGTCATCGGGCACGAGGCGGTAGATGGTGCCGCGCGGGATGACGATGTAGTCGTCCTGCCGGTAGCGCATCCGGCCAAAGTTGCTCTCCAGCCAGCCCGCGCCGCGCCACACGAAGATCACGTCGTCGCTCCGGCTGTTGCGGTAGAAATCATAGCCCGCCGCCATCGCGGTGGCCGGCCGGCAGCGCAGGCAGGTGATGTCGGCGTTGAACATCAGCGGCACCCGGCCGGTGTAAGGATCGCCCGCGCGCGGCAGCGCGGCAGACTTGAGGTGATGGTGGCGCAGCGGCGTGGGCGCACCGGGCGTCAGCGCCCAATCAGCGAAACGTTCGACGCTCTTCACCCGAGTGGGTGGCTTGGTGTGATAAAGAATTGTATAGGCGCGGTCGAATCCCTCGGTGGTGACGACGTGCTCGTAGTGCAGGCCCTCGCCCTTGTAGCTGGCGGCCGCCTCGCGCGGGAATTTCAGGTGATGCTTCCGCGGGATGGAGCCGAGTTTGAGGTAGTGAGGCATGGGGAATTGTGGAATGAAAGCGGACTTGCTGGGTGCAGTCTATTCCGCAATCCGCGATTACAGTGAGCCGCGCCGGGCCTGCTCGCGCTCGATGGCCTCGAAGAGAGCGCGGAAATTGCCCTCACCGAAGCCCATGGCCCGGCCGCGGCGCTGGATGATCTCGAAGAACAGCGTGGGGCGAGCGAAGACGCACTTGGTGAAAAGCTGCAGCAGGTAACCGTCGTGGTCGCGGTCCACGAGGATCTTGAGTTTCCGCAGTTCCTCCTTGTCCTCCTCGATGTCACCCACGCGGGCGTCGAACTCCGCATCGTAGTAGGTGTCGGGCACCTCAAGAAAGTCCTGCCCCATGCGGCGCATGGCGGCGACGGTCTTCATGATGTCGGGCGTGAGCAGCGCGATGTGCTGCACTCCCGGGCCGTTGTATTGGTCAAGGAACTCCTGGATCTGCGAATTTTTCGAGGAAGGCTCGTTGATAGGCAGCTTCACCCAGCCATCGGTCGGGCTGACCACCTTCGACATGAGGGCGCTGCGGCCGGTGTTGATGTCGAAGTGCATATAGAGGTCGAAGCCGAAGACCCGCTCGTAGAACTCCACCCACTCCTCCATGCGCTCCACGTTGGCGACTACGTGGTCGATCATCGCAAAGTGGATGTCGCCCTCCTCCACTACGCCGGGCACCGAGACGTAGCCGGGCGCAAAGCCGGTGTGCGGTTTGCGCTCGATGAAGGTGTGCACCGTGTCGCCGTAGGCGGCAATGGTCGCGCCGTTGAACTCCTCGTGCTGGTCGAGGGCGCGGACCGATTTTGCGCCGCGGCGCACGGCCTCGTCAATCGCATGGCGGGCGTCCTGCACGCGGAAGGCCACGTCGCGCACGCCGCAGCCGTGCTTGTCGAGATGCCAGCGCATGAATTCGGCCGCAGGGCCGCGGCCCTGCGGCTCGGCCACGATGAAATTGATCCGCCCCTGCCCCACCACGTGGGCGCGCCGGCCCTTAACGCCCGTCTTTTCGTCCGCGTAAAACCGCGCGGTCATGCCGTAACGGTCGCGGAAGAAGTCCCGCCACTGGTCGGCGTTGTCTACGATGAACTCGATGTGGTCCACGCCGCGGAGCCCGAGGGGATTGGAGTCAGGTTTGCGTTGCTTGGGTTTCTCAAAAAAAGTTGTGCTCATGGTTGTGGCGGGGCTCCCGCCAATCTAGCGGCGGACCTCCGCCGGGTCCATCGGCCAAAGGGAGTAAGCGGCGGCTTGCGCCGGTCGCCGGGCCGTGCATGCTGCCGGCATGTCATACCGTCCCGCGTCACCCCCGCCGGAAGGCGCCGCCCTGCGGCTCGCCCATTATGAATCGATGCTGGAAGACGTGCCCGTGGGGCTGCTGCTGCTCGACCGCGAGCTGCGCCCGCTGTGGTTCAACGTCGAGGCCGCGCGCGCCTGCGCAGTGTGGAATTTCGGCGAGCGCAAAGCCGCCGCACTCCGCGTGCGCGAGGAATTCGCCCTGCCCGCGGCGTTAGCGGAAGTCTGCGCCCGGCTGCGTGACGCGCACGACGCGCAACCGGAATCACCGGTGCATCCCGAAGTCGTGAGCGACCACACGCGCGGACTGCACGCGCGCATCAAGCTGCACGCGCCGGCCGGCCCGGGCACGCCGGGTGCCTTCCACATCCAGCTCGACTACCGCCGGCCGCGCGGCGACCGCCACCGGCCGCTTTCCCCCGGCGCCGTTGCGCTCCTCGCTCGCCTCTCCGAGCGCGAACGCGAGGTCGCCATGCGGGTGCGCGAGGGCCTGCGCACGGCCGAGATTGCGGCGGAGCTGCGCCGCAGCCCGCTCACGATCAAGACCCAGCTCGCCGCCATCTTCCAGAAACTCGGCGTCCGCGGCCGCACCCGCGTCGCCGCGCTCCTGAACCGGTAAACTCCGCCTGTCGCACCCGACGGCCGCAAAAACAACATTTCACTTAATAAGTGAAATGTTACGATCGCTATATGGAAAATCCTCCGATCTACTCAGCGCGATTGCGTGATACTCTAAGAATGGCCGAAGGCCTTGCCTTGGTCGCCCAAGCCTTGTTGGCCGTCGCCCAAAAGCAAGTGGCCAAAGCAACCCGGAAGTGCCGGGGTCATACCCTGCGCCCGGGACCTCATACCCCGATGTGGAACGCCCTCGCTCTGGCGGTAAAGCCGAGGGTAAAGGGCCGCTATGGCGCCCAATCCAAACTGGCCTGCCTGCTCGGCGTGCCTCCGCAGCGCGTGCATGACTACCTGATCGCCCGCCGGGCGGCGCCCGATGCCGAGCGCACCCTGCAACTCCTTTTCTGGATCGCCCAGCAAGAAGCAGGCATCGACGCCGGATAACCCAGCATCATTTCACTTATTATGTGAAATGTTACTGGGATGCTGCGGCTGCATGTGGGTGGGTGCACGCCTCAGCGCCGGGCGACCACGCGGTGGCGGAGGACGCCGAGGCGCTCGATCTCCAGCTCGACCACATCGCCGGGCTTGAGCCAGCCGCCGGTGTTTTCCGGCCCGAGCTCGAGAATGCAGCCGGTGCCTACGGTGCCCGTGCCGATCAGGTCGCCGAGAAACAGCTCCGCATCGCGCGAAGCCTGCGCGATCAGCCGCGGGATCGAATGATGTAGCGCCGACACATTCCCGTGGGACAACTCCCGTCCGTTGACCCGGGCAACCATCTCCAAGTCCAACTTTTCCCCTGCGATCCGGTCGACGCACGCATCGCGCGTCACCAGCCAAGGGCCGAGGCCCGTGGCAAAATCTTTTCCCTTCGCCGGCCCAAGCCCGACCGTGACCTCGGTCCGCTGCAGATCGCGGGCACTGAAATCGTTGAGGATCGTGAATCCCGCCACGTGGTCCCACGCCCGCTCGACGGCGATATCGCGGCCTGTCCGGCCGATGATGATGCCCAGCTCGAGTTCGAAATCGAGTTCCTGCGAACCCGCCGGGGCGTTCACTTCGCCTTCGTGCCCGACCAACGCGCTCGGGTTGGAAAAATAGAAAACCGGGAGGTCATACCACGCCGGCACCATCGCCAGCCCGCGCCGGGCCCGGCAGGTTTTCACATGCTGCTCAAAGGCGTAAAAATCCCGAAAGGCCGGCGGGCGCAACACCGGCGGCAGAAACTGAAATTCGCTCTCCCGGTAGCGCGGCCCCGACCAGCCCGCCGCCCGTTCCGCCGTGTGCGCGAGATGCGCCAACACCCACGGCAGCCCATCCTCGAGTCGCGGCACGGGCCGGCCAATGAGCCCGGCCAGCTCGATCCAAGTGCCGTCCGGAGCAGCCGCCGCCACCACGGGCTCAACACTGGCATGGGGCAAAAGGGTCGCGAGTCGCATGGGATGGCCTCTGCTTTTGTCCGGACCACCGGCCCGGCGCGAAGCAAAAACACAGCGGCGAAAAGTCGCCGGCCGCGGTTTAGCCCGTTCGGAGGATGGCCGCTCCCTACCCCGCCTGTTAGCATGCGACCATACAAAATGGCGCCACCTCCGTGACGCCCGCCTCCCCCCACCCCAACCCGGAGATGAAATGCCTTCCCCCGCTCCTGCCACCAGCCCCGGCGCGAACACGCCCACCGCGGGCGATGATCCCCGCTGCATCCCCCACAAACTGACCGCGCCGCTGCCGGTCGGCGACGAATGTCCTTACCCTGACTACACCCCGGAGGAGCACTCCGTCTGGCGCGATCTGTTTGCCCGCCAGACGGAGCTGCTCCCGGGCCGGGCGGCCGATGAATTTCTCACCGGACTCGCCGCGCTGGATCTTGACCGCACCCACATCCCCGCACTGGCGGCGGCTTCCCAGCGCCTGCAGGCCGCCACCGGCTGGCGCATCGCCCGCACGCCCGGGTTGCTAGATGCGGCCGATTTCTTCGGCTACCTCGCCCGTCGCATTTTCCCGTGCACCGACTACATCCGCGGCCGGCACGAACTGGACTACACCCCGGCGCCGGACTGCTTCCACGACATCTACGGCCATACGCCGATGATCATGCACCCGCGCTTCGCCGATTTTTACCAGAAGATCGGCCAGGCGGCCCTTGCCTGCCGGGATGCCGGCATCATGGAAGGACTCACCCGCATCTACTGGTTCACCGTGGAATTCGGTCTCATCCGCAATCCCGGCGGCCTGCGCATCTATGGCAACGGCATCATCTCCTCGCCCGCGGAGACGCTGCACAGCCTCACGGAAAAGGTGGCCAAGCATCCCGCGGTGCCGGAACGCATCGCCGCGCAGCCCTACGACATCTGGCACTTCCAGAATCCGCTGTTCGTCATCGAGTCCTTCGATGCGCTGGAGGCCGATTTCGTGCGTTGGGCGCAGGCCCACCGGCTGTTGTAGCCCGGATACTTCACCCTCAGAGGGGTGAAATATTAGGAGCAGGACAGATCGGTCGCGTCACCGCAACGAATCGCCCTTGCGGGCCCGTGGAACGGGGATATTCCCCTAATTGTTGCCCTCCATGAGTTGTGCCGAATCCAAAATCACTCCCGCTCGCCGCCGCCGCGCCGGGTTCACGCTCGTAGAGGTGATCATGGCATAGACCCTGCTGCTGGTAGGATTTGTGGGGATGATCGGGGCGGTAACACTCAGCGCCAAAGGCATGGACGAAGTCACGGCCTGCTTTTCAAGTTTACCATTAATTTTCACCAGCTCGGCCGGATCGAGTGGCTGAGTGAAAATCTGCTCTAGTCAGATTTATGCCAGCCCGCTTGCGCTCGCTCCGGGATAGCGCCCGCGAGCGGGCTGCATACCTTGGCCCAATACAGCCCGGGCGGGACGCCCGGGCCACTGTGATACCCTTGACTGCCCCATTGATGTTGAATGGTCGGGATTGATCGCGAAAACCGCGACGGTGCCCGGCCACTAGGCGGGTGACAATCGCGTGTCATACCCGGCCTCGATTGTTACTTTTGCCCTATGGTGGCAACCGGTCCCGTGGCATAAAGTCGGCTATGACGTGGTCAGCATACGCTAGCCACGCCGGATTGCCAACCTATCCGCCCTACCACCATGACACCAAGCCTGCACCGATTGCTGCTCAGCGCAGCCCTGCTCGGAAGCGCGACCCTCGCGTTTGCCCAACCCGCGTCCTCCCCGGCGCCGAAACCCACGGAGGCCGAGACCAAGAAGGCCGCCGATGAATACGAAGAGTCTGATACCGACGGCACCATCAAGGCCATCCGCCTTGAGGCCGTCGAAATCACCGGCTCCCGCATCCGCCGGGTGGATGTCGAAGGTCCCTCCCCGGTCAGCTCCTACGACACGGAATATATCCGCGCCACCGGGGCGATGACCCTCGCCGATCTTCTGAGCTACCTGCCGCAGACCTATGGCGGCATCGGCTTTGGCCGCGGCAGCGCGCCGAATGAGCTTAACCCCGAGTTCGGCCAACGCACCGAGACCACCACGCCGCCATTCAACTTCGTGCTCGGCACCGCCTCGGCACCCGCGGCGCAGACCGGCGTCTCCGGCGTTTCGCTGCGCGGCCTCGGCTCCGGCTCGACCCTTGTGCTGGTGGACGGGCGACGGGCGCTCCAATCGGGCTCCGGCAACCGCGGCACCGATACCCGCCAGGGCTTCGTGGACCTCAATACCATCCCGCTCGGCATGGTGGACCGCATCGAAGTCATCACCGACGGCGCTTCCGCCATCTACGGCGCGGACGCCGTCGCCGGCGTGATCAACATCATACTCAAGAAAAATTGGTCCGGCACGGAAATCAGCGGTGGCTACCGCACCGCGGAACACGGTGGCGGGCGCGAGCGCAATCTGTCGGTGCTTCACGGCTTCAGCTACGGCCGGTTGAGCGGCACCGTTTCCGTGGACTACTTCGACCGCCAGAACCTGAAGGCCTCGCAACGCGCCTTCTCGAAGAACCAAGACAACACCGCCATCCCGGCCGGCACCTTGGTGGCGACCGGCGACATCCGTTATGGCCGCGATCACCGCCTGCTGTGGGGCTACCCTGCAGTGGTGCAGGCCCAGGGCGGCACCGTGGCGGGCAACTTTAACGCCATCCCGGGCGTGCGGGTCGTGCTCGTGCCCGAAGGCGCGGCCAACACCCCCACGGTCTCCCAATTCGTCCCGACCTTCGTGATCGTCCCGCCCGCGACGGTCGTGAACGCCTCGGGCCAGCGCCGGACCAACACCGCCGAATATCTCGATCTCATTCCTGCTTCGGAACGCAAAGGTGTCGGCACCAACTTCAACTACAAGTTCAACGACCGGCACAATGGCTACGCCTCATTCCGCACGAGCGAGGCAAAGACCACCACCACCGCCCAACTCTCCGCCACCTCGATCACGGGCGGCTTCGGCGCAGCGGCAACCCAGCAGGCGGCCTTCAATCCGTTCAACCAAAACGTGCAGATCGGCATGGTCCTGCACGAATTCGGCCCCGAGTCGCAGAATGTGCGCACGCTCGCCGATGCGGCTACCCTCGGCGTCCGCGGTCAAATCGGCGAAACTTGGGAATACGACCTTGGCGGGACTTGGCAGCTCCAGAAGCACCGCCAAATCACCCGCGTTTATAACGGTGCCGGTTTCCTCAACCTGCTCAACCACGCCGACCCCGCGCAACGCTTCAACCCGTTCATCGACTACCGGGCGGCAGGCGCACCTTCGCAAGCCGCCCTGCTTGAGCGGCTCGCCCTCTATCCCTACGTGGGCTCGGAGTCCAAGGCCACCGGCTTCGACTTCTCCGCCAACGGCGACCTCGTGGAGTTCTGGGGCGGCCCCATCAAGGCGGCTTTCGGCACCTCCACCAAGCGCGACGAGGTGGAAAGCAAGACGATCGCCTACTCGCTCACAGTGGCGCCCGTGACCACGATCACCGAAAGGGAATCCGCTCAGCGCACCAACGCCGTGTTTGCCGAGTTCAATGTGCCGGTGATCGGCAAGACCAATGCCAAACCCCTCGCCCGCCGCTTCGATATCCATCTGGCCGGTCGCTACGAGGAAACCGGTCCCTTCTCCGCCTCGGTGCCGAAGATCGGCATCTCCTGGTCACCGGCCCAGCCCTTGCTGCTGCGGGCCAGTTGGAGCGAAGGCTTCCGCGCACCCTTCGTGACCGAATACCTTGTGGTAACGCCCCCGCTCACCTCCACCCTGACGGACCCGCGGCGCAATCCGCCTTCCACCCCCGGCGTGATAGTCGCGCGCGGCTCGAATCCGAATCCCAAGGTGGAATACTCGGAGAACACCTTTGCGGGTCTCGTCTTCGAACCGCCTTCCGTCAAGGGACTCAGCTTCCAGGTAAATTACTATGAGACGGAGCAGAGGGATACACTGCAGGTAATCTCGGCGCAGAACATCGTGAACAACGAGGTGCTCTTCCCGGACCGGGTCACCCGCGCAGCACCCGATGCCACCGATACCGCGCTCGGCCAGCCCGGTCGCATCACGGGCGTGGACGGCGTCTTCATCAACTTCGGCCGCGTGGTGAACCGCAGCGCCGATTTCCTCGTGGACTACACCCTGCCGTGGGAAGAGTTCGGTCGCTGGCGCATCAACTTCAGCGCGAGCAACACGCTTGAGTCCACCCGCCAGCTCGCCCCCGGCCAGCCCGCGGTCGTGCTGGAAGAAGACACCGCCGCGCCGCCGAAGTGGCGCTTCAACACGGCGCTCTTCTGGCGCAAGGGCAACTGGAATGCCTCCGCCTTCCTCTGGTATCTTGACGGCTTCAAGACCAACAGTGCCGGCAATGCCGGAGTGGCCAACAGCACCGCCGTTACCTTTTTCCCCACCCCTTCAGTCGCCAAGCTCGATCTGCGTGCCGGCTACGAGTTCCGGGACGGCGTGTGGCGCGGCTACGGCAAGGGCCTGCGTGTCGGGGTCGGCGTGAGCAACGTCTTCGACAAAGAGCCGCCGTTCTCCGATACCGTCTGGGGCTTCAATGCCGGTCTGCACAGCCAGCTCACCCTCGGCCGGGCCTACGAGTTCTCTTTCGCGCTCCCGTTCTGATCCGTTTGTCGGTTGTGTGTTGTTAATCAGGCGCCCGGGCTTCGGCCCCGGCGCCTTTTTTATCCCTCGCGATTAGTCCTTTCGACCCATAGCCCTCGGACCGCCCGTCCGTTACACTGCCCAGACGCATGCCCGCGACGATTCACCGCCCCCGGCCTCCCGTGCTCTCCCTGATCGGCAACACCCCGCTGGTGCCGCTCCACTTCGCCGCGGAAAACCGCACGCTTTATGCGAAGGCCGAGTTCCTCAACCCCAGCGGCTCCATCAAGGACCGGCTCGCGCTCTGCGTCATCGAGGATGCCGAGCAGCGCGGCCTCCTGCAGGCCGACTCGGTCATCCTCGAATGCACCAGCGGCAACACCGGCATTTCCCTCGCGATGGTCGGCGCCGCCAAGGGCTACAAGGTGAAGATCCTGATGAGCGACAGCGCGAGCGTCGAGCGGCGCTACCTCATCGAGCAGTTCGGCGGCGAGGTGCAGCTCTTCAAAGCCACCCAGGGCTACGGCACCGGCATCCAGCTTTCCCTGGAGATGGCCGCCAAGGACGCCCGCTACTTCCTTCCCCGCCAGTTTGAGAACCAGATCAACGCCCAGGACCACGAGGAGCACACCGGCCGCGAGATCCTCTCGCAGATGCACGGGCTGGTGGACGCCTTCGTCGCGGGCTACGGCACCGGCGGCACCCTCACCGGCTGCGGCCGCGCCATCCGCGCCGCCAACCCCGCCGCCAAGATCTACGCGATGGAACCCGCCGAGGCCGCCATGCTCTCCGGCGAGATGCCCTGCTGCCACTTCATCGAGGGCGTCGCCGGCGGCTATGTGCCGCCGCTCCTGCGCTCCGCGCATATCGACGCCCCCGTCAAGGTCACCAGCAACGACGCCCTCGCCATGACCCGCCGGCTCAACCGCGAATTCGGCCTACTCGTCGGCACGTCCAGCGGCGCCAATGTCACCGCCGCCCTCCGCGCGGCGGGCGACCTCGGGCCCGAGTCACGCGTCGTCACCATCCTCTGCGACCGCGCCGAGCGCTACTACTCCACCCGGCTTTTTGCCCGGAACACCCCCGCCGGGGAATAACCGGCCCGGTTTGCACCTCCGCCAGACTGCGTTCACCTTAACCACCATGTTTGCCCGCCTGTCCGTCCTCTGCGCCCTCGCGCTCACCGTCCTCCTGCCGACTGCCGCCACGGCGCAGGTTCGCGCCACCCTGGTGGCCGACGTCTATTCCATCAGTCCCGGCCAGCCGTTCAACGCCGCGCTCCGCCTGCAGCACGAGGGCCACTGGCACACCTATTGGATCAACCCCGGCACCGGCCTGGCCACCACGCTCGACTGGACGCTGCCCGCGGGCTTCACGGCCTCGGACATCCGCTGGCCCGTGCCAACCGCCCTGCGCGACCGCAGCGGCCACATCATCGGCAACGGCTACGAAGGCGACATCCTGCTGCCCGTGACCATCACGCCCCCGGCCGACCTCGCGCCGGGCACCAACGTCACGCTGAAAGTCTATGCCGAGTGGCTGATGTGCGATGACACCTGCATCCCGGGCGATGCCAACCTGCAGCTCACCCTGCCGGTCGTCGCCGGTCCGGCCGCGCCGCATCCCACCTTTGGCGAACGCGTCACCGCCGCCGTGGCCCGGCTGCCGCGCCCCGATTCCGCCTGGCAGCTCAGTGCCATCAAGGCCGCCGGCACGATCACCCTCACGGTGAAAGCCGCGCAGCCTTCGGACCACGTCCCGCAGGACCTGCATTTCTTCGCCGACGACAATCTCGTCGGCTACGACCTGCCCCAAACCGTCAGCTCCGACGGCCAGGGTGGATTCGTGCTGACCCTGAAGATGGCCGCGGATGCCGATGCCAACGCCACCGAGCTGCGCGGCGTGCTCGCGGCCAGGAATGGCTGGCGGACCGACGGCTCGCTCCCCGCGCTCCGGGTCGAAACACCTTTTGTCACCGATGAAATCACGGCCGCCGGGTTGGAGACGACCACGCCCGCCGCCACCACCGGCTTGGCCGGCACACTGGCCCTCGCCTTTATCGGCGGACTCATCCTCAACCTCATGCCCTGCGTCTTCCCTGTGCTCGGCATCAAGATCCTCGGCTTCGTCAACCAGGCCGGCAGCGACCAGCGCAAGGTCGTGATGCACGGGATCACCTTCACGCTCGGCGTGCTGCTCTCGTTCTGGGTTCTGGCCGGTGCGCTCGCCATCCTCCGGGCCGGCGGCGATCAGCTCGGCTGGGGTTTCCAACTGCAATCGGCGGGCTTCGTCTTCGCCCTCACCGTGCTGCTGCTGGTCTTCGCACTCAACATGAGCGGCGTGTTTGAATTCGGCCTCGGCGCCACCGGCGTCGGCGCCGGGTTGCAGATGAAGGACGGCTACGCCGGCTCGTTCTTCACCGGTGTGCTGGCCACGGTCGTGGCGACCCCCTGCTCCGCGCCGTTTCTCGCGCCCGCCCTCGGCGCGGCCCTCGCCCTGCCCACGACGGAGTCCTTCGTCATCTTCACCGCCATCGCGCTCGGGCTCTCCGCGCCCTACCTGCTCCTCTCGCTCTTCCCGGCGGCCATCAAGGTGCTGCCCCGCCCGGGCGCGTGGATGGAGACTTTCAAACAGTTCATGGCCTTCCCGCTCTACGCCACCGTGGGCTACCTCGTGTGGGTGCTGGCCGGCCAGGTGAGCGAGCCCGCCTTCCTCATCACGCTCTTCAGCCTCGTGCTCATCGCGTTGGCCGCCTGGTTCTACGGCCGTTGGAACGCTCCCGGCGCCACGGCCGGCCGGGCCCGTTTCGGTCTCGCTTCCGGGGCCGTCCTGCTGGTCGCCGGCCTCTGGCTGGGCTGGCCTGCCGCCCCGGCGCAGGCCGCCGCCGAGGGCGAAACCGGTTACACCCTCACTTGGGAAGACTGGAGCCCCGCCGCCGTGGAAAAATACCAGGCCGAGGGCCGGACCGTCTATGTCGACTTCACCGCCCGCTGGTGCTTCACCTGCCAGACCAACAAGGCTGCCGTCTTCGGCTCCGCCGAGGTCCTGCGTTATTTCGCCGAGCACAACATCGTCGCCCTGAAAGCCGACTGGACGAACAAGGATCCCCGCATCACCGCCGAGCTGGCGAAATACCAGCGCAGCGCGATCCCGTTCAACCTCATCTGGCTGCCCGGACGCACCGAGCCCGTCATCCTGCCCGAGCTGCTCACCCCCGGCATCGTCCTCGGCGCCTTCAAGGGCTGAGCCGGACTCGTGTAGGCAGCCCGCTTGCGGGCGGTGTCCGGTGCGCGCGCCAGCGCGCTGACCTACCTCTGATGCATCGGTCCGTATCGGTAGTCCGCCGTCCTGCACGCACCCGCTTCAGCGCAGGAGCGAAATCAGTTTCGCCCGGCTGGTGATACCAAGCTTGGCGAAAATGGACTGAAGCTGGTTCTTGATCGTGCCGACGCTCTTGTGCAGCCGCGTGGCGATCTCTTCGTTGCCGAGCCCGTCGCGCACCAGCAGGGCGACCTCGCGCTCGCGCAGAGTAAGCTTCGCCAACACGGTGAACTGACGTTGCTCCGCGCCGGCGCTGGGTGCGCTTAGCCCGAGTTCCGCAGTTCAAAAAGTCCGTTTATTCGTAATCAGTTGTTTACGTTTTTCATGGGCTGATTTTCGGCACTACATTGCTGATCAGGCGGGAGCCCTTGGGTAGGTGCAGGCCC
>Ga0169931_10001118_pt1 | contig 44094 bp, 33 predicted proteins | sample Kivu_15m_20L_FD_129675 | JGI IMG/M metagenome (GOLD analysis project Ga0169931, IMG submission 129675) | Freshwater microbial communities from Lake Kivu, Western Province, Rwanda to study Microbial Dark Matter (Phase II) - Kivu_15m_20L... | ecosystem: Environmental > Aquatic > Freshwater > Lake... | reverse complement strand
TGGGTCAGGTTGCACCGCGTTCCGCCCGAGATGAGGATCTTCACGCCCGGCTTGCGGTTTTTCTCCAGCAGCACGACCTGCAAGCCGCATTCGGCAGCCCGCGCGGCGGCAAGCATGCCCGCCGCGCCGGCTCCAATGACGACCAGTTCGGTGGCGACGGGTTCCATGGGGGCACGTGCCGCGGCAAACGGTAACGGAGAAGGCGAGTCTGCGGCGCGGTACATCCGCTCGAAGCGGGCAGCGCTTGCTCAACCGGCTATTCTGCCGCGGACCGAGCTGCTCCGACAGGGTCGCCGGACGAACCGGGGGCGAAGCGGGGCTCGGCCCGCCGGCGACCCGGGCGATTTGCCGCGCGGGAGGAGACATCGCCCCGCCCTTGGACTACACTCAGGTCGGGGCGTCCGGGCCCGCTTGCCGAGCGGCGCGTGCGCCGGATCGCTGGTCGGCGACGCCGCGTGCCGAGCGCCGACGCCTGGCGGTCGCCAAACGCGGCCGCCGGCGGGAGCGCGGCGACGGCACTGTTCTTCTGCCAGGAGACGCATGCCCATGAGGATCGACTCCATTGTGCGCCGCGGGCTCGAGCCGGCGCTCGTCGTTTCCGGCAGGCTGCTGCTGGCAGCCGGCCTGCTGGCGGCGTGGTCGGGTCCGCTGCGGGCCGACGCCCCGAGCGACGCCATGGCTGCGGCTGCCGTGGCCTTCCTGGAGACGCTGACTCCCGATTTGCGGCAAGCCGCGGAGTTTCCCCTCGACTCGGAAGTCCGCGCGGACTGGCAATTCGTCCCCATGGAGCGTCAGGGAGCCGCCCTGCGCGACATGGATCTTGCCCAACGGCAAGCGGCCCATCGGCTGCTGCGGTCGGCCCTGAGCAGCCAAGGCTACCTGAAGGCGGCCGCCATCATGTCTCTTGAGCAGCTGCTCCGCGAGTTGGAGGCGCAGCGTCCCGACGTCGAGGAATTCCGCCACCCGGAGAAGTACTGGCTGGCCGTGTTCGGCGATCCGGGGGAGACCGCACCGTGGGGGTGGCGGATCGAAGGGCACCACCTGTCGCTCAATTTTTCGATCGTCCCGGGCGAGGGAATCGCCGCAGCGCCCGTGTTCTTCGGCGCCAATCCGGCGGAGGTGCGCAGCGGTCCGCAAGCGGGACTGCGCGTCCTGGGCCGCGAGGAAGACCTGGCCCGCGCACTGCTGCACGCGTTGAGCGACGGCCAGCGCAAGCTGGCGATCCTTGCCGCCGAGGCTCCCCGCGACGTGATCACCGGCCCCGGCGCGGCGGTCGATTTGGGGGAACCGGCCGGCATCGCTTTCCGCGAACTGCAACCGGCGCAGCAGCGGCTGTTGCGCGAACTGGTCGGGGAGTTGGCCGACAACCTGTGCCGGAGCGTGGCGAAGCAGCAACTGCGGGAAATCGACGACGCCGGCTGGGATCGGGTCCACTTCGCCTGGGCCGGTGGCGTCGATGCGGGACAGCCGCACTATTTTCGGATCACCGGTCCGACGTTTCTCGTCGAGTACGACAACACCCAAAACGACGCCAACCACGCCCATCTGGTGTGGCATTCCCAAGACAACGACTTCGGAGCCGATTGGCTGCGACGCCACTACGAGACCAGTCCGCACCACGCCCCGCGCGCCACCGCCGACGCACCCTGAATCGAGGGCGCCGATGAACGCATCCCGTTCCGCCGCCGCCCAGCGGCCCGCATCGGCCAGCCCGACGTGCTGGCATCGCTGCCAGGCGTTTCGGTCGCCGTGGGGCGAGGGCGGCGACCGGCGGTTCGAGGACTCCCGGCAGGGATCCGCCGCTGGTCGAAGAGGCGGGCGGAGGCCGGGCGTGCATCGGTGCGAGGCCTTGGGCCGGCAAGGGGTCGGGAGGCAACTGGCCTTGCCGTTCGCACGGGGATCCGTTTCAATCCCCGGTCGCACGCGGCGGTCGGCCGACGGCAGGCGACGCGCGGCGCTCGGGGGAGGCGGGGTTTGCCGCGGGACGGCTGGGGCGGCGCGGAGAGTTCCTTGCGAGGGCAAGCCATGAACGCAGCGCGAAAGACTTTCCTACCGACGCGGGCCGGCCTGCGAGCGCGGGGGCTGAAAGCGTTCGGGCTGTTCGTGCTCGTTCTGGGCGCGGCGGGGCTGGCGGTCGCGAGCCTGCGGTCGCTATCCGGCGGCGATTGGGGGAGGCCCGCCGAGGGGCCGAGCCGTTGGCTGGCCGCGGCGCCGGCGGGGTCGGCGGACGGCGCCGACGGGCGTTCGGCAGCGGATTCGACGGGAACCAAGCAGGTGCTCGGCGCGACCGCAGTCGTCGCCGAGACGCAGAGCGACCTGGTGTTTGCGGCGCGGGTCGACACGGGGGCCACCACGTGTTCGGTCCACGTCGAGGCGTGGGAGATTTCCGACGAGTCGGCCGAGATGGCCGACAACGTCGGCAAGAGCATTCGCTTTCTGGTGAGGAACCATCAGGACGACGCGCGGTGGGTCGTGAGCAAGATCGCGGAGCTGGCGACGATCAAGACCTCCGAACGGGAGGAGTTGCGGTACAAGGTGCCGATGACGCTGGTCTGCAAGGGAATCAGCAAAAACGTCCTCGTCTCGCTGAACGATCGGGCGCACATGAAGTACCCGATGCTTGTCGGCCGGAATTTCCTGGAAGACGACTTTCTCGTCGACGTGTCGAGCCCGGAAGCGAGCGAGCCGGTTGCGGCAGCCGGCCGCGGCGCACAGGTGGCCGACAACCGCTAGCGGGCCGTTGAAGAGCGGTTTCCCCCGCTTCCTTCCCTCGCCCAGCGTCGCGTGCAGCTTGCTGGGGCGCACGCGGCGCAAAGTTTTTTGCGCGGTCGCCGCGGCGTCGCGTCTTGCGACGCCGACCTCCGTCGTGCTTCCGCGGTCGGCTCAGGCCGCGGTCCAGCGGCTCGGCTCCCCGTGCGCGCTCGCCGGGGGCGTCGGTGGCCGCGAAGCGGCGTGCGAGCGTCGACGCGGCGTCCCGCCAGCGTCTACACGCTGACCTGGCCGCGGACCGCCTCGCGGTCGGCGTACCGCTGGCGAATCGGCTCGACGACCTGATCGAGAAACTCGTCGACCTGTTCGGGGCTGCGTCCGACGAGCCGGGCGGGATCGACGGCCGCCTGGAGATCGACCTGGCGAAAGGCGTCGTCGCCCGCGAGGCGGCGGATCAGGTCGTTCGGTCGGCCATGCAGCTTCACCTCGGCGGCGGCCGCCTGGCTGTGCTGCCGGATCCGTTCGTGCAATTCCTGACGGTCGCCGCCCGCCGCGACCGCGGCCATCAGGATGTCTTCGGTCGCCATGAAGGGGAGTTCCTCGGCGAGCCCCCGAGCGATCACCTCCGGGTAGACGACGATGCCTTCGGCGACGTTCTGGTAGAGGATCAACAGGGCGTCGACGGCGAGGAACGCCTGGGGGATGACCAGCCGCCGGTTGGCGGAATCGTCGAGCGTGCGTTCCAGCCATTGGGCGGCAAGCGTGGCAGGGGGGCTCGACTGGAGACTGAGCACGAACCTCGCCAGGGAGCAGATTCGCTCGGACCGCATGGGGTTGCGCTTGTAGGCCATGGCGGAGGAGCCGATCTGATGCGCTTCGAACGGCTCCTCAAGTTCCTTGCGGTGGGCCAGAATCCTCAGGTCGGTCGCCCCTTTGTGGGCCGACGCCGCGACGCCGGCGAGGGCGTCGAGCGCCTGGGCGTCGATCTTGCGGGGGTAGGTCTGGCCCGTGACGACGTAGGTGGCGGCGAACCCCATTTTGCGGGCGACCAGTTCCTCGAGTCGCCGCACGCGGCCGTGATCGCCGTCGAACAGCTTCAAGAAGCTGGCCTGGGTGCCAGTGGCTCCTTTGACGCTCCGGGCGCGAAGACTCGCCATGCGGCGTTCCAGCTCCTCCAGATCGAGCGCCAGATCGTAGGCCCACAGGCAAGCCCGCCGGCCGACCGTGGTGGGTTGCGCCGGCTGGAGGTGGGTGAACCCAAGCGTCGCGAGATCGCGGTGCCGCGCGGCGAAGTCGCCCAGCGCGCCGATCACCTGGGCCAGACGGCGGCAGACCAGCTCGAACGATTCGCGGAGCAGCAGCAGATCGGCGTTGTCGGTGACGAAGCAGCTGGTGGCGCCGAGATGGATGATCGGCCGCGCCAGCGGACACTGGTCGCCGTAGGCATGGACATGGGCCATGACGTCGTGGCGCAGTTGTCGTTCGTAGCGTTCCGCGGCGGCGAAGTCGACGTCGTCGACGTGCGCGCGGAGTTCGGCGATCTGCGCCTCGGTGATCGGCAAGCCGAGTTCGGCTTCGGCCTCGGCCAGGGCGACCCACAACCGTCGCCAGGCTCCGTGCTTGCGCCGCGCGCTCCAGACGGCGCTCATCTCGGCCGAAGCGTAGCGGGTGATCAGCGGGTTCTCGTACACGTCGTGCATGGTCGGCTCGTCACATGTTGGTGAGATCGTCTTCGCCCGCTCCCCCGGCGAGCTGGTCGAGGGCGGCGCCGATCGCCGCCGCCTGCCCGGGAGGAGCCGATTTGGGAACGTAGACGCGGCAGGTGCGGTGGGTCACGGGCATCTGCCGGAACAGCTGGTCGTCGGTCAGCGGACGGATTTCGCCGGTGGCGGAGCGATACAGGAAGTTCTGCCCGGCCGAGGCGGCGCGGTCGTCGGGACGGTAGATGTGACGGGGCAGATCGACCTGCAGCGGCAGATCCGCCCACTCCGGGGGCATCGCTTCGCGGAGGGCCTGCTCGACCATGCCCGGGCTGCTGAAGATGCTGCTCCGCTCGACGTCGCCGGCGCGGAAGGCCAGATTGCGCTCGCAGGCGGTCTCCCAGTCGACTTGACGGCCCAAGAGCCGGCCCCAGCGCACGCCGAGGGCCTGCCGGCGCGGCTCGTCGCTGGCGGTCCAGCGGGCGACGTCGACCAGCAGCGACCATTCGGTGAATTGGCGATATTCCGCCAGATATTCCAGCGGATTGCCCGGAAAGAGCAGGTCGCGACTATCGCGAAACAGACCCTCCAGCGTCTTGTCGATCGCCCGCACCGTACGATGGAAGTAGACCGCGCGAAACAGCTCGCTTTCGTCTGCATGAACCGCAGCAAGGCGTTCAGGCCGCGCTGGTGAATGGTCAGGCCCTTGGGCGTGAAGAAGCTGTAGCGGAGCAGGCGGTCGCAATCGAAAGCCTGCTGGCTGTAGCCCGACATGTAGGCGTCGCGGAGGACGAAGTCCATGTTGTCGACGGTGTACAACCCGCAGAAGAGCGACCGCAGCATGACGAGCCATCGCGGCTGGTCGTCGGCGTCGTGGGCCCGGGGCCGTACGACGAGCCAAGCGATCTGCCGCGGGTCGAGCCGCTCGCCGTCTGCCAGCCGGCTGTTGGGGCACTGCCGCACGCCGCGCAGCAGGTCTCCCAGTTCGTTCTCGACGATGTGCGCCCCGAGCGTCTCGTGGGTGAGCGGGCTGCCGTCCGGCTGGCGAAACCGGTTGAGAAAGTGGGCGTCGAAGAAATGCCCGAACGGCCCGTGGCCCACGTCGTGCAGCAGCGCGGCCATCCGCGCCAGGCACTCGACGTAACCGCGACTGGGCGCGTCGGGGCAGACCTCGGCGAGACTCGGGTAGAGGGCCTCGACCGCGCGGGTGGCCATGTGCATGGCGCCGACGACGTGCTGGAATCGCGTGTGCTCGGCCGTCGGATAGACCCACCAGGCGGTCTGCAGCTGGTGGATCTGCCGCAATCGCTGGACCCAAGGATGGTCCATCACCTGCCGCTCGGAGGCCTCTTCGGCTGCCGCGGCGGAAACGAACGGAATGTAGCCGTGAATCGGGTCGTGGCACAAACTTTCGCGCTGGAAGGCTCGCATGCCGCAATTCTGACGGTTCGCGGTTTCCGCGTCGATAGGCCCCGCCGCGCGGTGGAAAATCCCGACCTCCGACGCCATACTGGAGCGGCGTCGACCTGCGCCGCGATCGCTCGGCGACGCGTGCCGCGATCCTGGCGGCGACCGGTCGCCCCCTGTCCCTCGGCGCCCCGCAAGCGCTCCCCCGCATGGCCGACCACTCCGATCCGCCGCAGCGTTCCGTCGCCGCCGCGCCGGGGCCCGTCCTGTTCTACTACGACCCGTTGTTCCTGCTGCACGACACCGGGGACCATCCGGAGCGCGCCGAGCGGGTGCTGCCGCTGGCCGAGCACCTGACGTCGCTCGCCGCGTCGGGACGGTTGCGCCGCCCCGACTGGCCCGACGCCTCGGTGGAACTGCTGTTGCCAATCCACGGCTGGCGTTACGTCGACGAGGTGGAGCACTTCTGCCACGGCGGCGGGGGCGTGATCGAACAGGACACGGTCGTCGGCGCGTCGTCCTACGAGGCCGCGATGCGCGCCGTCGGCGCAGCCTGCGACGCCGTCCGACGCGTCGTACGCGGCGAAGCGCGGAAGGCCTTCTGCCTGATCCGGCCCCCCGGCCACCACGCCCTGGCCGACGCTCCGATGGGGTTTTGCCTGTTCAACAACGTGGCGGTCGCCGCCGCGCTGGCTACCCGCACGCTGGGGCTGGAGCGGGTGCTGATCGTCGATTGGGACGTCCACCACGGCAACGGCACGCAGGCGGCGTTCTGGGAAGATCCCCGGGTCGCCTTTTTCTCCAGCCACCGGTGGCCCTTCTATCCCGGGACCGGCTCGGCCGAAGAGCAGGGGGGCGGCGCGGGAAAGGGAACCACGCTCAATTTGCCGATCCGCTTCGGCACGCCCCGGCCGACGTTCCTGCGGCAGTTCGCCGACGCGGTGCATGGCTTCGCGGCCCGCATGCGCCCCGAGCTGGTGCTGATTTCCGCCGGCTTCGACGCGCATGCGGACGACCCGATCGGCTCGCTCGGACTGGCCAGCGAGGATTTCGGAACTTTGACGCGGATCGTCCTGGAAGCGGCCGACCAGTACGCCGGCGGCCGCGTGGTGAGTCTGCTCGAGGGCGGCTACAATCCGCAGGCGGTGCTCGAGTCGGGCGCTCTGCACGTCGAGACGCTGGCGGAGGCCGAAGCGGCCGCGGGAAGCCGACCCCGCTGAGCGCCGCACCGCGACCGGCCGTTCGACGCCCGGCCTTTTGTTTCTCGCGCGGCGAGAGGGAGGAGACAGCAGCATGAAATTGGGACTCGTACCGGCGCACCGCGGCTTTTTCAGCGGGGCCCTGGCCGTCGAGATGCGGGACAAGACGATCGCCGCGCTGGCGGCGGCGGGGGCGGAGGTCGTCGTTCCCGACCCCTCCCGGACGCGCCTCGGCTGCGTGGAGAGCCGGGAGGAAGCGGCCCTGGCGGGGCGTTTGTTCCGCGCCGCGGAGGTCGATGGCATCGTCGTGGGGGCGATGAACTTCGGCGACGAGCAGGCGGCGGCGGCCGCGCTGCGGACGGCCGACCTGCCGGCCCCGGTGCTGCTGTTCGGCTGCCCGGAAAACGGCCCGCTGCGGCCCGGCGCCCAGCGGCGCGACGCGTTCTGCGGGCTGTTGTCGATCGCCGCGGCGCTGCGGCAGGTCGGCGTGGAGTACTCGCTGCCGCGGCAGCCGATTCTCGATCCCGCGTCGGCGGAATTCGCGGCGGAGGCCGCCCAGTTCCTCGGCGTCTGCCGCACCGTGCAGAGCCTGCGACGAGCGCGTTACGGCCAGATCGGCGCGCGTCCCGACGCGTTCTGGACGTGCCGATTCGACGAAGCCGCGTTGCAGCGGCTGGGGCCCACCACGGTGACGCTCGATTTGTCGGAACTTCTGCTGGCGGTTCGCGAGGAGGGAATCCGCGAGGAAGCCGGCGCGCTGGCGGCGTCGATGGATCGTTCGGCCGACCTGTCCCAGGTGGCCGCCGAGAGCCGGTCGCGACTGGCGGCCCTGGAGGCGGCCTTGCGGCGGTTCGTTCGCGAGCAGCAGCTCGACGCGGTGGCCATCCAGTGCTGGACCTCGCTGCAGCGCAATCTCGGCGTCTGCTCGTGCTTCGCGATGAGCCGTCTGGCCGACGACGGGATCCCGGCCGCCTGCGAGGCCGACGTGCTGGGCGCCTTGTCGATGCACGCCTTGCAGCTTGCCGGAACGCGGCCGGCGGCGCTCGCCGACTGGAACAACCTGCACCATGCCGACCAGGATCTGGTCAATCTCTGGCACTGCGGCGTGTTCCCCGCCAGCTGGGCCAAGCGGCGGCCGATCGTGGGCCCCCACGAGATTCTGTCGGGACCGGCGGCCATTCTTCCCGCCGACCAGACCCAGGGCGTGATCAACCTCGAACTGGCCGACGGTCCGGTCACCCTTTGCCGCGTGGCGCACGACGCGGAGAACGGCTGGCAAGTCGTGCTCGCGGAGGGCGTCATCGAGGAGCGTCCCGAATCGACGACCTTCGGTTCCTACGGCTGGTGCCGCATTCCTCGTTTGCGGGAGCTGTACCGCGAAGTCCTGCTGCGGCACTTTCCCCACCATGTCGCCGCGGCCCCGGGCCGCCACGCCGACGTCCTCTCCGAGGCGTTCGGCCGCTACCTCGGCTTCAAGGTGCACCGCCACGCGTGACCGCGGCCTGCCGGACTGTCCGCCGCGCGGCTGCCGACGGCCCGCACCGCACTTCTGCCGTCCCCCCCCGACATCGCGCTGCAAGGAGATCCGTGATGAACTGTTTCGCTGCCCGCCGCACCTCGCGACGCTTAGCGGGCCTGGCCTGCTTTTGTGCCGCGTGGCTTGCCGGAGGCCCCGACCGCGCGGCGGCCGAGTCGGCGACGCAATCGCTCATCCCGGGCAAGCCCGCTCCGCACGCCGGTTCGCCGCTGTACGACGAGGTGCGTTGCCCGACGATCGACCTGCCGGTCGACGATCAGGGGAGCGTGGCGACCTGATGGATTCCCGAACACATCATGCTTGGTCACACCGACGTGAGCGTGCAGACCGAGTGTCCCGTCAAGTGGCAGCTCGACGCCGACGACCGCTGGGCCTACTGGTCGCCGCTGGGGGGCGATCGCGGTTTGGCTTCGATCCGGGTGACGCAGATTCCCTACGGTTGGAGAGGGACCGTCACGATCGAAAATCGATCGGCTGAAACCTGGAACAACGTCGTGGCGGCGGTGTGCCTGCTGCTTCCGGGCAGCCCCGAATTCGCCGACCCGCAGTGGGGGCGGACCTACTACCGCAGCGGCGGCCGGTATCTCGCGTACGAAGGCCGCGAGCGCGACGGCGGCGAAGGGGGCGAAGGCTGGTTCCAGATGAGCCTGGTGAAGGACCGTACGCAACTGCTGCGTTCGGCGCGTCACCTGAAGAAGTGGGGCTTCACCCGCGAGCCGAGCGACGACGGCGTGATCGCCGTGCAACGCCAGGACGGCGAAGCCGTCCTGGTCACCGCCTGGAACCCGACCCACCACCTGCAAGCCAACCGCAAGTCGACCTACCTCTGCATCCACGCCAATCCGCTGTTCGGCACGCTCGCGCCCGGGGAGAAAAAGACGTGCAGCGGCGTGGTCCTGGCGACTCCCGGCGATCTGGACGCCGCCTGGCGCGAGGCGTTGCGGGCGACCGCTTCGGAGTAGCGTGGCGCGGCCCGGCGGCGCGTCGGAGGCCGCATCGCAGGGCGGGGAAACCGCGGCCGGCGGGGCCGCCCCCGCGGCAGCGGGCCGGCAGACTCGCCACAGCGCGCCGGCCGCCCCGCCGCGCCGGTTGCGGCGGAGCGGTTGCGGGCGTCAGGGGGCCCGCTTGGGAATGGCCCACACGTTGACGTCGCCGAAGCACATGGCGTGCTTGGGAATCTTCAGCTCGCCCGTGGCGGCGTCGTAGGTCAGCTTGCGGCTCCAGCCTTCGCTGAGCACGTCCGCTTGACGCTGCTTCTCCGGGGCCTCCAGTCCGGGAATCCGCAGCGCGAACTCCACGTCCTCGAACACGCCGCTGTTGTTGGCGACGATCAGGTAGTAGCGGTCGTCGTCTTCCAGTTCCAGGGTCGTGATGTCGGGAATGCTGTCGGTCAAATAGGTGCGCGTCAGCCCGACGTACTTGTGCCGTACGGCGAAGGGCGGTTTCTCGTAGCTTTGCTCCAGCGCCGGGATCAACTCGCGGAACTCGTGGTGCACCCGGGCGACGTTCTGCTTGATCGGGTCGCAGCTCGCGTCGCGAATCCAGTGCAGAAAACCCCAGCCGCCGGCGGTCAACGACGAATAGGCCATGTACCGCGTCTCTTCGTAGGTCGGATTGCGCCACCAGTAGCCGCTGCCGTCGCGGGCTTCGTCGTGGCTGAGCCCGATGCCCTGCAGCACCGGCACGGGATTGAGGTGGCCCGTCGCGACCGCCTGCCGCGCCCCGTGGGAAATCGACCAGGCGATCATCAGCGGGCCCCAGTCGCCCTTGTGCGTCATGTAGCCGGATTGGGCCCAAATCGGATAGCGGTCGATCTGGAAGCCGTCGACCCCTGGGAGGAACCACGTGTAAGCCGACATCGGCACGAGGTTGAACACCACCTGGATGCTGCGGTGCGGGTTCGAATCGACGCTGCGAATGAGATCCTTGGTCTTGTGGATCGATTGCACGAAGGGGAGCGTCTCTTGGTAGACGTGCTCGTTCAGCCCGTTTTCGGTGCGATACTCCGGTTCGTCGTAGATCTGGTAGGCGAGCAGGGCAGGATGGCTGCAGATCTCGGCGACGAACCGCTTGACGCGGCCGACGTAGCCGGGATCGGCGTCGGGGCTGAAGGCCTCGCGCCAGCCGTTCTGCATGATGACCTTGATCCCGTGCGCCTGCGCCTGGTCGAGATACTCGCGCATGAACTGCAGGTTGGCGGCGTACTGCTCCTCGCCCCGGTCGAGATCGGTCGGCGAGCCGACAAACAGGATCGCGTTGGCTCCCTCCCGCCGCAATTGGGCAAGGTCGGCGGCGTCGCTCGTCCAGGCGTACCAGCCCATCGGAAAAAAGGGCTTGCCTGTGGCGGGGTCCCGCCAGGGCCGGCGTGCGAACGAGAGCAACGGCTCTTCGGGAAGCTCCGCCGCCGCGTCGGGCTCGCGCGCTTCGAATCCCGGCTGCGACGCGGCGACGCGGAAACCGACGTACTCCTTTTCGGCGAACAGCCCCACTTCGCGATTCGTCGGGCGGACGTTGCGTCCGCCGTCGGTCGTGCAGTAGGCCCCGCCGCGCAACCCGCGTTGCAGCAACCCCGGCACGGCTTCGTTCCACTCCATGACGTTGCCGGCCTGGTCGAAGGAGCCAAATCCGCTGGCGGCTTGCGAAAAACTGCCGGCCTCGAGGATGAAATACTTGTCGTCGAGATACTTGGCGTCGTAGAAGTTGCCGCCCCGCGGACTGTCCAACCGGCGGTCGCCGCGCTCGTCGCTCCGCACGGGATAGTCCCAGTAGCCGGGTCCGCCGGGCTTGCCCGGGTCGTAGTAGGCGGCTTTGTACCACTCGTTCTCGGAAGGAACGAACCACCGCGCGGCGGGATTGCGGCGAATCTTCCGGCCGTCCGCCCCCTTGTAGCCGGCAAGCGCGTAGGCTCCCGTCTCGGTGTCGCCGGACCCCTGGCCGTTGTGCAGCCAGTTGGCGAAGCGGCACGCATCCCAGAAGTTCACCTGGTTGACCGGACGATTGGCGAACTCCGGCGCGACGGAGTAACGGTAATTCCCCTTTTCCCCTTGGCGAACAATGCCGCACCCCGCCGTTTCCTCCATGTTGTTGTTGTACAGCTCGTGCGGATCTTCCTGGGCGGCGACCGCGTTGAGAAACTCGGCGTACTGTGCGGCCGTCACCTCGAATTTTCCGATCAGGAACGGGTAGCTCACCGCGCCGAATCCGGTGTCGTCGGGCGGGTTGCCGGGATTGCCCACGGGCGCCGTTTCGAGACTGACGTAGCCGCCGGGCATCTGCAGCACGTCGGCGGCGGCCGGCCGGCCGCCGGCGAGCGTTGCGGCCAGGAACGTCAGCAATCGGAGCTTGCGAAGCATCACGGCAGGCGTTTCCTCAAGGGGTGGAACGAGAGGCGCGCCAGGAGGCGCGCGGGCCCGGAACATCGACGGGCGGGGCGGCAGGAGAGTCGTTGCCGCCTGGCAAACCGACGGCGAGCGTCGACGCGGCATGACGTAGGGGGGAACGAGCGCCGTGCATCGACGCCGCGCTGCGACGCGTGCAGTGTAGTTGCGGCCGCCGCACGCCGCAACTCGGCGGCCGGCCGCGCTCGGCCTGCCGGGCCCGCGCGCCCGTCGGCGACGCAGGCTGCAAAAATCTTTACTCGACGCCCATTTCCACGTAACCGCGAAAGACGCGATCTTCTCCCGCCGGAAGATCGGCGCCGACGATCGCCATGTCCGTGCAGGGCCATTTGGACCATCCCAGCAGTCCGGCCTGCTCGCCGCCGATGCGGACCTGGAAGCCCGTCGGTTCCTCGGCCCGCCAGACCAGTTCCGGACGCGCCGCAATTCCGGGACGGACCTTGTAACCGGCCCACCTGCGGCACGACTCGGCGAAGTGCTCCTGCCCGCGGACGGCGAGCCACTTCAGCCAGATGCTTTCCGGATCGGGGACGTCGGCCGTCGGCAACGGCATGTCGTCGCCCCAGTAGAAGCTGCTTCCTCCGCCGGCGTAGCGGTGGATCAGACAGATCCAGACGGCAGGCAAGCGCCAAGTCGTCGACGACTCGTTCCGCAGCACGACCTCGAAATTGAGCCGCGACCGGTCGTCCAGCGCGGCCCGCATGCGGACCCGCCCCTGCAAATCGGGGGACGTCAGCGGCTGCCAGTCCGAAACGAAACCGCGGGCGCCCTCGGGCCGCCAGCGGTACGCGGTCTGGTAGCCGCAGATCCCTTTTTCGCCCAGGATGCCGAACTCCGGAAGCCTCAACGTCCAGACGGCGCCGGGCTTTTCAGCGCACCGCAGGAGGAGCACCGGCAGGTCGATCCCCTCGTCGACGAGTTCTTGCTCGTCGTCGACCAGTCGCTGGGGGAGGCGGGCGTTCTCCATCCGGGACGGATCCAAGGCCTCGATGGCGAGCGTCGCAGGCTTAAAATCCCCGCCCCTGGCCTGCGGCGCGCCGTCGGCGACGACAAGCGCCGTCCCCCCGAACCAACCCCACGCGATCGCCGCCGCCAAACGCTGCATGACTGTCTCCGCCGCTCGACCTCTCGGCCGCTCCGTCAGGGAAGCGTCTCGCGACGCCCCCGATCGGCCGCCCCTCGGCTGCTCCGCCGCGCACGCGGCGGGACCGGCTTGGGCGGCCGCTCTCAGCATGCGTGACGGCGGCGCGGAACGCCAGGGCCTGGAACCGTCGGTCGGGCGAATTCTCCCCGGGCGCGGCCGCGGCGGATCGAACGCGCCGCGGCGCGGCGGACCTTCAGCGGAGAGGCGGCGGATTCGCACCGGCCAGCGCGAGGATGCCCGGGACATGGCGGTCTTCGCGGATCCGTTGGAAGGGCGTGCCGAGGCCGTGGAGGGCCGCCGCCGCGGCCGCGGCGGCCGGACTGTCGCCGAACAGCACGACGGGCAAATCGCCGGCAAACACGCGGGCCTCGCGCAGCTCGTGGCCGATCAGAATGCCCGACACCAGGCTCGGCAGCTCCGCCGACGCGGCGCGCCCGGCGAGCATCTCGGTGCGGGCAAGAAACAACTGGTGCGACAGTCCGCCGGCGACGCCGGAGATCTCCAGCCCGCGGCGGAAGGCGGGACTCGAGGCGTCGGCGGAGCCTCCCGAACCGGAAATCAACGTGCCGCGCGACAGCACCTCGAACACCTCGCCGGTCATCCAGGTGCGAAATCGCTCGATGCGTCCGTGCCGGCAGACGGCCCATTTCGAATGGGTCCCCGGCAGGCACACCGCGGCTCCGGCGGAAGGCAGGGCGGCCATCAGCCCCACCAGCTGCGTCTCCTCGCCGCGCATCACGTCGGTCAACCCGGTCGTCGGATCGTCCCAACGCAGGCCGGGCACGACCACCATCGGTCCGAATGCCTCGGAGGCGAGGGGCACGAGCCGGGCCGAGAGTTCTTCAGCTCCGGCCGGCGCAGCGGCGTAGGGGGCCTCGCACCACCCCTCGCGACTGCCGATCATGCCGCTCATGAGCACGCGGATTCCCGGAAACTCCTCCCGCCAGGAACCGCACGCCGCGGCAAGGATGCTCTCGAACGAGCGGTCGCCGCGGCTGCGAATTCCGTCGGGAGTCTCCCGCTGGGCGGCCACGCGACCGTCGACGACCAGTTTGACGCGGAGATTGGTCGATCCCCAATCGACGGCAACGAGCGGCGGCGAATTCATCGCAAGACCGGCGGGAGGCGGAGCGGAGCGGGGCCCGGCGCGCGCCGGGCGGCAGGCGCGACCGCACGCTCGTTGCCGCGGCAACATGCCGCGCCGGAGACAGTTATCGGCGACCGATCGACGATCGATCAAGATTCCTCGGCGGGGCCCTCGCCCCCCTCGTCCAGCGCTCGCAACCCGAGCACCACGACCAACGCGATCAGACTCAGCAGCCAGGCCACGCCGGTCGCCAGATTCACCCGGTCGAGCACGTGCACCGCCGATTCGTCGCCGAGCGCGGCCAGCAACAAACGCGCCGACCACAACAGCGTCGCCTGAACGACCGGCAACCCGAGGACCAGACCCAGAACCAGTTTGAGGGCGCCGCGGGAAGACATGGGCCATCCTTGACTCGAGGCGTCCTGCATCGGCGCAACGTTCCGACGGGGGCCAGCATGCAAACCCAAATCCCGCGACCGCTACAAACCCCTCAATCGACGTAGCCTCGACCATCGTCAGGATTTGGCGCCGGGTGTCAAGGCCGCCGCCGCGTCGGCGGCGGCAACCCCGCCCGCCGGCCGCCGACCCGGCGAACGTCGGCGTGCCGACGGGGTATACTGCAGGGAGCGACGTCCCGTCGCCGTGGACGCGCTCCGCGCGTTCCTGGCCCGAACCGCCGCACGACGGCCGGAGGGCGCGCGGCCGGCCCGCGCGCCAGGCAACGCGGCCTGCAACCGTTCTCCTGGTCCGCCCGTCGCAGGCCGGGCGACCGCGGGTTGCCGACCAGCAACAGCCGCCCCCTTCCCGCACCCCCGCGGGGCGACGGCGGGCCTTGGAACCCTCCGATGACGCATCGAACCGGCCGCCACGCGACGGAGCCGAGGGGACCGCTCGGCGACCTCCGCCGGGGACGGGGCGTGCGGTCGGAGACGGGCGGCCGCACGGCCGAGCGGGGCGTCCGGTCCGAGGCGTGGCGGCGGCGGAGCGTCGCGGCGGCGGTGGCGATCGGATTGCTGTGGTGCCGCCCCGCCCGCGCCCAAAAGCTGCTGCTGGGAGACGGTCGAACGCTCGAGGGGAAGGTCGCCGCCACCTCGAGCGTCGCGGAGAACCCCGATGCGCCGGTGGGCCAGGCGGGAGAGATTGCCGTCCGTCCGATTCTCGTGCTCGACGACGGTCTTCGGCGGACTTACGTGCCGAAGCTGCGGGTGGCCGAGGTGCTGGAGGAAGCGCCGCAGCAGTGGGTGAAGATCCAATTGTGGCAGAATGCGGCGCGGGGCGGAGGAGCGGTGGCGAGCGTCGGGCCAAGCCTGCAGATTACGCCCTTCGACCGGTTCGGCAGGCGGATCTACGAGATGCAGACGAGCGACGGCCCGCTGTCGGTGATTCAGGGAATCACCGAACTGACTCCGCGCTACGCGCGGGTGGAGGGCCTGCAGGGCGCCGATCGGCCGATTGTGTGGGACATGCGGCTGTCGACCAGTTCGATCCCGCTGGAAACGCTGGCGGAGATCCTCCGCCAGTGGGCCCCGGCCAACGACTGGCAGGCGCGTCTGCAGTTGGTGCGGTTCTACTCGCAGGCGGAGCGGTTTCACGAGGCGCGGCGGGAACTGGAGGCGGTGATCAAGGATTTTCCCGAAGCCGCCGATCTTTCGGCGGAGGTCCGGCGCCTGCGGCAAATGGGCGCGCGTCGCGTGCTGGACGAACTGAAAATGCGCCGCACAGCCGGCCAGCATCGCCTCGTGCAGCGGCTGCTGGAGAATTTCCCCACCGACGACGTCTCCGGCGAGACGCTGCAGCAAGTGAGCGAAATGCTGGAGGCGCAGGAGCGCGACCAGGCGCGGGTCGAAGCAGCCAAGGCGCGCCTCCAGCGCGTGCTCGACGGCATCTCCGACCCGGACGAGCGCGGACTTGCGGCTCCGCTGACGGCCGAGATCCTCAAGGATCTGAGCCTGAACAACGTCGATCGCTTGGCCAGCTTCCTGCAATTCGCCGACGACGCCGCACTGACGGCGAACCAGAAGGCCGCGTTGGCCCTGTCGGGCTGGCTGCTGGGGACCGACGGGGCGGTGCAGGATCTGTCGGCCGCGATCGCGCTGGTCCGCGTTCGCGACGCGGTCGCCCGCTACCTCCGCGAGCAAGTTCCCCTCGAGCGGGAGTCGCTGTTGGACTCCATCCGATCGCTGGAAAGCGCCAGCGTCGACAACCTCGCGCGGCTGATCGCCCGCATGCGGCCGCCGTGGCACGACGACGCCCTGGTCGATCCGGCCTCGGGAGCGGCGGAGCTGACCGCGCCGGGCGAAACAGCCGACGGCGATTTCCGCTACGTCGTGCAACTGCCCCCCGAATACGATCCCTACCGCCGCTACCCGGCGCTGCTCGTGCTCCACGGAGCCTACAACGGGGCCGTCGACGCGTTGGACTTCTGGGCCGGATCGCCGCCCCCCGCCGAGCAGGGCGCCGCTGTCTGGCGTCGCGGTCAGGCGATGCGACACGGCTACGTGGTGCTGGCGGTCGAGTGGCAGAAACCGCACCAGTACGCCTACGAGTACTCGGCGCGCGAGCACACCGCCGTGTTGACCTGTTTGCGCGACGCTCTGCGACGGTTCAGCATCGATACCGACCGGGTGTACGCGACGGGCCACGGCATGGGCGGAGAATTGGCCCTCGACCTCGGCTTGTCGCATCCCGACCTGTGGGCCGGAGTCGTGCCGTTCACGAGCTCGATCGACAAGTACAGCCGCTTCTACTGGGAAAACGCGGCCCAGTTGCCCCTCTACTTCGTGTGCGGCGAACTCGACGGCAAACGGATGTCCGACAACGCTCCGGTACTCGACCGGTTGCTCAAGAAGCCGGGCTTCGACGCCACGGTGGTCGAGTACCTGGGACGGGGCCACGAGGCGTATCCCGACGAAATCCTGGCGCTGTTCGACTGGATGGGGCGGCGGCGGCGCGGTCCGCCGCCGCAGGAATTCTCCTGCCGCGTGCTCCGTCCGTGGGACAATTACTTCTGGTACGTGGAGTGCGACGCCTTTCCGCGGGAACTGATGACCTATCCGGCCGAGTGGGAGGCCTCGCAGCCCCGGCCGACCCTCGTCGACGGCAAGGTGCAAGCGAAAAACCGGCTGCTGATTCGCTCGGCGGCCGACAAAATGACGCTCTGGCTGAGCCCCGACGTGGTCGATTTCTCCGCGCCGATCCGGGTGACGGTCGGCCGCCGCAAGTTGCCGGAGCCCGCCGGAGGCATCCGCCCGGAGGCGGCGGTGCTGCTCGAGGACGTCCGGACCCGCGGCGATCGCCAGCGGCCGTTCTGGGCGCGGATCGACTATCCCTGAGGCGGCAACGGCGAGCTCCCCGTCGCCAACTGCGTCGCCACCCCCGTCGCCCGGCTCGTCGCGACATGCGGCGGCAGCGCGTCGCGCGGGGCGTCGCGGCCGCCGCCAGACGGGCCGCCGCCCGACGGGTCGTGCTCGTGCTCCGTGCGCCGCGAATGACCTCGTGCCGCCGCTCCTTCACGGAAGAAGGCGCCGGAGACGCCAGGCGCGCGGCGGCTCGGCGAGCGGCGGGCAATCGCTTGGGGCGGCGAGGCGCCGACCGACCTCGGGCAGGGGGGCTCGGGCAGGAGGGTTAGTAGCGTCCGCCGCCGGGCTCGCCGACGCGGGCCTGCGGAATCTCTCTCGAGAGCGAGGCGCCGACGATGAACCACCCGTCGCCGTCGGACCGCACGAGGGCGCCGGCAGGATTGAAGTACCGCCGTACGACGTCGAAATTCGGCAGTTCGTGCGCGTCGATCTTCTGCTTCCGCAGCGCGACGCCTTCGTCTTCCGGCGGGGTGAGAAGCCGATTGAGCAGGCGTCCGAGGAGCGTTTCCGACTCGGGCATTTTGCCCTGCCGCAGCAGCTCGTAGGTCGGTCGGTAGGCCTCGTCGGTGCGAATGAACGTGCTGGCGGCGACGGGTCCCGACATGAGCTTGCTCAGCGCCGCGTGAATTTCGCGGTAGTCGCCGGCCGCCACGAGGGTCTCGTCCGTCTGCTTCGCGGCCAGCACGCGTTGCAGAAAATCCTTGTGCGAAGCGACCAGCAGGTGGCCGTCGTGGAGACAGACCGCCGAATTCTTGACGACGGCCTGTTCCTCGTGCTCGCCGCGGCGCGGGGCGGCGGACGGAGCGAGCGGATCCAGGTCTCCGTAGCCGATTTCGAGCTCGGAGAACTCATGCTCGGGGTGCACGATTTCCCAGACGACCTTGCCGCCGATTTCGCGGCGATGGGCGTGGGGATCGACCTTCATGAACTTCTCGATGGCGGCGGCGACCGCCGCCTCGTTCTTCACTTCGATCATCAGCAAGAACCGCTCGCTCTTGGTCGTGATCGGCACCTCGTAGTCCGTCACCAGCGTGATGCGATCGCCAAGGTGGTCGATGAACTCCGACTTCACCTCGATCTGCGGGCCGTACGGGTCGCGTTCCAGACCCTCCAGCACGCCTTCAAACGCCTCGGAGTAGCCGGCCACGGCGTTGAACAGCGTGCTAAAGTGCTCGAAGCCGTTGTCGACGTTGAAGCTGAACGTGCGGTAGCTGGCGAGCTTTCGCGGAATCCACGGGCGCGGCGCCGCAGCGACGTCGTTGGGAAAATCCATGATCCGCATGCCCAGGCGATACTTGTCGCCATTGCCCGCGATCGGCGGCGCGTACACCGCCGTGCGATGCAGCAGCTCGTACGCCCCTCCCACCGACAGGTTGACGTACCCGCCCATGCCCTGAATGGCGTCGAACCCCTGTTCGTTGAGGATCTTCAGGTAGTCCTTGCCCAACCGACGCTCGCCGCGATTGACCGAACGCACCGCCCGGGCGTACCCGAACGGATCGACGTACCAACGCACTTCCGGAGCGAGCCCCCGGGCCTCGCGCTGGCAACGTTCCATCGTCACCTGGTAGGGTTTGACGTCCGCCAAGCTGTCGCCCCGCGCCGTGCCGAACCGGCTCAGCAATTCCTCGAGCTCGACGCGGCTGTCGCTTGCGCAAAGCACCTCCTGGTGCAGGCAGTAGACCGCTTGCCGAGCGACGTCTCCCTCGGACTGCGGCGGAATGTCGTAGGTCGTCAGCACGAACGCACCGGCCTTGGAAGTCGATTTCTTCGCCCTCCGGGCCGTCAGCCCGCGGTCGACCCGAGCCAGCAGCTGCTCCACCTCGGCGCCGCGCCCCGCGACGTCGACCGTCATCGCCACCGCCGCCCGACCTTGGGGCCGTTCGATCATGGCCACCGCCGTCTCGCCGCTGGCCACGTTTTTCAGATCGGCGAACTCCACGCCCAGCTTGTCCTGGACGCCCGAAAGCTTCCGCTGCAGCTGCTGCTTGACGTCCTGGATGAAGGGCTGCATCGCCTTGTCGCTGCACAACTGCCCGACCTGCGTCTGCTGCCACGTCGCAGCCAACGCCGGCAGGTTCGCAATCGACACGTAGCCCCGCGTGGAGGACGACATCAGTTGGTCGCTCGGCGGGGCAGCCGCGGACGGACGCTGCAGCACCGCGCACAGACACCACACGGCGCCGGCGCCCGAAAGAAGATGGCGAATCATCAAGGAACATGCCTCGCGGAAAATACGATGTCCGGCGCCCGCCAGCGGCCGCCAACGGCCGACCGCCGGCCCCTTCAGCGGGCCAGACTCTAGAAAGTTATCGGTCGGCTCACAATCCAGATCCCAGAACAATGGGGAAAACCGCCACAAAGCCCGCAAACATCCCATTTTTTTAAGGGCAGGCCAGGGAGGCGGTCGGCCGGCCGGAAGCGCGATTATACGGGCTGGCCCCCGCTTGCACACGGGCCCCAGGCCGCCGGGAGGCTCCCGCGGTCGCTGGCGCGGCGGGCGGCCCACGGCCGAGTTGCGCGGCGGATCGCCGCGCGGCGGCCGTCCGGGGGTCGGCGGCGGCGCGGCCTAGCCGAGAATCTCGCGGCGTCGGCGGACGTAATCCCACACGACGTAGCGGTCCAGATCGCGGCCCGCCGTGAAGAAGACCCGCCCGGCCGTCGATTCGGCCAGTCGGTGGGCGAACCGGACGTCTTCCTCGGTCTGCGACCAGCTCGGCAGCAGAAACAGATTGATCGTAATCTGGTCGCGACGGCACAGATTCCCTTCGCGAAGCGTGGCGGCTTCCGTGCGGGGGTCGGGCGGATAGAGAAGATAGAGCATCTCTTCTTCAAAATGCGCCGTCGGCAGGCCGTCGGTAATCAGCACAATCTGGCGGTTGGGCGTATCCTGGGAAGCGAGCATGCGTCGGGCCAGCGACAACCCGTGTTGGATGTTGGTGAAGTGCGGGGGGATGCGATGTTCGCTGACGTCGTCGCGGCTCAGGTCGGCCCGCAGGCGGACGATCGGATCGTGCAAGGTGACCGGCTTGGGCATCAGTTCGGCGACGCGTCCGCGCTCGACGAGCTTGGCGAAACTGTACATCTCGATGAATTGCAGAAAATCGCCGGGGTACTCCCGCCGAATGAGCCCTTCGAGCGTCATGGCCATCCGCTTGACGTTCACGTACTGGCCGTCGTAGCGCATCGACCCGCTCATGTCCATGACCACGCAGGTCGCGCACTTCGGCGCGTTGCGCGTGCGATGGATTTCGATATCCTCCTGGGAAACGCGGATCGGGAGCCCGGGACCGCGGCGGAGCAGGGCGTTGACGAACGTGGCAGGGATGTCCATGTGGGCGATGGAATCGCCGAACTCGTACGGTTTGGTGGATTGCAGCTCCGCGGCGCCCTCGCCGGCGAGGGCGGCCTGGTGGCGTCCGGTCCGCGAGGGGAGCAATTCGCTGAACAGGCGTTCGAGCAGCTTGCTCTGAAAGATCCGATAGGCCTTGGGCGTCAGTTGGAACTTGCCGCCGCGCTGCTCCAGCCCTTGGCGCAGGGCCAATTCGCGGAGGAGGTCCTGCACCTGCTGCTGCAGGGCGCCGAGTTGGTCGATGTCGCCCGGCTCGGCGAACTCGGCCAGCGCCTCCATGTCGATCAGGCCGATCTGGGCGGTTTCGCGCGCCTCTTCCAGTTGCTTGATCAGTTCGTCGATCTGTTCCAGCTCCTCTTTGACCTCCAGCGCCTGGGAGACGGTCAGCGCCTCGCGGCCGACGAACGCGTAGCGCGCGGCAAGTTCCTCGACCTGGTACTTGTCGCCGAGAGTTTCGATCAGCCCGACCAACGCCCGTGCGAATTCCGACTGATCGTCTCCCGCCGCGTACCAGAGGCGCTCCAGATCGCGAAGCTGTTCGGTGCGGACGGCCTGCTGGTACCGGTCGCGGAGCTTGGCCGGCGGTCGCGCGGCGGACGCGGCCTCGCGGAAGGCGCGCGCTGCGCGGGCACGGGCCTTGCGCGTTTCGAAACGCTCAAGAATCTTCCGCTTCCGCTCCCGCAGCAGCGCGAGCAGTCCGTCGAGGCTTGGGCCGAGTCCGGCAATCTGACTCGGATCGAGCCGGACGGCCCGCGCCAGTTCCTCGGGGGTCAGGTCCCGGTACTGGCCGAACGTCAGCAGGTGCTCCATGGCGGGCGTCACCAGGTCCGGGGGCGGTTGCCGCGGACCGGGGAAACGCTGGGGATCGTACTTCTGGTAGGTGTGGATGACGCCTCCCAGGGTGTCGCGGCGGGCCATGGGCGGATCTTTTCGGGGTTCGGGCGGAGGGGGGCGAGAAGGCGGCTTCGGGCAGGGGAGGGCGGGGGGGGCCGCGCGCGGCCGCTGGAGGGATTATAGCGACCAGCCGCTCGCTGGCCCGACGCCGGCGCCGGATTACAGCACCGGACTGGCGAGGCGGGCCAACGACTCGATCCCTTGCTGCAGCTGGCTTCGCTGGCGAAAACTTTGCAGATCGACCAGTTCCGAGCGATCGATGTAGCTCTGCTGCAGCGCGCGGAGCCGTTCGGCGAACGGCCGGTCGTAGATCGCCAGGAGGATTTCGAAATTGAGGCGAAAACTCCGCGGATCGAGATTGACCGAGCCGAACAGGCAATGCTCGCCGTCGATGGTGACGCTTTTGGTATGCAACAATCCGTCGCCGAACGCCGCGATGCGGACCCCCGCTTCCATCAGCTCCCCCTGGAGCGCCCGGCTGGCGTAACGCACGAGCCGCGAGTCGACCCGCGCCGGCACGACGACGATCACTTTGACGCCGCGTCGCGCGGCGGCGACCAGCCCCATCCGGAGCGGATCGCTGGGGACGAAGTAGGGGGTCGTGAGCACCAGTTCGCTGCGGGCGGAGTAGACGGCGGTGAGCAGCACGTGCTCCACCGCGTCGCCCGCGATGCCCGGCCCCGAGGGAAGCACCTGCACGATGGCCTGACCGCGCGCGGGCTGGGGGCGGAGATCTCCCGATTCGCTCAGTTCGTCGGCCTGATCGTCGGACTCCACGAACCAGTCGGACAAAAAGGTAATCGCCAAGGGCTCGACCGCCGGTCCCTCGATCCGCACCATCGCATCGACCCATTGGCCGACCCCGGCGTCCTGTTTGAAATACCGCGGGTCGACGAGATTGAGGCTGCCGGTGTAGGCGATCCGCCCGTCGACGACGACGATTTTGCGGTGCATCCGCAGATCGATGCGGACGAACGGCACGCGCCACAATCCGCCGGGGAGCGCCGACTGCACGTCGACGCCGGCGGAGCGCAGCTCGGCAGCCTGGGCGCCCCGCAGGAAACGGTAGCTGCCCATGTCGTCGACGAGCACCCGGCAGACGACGCCCCGCGCGCGGGCGCGCCCCAGGGCGGCGGCGACGGCGTCGGCCTCGCCCCCTTCGTTCCAGATGTAGAACTCCAGGTGGACGGTCGATTGGGCCTGGTCGATGTCGTCGATCAGGCGGGCGAACGCCTGCTGCCACGAATCGATCAGTTCGACGTGGTTCCTGCCCATCGCCGGCACGCCGATCGTCCGCCAACTCATCTCCGCGAGGGATTTGAAGCGGTGTTCCGTTCGCGACCAGTCGACGCGGCTGCGGCCGGGCAGTTCCTCCAGCAGCTCGCGAATCGGCTGGGCGATGTGGATCGCGCGGAGAGCGCGGCGGCGTCCCAACCGCAGTTCGCCCAGCACGAGGTAGGCGGCCGGTCCCAGAAACGGCATGGCGAAAATGATGAAAATCCACGCCAACGACTCTCCCACCGGACGCCGCTGCATGACGATCCGCAGGCAGAGTCCCAGATGCAGCAGCAGGTAGAGGGCGAGTCCGAACAGCGCCCACAGAGGGCCGGACGCGATCCACGCGAGGCAAACCGGCACGTTCACGAGGTCTCGCTTTCGCTGCAGGGGGCGAATTCCCGGGCGGCGGCTTCCCCGCGGTGCTCGGCGGCGTCGGCCGGCGCGTGCTCGATCCAAAAATCGGCCACGAGCGGCAGGTGGTCGCTCGCGCGGCGGGCGACGCGCGTGTGGCCGACGAAAACGTGCCGCAGCCGCAGGTCGCCGCGAAAGAACAGCCGGTCGAGCCCCCGCACCGGGGCCGCCGCCGGAAACGTGCGGTGGCGGCCCCCCGCCTGATCGAAGCCGGCCGGTTGCATGATCCGCCGCGCGAGCGTGCCCCACACGTCGTTGAAATCTCCGGCGATCACCAGCGGCGTGCGGGGGCGAACCCGCGCGAGCGACGGAGCCGCCAGCAGGCGCCGCAACTGGATGGCCCGCTCGAATCCCGCCAGCCCCAGATGGACGTTGACCAGTTCCACGGTCCGCGACTCGCCGCCGAGCGGGGAGCGGCAGCGGACGATGAGCGCCTGCCGGCGCTTCTTGAGCGGCAGCGTCAGATCGACGTGCTCCACGTCGTGCAGCGGCAAGCGGCTGAGAATGGCGTTGCCGTAGTGGCCGTCGCGGACGCTCACGTTCCGCTGGTAGGCCCAATGGCGCAGGCCCGTCGCGGCGGAGAGGGTTTCCGCCTGACGGTCGTGCCGCGACCGGGGGACCCCGTCGTCGACCTCCTGCAAGAGCGCGATGTCGGGAGCATAAGACGCCAACACGTCCGCGATGCGCCCCAAATCGTAGCGGCGGTCGATCCCGCCGATGCCTTTGTGGATGTTGTAGCTCAACAGCCGCAGCGACGCCGGCTTGGAGCCCGCCGCCGACGCCGCGGCGTCGCGACCGCCCGCCGTCGGCACGCCGCCGTTCGCCCGCTCCTCCGGCGACTGCTGCATCGTTCCCCTCCGCTCGCTCGTCGGCGTTGCCGGCGACTCCTCGTCCGCCCCGGAGCAGCCCGTCGCGGGGGCCCTCCGCGCGACCGCGCCGCAGCCCGCGGAGCGGATCTCCCCCTCCATTGTACCGGCCGCGGCGACGCCGCTGAACCCGGACGTTCCGCCGGCCGCCGCGGAAGGCGCGCACGACGGCCGACGCCCGGAGGTCTTCCGCGCGGGGAGAGGGGCGGATAACTTCACGGCAGTCGGATCCCTACGGCGGCGAACCGCCTACCGGACGGTCGAGGATCTTTCCGGCAACTCCTCCGCCGCGGGCGACCGATCGCCAGAGCCTTGCCCAAGTCCGCCGGGGGGAGAAGCGCCACGGATGGTTCCGGCTTGCCCGTTGGACGCGCCGTCGCTGGAGGCCCAGATCGCGCGGGTACGGAGCGCGTTCGCCGCGCGGTTCGGACGCCTCCCCAGCTGGATCGCCGCGGCGCCGGGGCGGGTGAACCTGATCGGCGAGCACACCGACTACAACGGCGGCTTCGTTCTGCCGCTGGCGATCGAGCGGTGCACGCTGGCGGCCGGAGGGCGGCCGGTCGCCGCGGCGGACGCGCGGGTGCGACTCCGCAGCACGGCGCTCGACGCCGACGGGGAATTCCTGGCGGCCGATCTGCAACCGGAGCGGCGCGACTGGACGAGCTACGTGCGCGGCGTCTACGCCGGCTTTCTCCAGCGGGACGCGTCCCCCGGCGCGCTGGACCTCGTCATCGACTCCGAAGTTCCCGTCGGCAGCGGCCTGTCGAGCAGCGCGGCCCTGGAGATGGCCGCGGCGACGCTGTTCGAGGCGGCCAGCGGCGTGACGCTTCCGCCCGTGGAGAAAGCCCGGCTGTGCCAGCAGGCGGAACACCAGTTCGCGGGAATGCCGTGCGGCATCATGGACCAGTTCAGCTCCGCGTTGGGGGCCCCTGGCCGCCTGCTGCTGATCGATTGCCGCCGCGAGACGGCCGAGCCGGTTCCGCTGGACGATCCGGCGATCGCCCTGCTGGTGGTCGACAGCCGGGTGAAGCACGAGTTGAGCGGGGGGGCGTACGCGGCGCGGCGCCGGGAGTGCGAGGAGGCGGCCGGCCGTTTGGGAGCGGCCCGACTGTGCGACCTGAGCTCCGCGGTCGTCGGCGCGGCCGCCGACCAGCTGGGCCCCGTGCTGCTGCGCCGCGCGCTGCATGTCGCCGCCGAGAATGAGCGGACGCTCGCCGCGGCCGCGGCCTTGCGGCGCCGCGCGTGGAAAGAGGTCGGAGGCCTGATGGACGCCAGCCACCGCTCGCTGCGCGACGGCTTCGAGGTCAGCTGCCCGGAACTCGACGCGCTGGCGGATCTGGCCGCGGAAATCGGCCCGGCCGGCGGGGTGTACGGCGCGCGGATGACCGGCGGCGGCTTCGGCGGCTGCCTGGTCGCACTGATCGACGCCCCGCGACGCCAGGCGATCGCCGAGCGGTTGCTGGCGGGCTACCGCCGACTGACGGGCCGCGCTGCGACCGCGTTCGTCACCCAACCGGCGGCCGGGGCGCGGCTGCTGCCTGCCGACGGACCGCTCGCTGCGGCAGCCTGCCGCGGCGCGACGCAGCACGGCGCGTGACCGCTCACGCGGCGCGGGGCACGTCGAGCGGGCGCGACTCGGCGGCTCGTCCGCCCGGGGCCGCGACCGTCCGCCGCGGCCGCCGCAGGTGATGCACCAAGTCGAGCATGCCCGGCGCGAAGCGCTTCAGCGCGTGAATCCCGCGGGCGTAGAACGGCGTGACGGCCACCGCGCGATTGCGACGGATCGCGGCGACGGCACAGTCGGCGATTTTGTCGGGCGTGGTCATCAGCCAGCGAGGCGGCAGGCGCGGCGGGCGGCCGGGCCGCTCGGGGACCGCGGAGGCGAACAAAGCCGTATCGACCAGACCGGGACAGAGGGCCGTGACGCCGAGCCCGCGGCGGCCGTACTCGGCGCGGAGCGACTCGCTGAAACCGACGAGTCCGAATTTGGACGTCGTGTACGCCGAGACCCTGCCGAGCCCGATCAATCCGCAGATGCTCGCGACGTTGAGGACGTGGGCCTCCCGCCGATCGAGCAGCGTCGGCAGCAGCTCGCAGGTCAGTTGCACCGCGGCCAGCAGATTCACTCGGAGCAGCAGCTGAAAATGCTCCGGAGGCATCTCGACCGTGTTGCCGTAATAGGCCAGCCCCGCATTGTTGACCAGCAGATCGACGCCGCCGTGCTGACGAACGAGCGATTGCGCCGCGGCGGCGACCTGTTGCGGATCGGACAGGTCGCAGGTCAGCGTGCGGGCGACGCCGTGGTCGAGGCGAATCTGCTCGGCGGTCGTTTCGAGCAGCCCCGCCTGCCGGTCGAGCAGCCACAGCTCGACGCCCTCCCGCGCCAAGCGGAGCGCCAGGGCTCGCCCAATCCCGGAAGCGGCTCCGGTAACCAGCGCCGTTTTTCCACGCAGATCGCGCACTAGAGCATTCCCGAAATTCGCGGCGGCGGCGCCGCGCCGCCGCACGCACCGACCCGTGGCAGACTCAAGCGGCCGCTCGCCGTCCGTGGAGTCGCTCCATGTCGACGGAGCGGCTCAACTGGTGGCGATCCTCCCCCCTCAAGGTCACGACGCCCCACTTGTCCAGGTAGTACTTGCCGCCGTTGTACACCGAGCGGTATTTGTGCTTGTTCGTGTAGACGGGAATCGAGGTCGGAATCACCCGCAAGTTGAACGCCAGCCGGTGGCGATCGGTCGTGTTCGGACCGGAGCCATGGATGCACCGCTCGGTGAAGATGATGAATTGGCCCGATTTCACTGGCACGTTCACGATATTTTGCGGATTGCGATCGAACTCGAGCTTGAAGCGAGCGTTGTAGAAGCCCTCCTCGCCGCCGAATTTGATCGTGCGGACGTGGGTGTGGGAACCGCGTACGAAATCGAGACAGCCGTTCTCGGGCGTCGCGTCGTCGACGGCGACCCACACCGTCAACTGAAAGATCTCGCTGCGGTCGCTCGGGAACAGCGCCGGATCCAGGTAGTCCTCCACCATGAAGGTGCTCGCCTGGTGGAATTGGATCGCTGGAGACTGGGGGCCCTTGTAGAAGATCTGGGATCGCCAAGACAGGAGATTCTCGCCCAGCAGTTGCGCACAGCGCTCGGTGATCGCCGGCGACTTCATGAAGTTCCACAGGCGGGGCATCTCGAAGTGCCGGTCGCGCGGCGTCACGAAGTTGTACGTGCTGGAGACCGTGTTTTCGGCGGCCAGCAGCTCGTGCCGGAAACTCGCCATCTCCTCCCGCGAGAAAGCGTCGAACGGCCCGATGAACCCGTTGACGTAGAATTCCCGAATCTGCTCCGGCGTCAAACGGTACTGCGGAGCCACCTGCGCCTTGGGTGCGAAACTCGTCGGCATCCGGAACACGCACGGCTGGTCGATGTACGCGCGGGTCAAGCCCGAGCGGATCAGCGTCCAGAACATCGAGTAGTCCCAGTTGTTCACGATCGACCGCAACGCGGATGGCAAAATCCGACGCGGAAGCCCCAAGGCCTTGTACGCCATCACGCCCGACAACGGGGGGAGCAACAGCGCACGCTGCCACAGCGGACGCAGCTTCGGATGCAGGTTCATGGCTCGAAAACGCCTCGCAGAAAAGAGAAAGAGTGGGTCGACAAGAAGCCCGTGACGCCACGCCCCCGGCGGCAGCCGGCCGCGACCGCAGCGGCCGCGCAGCACGCGCCGCCCGCCACCCGTCAGCGACGCCGCCGAACCGCGCAAGACGTCCTCCGCGGCCTTCTATCGAAACCAGCGCGTCCGCCGCATCAGAATTTTTCGGTAAATTGCCTCTCAAATGACGCAAATTACCTAGATCCCAAAAAAAGCCGCAGGCTCGCCAGACAACCGGCTCGCCGCAGCTTGACGACCCGCCGACGCCCCCTCGCAATCGGGCGGCGGCGTGCTAGAATCGCCGCGACGGACAAATGTTCACCGGCGGCGCTCGCTGCGGCCCGAGCCCACGCACCTCCCGCGGGCAGGACGGCCGGTCCCCCGCCGCCCAGCCCCAGTCGCCCCGTGCCATCGCAGAAGGAGCGATGCATGCAGCGTCCGGACAGCTCCTCTCCCGATCCCGCACCGCCGGCCCCCCTCGCCGACGCTTTGCTCGAGCGCCGAAGATCCTCGGGGGGAGCCTTGCGGCACCGCTCGTGCGTTGAAGAACGCCGCCCCTCGGCCCTGAGGACCTTCATTCTCGAGGTCTCGGCGCGCTGCCGTTCAGGAGCGATCGACCTCGAACCGCTCGACGAGGTTGCGCCCTCGCCGGCACCCGCGGGGGGTTCGCAACCGGCCGACCTCCATCGGCCCCAGCAGGCCGATGCCTGCGGCGGCACGCTGCCTCACGCGGGTGCGGCCTCCGCAGAGGGCGCTGCTTCGACGCCTCGCGTTGGGCAGCAAGCGACCGCGCCCGACGCTGGCGCCACGGCGCCACGCACGCGCTGGGCCGCCGACGCCGCGACCTCCCACGGTTCCGCGGCATCGCCCGCACGGCCGCTTCCAGCCCCCTCGGCGGCCCCGCGGCGCGCGGGGCCGCCGGCATCGCCCGGCCGTGCTGGGGAGCCGGCATCGCCCAGCCGTGCTGCGGCCGCGGCCGAAGCCGCTTCCGCTTCGCCCCCGCGAGACAACGCCCCACGGGCACGAGGCGGCGTTTCACCCGGCGTGGGCCGTCGTCGCCCGGCGCGGCCTCGCGCCGAGAAATCGGGCGACGCGCCGCAGGGCGTCGCGAAAATTTCGGCGCTGCGCGGTCGGCTGGTGCAGCGCCTGCCGCCGTGGAGCATCAGCTTGGCGGCCCACGGGCTAGTGGTCGTCGTGCTGGGGCTCTCGACGTTCAGCTCGCTTGCGCCTCAGTTGGCGTTCGATCTCGTGGGAAGCCCGACGGCCGTCGAAGAGATCGAGTCGTTCGCGGAGTTTTCCCTGACGGAAGAGGCGTCGTGGAACGACGCCGCCAGCGAGACGCCCCTCGTTGCGGACGCGACGCCCGTCACGGCCGGCAGTTTGGAGGCGCCCACGACGGCGGGACAGGTCGCCAATGCGGGCCCCGGACCTGGCGTGGCGCCGCTGGGCGACTTGGCCGGCGCGCTGGCCCCGCTGCCGAGCGGGCTCGGCCCAAAGGTCGGCGCCGAGTTTTTCGGCGTCCGTTTGGAGGGCCGGCGAATCTGCTTCGTGCTCGACAATTCCGGCAGCATGCAAGGAGGCCGCCTCGAAACGGTGATCGCCGAGTTGAACCGCTGCCTGGCCGCTTTGCTTCCCGAGCAGCGGTTCTACGTCTTTTTCTACAGCGACAACGTCTATCCCCTGTTCTATCCGGAACCGGCGGAGGATTACGTCGCCGCAACGCCCGCCGTTCGCGCCCGGGTGCAGCAATGGCTCGACACGGTCGAACTCTGCTACGGCGACGTCGTCGACGAGGCGTTGACGGCGGCTGCGAGCATCCAGCCCGACGCGGTCTACCTGCTGTCGGACGGCAAGATTCAGAGCCAGCGCGATCTGGCCCTCCTGCTCGCCCCCGGCAAAACCTTTGCCATCCACACCATCGGCGTGGGGCTCGGCCAGAATGCGACGGCCCGGGCAAAACTCGACGCGGTGGCCGAGGCCAACGCCGGGACCTTCCGCGAAGCCGAGGTCGCCGAGGACTCGCGGCTGCTCGCGGTGCAGCAGCCGCGCCCCTACCACCGCGAAGTCCCCGGGACCGTTTGGGGGCGGCGCGTCGCCCTACGACCCTGAGCGCCCGACCGCGACCGGAACGGCCGCGAACGCGACGGCGGAGGCTGGCGCCGCGGCGGCTGCCGCCGCGCCCAGGACTGCGGGCGATCAGCAACGGCGCCGCGGAGGCCGAGGATCCAGGCGAGAAGGGGGGCCGCCGCAGCGCGTTGCCGACGCGGCCGCGACGATCGGCAGCGACGATCGGCAGCGACGATCGGCAGCGACGATCGGCAGCGGGCCCGCCCGGCGAGGGTCGACCGCGCCGCGGGAGGTCGCGACGACGCCTCGGCAGGGCGGAGCGCAAAAAAAAAGCGGGCCTCGAACGAGTCAAAGACGCTTTGACACGGCGAATCGGTCAGGGGCAAGTGAACCGACGCGCCAAAAATTCGTTCGAGGCCCCGCGGGCCAGTGCGTGGAAGTCGCTTTGCGGCAGGTTGACCGCGGCAGCGACGGATTCTCCCTAGGGCAATTCGCGTGCCAAGTTGTCGAGGACCTCTCCGCGGGGTCCCTCGCTCCTCCGCAACGCGTTTCCAGAATTGCTGTTACGGCAAAAAAACGGCATCGACGGCGGAGCCCTGGGGGAATCGACCGCCTCGGGGGCGCGTTGCGGAGTGCTGCGGCGAATTTGCACAGATTCGCGCAATTTCGCCCGAACGGGCGGAAGGCCTCCTTCCATGGGGACCGACCGAGGCGCGCGTCTTGAATTGAGACGCGGGGCGTTGCGGCGCGCGGGTCGGGGCCCAGCGGTCCGTCCGCGGAGCCGGCGGCCGCCCGACGGCAGGCCGCGGCGCCCGGATCTCTCTGCCACGGGGCCGCGCTTCCCCTGGCACGAAATCGCGTCGACGGAGACACTGGGATGGCGGTCGACGGCGCCGACGCCGACGCGGCAGACCGCACGACGTTCCCCCAAAGCTGCGGACTGCCCCCCATCCGAGAGGCCCGATTCGGGTTGTCGGGGAGGCGGCGTTCGCGGGGGCTGCTCCCGCCACCCTCGCAGACGAGATCGACGCGCGTGCCCGAGTACCCCGCCCAAATTGGTCCGTACCGCTGCGGCGGCAGCGAACCGCTGCTGTGGCTTGCCGGCCCCTGCGTCCTGGAAGACGCCGAGGGGGCCTTGGAAATTGCCCGGGAACTCGCGCGGATCGCCGAGTCGCTGGGGATTTCCCTGGTCTTCAAGGCGTCTTTCGACAAGGCGAATCGCACGAGCGCTGCGGCGTATCGGGGACCGGGCTTGGAGCGCGGGCTGGCGATGCTGCAGACGGTGGCGGCGAAGACCGGCTTGCCGATCACGACCGACATCCACGAACCGGACCAGGCGGATCCGGCTGCGGAGGTCTGCAGCCTGCTGCAGATTCCGGCCTTCCTGGCGCGGCAAACCGATTTGCTGCGGGCGGCGGCGGCGACCGGACGGGCGGTCCACGTGAAAAAAGGACAGTTCATGGCTCCGGGCGACATGCGTCACGTCGTCGCCAAGCTGACCGCGGCGGGCTGCCGACAGATCCTGCTGGGCGAGCGGGGGACGTTTTTCGGGTACGGGCGGCTGGTGAACGACTTCCGCTCGATTCCCGTAATGAAGGCGTTGGGCGTGCCGGTGGTCTTCGACGCCACGCACAGCGTGCAGGAGCCCGGCGGTCTGGGCGACGCCACGGGGGGCAATCGGGAGATGGTGGAACCGTTGGCGCGGGCGGCGATTGCCGCGGGGGCCGACGCCTTGTTCAGCGAGACGCACCCCGATCCGGCGCGGTCGCCCAGCGACGGTCCGAACATGGTTCCGCTGGGTCAGATGGAGTCCCTGATGCGTCGTCTGGTCGCCCTTCGAGAAACGGTCGTACGAATCCATGCGAGCTGACTTGCGCAACGCAGAGGCCCGCTTACGACGGCGGGGAGCGATGTTGGCGGTGATCGGCGCGATCTGGGCGGCGAACGGTTGCCGTCCGTCGGCCCCCGAGGCGGCGCGGCGCGGCCCGTCGGAGGCCGCCCGGCAGTTGCAGGAACGAACCGACGTGCTGATCGAGAACGCCGCGGCGGCGCTCAACGATCTCCCTGCCCGCGTCGACACCGAACTGGCGCCCCCCAGTCCGATTCTGACGGCCGCCAGCAGCAGCGACGGCGCGGAGGTCCGTGCGACCTTCACGACGAATCCGCGCACGCCGGACAATCCGCTGCACAACTACCTGCGGGTTTCCAGCGGAAACGCCAATTTCCGTGCCCGAGGGGTGCGCGACGGCGACCTGGTGCGGCTCTTCCTGAGCGTCGCCGGCGAAGGGCCCGACATGGACCTGGAGCAGCGCACCGTGTTGGAACTGACCGTGCGGCGGTTGGACGACCAGGATCCCGAAAACGCCCTGCTCATCGAAAGCGGCCTGAACGCGCCGGTGCTGGAACCGCAACGGATCGAAATCTGGCGTTATTCCGACAAGCGGATGAACGAAATTCGGACGCGGCTTGCGCGCTACGCGACCCTGCGCGAGCCCGCCGTGGGGTGGGAGCCGACCCCGGACGAAGGGGCGCTCGACCAGATCACCGACCGGTTGAATCGCTGGTTCCGCAACCAGCCGCCTGCCGACTCGTGGAAGCCGTCGGCGTTGGTGCGGGATCTTCCGGAGAGCCTCCGCAACGCCGAGGGGCTGACGGAACTGCTGGGCGACGCGGCGCAGGACTCGGGGGAATTCGCCCCTTGGGAGGGCCGCTACCTGCAACAGGCGGTGTGGTGCCGGGACATCTCCCGGTGGGCCCGCGGCAACGCGATTACCGACGCGGAAGTGGCCGCGGCGCTCTTCGACTGGACGGTCCGCAACGTGTGGCTGGAGTCGGCTGACGCTCCTCGCCGCATCTTCGCTCCGTGGCAGGCGCTGGTCTACGGACGCGGGACTGCCCTCGATCGCGCCTGGGTGTTCCTCGAGCTTTGCCGCCAACAGCGGATCGACGCCTGCGCGGTGACGCTGGCCGCCGCCGCGGACGGCGCCGCGGCGCGGCAGCTGGTCGGCGCCTTGGCCGACGGAAAGTTGCTGCTGTTCGACGCCGAGTACGGACTGCCCCTGCCTTCGGCCGCCGCGGGAGCGGTCGGCAGTCTGTCCGAACTGCGGGCGAACCCCGAGTTGCTGCGGCGGTGGGACACGGGCGACGGGCCGGCTTATCCGCTTGCGGCTGCGGACCTCGCCTACGCCAAGGCCTGGCTGTGCGCCTCCCCCTGGCAGGTCGCACGACGCACGGCTGCCGTCGAAGACGCGATGGGCGGCGAGTATCTGGTGACCTTGGCCGCGCGCCTCGACGAGCAACGCGACCGGCTGCAGGCAGCGGCGGTCGTCGAAGCCACGGGGTTGTGGACCCATCCGTGGGACGCTTTCGCCAGTCAATACGCGGCCAAACCGAGCGCGCGGATGCCCGCCGTCGAGCTGTTCCAGCCCTTCGCGCAGCGGCCGCAGCTGTGGAAGGCCCGGGTGCTGCATTTCCAGGGGGACGAGCAGCCCCGCAGCGACGCCGCGGTCGACCCGCTGGCTGAGCCCCGACGCAGCCACCAGGCCGCTTTCGCCCTGTACCAGGACAAGCAGGTGCGACCGCCGCAGCGGCTGCTCGACTTGTTGAAACAAGACGATCGCGCGGTGCTGGCCGACGCCAAGCGCGACGCGGCGCTGTGGATTGGCTTGCTCAGCATCGATCGAGGGAGCTTCGAAAACGGACGGCGGTGGCTGGAAGACCTGCTCCTCGCCCCCGAGCCCGACGGCCCCCGCGCCGCCGCCGCGCGGTTCGCACTGGCGCTGTGCTACGAGCGGTTGCAGCAGCCCGGCCGCGCTGCGGAACTGCTCGGCGACCCCCGGTCGCCGCAACGAGCGGGCAACCTGGTGCGGGCCCGGCTGCTCCCCCCCTCGGCAGAGTAGTCCTCGCAGTCGCTGGGGAGCGGCCCGCAGGGCCTCGGCCGACTCCGCGGCGGCGCGGCGCCGCCTGCGGCAGCGGGCGTGGTCGCGGTCGCGGAGGAGGACGCGGAGCGGGCGGGGCGGGGCAGGGGGGCGGACCGCAGGGGCATCTCTTGTCGCCTCGGGCGGGGAGCCGTATGCTTGAAGATTCGCGACGGCCTCCGACCGCGCGGCGAGAGAACGCTCGGACGCTCTCGCCGCCGCCTCGGCCGCGAGGGGCCGGCGAGGAACGAATTCATTACGCGGGATGCAGCCTGCCCCAGGAGGCCGGCGAGGAGAACTGAACCATGCAAGAAAAGATCCACCCCCAGTACTACGAGACCGAAGTGACCTGCGGGTGCGGCAACCGCTTTGTGACGCGGAGCACGCGCAAGGAATTGAAGGTCGACATCTGCAACATGTGCCATCCGTTCTTCACCGGCAAACTGAAGTTCGTCGATACGGCCGGCCGGATCGAGAAATTCAAGACGAAGTTCGCCAAGGCGGGCTACGCCAGTCTCGCCAAGGGAAAGAAGCCGAAGGCCGAAGCCTCCAAGTGACGTTTCGGCAACCGGGCCGGTGGCACGAGCCGGCCGGAGGCAGCGGCCGCTGGGGATGGCGGGCTGCGTCGCGGGAGCGGCGCGGGGTTTATGCGCGAATTTCTGGAAGAGAAGCTGGCTCGGTTCGAATTGCTGGAGCGGCAACTCGTCGACCCTCAGGTGCTCGCAACGCCTGAGAAACTAGCGGCGGTGGCCCGCGAGCACGGCTCGCTCAAGCGGCTCGTCGAAAAGTACCGGCGTTACAAGCAGCTGACCGACGAGATCAGCGACGCGCGGGAAATGGCCGCCGACGGCGACGCGGAGGTCCGCGAACTGGCCGAGGCGGAACTGCCGGCGCTGGTCGCCTCGCGGGAACGCGCGTACGACGAACTGCTGGGACTGACGCTCGGCGGCGCCGACGCCGCCCGCACCCGCTGCGTCGTGGAAATTCGCGCCGGCACGGGCGGCGACGAGGCCGCGCTGTTCGCCCGCGACTTGTACGAAATGTACAAGCGGCACGCCGAAGAAAAGGGATGGAAGGTCGAAGTGCTCGACCACAGCCCCACGGAACTGGGCGGCTTCAAGGAAATCTTTCTCGCACTCGAGGGCGAAGGCGTCTACCGCGAGCTGCAGTACGAAAGCGGCGGCCATCGGGTGCAGCGGGTTCCCCAAACCGAAACCCAGGGACGCATCCACACGTCGGCGGCCACCGTCGCGGTGATGCCCGAACCGGAAGACGTGGAGATCGAACTGAAGCCCGACGACTACCGCCTCGACAAGTTCAGCGCCAGCGGCCCGGGAGGCCAGCACGTCAACAAAACCGAGTCGGCCGTCCGCCTGACCCATTACGAAACCGGCATCGTCGTGCAGTGCCAGGATGAGAAGAGCCAGCACAAGAACCTGGCCAAGGCGCTGCGCGTGCTGAAATCGCGGTTGTACGACGCCAAACGCGAGGCCGAGGCCAAGAAACGCGCCGAAGAACGCAAAACGCTGGTCGGCTCCGGGGATCGCAGCCAGCGCATTCGCACCTACAACTTCCCCGACAATCGCGTCACCGACCACCGCATCGGACTGACGCTGTACAAGCTCGATCAAATTCTCGGCGGCCACATGCAGGTGGTCACCGACGCCCTCATCGACTACGATCGCAAGCAACTGCGGGACGATCTGGGCGACGCCGAATAACCCCGCCCGAGACGCCCCGAGGCGCGGCCCAGGCCCCGCAATCCGCCCCGCCCGCGAAATCCGCGTCCGCCGCCGACGGTCGATGCCCGACCGCTCCGCACGCCGCGCACTCCCCCGAGGAGACGCCGCGCGCCGCGGCGGACGCCGCCGCCGGCCGCTGATCGAACGACGACGGCAGGCGGCGGGAACGACGGGGCGGCGAGGCTGCAACGGGTCTGCCGGGAGGCGCCATGGACGAGCAAGTCTGGACGATCGGCAAGCTGCTGACGTGGACGGCGGATTTCCTTCGCCAGAAAGGCGCCGAATCGCCGCGTCTGGACGCCGAGGTGCTGCTGGCGCATGCCCGCGGTTGCTCCCGCATCGCACTGTACACCGCGTACGAGGAACCGGCCGACGAGGCGCTCCGCACGCGGTTCCGCGACCTGGTCAAGCAGCGCGCCGCCGGCATGCCGGTCGCCTACCTGGTCGGACAACGCGAGTTCTTTTCGCTGCCGTTCGAGGTCACGCCCGACGTGCTGATTCCGCGTCCCGAAACCGAGTCGCTGGTGGTGCGAGCGATCGACCTGGTGCGGGAAGGCGGACTGCCGACCGACGGAGAGGCCGTGCGGATCGCGGACGTGGGCACGGGCAGCGGCGCCTTGGCGGTCTGCCTGGCGCGGCACTTGCCCGCAGCCCGCCTGTGGGCGATCGACGTCAGCCAGCCCGCACTGGAAGTCGCCCGCCGAAATGCCGCGCGGCACGCCGTGGAGCAGCGGATCACGTGGCTGCACGGCGACCTGTTCGCCGCGGCCGATCCCGCCCTCCTCTGGCACCTTGTCGTCAGCAATCCCCCCTACGTCACCACCGACGAGCTCTCCCAACTGGCCGCCGACGTCCGCAAGTACGAACCGCGGGTGGCGCTCGACGGGGGTCCGACGGGCGTCGCCGTCATCGAGCGGTTGCTGCAACAGGCGCCGCAACGCCTCGTGCCCGGCGGCCGACTCCTCCTGGAAATCGGCCCCGGCGTCGCGGCCCGCGTCGCCGCGTTGGTCCGCGCAACGCCCTCGCTGGAACTGGTCGAAATCCGCCGTGATCTGGCGGGGCACGAACGGATCGTCGAACTCCTGCGGTCGGAGAGCCCGCCGTGAAGTGGATTTCCCTGCTCGCGCTGGAAACGCCGCAACTCCCCGATTTCGAGCGACTGGCGGCCTGGTACGCTCGCCGCTATCCCGACGCGCCGCCGCTGGTCCTGTCGAGCCGTTCGGACCGGTTGCTGACGCTCGTCGTGGGCGACGACGTCGTCGCAGTCACCCTGATCGGGCGTCCCATCCCTTGGGCCCAGCTGGAAGGACCCGCGGCGACCGCGTGGTATTGGCCCGAGGCGACCGAACGACTTCGCCCGCACGGCGCCCACCTGCTGACCGCCCTTGCCGAGGACGCCGGCGACCCCCTCCCACGCGCCTGGCTCCTCACCCGGATGACCGCGGCGCTTGCGGCAGCCGCCCCCTGCACGGGCGTCTTCTGGGGGCCGGGCCGGCTGGTCCATCCGCCGCAGGCCTATCTGGCCGAATCGGCCGCGGCGGACAACGACGACTTGCCCCTGTTCCTGTGGGTCGACTTTCGCGTCGAGCAACTCGATGGCGACGTCGTGCGGCTCTACACCACCGGGCTGGAGGCGTTGGGGGGCCTGGAATTGGAAGCCCCCCACTTCCGCGGGGACCCCCAAACGCTTCTGGAGTACGGCTACAACCTGGCCCACTACCAGCTCGCCCGGAAACGATCGATCGGCGACGGGGATACGATTGCGCTGACCGACGCGGTGCAGGCCACCGCCCGGCGGAGCCCCTCGCTCTTCGGCGGCGATTTGGAGGTCATTCGGCTGGAGTTCCCCGACCAGGACGGTTCCGCCCCCTGCCGCGACAAGCCGGCAGCCGCGGATTAGAATGCACCCGACGCAGCCCTTCCCTCCAGCGGCGGCGTTTCGGGGCAAGTCGGCAACGGGAGTCGCCATGGAGACCTATCGCCGAGTCCTCAGTGCTCTGGTCGGAGCGTTGGTCCTCGGCGCGAGTTTCTCTCCGGCCGGGGCCTTCATCCCGGATCAGCGTTGGAACCGCACCTCGTTTGGCAGTACGGGTCAACCGGGCGATCCGATGACTCTCAGTTGGAGCATCGTCCGCGACGGCACGTTCATTCCGGACCAGGGGGTCGGCAGCAATCTGGTCAGCTTTCTCGACGGCCTGTTCGGCGGCGGCCCCGGGGGGAATGATTTCACGCTCCGGCCGTGGTTCCGCTTTTTCAACGAGTCGTTCGCCCGCTGGGGCGCGTTGGGCGGCATCTCCTACGTTTACGAGCCGAACGACGACGGCACGCAGCACGGTTTGCTCTCCGGACAAACCAACCTGCGGGGCGACGTGCGGATCGGAGGCGCCCCGATCGACGGGGTCGGGAACGTGCTCGCCTACAACCAGCTGCCCCCCGGCGGAGACATGGTGCTCGACACCGGGGACGGCGCCTTCTTCTCCAATGCGATTGGCGACTACCGGCGCTTCCGCAACACGATCATGCACGAGCACGGCCACGGCATCGGCCTGCAGCACGTGGAGTCCAACACCGACGCCTTGCTGATGGAACCGTTCATCAACAACGGCATCGACGGCCCCCAACTGGACGAAGTACGCGGGGTGCACTACTTCTACGGCGACGCCCACGAAAAAGCGGAGGGCGGGCAAGGCAACGACGTCCCCGAACGCGCGACGCCGCTCGGCACGCTCGTCCCCGACGTCCTCGTCTCGATCGGCGTCGGGGCGGCGGGCGTTTCGCAAGCCATCTCGCCTGCGGAAATCGACTTCGTCAGCATCGATCGAATTACCGACGTCGATTACTACCGGTTCCGCGTCGACGACGCATCGTGGCTCGACGTCACGCTCACCCCCCGCGGCGGAGTCTTCAACCAGACCGCCCAGGGCGGGACGCCGACCGAATTCGACGCCAACGCCCGCGTCAAACTGGTGCTCGAGATCCTGGCCGCCGAGGGCGCCGCCGTGCTGCAGCGGGCCGACGCGGCGCCGATCGGCCAGGCGGAGACCATCGTGCAGCTGGGCCTTGGCCAGCCGGGAGATTACCTCGTCAAAATCACCGGTCTCAACGACTCCGTGCAGCTTTACCAGCTCGATCTCCGCATCGATCCGCAGCTTCAATTCGAGCCCGCCGACTTCAATCGCGACGGGCAGGTGGATGCGGCGGACCTGCAGGCATGGAGCGTCGCAACGTGGGACTCGGCCGACGCCGACGCCGACGGCAACGGCCGCAGCGACGGGCTCGACCTGCTGGCCTGGCAACGCGGCTTCGGAGCCGGGAGTTCGTCGGCCCTGAGCGGCAGCCCCGTCCCGGAACCTCGGGCGTTGGCGCTGCTGGCCCTCGCCCTGGTCTCGCTCGCCGCCTGGCGCCCCAGGTCGACGCCGCAGAAGCCGCAGGCCGGTCCTCACGCCCACGATCACGCGGCGACTTGGAGTGCGGCGACTTGGAGTTAGGCCGCCCGCCGCGGCGTGCCCGCAGAACGTCGCCGCGCGATCGCCGAGGCGCGCCGCGTCGACGCCAGCAGCCGCAGCACGCCAAGCCGCCGTCTCGCGTGCACCGTGCACGACGTCGGAGCGGCCGGGCGCCGTTTGCCCGGCCCCATCACCCTCGAACCCCCCGCGACTTGCATGGCGAACGCAAAAAATGTCTTGGGCGGCGCGCTGCAACCCTGCAGCTTCGACCCCCTTACCGGCTTCTACCGCGACGGCTGCTGCAATACGGGACCGGGCGATTCCGGATTGCACCTCGTCTGCGCGGTGATGACCGACGAATTCCTGGCCTTTTCCAAGGCCCGCGGCAACGATCTGTCGACGCCCAATCCCTTCTTCCGCTTCCAGGGATTGCATGCCGGCGATCGCTGGTGCCTGTGCGTGGAGCGGTGGAAAGAGGCCCTCGAGGCCGACGCGGCGCCTCAAGTCGTGCTGGCGGCCACCCACATCTCGGCGTTGGAGTTCGTCGATCTCTCGGACCTGCAGGAGCATGCCATCGACGCGGCGGCCGACTGAGCGGCACGGCTGCGATTCGGTCCGACACGGGCCCTGCCGCGCCGCGCGGCGACGTCGCCCCCTCGCATCGCCCCCTCCCGCCGCCACGTCCTTCGCGAAAGAACCCGCCATGCACTTGCCCGGCCGGATCGGATGGGGGTTGGCCCTGGTCGTTTTCTTGGCCGACCACGCCGCGCGGCGCGGTCCGACGGCCGTCGCCGCTCCGGCCGCCGAACTGACCGTGGGACTTTCTCTCGAGAATCGCCCGATTGTCTGCCAGGTCTGGGGCGAGGGACCCGACGCCACGCTGGTGATCGCCACCATCCACGGCAACGAAGCGGCCGGGACGCCCCTCGTCGCCGAACTCGGCCGCTGGCTCGACGCACATCCCGAGGAGCTCGCCGGGCGACAGGTCGTCGTGATGCCCCTGGCCAACCCCGACGGGTTCGCCCGGCAGACGCGCGGCAACGCGGCGGGCGTCGATGTGAATCGCAATTTCCCCGCCGGCAACTGGACGCCCGCGGCAGGAGGGGGGCAGCCCGCCGGGGTGCACGGCCCTGCCCCGCTCTCGGAACCCGAGTCGCGAGCGCTGGTCCGCGTCCTCTGCACCTTCTACCCCGCCCGGGTGATTTCGATCCACCAACCGTTGGCGTGCGTCGATTTTGACGGTCCGGCGGAGGGGGTGGCCGCGGCCATGGCCGCGGCGTGCGGTTTGCCTCTTCGGCAATTGGGGAGCCGTCCTGGGTCTCTCGGTTCGTTCGTCGGCGTGACGCTGCAGCGCGCGATTGTGACGTTGGAACTGCCGCGCGACGCGGGCGACGACGGGGCCGCGCTGTGGGACGCCTACGGCGGCGCCCTGCAGGCGGCCCTCCGATTTCGCGAGGCTTCGCCGGGAGTCGACTCGGACGCGGAGAAGCCCGCCGCGAACGCGCCGCAGCCGCGTTGACCGCGGGGCGCGGCGAGGGTCGCCCGCGCGTCCTCGGGCCGCCCCGAGATCGCGCGGCGGGCGGGGAAAACCTGTCGACAACGCGTCGACAACGCGTCGACAACTGCCGCAACAGGTTCTGGCGAGCGACGTGATCGATCCCTGCGCCGTCAAGGGGCGCCGCTCGCCGTGCGCCTGCGGCTGCTTCCTCCGTGAGGAGTGGCCGCACGGGTCCCTGTGCGGCGAAGGATCCATCAAGAGAAATGCCGCGAGGGTGTTGTGGAACGCTAGCGATGGCTCTAGGCTAAAGCCAACGGCACAGAATTCTTCCCACGCGCCTCGGATGCGGAACGTTCTCGCGGCGGTCGGCCGGAAGTCGGGGGGTCGGGGGGCGGGGAAAGGATTCTTGGCGCGGGCCGGGCGACCGGCACGGGGCCGCGGGGCGGGGCGGCGGTTCGCGAGAGGAGCCGTCGACGGACGGCCCGCTGGAGCAACGCTCCGGTTGCCGTCTCGCTCGCGGAGTGCGACGCGTCGCGGCGACTTGAGCGGGAGCTTGCCAGCCGTCCGGCAGTCGTCGGGGCGGCAACCTCCCGGGCGTCGAACGTCAAGGAGTCGATGGATGGCAAGGCAGTTGGCGTCTCAGGAGGCGGCAGACGGCGGGCCGCACGATCTCCACGGGGTCGTGCCGTTGCGGTCGTGGCGGTCGCTCGACCCTTGTTTGCGAGCCCAAGTGGAAGCAACGTACGCCGATCGCCTGGCGACCGCGTCGGCGTGGCGGCGGGCGACGCTCTCGCGGCAGATGCGCCGCGAGATCGACTGGCGTCTCGACGCGTTGACGGTCGATCCAAGGCGTTCCTGATTGGCGGCGCTGATGAGCGAATTGCACGACGAATGCGGCGTGGCCGCCGTCTACCATCTGGCCGGCGTCGGCGCGAGTCCGCTGGCCCCGCCGCAAGGCCCCGACGAGGTTTCGCGGCTGCTGCCGCGGATGCTCCTCGACATCCAGAATCGGGGCCAGTTGTCGGCCGGGATGAGCAGCTTCAACCCCGACCGGCGGCAGCTGCTCGACACCTACCGGCGGTTGGGCACGGTGAGCGAGGCTTTTCGCCTGAACCATCAGGGGAAGGCCGAGAGCCTGATGCGGGATTACGCCGGGCGGGCTGCGATCGGGCATGTGCGCTACGCGACCTGCGGCCAGGACGATCAGAGCTACGCCCAGCCGTTCGAGCGCCACCACTTGCAAAAGCACAAGTGGTTCAGCTTCGCGTTCAACGGCCAGTTGGCCAATTACGGGTACCTGCGCGAGCGGCTGCTGGCGGAAGACGACCATCATCTCGCACGGGCCACCGATACCGAAATTCTGATGCACGAGATCAGCCGGGAGTTGTCCGGCGATCGCCGCCTGCCGCTGATCGACGTGCTGCGCCACCTGGCGACGCGGCTGGACGGGGCCTACAGCCTGGCTCTGATCAACGCCCAGGGAGAGATGCTCGTCGCCCGCGACCCGCTCGGCATCAAGCCGATGTGCTACGCCTTCGACGGGTCGCTCTTCGCCGCGGCGAGCGAGAGCGTGGCGCTGGTCAACCTCGGCTTTCCTTCGCAAGACATCCAGTCGCTTGCGCCGGGCGAGGCGGTGACGATCGTCGACAACAGGCTGCGGGTGGAGCGGTTCAGCGACAATCCGCGGCGGGCCCACTGCTTTTTCGAGTGGGTCTACTTCGCGAACGTCGCCAGCAACATGGACCACCGCAGCGTCTACCTCGCCCGCAAGACGCTCGGCGAGGAACTGGCCCGGCTGGAAGACGCCCCGCTCGACGAGCATACGGTGGTGGTGCCGGTGCCGGACACCAGCAAGGCCGCCGCCGACGCCATGGCCTACCAATTGGGCATACCCAGCGTCGAAGGCCTGATTCGCAACCGCTATTCGGGGCGGACGTTCATCGAAGGAGGAGCGAATCGCGAGGCCAAGGCCGCCGCCAAGTACACGCCGTTGCCCGAGGTGCTCGCCGGCAAGCGGGTGCTGCTCGTGGAAGACTCCATCGTGCGGTCCACCACGATGCGCGTGCTGCTCGACAAGATCCGACAGGTCGGCCGGGCTGCCGAAATCCACGTCCGCGTCGCTTGCCCGCCAATCCTCGCGCCGTGCTTCTACGGCATCGACATGTCGACCGTCGGCGAACTGTTCGCTCCGGCATTCGTCGCCGACGGCAAGGCGTCGGCGCAGGTGCACGCCGAAATGGCGGCGGCCCTCGGCGCCGATTCGGTTCGTTACCTGCCTGTCGAATCGATCGCGCGGGCCATCCAGAAGCCCGCCAGCGAATTGTGCCAGGCCTGCATCACCGGACAGTACCCCACGCCCTGGGGCCAGAAGCTGTACCAGATCGCCCTGGAAAACCACGCCCGGCCCGAGGGAAACAGCGGCCGTCGGACGTACGAGACCGTCTCCTGACGGCCGGGCAACCGCCGCGCCGCGAGCGCGGCGTTGCAGGGACCGGCTGCCGAAGAGACCGGCTGCCGAAGAGACCGGCGGTCGAAGAGACCGGCGCCCGAAAGGCCCCGTCGGTCGCTGGGACTCCGCGCGGGCGAGGCCCTCCTTGAATGGTCCGCCGCAGCGCGCCCAATCCACGCCGCGGTCGGCGTCGCCCGACAGGCCTCCGACCGCGCACGACGACGCCGGGCTTCGACCGCCGCGGCGCAGCGCCGCGGCCCGTAGCGCCCGGGCGGCTCGGTCGACATGGTCTGAGGCCGGAAACAACGAATCCCACGAGCATTCATTCCGCGAGGGTGGCCAGATGGGTTCGTCGTCGGGTTCGTCGGCCGCTGCGGCGGATCTGGCTTACGAAGGCCGGGCCGATATCGAGCGCGATCTGGCCTGGCTGATGGACTGCTTTCGCGAAGTGCTCGTCAGCAACGGCGAGGAGAGCGTGGCCGCTTCCCTGCCGTGGCTGGGAAGCGGTGGCCGCCGCCGCGGTCCGGCGGGTCCGCGGTCCTCGCAGGCGGTCGCCATCGCGTTCCGCCTGCTGAATCTGGTGGAAGAGATTGCCGCGGCCCGCTGGAGGCGCCGGGCCGAGCACGCCGCGCCGGCGTCGAGCGAGCGCGGTTTGTGGGTCGCGGTGCTTCGCGACCTGATCGAAGACGGCGTGCCCGCCGATGAAATCGCCGCAAGGCTCGGCGAGATCGCGGTGGAACCGGTGCTGACGGCGCATCCGACGGAGGCCAAGCGGGCGACGGTGTTGGAACACTCGCGCGCGCTGTTCGAACTGCTCATGCGGCAGGACCGCGCCGACGCGACCCCGGGCGAAGCCTGGCTGCTGCGGACGAAGGTCGGCGCCGTGCTGGAGCGTTTGTGGCGCACCGGAGACATTTTTCTCGAGAAGCCGGATCTGGCCTCGGAACTGCGGAACGTCGCGTTCTACCTCCGCGAGGCGTTTCCCG
>Ga0169931_10001117_pt1 | contig 44110 bp, 43 predicted proteins | sample Kivu_15m_20L_FD_129675 | JGI IMG/M metagenome (GOLD analysis project Ga0169931, IMG submission 129675) | Freshwater microbial communities from Lake Kivu, Western Province, Rwanda to study Microbial Dark Matter (Phase II) - Kivu_15m_20L... | ecosystem: Environmental > Aquatic > Freshwater > Lake... | reverse complement strand
CTAAATCCCTCTCCCAGGGAGAGGGACTTTGAAGTCTGTTCCGGCTCCCCTCGCCCTTTGGGAGAGGGGCTGGGGGTGAGGGCCAGAACTACGGTTCTCAACGTGGACTTGGTTTATACAAGGCTTTTAGCTGAAATTAAGTCTTCAAGATTTCTTTTATGGGACTAAGGCTTATAACCATTGGTATGAAAGGGTTTTAGCCTTCCTGGGTCTTAACCCCGCAGAGTCAGGCCGGAAGAGCCGGCATTGGAGATTAGAGATTAGATGATTAGATGGATTAGATAATCTGAATTAAAGACTTCGATAACCTCCTCTTTACACAGACAATGGGCCACTCCTCTAAAATTGGGTGGCAATTTGCCTGTGTAGAGCTAGCCATGGTCATTCGTTGGATTACTAATCTCGGTCAATTTGTTTGGGGTCGGCACTGGCGGCGTTTTTGGACGCTGGCAATGGCATCCTTTGCTGTTGTCATGGTCGTTGCGGCCTGCGCTGTTCCCCAGGAAGATTTGAACCAGGCCGCCACAGATAACCCTGGTGGGGCAGCGTCTTCTGGTGATACGGCGATTACGGTCTATACCGCCCTGGAAGACGATCAAATTAGCGAGTAATTAGTTTCATTTAAAGAGCAGCACCCAGAGATTGCCGTCAATATCGTGCGCGATTCGACCGGCGTCATTACCGCTAAGCTGCTGGCCGAGGCGGATAATCCCCAAGCTGATGTAGTGTGGGGCACGGCCGCCTCTAGTCTGCTAGTGGCCGAGGAAAAAGATCTGTTAGAACCCTACGCTCCGGCTGGGTTAGAGGCCGTTAATCCGCGCTTTCGCGATGATGCCAACCCGCCTAAATGGGTGGGAATTGATGTCTGGATGTCGGCGTTTTGCGTCAATACCGTTGAGTCTGCCAAGCTGGGTCTACCCATTCCTAAGGGCTGGGCTGATCTGGTGAACCCGGTGTACAAGGGCCACATTGTGATGTCTAACCCGGCCTCGTCGGGGACTGGCTTTTTGTCGGTTTCTAGCATTTTGCAAAACTCCCCCACCGAGGAAGAGGGCTGGGCCTACCTGGATAAACTCAACCAAAACGTGGCTCAGTACATGCACTCGGGCTCTAAGCCTTGCAAGGCCGCTGGCCAGGGCGAGTTCCCCATTGGTATTTCCTTTGACTACCGGGCGGTGAAGCAAAAGAACGATGGTGAACCCATTGAGCCGGTATTCCCCGTGGAGGGATCGGGCTGGGATGTGGAGGCCAACGCCCTGATTAAAAAGGCCGAGATTAAGGATGTCTCTAAAACCTTTTTGGACTGGGCAATTTCCCCTGAGGTGATGGCCAAGTACGCCGGGAGTTTCTCGATCACCTCGGTGAAGACCGATGTACCCCTGCCCAAAGGCTTTATCGCCGACCCCGAGAAGCAGCTGGCGGAAAACGATCTGCGCTGGGCGGCGGCAAACCGCGATCGCATTCTGGCGGAATGGACGAAGCGCTTTGATGCTAAGTCTGAACCCAAGAGCTAGTTGGTTTTCGCTTCAACGTGAACGATCCGGGGAAAGCCGCTGTGCTTTCCCCTTGGTACTTACCCGAGGTCACCGGCATGACGTTTTCAGAGCAACCTGCGATCGCAAACACCCCATCGGACACCGATACCGTGCCTGGGGTCGCTACGCCGCTGACCCAGACGGTCACAGCGGCGGCCGATCGCTCCAGTCAGGCCCCCTATCTGCGCATTGAGAATGTGCGCAAAACCTTTGGCAAATTTGTTGCCCTGAAAGATATCTATCTGGATGTCTACCCAGGGGAGTTTGTCTGTTTGCTCGGCCCCAGCGGCTGCGGCAAAACGACCCTGCTGCGGATTATCTCCGGCCTAGAGCAGCAGACCCAAGGGCGGGTGCTCCAGGGGGGCAAAGATGTGTCGCACCTGCCCCCATCCATGCGGGACTTCGGCATTGTGTTTCAGTCCTACGCGCTGTTTCCGAACCTGTCGGCGACCCAAAATGTGGCCTACGGGCTGCAAAACCAGAAGGTGCCCAAAGCCCAAATCGAGACTCGGGTTAGCGAACTGCTGGACATGGTCGGCCTGGGGGGCATGGGCCACAAGTACCCGGCCCAGCTATCCGGTGGTCAGCAGCAGCGGGTGGCCCTGGCCCGAGCCCTGGCCCTCTCCCCTGGACTGCTGCTGCTGGATGAACCCCTCTCGGCCCTAGATGCCCAGGTGCGGATCCGACTGCGGGCCGAAATTACCGACCTTCAGCGTCGTCTCGGCATTACCACCGTGATGGTGACCCACGACCAGGCCGAGGCCTTGGCCATGGCCGATCGCATCGTGGTGATGGACAAAGGCTATATCGCCCAGGTGGGTACCCCCCACAGCGTTTACCAACACCCCACCAGTCCCTTTGTCGCCAACTTCATTGGGGTGATGAACTTTTTAGATGGGGTGGTCGAGGCAGACGATACGGTGCGCTGTGGCAACATTCTACTCACCGCGCCCCACAACACCGTGCCCCCTGGCCAAGCGGTGGTGATCGCCCTGCGCCCAGAGGATATGCGGGTGATCGATACCCCCAGCGCCACCCTGGTTCCCAACCAGGTCAAGGCTGAGGTGTTAGGGCGAGAGTTTTTGGGGGCCGGCTATCGCCTGGATTTGACCCTGGAGGGCAATGCCCGTCAGCCCATCGCCCTAGAAATTTCGGCCAACCGGGCTCGGGCCATGGGGGTTGAATCTTTAACCGCGCTGACCATTCAGCTGCCACCAGAGATGATTCGCGTGTTTCCCAAGGAAAACCCCTAGAACTATACGCGTAGCCAAGCCATCCCCCAGCCCAGCCTAAACCCTAAACCCCCTATGACTGCGACCTCCCCTCGCCCCCTTGCCCCCTCTGGCACTCCCTCTGGCCTCCCCTCTCGTACCAAGGCCATCGACACCGAAGCCTGGATCATGCGAATTTTGCTCACCCTCGGTGCCCTATGGCTGCTGGTGGGGGTAGTGCTGCCGCTGATTCCTATGATTGGTCGCAGCTTTCACGATACCAGCGGCCAGTGGGTGGGCCTGGGCAACTATGTCCAGTACCTGACGACGCCGTCCCTGGTGCAGTCATTTCTGAATAGCTTTGGGGTAGCGATCACCACCACCCTCCTGTCCGTCGGCCTGGGCTTTGTCTACGCCTATGGCCTCACCCGTACCGCCATGCCGGGCAAACTCCTCTTTCGTACCCTGGGTCTGCTGCCGCTGTACATCCCGCCCCTAGCCAACGCCATTGGGCTGATTTTTTTGTTTGGCAACCAGGGGCTGGTGACGAAGGGGCTGTTTGGCCTGCTGCCGGGGGTCGATATCAACCTCTACGGCTTCAACGGCATCGTCATGGGGGAATTTCTCTACTGCTTTCCCCAGGCGGTGATCATTATGATTACCGCCCTGAACCTCACCGATGCTCGACTTTACGAAGCGGCGACAGTGCTGGGGGCATCACCAGTCAAGACCTTTTTTACCGTCACCTTGCCCAGCGTCAAGTACGGGCTGATCAGCGCCATCTTTGTGTGCTTTATCCTCGCCTTTACCGACTTCGGCGTGCCCAAGGTGGTGGGAGGCAACTTCAACGTGCTGGCCACCGATATCTATAAGCAGGTGATTGGCCAGCAGAACTTTGCCATGGGGGCCACCATCAGCGTGTTTTTGCTGATTCCCTCGGTGCTGGCCTTTGTGATTGACCGCCTGGTGCAGCGGCGACAAACCGCCCTGGTCAGCGCTAAGTCGGTGCCGCTACAGCCTAAGCCCAACCCGCTCTTAGACTGGGCTATGGTCATCTTTTGTGGCCTGGTGACCTTGTTTGCGGTGACGGTCTTTGCCACCATCATTCTGGCTTCGGTGGTCAAGGTGTGGCCCTACGACTTCTCCCTCAGCCTCAAAAACTACAACTTTGGCACCGTCGGTGGCGGTGGCTACGGCGCCTACTGGAACAGTATTCGCATGGCTCTGTATACCGCTATCTTTGGTACCGCCATCGTGTTTACCGGAGCCTACCTGGTCGAAAAGGGACGGGGTTTGCAGTGGCTGCGATCGGTCTCCTATTTTCTCTCCACCATTCCCCTGGCGCTGCCGGGGCTGGTGCTGGGCCTGGCCTACGTGTTTTTCTTCAACAACCCGATCTGGCGCATTCCCTTCACGGGCATGGCGATCTATAATCCCTTTCACGGACTTTACGGCACCATGGCGATTTTGGTGCTGGCCAACATTATTCACTTTTACACGGTCTGCTTTTTGACGGCGACCACCGCCTTGAAGCAAATTGATCCAGAATTTGAAGCCGTCTCAGCCGCCATGGCGGTGCCCTTCTACAAGACCTTCTGGCGGGTCACCATGCCCCTGTCTCTGCCCGCCATTTTAGAAATAGGCATTTATTTCTTTGTCAATGCCATGGTGACCATTTCTGCCATTATCTTTCTCTACCCGGCGAATCTCCCCCTGGCCGCCGTCGCCATCATCAATATGGACGATGCCGGCGACACCGCCTCAGCGGCAGCCATGTCTACCCTGATTGTGCTAACCAGCCTAGGAGTGCGGCTCGCCTACTCCACCCTCACCCGAGGCCTGAGGCAGCGGTCAGCCGCCTGGCTCAACCGCTAGTCCCCAATTTTGAACGTTGAATTTTGAACTTTGAACTTTGAATCTCCCCCCAGGTCTTCCCCCATGCCCCAGATCCAACTCATCGTCTTTGACATGGCCGGTACCACCGTGCGCGACGACAACGAAGTGCTCCACTGTTTTTCGGAAGCGGCCCAGAAAACGGGCCTAGTGGCCGCCGAGGATCGCGTCAACGCCATGATGGGTCTGCCCAAAAAAGTGGTGTTTCAAACCCTCTGGGCCGATCAACTGGGGGCGAATCACGCTGACTATGGGGCTCGGGTAGAGGCCTCCTACGACTGTTTTCGCCAGGTGCTAGAGCACCACTACCGTACCCAGCCGGTAGAGCCCACGGAGGGCTGTGTGGCGCTGTTTGACTGGCTCCGGGCTCGGGGCATTGCGATCGCCCTGACCACCGGTTTCTATCGTGAAGTCACCGATATTATTCTGGGTCGCCTGGGTTGGGAGGCGGGCCTAGATAGCGGCTACGTCGGCACCCCAGCATCCACCATTCAGTGCTCGGTCACGCCGTCGGAAATCTACGGCAACGAGGGCCGCCCGGCCCCCTACATGATCCAAAAAGCCATGTACCGCCTGGGTCTTGACGACCCCAAATCGGTGGTAGTGATTGGCGATACCCCCTCGGATCTGGAGGCGGGTCGCCATGCCGGGTGTCTCTACGCCTGCGGCGTCACCAACGGCACCCACAGCCAGGAACAGTTGGCGGAGCATCCTAATCAGGGGTTGTTCTCATCCTTGGCGGCGTTTCAGGACAAGCTGGAGTACTGGGTGGCATGAGCGTGGGCACAGCGTCTAACTCCACAGAAATTGCGATCGTAGGAGCCGGGATTGTCGGCCTGGCCCATGCCCTGGCGGCGGCCCGCCGGGGTCATCGGGTGACGGTGTTTGAGCGCAGTGGGCAGGCCGTCGGGGCCTCGATCCGCAACTTTGGTATGGTCTGGCCGATTGGCCAGCCGCCGGGAAAGCTCCGGGATCGGGCCCTGCGATCGCGCCAAATCTGGCTCGAAATGGCCGACAAGGGCGGGTTCTTTGCCGACCCGGTGGGCTCTCTGCACCTGGCCTACCATGCCGATGAGCTGCGGGTGATTGAGGAGTTTGTGGCGATCGCCCAAACCCATGACTATCCGGCCCAGCTGCTGACGGCGGCCGAGGTCGCCGCCCAAAGCCCTGCCGCTGTGACCGAGGGCTTGCTCGGGGCCCTAGGGAGCCCCACCGAAGTCATTGTCGACCCCCGCGAGGCGATCCAAACCCTGCCCACGGTGCTCCAAACCGCCTTTGGGGTTGATGTCCACTTTGGGGCGACGGTGACCGCCATTTCCCACCCGCACCTCACCGTCAACGGCGAAACCTGGCGGGCTGACCACATCTTTGTGTGCTCTGGGGCCGATTTTGAAACTCTTTACCCCGATCTGTATCGCACCAGTGGCATCACCAAATCGAAGCTGCAAATGATGCGCACCGGCCCCCAGCCCCAGGGCTACCGCATTGGCCCGGCCCTCTGTGGTGGCCTCACCCTCACCCACTATGGGGCCTTTGCCGACTGCCCCTCCCTCCCGGCCCTGAAGCAGCGCTTTCAGGCGGAGCTGCCCTTTGCCATTGACTGGCACATCCACGTCATGATGTCGCAAAACGGGCTGGGAGAGTTGATCCTAGGCGACTCCCACGAGTACGGCCTCACCTTCGATCCCTTCGATCGGGCCGACATCAACGAGTTTGTGCTGACTTACCTGAAAGGCTTCGCCCGCGTGCCCAGCTTTGACATTGCCGCCACCTGGCACGGGGTGTACGCCAAGCTGCCGGGCCAAACCGAGTGGATCGCCCAGCCCGAGACCGGGGTAACCGTCGTCAACGCCCTGGGCGGCGCGGGCATGACCCTCTCCTTTGGTCTGGCGGAAGAGGTGGTTGCGGCCCAGTTAACGTAGCGTGTGCCAGCCGGGCTGGCTAGACCCTCGCTGCTGAGACCCCTAACGCAGCGGTAATGGCACCCCGCGCATCGACGCATCCAGCAGCTCCATGGGGTGGTACAGGGGCAGGGGGCGCTCCTGGTCGGCCAGGTGCTGTTTAATTTGCAGCGAACAGCCGGGGTTAGAGGAGGCAATCAGGGTCGCGCCGGTATTGAGCAGGTTTTTTACCTTCATCTGGCCCAGCTCGGTTGCCACCTCGGGGTGCAACATATTGTAGACCCCAGCACTGCCGCAGCAGAGGGCGGCATCTATGGGTTCCCGCAGAGTAACGCCGGGAATCTGCCGCAGCAGCTGGCGGGGCTGTAGGCTAATTTTTTGGCCATGGATCAGGTGGCAGGCATCTTGGTAGACAATCGGCAACTCCCCCTCGACGAGGGGATGCAGCGGCGTGGTCAGCCCCACCTGGGCCAAAAACTCCTGCACGTCTCTGACCTTGGCGACAAAGGCTTGGGCGCGATCGCGGTACTCCGCGTCATCCTGCAAAATGTGGTGGTACTCCTTGAGGGTGTGGCCGCAGCCCGCCGCGTTGATCACCACGTAATCGACCTCGGCGGCATCAAAGCAGTCGATCATGCGGCGGGCCAGGGTTTGGGCCTGGGCCTCCTGCCCCTGGTGGGCGGGCAACGCCGCACAGCACCCCTGCTCGTGGGGAATCACAACCTCGCAGCCGTTCGCACTCAGCACCCGCGCTGTGGCGGCATTCACATCGGAAAAAAAGACCCGCTGCACACAGCCCAGCACCATGCCCACCCGGTAGCGCTTGACCCCAACCGGGGCGATCAGCTCGGGCAGGTCATCCTGAAAACTTTCAGCTGTAACCGGGGGCAGCAGCGCCTCCATGGCCGCCAGGCTGGGAGACAGCTTGGGCAGCAGCCCGCTCTGTTTCACCAGCTTAGACAGGCCCAGCTTTTGGTACAGATACAGCGGCCCAGCCACGGCCCGCAGCCGGGTGGGGTAAGGAAACAGGCTGAAGATCAGCGATCGCACCCATTGTTCGGGCCAAGGGCGGCTGTGGTTACGCTCCACCTGGGGGCGCACCGCCGCAATCAGCTGGTCGTACTGTACCCCTGAAGGGCAGGCGGTGGTGCAGGCCAAGCAGCCCAGGCAAGAGTCAAAATGCTGGGCCGACGTCGCCGATAGTGGCGCTTCGCCGGTATTGATGGCATCCATCAAGTAGATCCGGCCCCGGGGCGAGTCCATTTCTTTGCCGAGCACCCGGTAGCTGGGGCAGGTGGTCAGGCAAAATCCACAGTGTACACAGGCATCGATCAGCTGAGGACTAGGCGGATGCTGGGCATCAAATCCGCCGGTAGTGCTAGAAGGGACGAGCTGGGGCGACGGGGCAGAGGACTCTGACGTAAGCATGGAAACCCGAGGAACTGTCTCCCTCAGCCTAGCGTGATTGCCCGTCGCTTTGCTCCCAGCCGGGTGAAAATCCCCCAATGCTCACCATAGATGGCCGAGGCGCAGGAGGGATGCATCCCTCCTGCGCCTCGGCTGTCAACCCCCTAGACGCGTGCAGGTGCCTTAGTCCACTCAGTGTGGAAAGTCCCCTCTTTATCGGTTCGTTCGTAGGTGTGAGCCCCGAAGTAGTCGCGCTGGGCCTGGGTAAGGTTTTGGGGCAGGCGATCGCGGCGGTAGCTATCGAAGTAGTCCAGCGACGCGCTAAAAGCCGGCACGGGAATGCCAAAGGTGGCGGCCATGGCAATTACCTCCCGCCAGGCAGTCTGGCGATCCAAAATCGTCTGCTTAAACTCGGGGGCCAGCAGCAGGTTGGGCAGGCCGGGGTTTTCGTCGTAGGCATGCTTGATTTTATTCAAGAAGCCCGCCCGAATAATACAGCCACCTTTCCAAATGCGGGCCGTTTCGCCCAGGTTGATGTCGTACTCAAAGGCCTTAGAGGCCGTGCCAATCAGCGCCATGCCCTGGGCATAGGAGCAAATTTTGGAGCAGTACAGCGCATCGCGGATTTTGTTCACCATGGCTTTGACATCGCCATCAAAGCTACCCAGGGGGCCGCTGAGTTCCTTAGCCGCCGCCACCCGCTCCGCCTTAATCGACGACATGATCCGAGCGTTCACCGCCGCCGTAATGGTGGGAATGCCCACGCCCAGATCCAGGGCGCTCATGACGGTCCAACGACCGGTGCCCTTCTGGCCCGCCGCATCCATGATCAGCTCGACCAGGGGCTCGCCGGTTTCGGGGTCGATGTTGGTGAAGATGTCGGTGGTGATTTCGATCAGGAAGGAATTCAGCTCGTCGGTGAGGTTCCAGTCCCCAAACACATCGAACAGCTGATTGTGGTCTAGCCCCAGCACGCTCTTCATCAGATCGTAGGCTTCGGCAATTAACTGCATGTCGCCGTACTCAATGCCGTTGTGCACCATTTTGACGTAGTGGCCCGCCCCTCGGGGCCCGATGTAGGTCACGCAGGGGCCGTCGTCCACCTGGGCCGCAATTTTCTTCACGATCGGCTCAATGGAATCGTAGGCGGCTCGGGTGCCGCCGGGCATCAGGCTGGGCCCCAGCAAAGCTCCTTCTTCGCCACCGCTGACGCCCATGCCGATAAACCGCAGACCCGTGGACTCTAGATCCTTGGTACGGCGCTCAGTGTCTTCGTAGAGGGAGTTACCACCGTCCATAATCATGTCGCCGTCATCCAGCAGGGGCCGCAGCTGGTCGATCACCGCATCCACCGGAGCCCCGGCCTTAACCATGACCAAAATGCGACGGGGTCGATCCAAGGACTGAACAAATTCCTCTAGGCTGTAGGTCGCCTTCACGTTTTTGCCCTGGGCGCGCTTTTCCATGAAGCGTTCGGTCACCGCTGCGGTGCGGTTGTACACCGCCACCGAAAAGCCTTTGCTCTCAACGTTGAGGGCCAGGTTCTCGCCCATCACGGCGAGGCCAATTACACCAAAACTCTGTGCCATATCAATCTCTCGGTAACGGTTCGGTCGAAAGTCGCAAACAGGATTCTAGGGAGAACTCTAGGTCGGGTGGATTAATGGAACATTAATTAGAGTGCCGACGGCAGCAAAACTGTCAACAGCCTAAACAACTTTTTCGAAATGGCCATGCTCCCAAAGGTTTTCTTTAGGTGTGACGCCCAAAAGCCAGGGATTCTTGACCTAGAAGCGGAGTTGAGAAAATTTAAGCCCAGGCCATGGGCCCCTTAGCCCCTGCTTATGATTGGTTTGTAAAATGGCTTCCTGCATCTGTGTAATCCACTTCCCCGGGTCTATAGCCGGGCCTATGGCCGGGTCTAGGAAGATACCAGACAACGCCATAGTTCCCCTCCGCAGTGGCGGTTCAGGTGCATTCCTCCGATTCTGCCCTGGGTTCAGTCCTTCTCTAGGCGCAATCGGCGTCCCCCCCCCCGTTTAGGAGAAATGGTGATGAATCAGTTCAAAACCCTGGCGCTGCTGGCGTTGCTGTCGGGCCTGTTGGTGGGTCTCGGCTATTTGATTATTGGTGGTCCTACGGGCATTCTAATTGGTCTGGCCATGGCGACCGTGGGCAACCTCAGCTCGTGGTATTTTTCTGACCAAATTGCCCTCAGGGCCTACCAGGCGCAGCCGATTAGCCGCGACCAGGCCCCAGCTATCTACGACATCGTCGAGCGGCTCAGCCTGAGCGCCGAGATTCCCATGCCGGGGGTTTACCTGATCCCGAGCCCGGCGGCCAACGCCTTTGCCACCGGACGCGACCCGAGCCACGCGGCGGTAGCGGTCACCGAGGGCATTGTGACGATGCTGACCCCCGAGGAGCTGGAGGGGGTGATTGCCCACGAGCTATCTCACATTATTAACCGCGACACCCTGACCCAGGCGGTGGCGGCTACGGTGGGCGGGGCCATTTCGTCCTTGGCCTACATGGCCCAGTGGTCTAGCTACGGCATGGCCAGCAACCAGGATGAGAACCGTGGCCCTAACCCCCTGGGGCTGCTGCTGGCGATCTTTGTGGCCCCCCTGGCGGCCACGCTGATTCAAATGACCATTTCGCGCACCCGCGAGTTTGAGGCCGACGCCGGGGCGGGGAAACTCACCAAGCGCCCCCGCGCCCTGGCCAACGCCCTGCAAAAGCTGGAGGCCAGCGCGCGCCAAACGCCCATCCAGGGCAACCCGGCCTTTGAGCCGCTGCTGATTGTCAACGCCTTTTCTCGCGAGGGCATGGCGGGGCTGTTTGCCACCCACCCATCGACGGAAGCCCGGATTGAGAGGCTGTTGGCGCTGGAGGAGGCGTTGGCCAAGGTCTCCTAGGTGGGTGACGGAGTGGGGTGACGGTGGGGTGTTTTTAACGAGTTTTTTCCTATTCTGTAGCCTCTGAAGCTGTTGGATAGGGAGAGTGCCGTCACAATAGCGTTACGTTATGACGTTCTCCCTTACCCCGGCAATGAAGGTCCAGGTCAGCCTCCGCACCGAAATCGAGGCCCCTTGGGAATCTGAGCTGGTTAAAGGTGTGGGGTGACTCTGGCCTACCGTCGCTAACGCGATCTGTCTGTGGTTGAAATCTCCTTGAGTAGCTGATTGGGGGCTGGCCGTTGGTCAGCTCTTTTTTTGGCTCATCCCAAATCCTATCTGTATACCCCCGGTTTGTAGGAGCATTGCAGTGCAATGCTCCCTAGGAGGTATTGGTTTCGAATCGGGGTTGTGTGACTCAGATTTGGTCTCATACCGAATCCGACGGCACCTGGGCTTGCAGCCAACCCAGGTAATCGGGCAACCCGGCCACAATGGGGAGGGCAATGATTTCGGGCACATCGTAGCTGTGGTGCTGGGTAATCGCCAGGGTCAGGGCGTCAATCTGGCTCAGATCGGTTTTGATGATCAGCTGCCACTCGGGCTCAGTGTGAATTTCGCCCTGCCAGCGGTAGACCGACCGCAGGGGAAAGAGGCTAACGCAGGCGGCGAGCCGAGACTCCACCAGGTGACGGGCCAGGCGATCGCCCTCGGCCTCGGAGCCAGCGGTCACCAGCACGACGCCTAGGGAGGCGGGCCCAGACTCAACGGATGCCATTACTGTAGGGGAATGCGATCGACAAACTGAGACTGGTTCAGGGTTTCGAGGGCCGAGCGATGGGTCCATCGGGTTTTGCCATGGACGGTGGCATAGAGGTAGGCGCGGGCCTCGGTCGGTAGCACCGACTCGGTAAACTCAGTGCCGTCTACTACCGCGGCCTTGAGGGAGGCCTCCCCCAGGTGGGCGCGGGTGAGGTCGGCTCTGGAGAGGTTAACGCCATCGAGAATGCCCTTCCACAGCACCGCCCCCGTGAGGTTAGCGCCGCTGAGGTTGGCCCCAACCAGGCTGACCCCCCGCATGGTGGTGTGGGCCAGGTTGGCGGAGCTGAGATCGGCATGGTCGAGGTTAGCCCCATTGAGCTTGGCTTCCCTCAGGTTGACCCCCGCTAGATTCATGTCGTGCAGGTCTACCCCATTGAGCCAGGCCCCTTCTAGATTGGTGGCATCCATGCGGGTGCGCTCGAAGTCGGCTCCGCTGAGTCGGGCTCCGGTCAGGTGGGCCCAGGCAAGATTCGCCCCGCTCAGGTTGGCTCCGCGCAAATTTACCCCGCTCAGGTTCGCCCCGCTCAGGTTGGCCCCCCGCAGATCGGCCTGGCGAAGATTAGCGTGGCACAGGTCACACCCGCTGAGCTTGGCGTGGCGCAGGTCGGCCCGCACTAAAAAGGCTCCCCGCAGGTTGGCCTTGGTCAGATCGGCCTGCACAAGGTGAGTCTCACTCATCTTGGCAAAGCTGAGGTTGGCCCAGTTGAGGTCGGCGTAGTTGAGGTTGGCCTGGGTGAGAAAGGCGCGACTGAGGTCCGCCCCCTTGAGCATGGCGCGGCTAAGGTCGACATCGACCAGAATGTGACGACTGAAGTCAGCACCCGCCAGGTTAATGCCGGTGAAGTCGCGGTATCCGGCCTCGTAAAGCTCTAGAAAATATTGGATCTGCATAGTGCTACGGTGGCAAGCCGGGGAAGTGGCGGACTCACGGGGAGCTGTTAATGGCACGGTAGGGTCCCAAATTAGGGCAGCAGGCTATAGGTGAGTATAAAAACAGCTTCGTGGGATAGTGGTGTGGATCAGGGCGAAGCGGATTAAATTAAAGAATAGAGAACATAAGTTTACGGTTCAAAATGTGTTTAATTAATTTTTAACAATTGCCTCTTCCGAGGGCTCTATGGCTTGAACCTAGCTTATTTGCTTTTTCTCAGCCTGGCAGCCTTCGTTGCTTTTGTTTGATAATTTGGTGAGAAACTTAGCACTTGACTGGGCGTTTAACGAAGTATGAATCGATTTGTTTTTTGGGGCCTTTGGCTCGGGTTTGTTCTGTATGCATTTATACTGGCACCCCCCGATCGCCCCGACACCGCCGATCTCATTCTGCGTCTCTCGACGGGCGCGTGGGACGGTATTAACCCCGCCGTGGTGGCCCTATTTAATGCCATGGGGCTTTGGCCCATGGTCTACGCGGCGGTAGCCCTGGGGGAAAGCCACGATCAGCGGCGACGAGCCTGGCCCTTTGTGGTGGGGTCGTTTGCGGTGGGGGCCTTTGCCCTGCTGCCCTACCTGGCCCTGCGGACTCCCAATCTGGGGCCCACTGGCCTGGGTTCCAATGACAACGGTGCCCCCCCCAGCAGGCTGCTGCGCCTGCTCGAGTCGCGCTGGCTGGGGGCCGTGCTGGCGGCCGGGGCGATCGCCCTAGCGATCTTCGCCCTCACCCAGGGCGACTGGCCCGATTTTTGGCAGCAGTGGCAGACCAGCCGCTTCATTCACGTCATGACGCTGGATTTTTGTGCCCTTTGGCTGTTATTCCCCACCCTACTGAAGGACGACATGGCCCGTCGAGGCCTGAAAACCCCTGGGGTGATAGCCGCCGTGCTGGCTCTGCCCCTAGTCGGTGCCTGTCTATATCTAGCCCTGCGACCCGCACTAGTGGATCATCCAGCGGCCGGTGAAGTAGGCGTGGGGTAACGAAATGAAAACAATCCCCCCGTAAAACTTTACCCACCCACCCGCTCACCCCAATACAGGGCAGACACACAGGTCTGTCCCTACCCGTACACTCACCCCAATACAGGGCAGACACACAGGTCTTCCCCTACCTACCGCAATACAGGGCAGACACACGGGTCTGCCCCTACCCGCCCCTAAACCGCCGTTGCCATGCCCTGCAACCGGCTCAGGGTCCGCTGCACCGAGGACAGCCCCTGCTGATCGCCCTGGGCCTCGAGGTAGGCGCTGGCGCGCTCCAGGTCGGCGATCGCCCGCTGCTGATCGCCCTGGCTTTGGTAGGCGGCGCTGCGGTAGCAGTAGGGCAGGGCAATGGGGTCGCCACAGGCAATGGCGTCGCTGTAGTCGCGGACGGCCCCCTTGAGGTCGCCCAGCTTTTGCAGGGTGCTACCCCGGTACACGTAGGCCATGGGCAAATGGGGACTGAGGGTAATGGCCTGGGTAAAGTCGGCGATCGCAGCGGCGTAGCGGCGCTGTTCTAGACGTAGCCAGCCCCGGTTGCAGTGGGGGGCCAGCAGGCGCGGGTTTTGCAGGATCGCCTCGCTCAGGTCGGCCTCGGCGGCATCCCCCTGATTGAGCTCGAGCTGGGCCACCCCTCGGTTGTTGAGGGCAATGGCGTGGTCGGGCTGGAGGGCGATCACCTGGCTGTAGTCGCTGATGGCCCCGGGCTGGTCCCGCAGGTCGTGGCGGGTGGTGCCCCGGTTAAAAAAGGCCGTTACATCCCCTGGGGGAATCGTCGGGTTGTGGAAGCGCTGGATCAGGGCCTGCACGACGCTGGGTTCGGCGGTGCGCAGCTTGGCCTCTAGCTCGGGAATGGCGGCACTCTGGGTGGGCAACGCCTTGAGGCTGACAATGGCATAGGTTTGGTCGGCTGCCGCCGTGCTGCCGCTGTCGCAGACCAGGTAGCTCTCGGCGGTGCCCATAATTCTGAACTTAAAGCGATCGGGGTAGCTTTCCCGCAGGGGCAAGAGCTGATTGAGGGCTGTCTTGAGCAACTGGAGTTGGCTCGACTCGGTGCCCCAGCGCTGGCTAATCTGCCAGGCGAGGCGGCCATCTTGCTGGTCGCCCCGGTGGCACCAGCCAATTTCGAGCTGCCCACCCCGCTCAAGCAGCTGGCTAAACTGCTCGAGTAAGCCATCGTCAATGGTGACGTAGCTAGCCCAGGGCCACACCAACAGCACCCGCCGCTGGGCGGTCTGGAGGGCCTGACTGAGGGCCTGGCGGCTGGCCAGGGTCTGGGGTTCGGTGGTGGCGGTCACGGGGAGGTCAATAATCCAGTCGGGCTGGCTTTGGGCCTGATTCTGAACCTGATTCTGGGCCTGATTCTGGGCCTGATTCTGGGCCTGATTCTGGGCCTGATTCTGAACCGGACTCTGAACCGGGCTCTGGCTCTGGGCCGATGGCGCTTGATTTAAGCGTTGGAGGCTGGCCTCGGTTTGCTTGAGCCGCTGGGCCAGTTGCACCAGGGCCTTGCGGTTAGCGGTGGCCGCGGGCACCGTGGACAGATGCTCAGTCAGGTGCTGCTGCCGATCCGAGAGCGATCGCGTCACCCCCTCCAGTTGCGACACCTGAGCCCTAACCTGCCCCAGGTACTGCGACACCACCTGTTGAACATGCTCTTGGGTGTGGCCCGCCCTAGCCTGGCGGTTGACCTGCTGCTGGAGGGTTTGCACCTCCGTGGCCAGCCGTTCCAGCTCGGTGGTGCTGGGCGGGGGTGCCGTGGCGGGCATGCCGCTCACTGTACCGACCGGAATTTTGGTCAGCGCCTGCTCCAGACGGGACTGCTGGCGAGTAATGTCTTTGACATGATCCACTAGCTGGCTAAATTCGGCCTGGGGCACAAGGCGGGCGATCGCCTTCACCACCTCTCCCAGCTCGGCACGAAAGCGATCGGCACTGGCCCCATGGGGGAGATCTTGCCAGCGGCGCTCCATCTGACCCACGGCATCCTGGATCTGGGTGATTAGGGTACGGGTTTCTGCCCGCAGGTTGTCGAGGCTGACCTGGGCCTGCATGAGGTCAGCCTTAACGTGGGAAAGCTTGGTTTCATTGGTCTCCACCCTAGCGGTGGTGGGCAGGCGCTGCATATGGCTGGAGATGTTGTCAACGTTGGCCTGGGTCGACGCCGCCTGATCTTGCAGCTGGGCGATTTGTCGATTGATGTGGCTCAGGTCGGGCGTTTGGAGGTCTGCTTGGGCGGTCACGACCTCCTGGACCTGCCGATTAACCTGGCTCCGCAGATCTCGCATTTCCTTGGAGAAGCGGATGAAGGAATGGTTGTTGCGATCCATCACCGCCCGCTGAAAGTTGGTAAGCGCCTCGGGCGAGGGCAACGCGGTCACCTGCTTACTGAGATTGGTAAGGCGATGACTATTTTGACGATGCTGGCGGATGAGTTTTTCTTGGGTCTCTTCGAGCTGCTGCTCGACTCGGTTGCGATTGAGTAGCCCGACCGCCGCCAGCACCGTGAGTGGGGCCGAAGCCAAAGCGATGTTTTGAGCGGCAATGGAGGCCACAGCCCCAACGCCAGAACCTACGACCAGGGCGCGTTCGGCCCGGGTTAACCAATGATTATCAGCCACGTGTCCCTATGTCCCCTGATGTGATTTAAGTGTTAGTAGTGCGGTGTTCAGTAGTGCGATAACTGAGGGGGCTTCAGGGGGGCTACGCCGCTACTGCTTACCATTCTTCGCGGGGCGATCGCGCCATCAGGATATTTTTCCAAAAACAGGGAATAACGGAGCGATGACGATGGGACTATATAAAAGTAATTGAGGCGGCTCTGAGGGGATAGGGTGGAGCAAGCATTATTGAAATTTATCAATCAGTAATGAAAAGCGAATTGCATTTAATCAATCCACCCCTTTCTTTTTGATCCAATCATTGGTTAAACTCTATTGCAAATAGGCTTAAGTCCTATTTAGTTGAATTATGGATTGACATAAGTCAATCAGGCGTCGGCACCTTGGGGCTGTGTGAGATCCATCGCCGTTGCCCGCCTAGCACCGATTTCAGTCTCCTGTTTGCCTGAGGATGCCCTGACTATGACACCAATTCTGGTTCAAACCAGCTGGCTGATTCCCCTGTATCCGATGCTAGGGGTTTTGATGACCATTCCATGGTTGCCAGCGATGATCCGCAGCACTGGGCCACGCCCGGCCGGATACGTCAATATTGTCACCACGACCCTGGCCCTGATCCACAGCCTGCTGGCGTTTGCGGCCTTTTGGGGCAAGTCATCACCCCAGTTTTTCTTTGCCCCCTGGCTCCAGGTGTCGGGGCTCGATCTCACCATTCCCCTGGAGGCATCAGCCATTACCCTAGGGGCCTGCGTGCTGATTACCGGTCTCAACCTCGTGGCCCAGATCTATGCCGTGGGCTATTTGGAGATGGACTGGGGCTGGGGCCGCTTTTTCGCCATGATGGGCCTGTTTGAAGCGGGGTTGTGCGCTCTGGTGCTGTGTAACTCCCTCTTGTTTTCCTACATGCTGCTGGAGATTTTAACCCTGGGAACCTACCTGTTGGTGGGCTTTTGGTACAACCAATCCCTGGTGGTGACCGGGGCTCGGGATGCCTTTTTGACCAAGCGAGTAGGTGACCTGGTGCTGCTGATGGCGGTGCTGGCTATCTATCCCCTGGCCCACACCTGGGACTATCGAGAGCTGGCGGTCTGGGCCCAAACCGCTCAGGTTGACCCCAGCCTAATGGCGTTGCTAGGGATTGGCCTGATCGCTGGCCCCATGAGCAAGTGCGCCCAGTTTCCCCTTCACCTATGGCTCGATGAAGCCATGGAAGGCCCGTTGCCTAGCACCATTCTGCGCAATGCCGTGGTGGTGACGACCGGGATCTGGGTCTTGGTGAAGCTGGAGCCGGTAATTGCGCTGTCGTCCACGGCATCAGCCTTTACGATCGCGGTGGGAGCCGTCACGGCGATCGGGGCCACGCTGATCTCCATCGCTCAAATTGACATTAAGCGGGTGCTGTCCTACCTCAGCAGCGCCTACATGGGGCTGATGTTTATGGCCATTGGGGCTCACCAGCCCGGTGCCGCTCTGCTGCTGGCCCTGGGCTATGCCCTGGCCATGGCCACCCTGGTGATGGGGGCCGGCTCGATCATTGCCAACGTCATTACCCAGGATCTGACCCAGATGGGAGGGTTGTGGAATCGTCGCCCCGTGACCGCCATGGCGCTGATTACCGGCGCGGCGGGTCTGGTGGCGCTCCCTCCCCTGGGCGGGTTTTGGGCCATGCTCACCCTGGTTTCAGGGCTGTGGGATAGCCAGCGGGGGCTGCTGGTCGCCATTGTGCTGCTGGTGAACTGGCTGGCGGCCTTTAGCCTGGCTCGGATGATTGGTTTGATTTTTGCGGGCAGCACCCAGCAAATGACCATCCGTTCCCCCGAGCCGATCTGGCTGATTGTGCTACCGACGGCCCTGGTGGCTGGGTTCACCCTTCACCTGCCCTTGGTCATGGCGCAGCTCAACCTGCTGCCGGCCTGGGCTGACATCAGCCAGGACATGGCCCTGCTGCTCACCTGGTCGAGCCTGTTGGGCGCGGCGGTGGGCACCCTGCTCTACGTCAATCGAGTGGTCGAGAACCCGGCTGGCCTGGTTCAAAAGCCGCTGCAAAACCTGCTGGCCTACGATTTTTACACCCCCAAGATCTATCAAAATACCTTCGTCCTGGGCATTGATCTGCTGTCGCGCTTGACCAATTGGCTCGATCGCTACGTGGTCGATGGTCTAGTCAATGCGGTGGGGCTGGCCTCTCTCTTTGGGGGCGAAACCCTCAAGTACGGCAACAACGGTCAGCTTCAGTTCTATGTGCTGACCATTGCCCTGGGCGTGGCCGGACTCGGTGTTTTGATGAACTGGTCGGCTCTGTCGGCGTTGTTTTAACGATCGCTTTTGTTGGGGTCGTGGGTAGCGCCTTTAGGTTGGCTGTTTTGGGCCGGTTCTGGGGCGCTTGACCCACGCTACGTACCCACATACCCATATGCCCGATGCAGGGCAGACACTTGGGTCTGCCCCTACCCATCCATCCACTCACCCATCCACTTACCCACGATGCTCACTCCACTCCTCCTCATTCCGCTGATTGGTGCGATCGCAATCGGCTGCTGGCCGGGCCTCTCTAGCCAGCAGGCCCGCAACGGGGCCCTGGTTGTGTCGGGCCTCGCTCTACTATGGACGATCTGGCTGTTTACTCAGTTTGACCTGTCCATGGGCGGCTTTCAGTTCCACGAATTTTTGCCCTGGCTGCCGGGTCTGGGCCTCAATTATGAACTCAGTTTGGATGGCCTGTCGCTGCTGATGGTGGCCCTCAACAGCCTGATTACCTGGATCGCCCTTTGGAGTAGCTCCCCGGAGATTGAACGACCTCGGATGTTTTATAGCCTGATGCTGCTGGTCAGCAGTGGGGCGGCGGGGGCGTTTGTGGCCCAAAACCTGATGCTGTTCTTTTTGCTCTACGAAATTGAGCTGGTGCCCCTGTACCTGCTGATTGCCATCTGGGGCGGTGACAAGAAAAGCTACGCGGCCACCAAGTTTTTGCTCTATACCGCCCTGTCGGGGGCGCTGATGCTGGCCGGGTTTCTGGGTATCGTGTGGCTCAGCGGGGCAAAAGACTTTACCTACCACGGGGTGATGGGTCACAGCTTACCGATGGGGTGGCAGTTTGTGCTGCTGGGGCTGCTGCTGGTGGCCTTTGGAATCAAAATTCCCCTGGTTCCCTTCCACACCTGGCTGCCGGATACCTACGTTTCCGCCAGTACTCCGGTGGTGATGATGCTGGGCGGGGTGCTGGCTAAGCTGGGCACCTACGGGTTGCTGCGGTTTGGCCTGGGCCTGTTTCCCGATGCCTGGGCCGAGCTGTCACCCTACCTGGCGGTGTGGGCGGCGGTGAGCGTACTTGACGGGGCGGTGACGGCGATCGCCCAGAAAGATATCAAACGCATGGTGGCCTACAGCTCCATTGGCCACATGGGCTACGTGCTGCTGGGCAGTGCCGCCATGACCGACCTCGCCCTGACCGGGGCCGTCAGCCAGATGGTCTCCCACGGCATTATTCTCGCGCTGCTCTTTCACCTGGTGGGGGTAATTGAAACCAAAGTCGGCACCCGCGACCTGAATGTCCTCAATGGTTTGATGAACCCGATTCGGGGGCTACCGATGATCAGCGCCATGCTGGTGTTGGGGGGCATGGCCAGTGCGGGTATTCCGGGTCTGGTCGGGTTTGTGACGGAGTTTCTGGTGTTCCAAGGCAGCTACGCGGTGTACCCCGTCCAAACCCTGGTGGGGGTGATTGGCACCGGCCTCACCGCAGTCTACTTTGTCATTTTGCTCAACCGCACCTGCTTTGGTCGGTTGGATAATGCGATCGCCTATTTCCCCAAGGTCACCCTCTCGGAAAAGGTGCCCGCCTACGTACTAGGCTTGCTCATTCTGTTCCTCGGTATTCAGCCCACCTGGCTGGTGAAGTGGAGCGAACCGACCGCCGCCGCGATGATCGCCGCCATTCCAGTCATGAATGTCCCTGGCATGACGACGGAGGTGGTCGCCGACGAGGTGATCGAGCAGGAGGTTTTAGAGCTGAAGGATGTGGTCGATAACGGTATCGCCACCGCGCCCCGACTCTACGGCGTCGCGGCTCTGCCATCCTTACCGTGACTCCTGGGCTGCCATGGATCGCCTAGAGATCCATGGCAGCGGCCATCTATGGTTGATCGGTTGGCAGGAGGAGACTAAATCAAGGTCCAAATTTCTTCGGGGACTAGCTTGTGGGGGCCAGAGCGGAGGTCTTCTAGGGAACGCCAAACGGCTTTGAATTGTCGCTGACCTTCCACCCCATCCAGGCTCTCTCGTTGATAGATTGTCTCATCCACAAATCGCCCGTCGTAGACAAACACCAGCTCGTGGCCCGGCTCGCCCTCGTAGATAAAGATGTTCTCTACTATGCCCAGCAACTCAACCCCGGTAATCTCGACCCCCAGTTCTTCTTTGATCTCGCGGATGGCGGCCTCGGCGCTGGTTTCGCCAAAGTCAATACCGCCCCCCAGGGGTCGCCCAAAGCCCTGTTGTTTGACCGAGTCGTAGCTTTCATGGACCAAGATTTGATCGTCCCGCCGCAGCAGGCAAATGGAAATGGGCCGAATCCGCTGTTTCTTTCCCATGGTGATGTGTCCTGACCTGGTTCTTGCCACCCAATATCCTACGTTGAGATGCTCTGCCGTGGGTCGCGGCTTGGAGTTACTGGAGAATTGCTGAGTCTGGGGCGCTTGACCCACGCTACCCGCCCATGCTACCCGCCCACCTACCCACCCACTTGCCATGCCTACCCTGACCGAGCCCCAAACCCTGATCCCCCCGTCGACCCATGTCCACGCCGATGTCATCCACCGGCTGGAGTCGGGTGGCTCGATGCTACCGGATACGCCTGAGAATCTGATGCAGATTATTGGCATCTATAAGGCCTATGCCGTGCCGATGGATTTCTACTGGCGCGACCTGCTGTACATCGCTGAGCGAGTGTTTTTGAACCCGGTGCCCGCCTTTAAATACTTTTTGCCCCAGGAATATCTGGATCTACCCAACCACTATGCGGGCGATACCGCTGACCTACGGATCTGGCGCGGCATCGCCACAGCCCACCCGGAGCTGTTGGAGTTTATGGAACGGGGCGAGATGAAGCGCAAGCTGCCCAAGCTGATCCATCACCTCTGGCACGATCGGGTCAATATGGAGTTTGCCGAGGCCTGTATGCAGGCGATGCTGTGGCACCAGGATATGGGGGGGCGGTTCAACGACTACCTCTACACCGATGAGTACAAGGGGAACTGCGATCGCGCCATCCACGCCTACTTTAAGGGCAACCCGGTCATGCTGGGGCTGCACAAGCTGTTTCCAGAGATGTTCTACGAAAAGTGCCGAGAGCTCTCCTACTACTCTAATCTGGGCTTGTTTTGGGAAGTGATGGCCCCGGTGTTCTTTGAAATGTCAGACATCTATGACGAGGGTGGTTTTTCCGGCGTGCCCGCCGCCATGGATTTCTTGGTCAACGGCATTTTTGCCGTGGCCGGCCGCCCGATCTACCACCATGTGTACATCGGCGATGAATGCTTCGAGCTAATTCCTAAATCCTGCGCTTTTACCTGGCTCTACGAAGCGGCCCTACCCTACGTGGAAGCCGTGTTCTACCGTACCGCCCCCTTCCGGGGCACCAAGTCCTACAATGCCCAGGCCGGACAGGTGCCGCTGGATCAAAATGACTTTCACTACGGCATTCTCTACGCCGATGTCTTCCCCGTCGGCAGCTCAGGCATTCCCCCGACGCTGCTGATGCAGGATATGCTTCACTTTTTGCCCCCCTACCTGCTGGAGTATTACCAGGAGCACTGCCGGGGCGAAGATGACATTTTGATTCAGCTGGGCATTACCTTCCAGCGCTCGATGTACAACGTGACCTCAGCGGTGATCCAGGCGCTGAGGGCGGCGTTGCTGTACCCCCTAGATGACCAAAATCCCCGCCATTTGGCCGCCAACCGTAAGTTCTTTGAAGCCCAGATTGATCGCTTTGTGCGCCCCGAAGCCCGTCTGCGAGATGTGCAAACCCAGGACTATCGGTAATGTTCCAGATCCCAGGGTTCTTGGAGAACTCTGGGATCTAAGTCCCATCCAAAATTCAACGTTCACAATTTAAAATCTCCTATGCCTACCATCGTCGATATTGCCGTCAGCAACGAAGGCTTCTCTACCCTGGTCGCCGCTGTCCAGGCCGCTGGATTGGTCGAGGCCCTCCAGAGCCCTGGCCCGTTTACGGTCTTTGCGCCCAACGATGCCGCCTTTGCCAAACTGCCGCCGGGTACAGTCCAAACCCTGGTCCAAAACCCGCCCCAGCTAGGCAGAATTCTCAAGTTTCACGTGGTGTCTGGCAAATACACCCAGACTGAGTTGATCAAACTCGGCACCGTGGAGTCCCTGGAAGGGGCACCCATTCCTATCGATGGCACCGAAGGCTTTGAGGTCAAAAATGCCACGGTGATCGCCGCCGACATTGAGGCCGACAACGGCATCATCCATGTGTTGGATAACGTGATTTTGATGGGATAAGGTGAGTTCAAACCTTAGGAGAACCCAGGAGTCCCAGGAGTAAAAACGGCCAGGGCAGCTCCAGATCGGGCACTAGCCCAGCGTAGGGTCTGAGCCCCGGCACCGCCGAGGGCAGCACAAACCGCAGCGATCGCAGCGAAGCCGGTCGCTGGCCATCGGCATCCACTAGCCCATAGTCTCTGGCCAGCTCCGCCACAATCTGCACCTGGCCGGTGCAACGCATCACAGTGGCATCGGCGGCCAGTGCGGCGATCACTCGCCCCGTCAGCAGGGGCGTTTCCCAGTTGTAGTGGGCCTGAATCGGTTCGGTCTGAGTACCGCTCACGGCTGGTTCCCCCAGCCCCATCTCGGCGGCGAACTGGGTCATCAGCTCTGTGCCCACAATCCCTGGCCAGAGGGACAGCGAGGTGACCCGGTGGGGTTTCAGCTCCACGGCCATGTCAGCGGCCAGGCGATCGCACCCGGCTTTGCCCACCCCGTAGGGCACCCCAAAGATGTAGGACAACCCACCCCAAGAGGAAAGGGTACAGATCAGCCCCTGCTGGCGGGGCACCATCAGGCGGGCGGCATAGACGCTGGCCAGGTAATGGCTCCGCAGGCCCACGGCATTGCAGGCATCCCAAAGGTCGGGCTCCGATTCCCAAAAGGGCTTGCCGTAGGCGGCCCTGAGAGCGGGCACCCCGGCGTAGGCATTGTTCACCAACAGATCGAGCTGGCCGTTTTGCTCGGTCTGAATGCGCTTAAACAGGGCGCGGATCTGGTCATCGTCACTGTGGTCCACAGGCACGGGCAGGGCCACTCCGCCCGCCTGAATGACGACGGCGGCGGTTTCGTCGAGGCTGCCCACCGATTCAGTTGTTGCGGTCAGGGTGCGACCGGTGATGTAGACCGTGGCCCCGGCCTCCCCTAGCCCGATGGCAATACCCTTGCCCAGGCCTCGGGTGGCCCCGGTAACCAGGGCGATTTTTCCGTCGAGTGGTTTCATAGATGACTCCTGCTACCCTTTGATGGTAAGGGTTTATGGAGGTATCAGTAGCGTTATGACCGACCCCCAAGAGGCAGAATAATGGAATACTCTTAGTGCTGTGCTCCACGAGGATTTAGCGTGACCCCCCAAGAATTTAGTCTGCTCATGATCTCAGTTATTGCCAGCAGCTTTGGACAATGGTTTCTCAAAGTGGGGGCGCTACAGCTCGGCAAAGTGACCGGTGCCAACGCGCTCGGCCACATTTTGAGCATCGCCACCACGCCAGCCCTGCTGGCGGGCCTAGCCGCCTACGGGGTAGGTGCGATCACCTACATTTTGCTGCTGACCCGAGTTAACCTCAGCGTTGCGGCCCCTTCGGCTTCGTTGATCTATGTGGCGTCGGTGTTGATTGGCGTTTTTGTCTTTAAAGAAGACCTCTCGATCGCTCGTCTGGTGGGTCTGGGGCTGATCATGGGCGGCGTGGTGCTGGTGGCCTCCCGGTAACGTCCCACACCATGATTGTGACCGTAGCCAGCTTTAAAGGAGGCGTGGGCAAGACCACCACCGCCATCCACTTGGCTGCTTTTTTGCAGGGCCATGCCGAAACCCTGCTGATCGATGCCGACCCCAACCAATCAGCCCTGGCCTGGGCCAGCCGGGGGGAGCTCCCCTTTTTGGTGGTCGATCAGTGGCAGGCGAGGGAAACCCCTCACCCCTACCGCCATGTGGTGATCGACACCCAGGCTCGCCCCATTGCCGACGACCTGGCCCTGCTGGCCACCGCCTGCGACCTGCTGGTGCTGCCCACCACCCCCGACATTCTGGCCCTCAATGCCCTGGCGTTGATGGTGCAGCATCTGGGGGGTCTCAACATTGCCGCCTACCGCATTCTGCTGACCATGATTCCACCCTACCCGAGCCGGGCGGGGGCCGCCGTGAGGGAAATGCTCACCACCACCGGGCTACCCCTATTCCAGGGGGGCATTCGCCGCTACGCTGTCTTCCAAAAGGCAGCCCTGGCGGGTACAGCGGTCTACGATGTCAAAGACCCAAAGGCCGAAGTCGCCTGGCAAGACTGCGAGGCGATCGGCAAAGAGATTCTGGCCCACGCCCCGGAAATCGGCAGCCGGTGAGGTCAGGACAATTCTGGTAAGAACGCAGACCTTGTGCCCTTGGGGATACCTTCTTTTCCAGAAATTTTCCAAGCTATAGTCCTTCCCCCACCCCTCACCATCCCCGATACAGGGCAGACACATAGGTCTGCCCCTACCCACCCATCCATCTCCGATACAGGGCAGACACATAGGTCTGCCCCTACCCACCCATCCACTCCCACGGCGTAAACCCGCCCCTTTCCCTTCGGTTCCCACCCCTGGGAAAGCTGAGAGTTCCTGCAACACTTCGTTACAATAGGGTCATGGATAGGGAAAGGCCTCGTCGCTTACTCCCTATCCTCAAGTTTTAATTACGAGGTGCCCAATGAACGGCAACTTACGGGTAGGGAATCTATTTGGCATTCCCTTTTATGTGAATATGTCTTGGTTTTTGGTGCTGGCCCTGGTGACTTGGCAGTACGGGGGTGGTTTGGCGGCAGCTTTCCCTCAGCTCGGCCCTGGGCTGCCCTGGGTGCTGGGGTTGGCGGCGGCGCTCATGCTGTTTGCTTCGGTGCTGGCCCACGAGCTGGGTCATAGTTTTGCGGCCCTCCGCCAGGGCATTGGGGTAAAATCCATCGCCCTGTTTCTGTTTGGCGGGCTAGCCACGTTAGAAAAAGAGTCTGAGACCCCCCAGGGGGCATTTTGGGTCGCGATCGCCGGCCCCTTGGTCAGCTTTGCCCTGTTTGGGCTGTTCTCAGTGGCTGGGCAGGTACTTCCCTTGTCGGGCCCCCTGGCGGGTATTGTGGGTCTGTTGGCCTACATCAACCTGGCCCTGGGTGCCTTTAACCTGATCCCCGGTCTACCCTTGGACGGCGGTAACGTGCTGAAGGCCATCGTGTGGCAGATTACCGGCCAGCCCTACAAGGGTCTGGTGTTTGCAAGCCGGGTGGGTCAGGTGATCGGCTGGATCGCGATCGCCCTGGGAGCCGCTTCGATTGTGGGCCTCAGCCCCATCGGCAGCCTTTGGACGCTTTTGATCGGCGTGTTTATGCTGCAAAACGCCAACCGCACCGCCCAGTTTGGTGCCGTTCAGGGCCGCCTCAACGGTCTCACGGCCGCCGATGCGATCGTGCAAGATAGTCCGGTGATCGACGCCAACGCCTCCCTGCGAGACTTTGCCGACCATGCGCTGCTAGCCGCCCCCTCGGCCTGGCTCAAGTTTTTGGTCGCCGATGCCACCGGTGCCCTGGTCGGCACCATCCTGGTGGACGCCCTGAAGCTGGTGCCTCGGGAAAGATGGGCAGATACCTCCGTCGCCGCCGTGATGGGCTCTGCAGCTAGTATCTCCACCGTGATGGCTGATTGCCCCCTGCTAGAGGTCGTTCAAACCCTGGAGACTCAAAAAATCCAGGCCCTAGCGGTTGTCCGCCACGATGGCTCCCTCGCCGGTCTGCTGGAGAAGTCCTCGATTCAGAGGCTATTGCAAACCGCCTAGTGAATAAAGGCAGAAGGCAGGAGGCAGGAGCCAGGAGCCAGAAGGCAGGAGCCAGGAGGCAGGAGGCAGAAGCCAGGAGCCAGGAGCCAGGAGCCAGGAGCCAGGAGCCAGGAGCCAGGAGCCAGGAGCCGGAAGCCAGGAGCCGGAAGCCAGGAGCCAGAATGGGAAATCCTTGTTGCAGAGAGGTTTTCGCTGGCTTTTCAAGCACTCTCTAAACCAGGAATAACACCGCCATTAGGAGTCAGTCAGGAAAGAAATTCTGACTAACTCCTGAATTCTGTCTCCCACCCTCTCAGAAGGCCTAGGCAATATTGCCAGAAGCTGCGGCCACGCACACAGGTTAGGTTCCTTTGGCCTACATTTTTTGATCTCTATCTTTTTGCTGAGTCTATGTGTAACTTGCGGCAGGCAAATTCTGACAAGAGCCTCTCTATGATGCAGGTATTCACTCAGTTTGGAGACCTAACCATGGCCAACACAAAAGAAGGCGATACCAAAGAAAGCGATCGCAATCTGGAGAAAGACGCCCAAGCCAAAGATGGCTACAATACTCCGCTTGATCCAATCCAGCGCCACACCGGTATGTACGAGAAGGGAGATGGCAAAGAGGAAGCCCAACCCGAAGGTGGCAGCAGTAAAACTGGCTCTGAGGGTGCACCCAATCAAGGGCTAGAAAAGCGGTAGTTACCCGGCAGGGGCATTGCCTTGGGTAATGCCCCTGCCAATTGGGGGTATATAAATAGAATTTGGTATGCAGATGAAATCCTCGAGATGTATTTCACCTGAGTAAAACCCGCTATGGTCAAAGCCCTGCCCTAGGGGGCAACGCGCACTGGGGCCGCTCTGTCTGAATCATCAGCCCATACTCTAGCCCTTCGGTCACCGCCTGGTAGGAAGCTTCGATAATGTTGGTGGAAACCCCTAGGGTTGTCCAGCGCTGGGCACCGTCGCCCGACTCCACCAGCACCCGAGTTTTGGCGGCTGTGCCTGCACCGCTGTCGATAATTCGCACCTTGTAGTCGGACAGGTGAAAGTGGGCGATCACCGGGTAGAAATTCAGCAACGCCTTCCGCAGCGCGGCATCCAAGGCGGCCACGGGGCCATTGCCCTCGGCGGCGGCGAGAATGTCTTCCCCCTCCACCGCGACTTTGATCGTAGCCAGGGATTGGCTGCTGTGGTCGGTACCATTGCCCTGGTGCTGACAGTTGATGTGAAAGCCCTTGAGGTCAAAGAATCGGGGGCGATCGCCCAGGGCTTCGCGCATCAGCAGCTCAAAGCTGGCCTCAGCGGCCTCAAACTGGTAGCCCTCATGCTCCAGGGTTTTGAGGCGGTTCAGCAGCTGACGGGAGGCCGGGTCGTGGCGCTCTAGGCGCAGGCCAAAGCTGCGGGCCTTCACCAGCACATTGCTCAGCCCCGCCTGGTCAGACACCACAATGCGGCGGCTGTTGCCGACCGCAGCCGGGTCGATGTGCTCGTAGGTTTTCGGCTCTCGCTCCACCGCACTGACATGGATGCCGCCCTTGTGGGCAAAGGCCGAGCGACCCACGTAGGGGGCGTGGTCATCGGGGGCCAGGTTGACCACCTCGCTGATAAAGCGGCTGGTTTCGGCCAGGGTTTCCAGCCGAGCCCAGGCAATGCAGGGATAACCCAGCTTCAGTTGCAGGTTGGGAATCAGGGTACAGAGGTTGGCGTTGCCGCAGCGTTCCCCATAGCCGTTGATCGTGCCCTGCACCATCGTGGCCCCCGCCGCCACCGCTGCCATGGCGTTGGCCACCGCCGTGCCGCTGTCGTTGTGGGTATGAATGCCCAACTGGGGCCGGGGCTCGGGGAAAGTCTGAAGCCAAGTGTGCACGGTGGTCACCACCGCGCTGACCTCCTGGGGCAGGGTGCCGCCATTGGTGTCGCAGAGTACCAGCCACTCGGCCCCCGCCGTGACCGCGATCGCCAGGGTTTGCAGCGCGTAGTCAGGGTTGGCCCGATAGCCGTCAAACCAGTGCTCGGCATCGTAGATCACCCGGCGACCCTGGCTACAAAAGTAGCGAATGGTGTCGTCGATCATGGCCAAGTTTTCAGCCAGGGTGGTCTGCAAGCCGGTGGTCACGTGCAAGTCCCAGGATTTGCCAAACAGGGTAATCCACTCGGTGCCCGCCGAGAGTACTGGCTGCAGCATGGTGTCTTCCGCCGCGACTTGGCCGGGGCGGCGGGTCGAGCAAAAGGCCGTCACCTGGGCCTGGATCAGGGGCGTTTCCTTGAGCTGCCAGAAAAACTGCACGTCCTTAGGGTTGGCCCCCGGCCAGCCCCCCTCAATGAAGGGCACCCCCAGGGCATCGAGACGGCGGGCAATGCGGAGCTTATCTTCGATCGACAGGGCTAATCCCTCTCGCTGGGCACCATCCCGGAGGGTGGTGTCGTAGATATAAATGGTGTCGCGCTGCTGAGCCATGGCCGATGATGACGTAAACTACCCAAATATAGAGTAAGCCCTGGGGCCAGACTGCTCCAGGCTCCTAGGTCGATTGCGTTATAAAACGTACCTATTTTTTGCCCCAGAAGGAAACTCCATGCCAACGGTATCTGCCCAGGGAAAATCGATTCAGTGCGAAGTCGGGGCTAACCTGCGCCAGGTGCTGCGCGCCAACGGCATCGATCTCTACAATGGCCAAGCCCAGCTGATTAACTGCCGGGGTCTGGGCACCTGTGGCACCTGTGCGGTGCAGATCGTCGGTGCCGTCTCTGAGGCCAACTGGAAAGACCGCACCCGCCGATCGCTGCCGCCCCACAGCCCCGACCGCGACCTCCGCCTAGCCTGCCAAACCCAGGTGCTGGATGACATTACCATCATCAAATACGACGGCTTCTGGGGCCAGGGATTGCAGCGTACCTGGTGAGAACTTGGGTGCAGGATGATTTTCTCCCTTGCAAAAGTCCGCTAACCGTCCCCAACTGGGTGGGATTAGGGGTGGGTCAAGCTGAGCCTAGAGCACCGGTACAGTATGGCCAAAAACCCGGTTTCTTCGTCGCTGCGCTAACGATATGACTTACATTCTGGCCAAGAAACCGGGTTTCTGTACCGACGTTCTAGTCCTCTAAACCCCAACCGGCACGGCTTGAACCTGGTCGAGGAGTTGATGCAGCGCTTTACCCTCGATCGCCTCGGTTTCCAGCAGCTGCATCGTGATCGCTTCCATCAGGTCGCGGTTGTGCCGGATGGCCTCTAGAGCCTGCTGGTGGGCGGTTTCGACAATATCTTTGACCTCGCGATCGATGGCCTGGGCCGTTTCTTCACTCATGGCGCGGCGAGCATTGGGCATGCCGTCGTTGAGAAACATCGGTCGAGCCCCCTGCTGGTAGGCCAGCGGCCCCAAAACCTTGCTCATGCCAAAGGTGGTTACCATTTGCTCAGCCAAGTCCGGCCAGCACAATCACCGTGGCCGCTTCGGCGGCAAAGCCATCCATTTCCGACAGCAGCTGGTTGAGGGTTTGCTCCCGCTCGTCGTTGCCGCCGTAGAAGCCGTTGCTGCTGCGCGACTTGCCGATCGCGTCTAGCTCATCGATAAACACAATACAAGGAGCCTGCTTTTTGGCCTGCTCAAACAAATCTCGCACCATTGAGAGGGATGACTGATGCGATCGCGACAGCCTTGATTCTCTTCTTACTCCTGCAACTCAGGGCTAAGGTTAATCTCCCCGACCCACCGCTCTAAGGTAATACCCACGGTCTGATCCAGCCGGGCCACACTGTTGAGAAAGGCAATCCGGGCCGCGAGCTCGTTGGTTTGGGCGGTGACCAGGCTCTCTTCTTGGCTAATGGCTTCAAATAGGTCGCGGCCGCCGCGGGCCTGGTCGGCGTCGACTTGGCGGCGGGCGTTGAGGGTAGCGCGCTCGGCTGCTTCGACCTGCTGTAGGTTAGAACGCGCCTCGGCCAGACGGGCGATCGCGTCGTTACGAATTTCGTTCTGCAACTGGGCTAGGGTGTTGTCCTGCTGCTGTAGGGCAATCTCGCTGGCGACGCGGTTCGTCTCAGGATCGGGATCCCCAAAGACGCGGGTCGCCACCAGCCCCAACACCCCGACCGAGCTGTCGCCCAGGGTGCCATCGGCGACGGCGTTGAGCTGCCAGCGCAGCTCGTCTTGGGCAATCAGCAGGTCGAGGGCTTGCTGCTGCTGCTGGAGCTGGGCCTGGCGATAGTCCGTGCGCTGGGCCAGGGCCACGGCCACCAGAGCCTCGGGCTGGTAGGCAAGCACCTCCTCGGCGGCGATCGCATACAGCTCTCGAACCGCGTCTAAGGAGACCACAAAACGCAGGTTGCGATCGGTGCCAATCAAGTTAAGCAAAGTGTTGTTGGCCTGATCGAGCTGGTTTTGAGCATTGACCAGACTGCCCTCGGCATCGGCTAGCGATCGCTCGGGGTCAAACAGGTCTATGGGCGCCCGTCGCCCCGCCTGCACTAAGGCCTGCACAATTTCAAGCTGTCGCTGCCGTCGGGCCAGGGCCTGGGTTTGAATTTCCACCTGGGCCTGGGCATTGACCAGGTCGTTGTAGCCCACAATGGCGGTGGTCAGGGTGTCGATCACCGTCTGGCGCAGGGCCAGCTGATTACTGATTTCGCCCAGCCGCGCTTGGTTGACGGGGGCCTCGTTGATGGCCGCCCCAAAGCCCCGCAGCAGCGGCTGGCTGACCCGAAACTGAAACAGCTGGCCGCCTTCAAGGGGAGTTAGTCCCAGAACGATGTCGGTGCCCAGGCGCGTGACGAGATTGGTATTCAACAGCACCCGCTGGTCAAAGTCGGTGCGGCCCCCCAGCAGCACTGCGCCCAGTTCGCTCTCCGAACCCTCGACGCCACCAAACTCAGTGAGGGTTGCATTGACCTCCAGGGTGGGGGTAAAGCGAGGGTCAAAGGTCTGCTCGGCTGCGGCCAGGGTCTGTCGTTCCACCGTGCGATCGAGTACCCGGTTGCGCAAGTCCCGGTTGCCCTCCAAGGTGAGGGTGAGCAGGTCGGACAAGGTCAAGGGAACCGTCTGCGGCTCACCCTGGGGCACCGGGGCGGCCTCAGTCGGCGGGGGCACCAGCGGTAGCGACTCGGCCAAGGCCGGGAAGGGGGCGATCGCACCGCCCAGACCCAGACCCAGGGCCAACCTCACCCAGGGCAGGCCTAGCGACTTGCGGATTAACGCTGTTAGGGTTGCCATCGTTTTCGTTGCGTCCTTAACCACAGCTAAACCAACCGAGTAGGATAGAAGCACCGCTTCATCCTCGCTGCTATGACAACCTATCACGCTGGTTCAGCGGCGACCATGGGCACTCTGTTGCTCCGTGAAAACGGTGAGGCTGCCCATGCTGGGGAAGGGTCGTGGAGGCTTTTTCGTTACGGTTGGCCCCCTCCGGGCTGGGATCCTGGGTCACGCTATGGGGTGGAGGGGGTGGGAGCAGGGTCTGTGGAGGCTTGACCCAGGCTACGGGGTTAACGGCCCACCTCCCCTACTCCCCCCGCAGGGCTTGCACCACGTCAATGCGCGTCACCCGCAGGGCTGGCAAAAAGCTGGCCCCGACCCCGACCCCAAAGGCGGCCCCCATCGAGAGGGCCGCGTCACGCCAGTTGAACGCGTAGGGGGCTTCAAAGACCGTCGTGGTGGCGACTTTAGTGAGTAGATGAACGGTGCCTACCGCCGTGGTACCGCCGATCAGGCTGAGCAGAGCGGCTTCGGCAATGAACTGGGCCATAATCTCGAGGTCCGTGGCCCCGATCGCCCGGCGCAGACCGATCTCGCGGGTGCGCTCCATGATCGCGGCGATGGTGATGTTGGCGATGCCGACACCGCCAATCACGAGGGCGAGCAGACCCACCGCCTTGAGCACCCGAATGGAGGCCCGCTGGCGCTGCTCTTCTTCGACCAGGTCTTCCACATTGCCGTCTAAATACAGCTCGTAACCAGGGAACATGAGCTGGAGCTGGGCTTCGATCGCATCGTAGGTGGCCTCATAGTGGTCGAGGTTGCCCAGGGCGATTTGAATTTGCCCCCAGGCGTACCCGCCCTGCAGCAGGTTAGCATAGGGTTCGGGCATCCAGAGGGAACCGGTGGGTTCGCCCTCTTCGCTGCCGTAGAGGTTCTTATTCTCAATTAGACCAACAACGGTGAACCGAGTGCCGTTGATGAAAATGCCTTGCCCCAGGGGCGGAGCATCCTGAAAGAGCTGCTGGGCCAGTACGGTGTCGATCACGGTGACGGGGCGAAAGGCGTTGAAGTCTTCCGGCTCAAAAAAACGGCCCGCTAGCACCTGGCGTCCCGTGGTGCGCTGGTAGTTTTCAGACACGCCCAGGGCGTCGACGCTATCGACGATGGTGCCCTGGTATTGCACCTCGACTCCCCACAGTCGGGAAACGCGGCTAATGCTGAGAATAGCGGGTACCGCCCGCTCAATTTCTGCGATCGCGGCGGCATCAAACTCCACCGGGGGGCGATCGCGCCCGTAGACCCAGGGCGTAATGTTGGGGTTGTCCCTGGCCTCTAGGCGCTCTTGCAACACCCGGTTGGCAATGGTGTCGATATTGAGGGTGGCGTTGACAGCGGCCACCCCCATAAAGATGCCCAGGGCGGTCAGCCCCGAGCGCACCCAGTTGCCGGTCAGATCCCGCAGGGTGGTCAGGCTTAGATCAAGGGGAGAAAGGGCCACAGGGTTACCGTTAGAGAATGACACCTAGGGAGTCAGGCCAGGGGGGCCAGCGGGATCAGCGGTCTCAACCACCAAGCCCGCCTCCAGGGGGCGATCGGGCGGGGCGTTGAGAATGACGGTGTCGGTCTCTGTCAGCCCCGAGAGAATTTCCACCGCCTCTAGGGTATCGAGGCCCGTGGTCACCGGGCGCTTTTGGGCCTTGCCGTCGTCATCCACCACCCACACAAAAGACTCATTGCCCTCCTGCTGAATGGCGTTGGCGGGCAGGGCCAGGGCATTGGGCCGCTGCACCAGAATGATTTCGACACTGACCGAGCCGCCGGGAATCAGCGCACCGCTGGGGCGGTTAAGCTGGGCGATGGCCTTCACCATCGCCTGGGAATCGGGGCTGTCGGGGCTGCTACCCAGGGCTTGGGGGGCAATGCTCACCACGCGACCGGGGTACTCGTCTTGGTCAGGCCCCAGGACTTTGACCCGCACGGGCATATTAACGGAGACTTTGTTGGCGTCCAGGGTCATGAGGCTAAACTCGACCACCTCCTGGGTGGGGTCGCCAATGGTGAGCAGGTTGCCCTCGCTCTGCACCCCGGCCCCCGGCTGCACATCAATATTGAGTACCACGGCGTCGAAGGGGGCCACAATGGCGTTGTCGGCCAGGCGGGCGCGCAGGTTGTCGAGGGCGGCCTGGTTTTGGCGCAGTTCTAGGGCCGACTTCTGCAACTCTACTTCGGCCCCCCGCAGTTCCGACTGGGCGGACTCCAGGGCATCGCGATCCTCGTTGTAGGTATCCTCGGAGATATAACCCTGATCGAGCAGGGCCTTCGACTCCTGCAGACGAGTTTCGGCCCGGTCTACGGTGCGCTGTTTGTCCTGTAGCACTTCGATCTGGCGCTGGCGGCTCAGGTTGAGAATCTCGGTTTGAATCAGGGCCGCATCGAGATCCTTGTCTAGGGCGCGATCGCGCAGCCGCAGCAGCACCGTTCCCTTGGCCACCCGCTGGCGCTCTTCCACCAGCACCGACTCCACGGTGACCTCCCCCGGCGCTTTGAGGGTCTGCTGGTTGCCCAGGGTCACGACCCCCGAGGCATCGACCCGATTTTCGAGGGTGTCGCGGCTGGGGGTGCCGGTGGTCACCACCACTGGATCCACACTACGGCGTTGCCAGGTGCGGTAGCCCAGCCAGCCCCCCACCCCCAGCAGCAGCACCAGCCCCGACGCCACGATCCACAGCAGCCCGGTGCGCTGCTTCGCCCCTGGGCCATCGTCGAAGAGGTCATCGTCAAAGAGGCCGGGGCTGGGGGGAGAAGCGCCTAAGCTCTCCTGAGCCAGGGGGCTAGCCTGAACGGTAGAGGCATCGGGAACGGTAGAGGCATCGGGGTGAGAGTCGGGCCGCACTGATTTTTTCCAAACAAATTTCTTCAAACCAACCTGTTGCTCAAACAAACTCTTTGCTTAAACAAACAGGAGGCAACCAAACAGCGGGTGGAGATTCTACAGGGGAGTCAACTGCCCCAGATCGGCGGGGCTGAGCTGGGCGTGGGTAATTTTGCCGTCGCTCATCATAATAATCCGCTGGCTGTGGCTGGCAACCTCGTGGGAGTGGGTGACGATGACGATGGTGATGCCCCGCTGGTGCAGGGCCTGAAAAATGCCCAGTACCTCCTGGGCCGACTGCGAATCGAGGGCCCCGGTCGGCTCGTCGGCCAGCAATAGCACCGGCTGGTTGACAATGGCGCGGGCAATGGCGACCCGCTGCTGTTGCCCCCCCGACAGCTGGGAGGGGCGCTTATCCATGCGGTTGGCCAGGCCCATGTGGGTGAGGGCCGCTTCCGCCCGCCGTCGCCGCTGCGATCGCCCCAGCCCGGCGTACATCATCGGCAAAATGACATTTTCTAGGGCGGTGAGGTTGGTCAGCAGCTCATAGCGCTGAAACACAAAGCCAATTTTGCGGTTGCGCAGGCGGGTGAGGCGAGTTTTGTTGATGGTGGCGACATCGGTGCCGTCGAGCAAATACCGCCCGCTGGTGGGGCGATCGAGACAGCCAATGATGTTCATCAGGGTCGATTTGCCCGAGCCCGACTGGCCCATAATGGCGCAGTACTCGCCGGGGCGAATGGTGAGATTGATGCGATCGCAGGCCCGCACCACCGCCTCGCCGCTGCCATAGACCCGCGACACCTGCTCCATGGCGATGACCGCCGGATCGGCTGAGTTGGAGGGGATCATTCAAACCGCTGGGACGCTGCCTCCCAGGATAGCAACTCATACTCCCCGGCTCGGTACACCAGCAGCCCCACCGCCCCGCCCAGGGCCGAGTTGGTCAATGCGACCAGGGTTTGGGGCGTCACCAGATCGTTGTAGAGCACCCGCTGATTGGCATCCAAAATCATGGTTTTGGGGAGGTCACCGTTGGCCGGCACCTGCCAGGTCTGTAGCTGAGCCAGCCCCCCATCCTTCCAGGTCAACACCTGCTCCGGCTGGCCATCGCCCGTTAGGTCGATCCGGTGCTGGGAGAGGTGGGCCAGGGCATTGGCGAAGTCCGCCGGGGGAGCTTGGGAGCCAAAGATAGCGGCGGCGACCGGAGCGGCGATCGCCCCTGCATCAGCAACCTGGCTCTGATTGTCATCGAGCCACAGCAGCGCCCCCTGGGAAAACACCAGGGGCGGCAGGGGGTTCTCGCCGCTGGCGGCGGGGCCGGTGGCCAGCAGGGTCGTGCCGTTGGTCAGGGTGAGGCCACGCACGGTCAGCGGTGCAGGTACCCCATGGGTGGGGCTGAGCCAGCCGAGGACTTGAGCCGCCTGGGTGGCCGGGGCGATCGCCGACCACACCGCCGCCGGAGCGGCACCGGCGGGTAGGGCCAGGCTGCCAGACTGCCAGCCCTGGCCCTGATCAATGGCCCGCAGCTCAACGGCATACCACTGCCCCCGCCAGGCCTCTAGGGATTGGCCCGGCCCGACAAAGCCGCTTCCAGGAGCCGAGATCAGCCTACCCTGGCCGATGATGGCGCGGAGGGGCTCTAGGGCCGGGGCCGCAGCCCCTGGCGCGGCTGGGGTCTCCCTAGCGCTGGCAACGGTTGCGGCCTGGGCGGCCGCTACAGCCGTCAGTATTCGAGCCAGCCGCTGGCGGGTCGCCGCGGGTATCGGTTGGCGGGTCAGCCAGTCCTGGGTGGCTCCATCCAAATAGGTCGGCTGGTTTTGCTGAGCCTTGAGGGCGAGGCCACCCCACACATAGACCGCCGGGGGTGGAGTGGGCAGGGCGGCGGCGGCGCTAATGCGGCTCCACATCCGGCCTCGATCACCCCCCAGCCGGTTGAGCACCGTGGGGAGCAGTTCAGGGGAGACTTCTAGCTGAGCCAGGGCCGCCTCCCAGCGACCGTCAATCAGCAGGGCCAGAATATGCTGGGTCGGCGTCGACCAATCTTGGTCGGCCTGCTGGCGGGTAATCGCTGCATGGCGCTCCATCAGCCTGAGCTGGGCCTCCGCCGTTGGGTTCCAGGCCTGGGCCAACGCGGTTTTGAGGTCGAGGAGCTGGGCCTGGGCCTGACTCCACAGCCCACCCCGCGCCAATTTTAGAGCCTGGTGATAGGCCTCAGCCTTCGTCCCCGCATCCACGGGCACGGCGACCCAGGACACCGACTGCAGGCGCGGCGCGGCGCCGGCCGTAACCTTCACCCCTCGCAGGGTCGGCTCTAGGTCGACCGTTTCATCAATCACCCAATCGCTGGGGCCGTCGCCATCCAGATCGGCCCACTGGGGCAGACGATTCACTGGACTGCTCCAGGGTTCTAGGAGGTCTAGTCGTTGGGCTTGGGGGTCAAGGTACAGCAGTTGCCCGTAGCGCAGAGTTAGCCCCTGCTGCTGCCAGGTGCCCTGGAGGGTGAGCCAGGTGCCCTCGGGGCCATGGGCGGCGAGGGGAGGTGGCGGTAGGCGCACCACCTGGCTCAGGGGAAAGGTTTGGGGCACCGCCGTGGGGGCCTGGGCACTCCTGAGCCAGGGAGCCATGACGGTGTCTTGGGGGAGGGGATCGATGGCCAGGGTTGCGATCGCCCTCAGCTCCTCCCCTTGGGCTTGAAACAGAGTCAGGGAAGTAATCGCGCCGGAATCCGCCGCCAACATCGGCACCACCAGCACCCCATGGCCCTCGGCATCGGGTGCCCCCAACCGCAGTGGTTCCCCCAGGCGCTGCTGGGTCGCCTCAGCCTGCTGCCTCAGCTCCGCCAGGCTGGTCGCTGGGGGCAATGGCGCCGGCCCCGATCGCTGCCACGGAGCCAGCACCTGGGGCAGCGAGTCCGGATCCAGTATCAGTTGCAGCCCCAGACGAAAGCTCAACCCCAGCAGCGCCAGGCCACCGCCCAGACTGGCGATCGCCAGCAGCCCACCCAGCCATCGTCCCAGCGATCGCGGACTGGCCCGCACCCAAACCTGCACGGCACCGGAGGGGGGCGGGTGGCTAGCCCTAGGCGAACGAGAAGGACGGGGAGACATAGGCGGAGACACTGCGCCAATAATTTATCTACAAAATATCTGCGAATTATCTGCAACTCTATCGCAGGATACAGAATTGCGATCCTGAGGCCTATTCTGAGCGCTAATTGTGAAGCGTCTTGGATTGATCACCGTCACTATCCTCCAGCAATCTCTCCACCGTCCTTATCCCCCCCCTCGCCGTAGAATTGAGGTTTATCCCTTCGCCTTTTCCCCAATGCCCACCGACTACCTCGAACGCATCCTCACCGCTCGGGTCTACGACGTCGCCCAGGAAACGCCCCTTGACCTGGCCCCTAGCCTGTCGGCCCGGCTGCACAATCGGCTGCTGCTAAAACGGGAAGATATGCAGTCGGTGTTCTCTTTTAAGCTGCGGGGGGCCTATAACAAAATGGTTCATCTGTCGCCCGAGCAGTTGGCCCAGGGGGTGATTGCCTCCTCGGCGGGCAACCACGCCCAGGGGGTAGCGCTAGGGGCCAAACACCTGGGCACCCGCGCCATCATCGTCATGCCCACCACCACCCCGGCGGTGAAGGTGAGCGCCGTCAAGGCTCGCGGCGGCGAGGTGGTGCTCTACGGCGAAACCTACGACGATGCCTACGCCTACGCCCGTCAGTTGGGGGAAGAAAAGGGCTTGACCTTTGTCCACCCCTTTGATGATCCGGATGTGATCGCGGGCCAGGGCACCATTGGCATGGAGATTTTGCGCCAGCACCCCCAGCCCATCGACGCTATTTTTGTGGCGATTGGCGGTGGCGGGTTGATTTCGGGCATTGCCGCCTACGTCAAGCGGCTGCGGCCTGAGATCAAAATCATTGGCGTAGAGCCGATCGAGGCCGATACCATGGCCCAGTCACTCAAGGCTGGGGAGCGGGTGCGGCTGAGCCAGGTGGGCCTGTTCGCCGATGGCGTCGCCGTGCGCCAGGTGGGGGAAGAAACCTTTCGCCTCTGTCAGCAGTACGTGGACGAGATTATTTTGGTGGGCACCGACGACATCTGCGCCGCCATTAAGGATGTGTTTGAGGACACTCGCTCGATTTTGGAGCCCGCTGGGGCCTTGGCGATCGCCGGGGTCAAAGCCTACGTCGAGCGGGAGGGCATTACCGATCAAACCCTGGTGGCCGTGGCCTGCGGGGCCAATATGAACTTTGCCCGCCTGCGGTTTGTGGCCGAGCGGGCCGAAATTGGCGAACATCGGGAAGCCATCTTTGCCGTCACCATTCCCGAAACGCCGGGGAGCCTCAAGGCCTTCTGCGAGTGCCTGGGCACCCGTAACCTGACCGAGTTTAACTACCGGATTGCCGATAACCACGAGGCCCACATTTTTGTCGGGCTCGAAGTGCAGGGCCGCTCCGATGCCACGATCATGGCCCAGGTGTTTGAATCGAAAGGGTTAAAGACCCTCGATCTAACCGACGACGAACTCGCCAAAATGCACCTGCGCCACATGGTGGGCGGCAAGTCGCCCCTGGCCCACAACGAGCTGCTTTACCGCTTTGAGTTCCCCGAGCGCCCCGGTGCGCTGATGAAGTTCGTCAGCGCCATGAGCCCCGACTGGAACATCAGCCTCTTCCACTACCGCAACAACGGCTCCGACTATGGCCGCATTGTCACGGGCATTCAGGTGCCGCCCCACGAGATGGAGCAGTGGCAGGGGTTTCTCGATACCCTGGGCTACCAATACTGGGATGAGAACCAAAACCCGGCCTATAAGCTGTTTTTGGGATGAACTAACCAGTGATCTGACGGGCTAATCAACCGGCGGCATGTCCGTCCCAAAACTGAATGTGATAGCGATAGCCCTGTTCCGTTAAAAACAACTGGCGATGCTGGGCAAATTCTTCCTCACAGGTGCGCAGCGAAACCAGCGTATAAAACTGTGCCCTGCGGCCATCCGACTTGGGCCGTAGAACCCGCCCTAACCGCTGGGCTTCTTCTTGACGAGAACCGTATTTACCAGAGACCTGAATCAGCACATCGGCATCGGGCAGGTCGAGGGCAAAGTTACCGACCCGCGAGAGGATAAGGCCGGAAATCTCGCCGCTCCGAAAACTGGCATAGAGGCGATCGCGCTCTGGCTGGCTGGTCTGGCCGGTAATGAGGGGAAAGTTGACCCGCTGGGCAATGGCCTTGAGCTGATCCAGGTACTCGCCAATAATTAAAATTCGGTGGCCAGCTTCTTGTTCTAGCACATTTTGCACCACATCCAGCTTGAGGGGATTTTCGGCGGCGATGCGAAACTGGTACCGTCGTCCCGCAATGGCATAGTCCATCTGCCGTTCCTCGGTTTGAGGAATGCGAATTTCGGTACAGTCGGCGGCGGCTATAAAGCCCTGCCCCTCCAATTCCCGCCAGGGCACGTCGTAGCGCTTGGGGCCAATCAGGGTGAAGACATCTCCCTCGCGGCCATCTTCGCGAATCAGGGTAGCCGTTAGGCCCAAGCGGCGACGGGCCTGGAGTTGGGCGGTGATACGAAAGACCGGCGCAGGCAGGAGGTGAACTTCGTCGTAGATAATCAACCCCCAGGATTGCTGATCAAACAACCCCAGGTGAAGAAAGTCGTCGTCCTGGCTGGCCCGATAGGTGAGGATTTGGTAGGTGGCCAGGGTAACTGGCCCGGTGGCTTTTTGTTGACCGCTATACTCGGCGATTTGGTCGGCGGTGAGGGTGGTTTTATCCAACAGTTCCCGTTGCCACTGGTGGACGGAGGTGAGGCTGCTGGTGAGGATCAGCGTTTTCTGCTGGATCACCGCCATCGCCGCCATGCCCACCATGGTTTTACCGGCACCACAGGGGAGGACGATCACCCCGCTGCCGCCCCTGGCCCGCCCGGCCTGGTAGAACAGATCCGCCGCTGTTTTCTGGTAGGACCGCAGGTGAAAGGGGTCGCCGCTGCGGGTGGTCGATAGGAGGTCTAGGGGCAACTCATCCCCCGTCAGGTAACCGGCCAGATCTTCTGCCGGATAGCCCGCCGTGAGGAGTGCTTGCTTGAGCACGCCGCGATCGCCCAGGGCGATCGCAAAGGTGGTGGGCGACAGCCGCTCTCCCAGCCTTGGCCCCACCTGCTCATGGCGCTGGAGCAGTTCCGCCAGGGGTTGATCGGCCACCTGTAACAGCAAATCTCCACCGGTTCCTGCTTTCAGGGTGGTCAGGCCATAGCGTTGACCGAGGGCCTCCAGCTCCTGGGCCACCGACTCGGGCATGGGGTATTTGGCATGGTCTTGCAGTGCCGCCACCATATCGGCAACAGGCATTCCGGCGGCGCGGGCATTCCAAATGCTGAGAGGACTGAGGCGGTAGGTGTGGATGTGTTCGGGGCTTTTGACCAGCTCGGCAAAGGGAGCGATCGCCGCCTGGGCGGCCTCGGCTTTGGGGGCGTGGACGTCGAGCAGAACGGTGCGATCGCTCTGGATGATCAGCGCATTGTCGGGGGAATAGGTCATTAGGCTCAAGTGGATTGAGTTCGGCGGTGGTAAGCAACCCTACCATCCTCTAGTTTTGCCTACATGTTCCATCACTCAACTTGAATCACATCAAAGGTATCGCGATCGCCAATCCGATAAAACAGAAAGTCTGAATCGAGCGTAAGAATCTGCCGATAACCTGTCTTTTCAGCCACCAAAACCAGAGTTGCATCGGCCAGATCCATGGGTCTATCACGATATTTTTCCATCAGATCTAACAACCGGGCATAAGTAGGTGGACAATATAAACGTAGTCCTGTCATGTCGAGCGAAGCGGAGCGAAGTCGAGACATCTCGGTCATTGGCGGAGTCCGAGATTCCTCCCTCTGGTCGGAATGACAGCATTTAATTATGTCCACCTACTTAGTCATCTGGCTGAATTGCGTAAATGACAAGCAGTTTGTCTAAAAGAAGCTGCCCCAATTGCTTTTGCATTGCCCAACCGCCCCGACGGAGCGCGAGATACATGGCTTCGGTCAGACATGGCCAGGTGGTGATGAGCGGTTTTGCCAACCCTGGGATGGTCGCTCGATAGGCGGTGTGCTGAGGTTGAGTGCGGTCAACCAGGCACAGTAGCACCCCGGCGTCGCAGAGAATCACAGACTGAGTCCTTGATGCCGATATTTATCTAGCAAGCGACGCTGATATTCGCTGGTTGGCGCTGCCGGGGTGATTTCTAAGCTATCAGCAGCCTCAAACCATTGCGCCCAGGCTTCGGAGCGATCGCCTTCCAGCGACTGGTTGGCTGTTTTAGCTTGATGGCTGCGGGTGATGAGGTCGATAAAGTCGTTAATTTCTTGCACGAGCGATTCTGGAAGTTGCTGGATCTTCGCGATCGCAGTTTCTCGGATTGTCACAACCATCACCTCCGCTAAAATCGCTAACCCGATCGACGTCAAAACGCTTATGTCTTTAGTTTAGTAGATCGCGATCGCACTGACACAGGGCTTTCAGTGCGTTCTCTGGGGACGGAGGAACCGGGGTGCTAGCCAGAAAGCTGACTGACGGCATATTTTAGGAGAGTTGGGTTCCGCTGGCGCTTCACCCAACCTACAGGACTCTAGTATCTTTTGCCTCTCCACCAAGATCTTTTACCTGTCCGCTCCCACGTGTTATTAGACCAGGTTTACGCGACAAATTTACAACCTCTCTGCCGCTTTCTCGCTGCTTTTTGCGTAGGTCTTGAAATATTGCATTTAAGTCGTAGCTGAATGATTTGGCGTATTCTTCACGAATACGGTGAATTTCTTCGACAATTTCATCTTTCCACATAGCCTAGTCTCCCATCAGTTCGTTTGGTGTGCAGAGGACTGGAAGGACGTAGCCTCGATCAATTCCGTTATGGAACAAAAAGACGGCCAACACCCATCCAGGCTTCAATATCTAGCAGGATTTCGAGGATACGGTCAACACAACGATTTCGGTAGACTCGATCTGCTAAAAATCGATCAGCGTCTCCAATTGTAATAATCGGAAATGAATCTGAAGTGTTTTCTTCTCGGAGAACTTGCTCCAGGGAGTCTTCACCTTTCATACTTCGGTTAGCAGTCAGCAAAATCATTTGACTCGACTGGGCAGTTCGCCAAACAATGCGATCGCTACTGTCGATAGATAGTTTCATCTCCTTGAAGGTGATGAAACGAATCGAGACAAGCTCTAACCAGCCTTGACTCGCAATATTGCCCAATAAAATCTCTGCATGTCCTCCCAAGTTGTGATCAATCAAGAAATTCATGTTTCTAGCTCATGCCTAGCTTTCTGGGCTTGGAGTTTTTCCCAGAGAGCTTCTCGACCTGGCCTGGGTTGCATTGCTGTAAGATGAGCAACATGCTCACGATTACGTTCCTCCCAATACTGCCGATTTTCCTCAGATTGCTTTAAAACAAGCTGATATTCTGCTTCGACTTCAGAACGATTTGCTTCAATGTAGGATAAAGCAGCCTTAATCTGTTCTTCTGTTAGGTCAAACAAGGAGCGGATGAATTTTTGGGGGTACTGAGCCGTCACATAGTCCATCACATCATAGAGAGTGATGCGTGTACCAGAAATTGTCAGCCCTCGCTCTGTACGAATGATAGCTGGCTGCTGGTGGGATACTGAGGTCATATCCGTAGCCTCTGAAGCTGCGTAGGAGATAGTACCATCGTAACTTACAAATCTACATTGGTTGGAATTGACAACCACCATCGGATTGAAAAGCTCGAACTCCCACCGATAACCTCTGTTTCATCCGCACCAATGCAGTGTTGGGCGGCTGACTTTAGCGTAGGCTTTAAGCTAACGCTGAGTAGCCTCACTCAACGCCTCCTGAAGTACTTCATCGCTCACACCATGGCGCTTCAAACTGGCAATCAATGCAGAGACGGTATCGCCTTCCAATCGCTCCAGATCAGCACGCAACCCTTGACCAATATAGGCGCGTGCTAAGGGCTGATACCGAGAAAAACCCAATACTGGGGCTAGACGCTTCAGATCCTCAATGACATCTTCTGGCATCCGGATAGTGATCGTGGTCATGGGTCGATCTCTATTCAACCGTTGTTTCAAAGCATCAATTTTCATAGTACTCTCGCTCCTTGCGTACCATCGTGGTTTAAGAGGTTAACCCTAGCCTTCTCATCATCCCAAACGAAGGTAACGCCATTGAGCACGAAATATACATCCATACCCTATATTGTAAGCAGCATGTATTTACAACGCCAATACATGCTGCTTACCGTTAGCATTGCCCTCTTGCCTTGCTGCCACTAGAAGTTCTGAGAGAGTTTGAGCGGCTCCATGAGCATCATAGGGCGACCATACAACTGCCTCAGTAGCTTCTAACTGTTTCAGCAATACGTTTTCTTGAGCTTGAGTCTCAGTTGTTTGTTCTGATTCCCTTATAATGTCTTGCGCTAAATTTTTTGATGACTTAGACTCCTTCATCAGGTCGCCAAAAACATGACGTCTTTGTTGAGTATTTGTTTCGTAATATGCCGAGTATAACAACTCAAGCAAGGTTGCTTTAGTCTGTCGCTTTAGTACTTTAAACAGTGCATCTTCATCCATATCAATTCTGACTGATATTACTGGTTATTCAATTCCGCCTAACGGGTCGGCTGAGCGGCTGTAAGTGGTCTATGCACTACACTAAAGGTTTAAGTCAGTCCGCTCCAGCCGAATTGTTATACGTTGCAATGAGTTAAACTCATGAAAAGTAGTCATAGTCTTG
>Ga0169931_10001115_pt1 | contig 44188 bp, 34 predicted proteins | sample Kivu_15m_20L_FD_129675 | JGI IMG/M metagenome (GOLD analysis project Ga0169931, IMG submission 129675) | Freshwater microbial communities from Lake Kivu, Western Province, Rwanda to study Microbial Dark Matter (Phase II) - Kivu_15m_20L... | ecosystem: Environmental > Aquatic > Freshwater > Lake... | reverse complement strand
TATTTGGCACGTTTCGGGGATCGGTTTAGGAGTTGGCGAAAGTCAAAAGCCACAAGGGGGTGAAGTGGGTAAAGCGGTCTGGCGCCGCTTTGCAGCCGGTTTGCATCATGCATTGGGAATTGTAGCCGATAAGGATGGGATCTTTGTTTTGGGTAGAGACCAAATCACGCGACTGCATGATTTGAATCGCGATGGTGAGGCCGACTACTACGAGTGTTTCAGCAATGCCTATATCACCTCACCCGCAGGGCATGATTATATTTGCGGCTTGCATCGAGACGAGCAAGGTAATTTCTTCATCGCGTCGGGCAATCAGGGAATTGTCCGCATATCGCCCGATGGGAATAAGGCTGATGTGGTGGCGGTCGGCTTTAGAAATCCAGATGGCTTGGGTTTGTATCCGGATGGAGTGATCACTGTGCCTTGTTCGGAGGGAGAGTGGACTCCGGCTTCGATGATTTGTGGCGTCAAGCCGAAAGTGCCAGGCGACTCCGCGCGTGAAGCGACGTATGATTTGGCGGATCCCTTATTTTTTGGGTATCGCGGGCCGCGCAACGGTCAAGTGCCCGCATTGCCCATGGTCTACCTGCCGCGCGGGATTGATAACTCAGCGGGTGGGCAAGTTTACATATCGAGTCAGCAATGGGGGCCAACGTATGGGAATATGGTTCATACATCGTTTGGAACGGGGACTCATTTTCTGCTGTTGCGCGATGAGGTCGATGGTCAATTGCAAGGAGGTGTCGTGCCGCTGCGAGGTGAGTTTTTATCCGGCGCGCATCGGGCGCGATTCCATCCGCTCGATGGTCAATTGTATGTCAGCGGGATGGCTGGCTGGGGAGCTTATTCGGTGGAAACGGGTTGTTTCCAGCGTATGCGTTACACCGGCGCTGCCACTCAGATGCCGGTCGGTTTTCATGTGCATGAGAACGGGATAGCGGTTCGCTTCTCTGAACCTGTCGATCGAGCGGTAGCAGAAAATTTGCAAAGTCATATCGTACAAGCATGGAACTATCGGTACAGTTCGGCTTATGGTTCACCGGAGTTTTCAACAATTCATCCTGGAACCAAGGGGCATGATGTCCTCACCATTGTTTCAGCTCAAGTGCTGGAAGATGGTAAGACATTATTCTTGGAGTTGCCCGATATCCAACCCGCCAATCAAGTTTATCTGCGGATGTATGTGGGGGGCGAGCGTGGACATGATCTATTTACGACGGTCCATAAGTTGGACAAGCCTCGAACTGATATTCGAGGTTATCGATTTGTCGAGAAGAAGATTACGCCGCATCCGATCTTGGGGGATTTGATTTTGGCAACTCGCAAAATTCCCAATCCATGGAAGGGGAAGATCGCTGATGCCCGCACGGTGAAATTGGAAGCGGGCAAAAATTTGGCGTTTGAAACGCGGAGCTTTAAAGTGAAGGCTGGTGTGGCGATTGCCTTAAAGTTTGTCAATCCGGATGTGGTACCACATAACTGGGCTTTGATCAAACCTGGGAAGTTGCAGACTGTGGGTGAGTTGGCGAATCGATTGATTTCGGATCCTGAGGCGGCAGTGATGCAATATGTACCGCGGACAGATGATGTGCTGGCTTATACGGATATTGTCGATCCGAATGCCGAATTTACGATTTATTTCCGAGCTCCCACCACGCCCGGTCGTTATCCTTATTTGTGTACGTTCCCTGGGCATTGGATGGTGATGAATGGCGAGATGATTGTAGAGTAGTCACACGTACAATTGTACGTATAGATTTACCGGGTCATCTCTTTTTAGGCCAAGATATCGTGGATCACTTTGCCGTGGACATCGGTGAGGCGGCGGTCGATACCTGCCTGCCGGAAGGTAAGCCGCTTGTGATCGATACCCAAGAGATGCAGCAGTGTTGCATGAAAATCGTAGCAATACGCTTTGCCTTCGACGGCTTGATAGCCCAGTTCATCGCTAGCTCCGTAAGCAATGCCCTCTTTAACGCCAGCACCGCATAGCCAGGTGGCAAATGAGCCACCATTGTGATCCCGACCGACGCTCCCCTGTGCGAACGGCGTGCGACCAAATTCGGTGGTCCAGACGACCAAGGTATCGTCCATCAACCCGCGCTGAAAGAGATCCGCCAGTAAGGCTGCGATGGGTTGATCAACACTGGCAGCGATAGGTGGCAATTCGCCGATAATGCTTCCATGATTATCCCAATTATTGGCTGCTCCTTGCGGGCCGCTCCATACCTGCACGAAGCGGACGCCGCGTTCGATCAGGCGTCTGGCCAGTAAACAGCGCCGTCCAAAATCTTCAGTCGTTGGTTGATTCAAACCATATTGTTCCCAAGTTGAGGCCGATTCCGCTTTCAAATCAAACGCTTCCGGCGCGCTTAACTGCATCTTGGCCGCTAACTGGTAGGCAGCGATGCGTGAGCGAAGTTGCGGATCATTAGGATGTTCGGCGGCGTGCGTTTCATTCCAGTGTTGCAGCAGTTCCAGACCTTTTTGATCGGCGCTACCTTGAGCAAAGCCGAATTGGCTCGCGGGCTTCAAGTTGGGTATCGGTTCAGACGCTGCCGCGTTCAAAACGAGACCTTGGTATTTCACCGGCAAGAAGCCCGAGCTAAAGTTACCTCGCTGGTTGTAAGGTAAACCGCGCGGATCGGGTAGAACTACAAATGTTGGGAGGTTATCGACGAGGTTACCCAAGGCATACGAGATCCATGAGCCAAAGCAAGGGAAGCCTGGGAGAGTGAAGCCGGTGTTCATCATGTAGCTGCCAGGACCATGTACGTTGGTTTTGGAAGCCATCGACATGATGAAGGCGAGTTTATCGACCCATTTGGCTTGATGTGGAAATACCTCGCTGACCCAACGACCGGATTGGCCATGTTGCTGGAACTTGAATGGACTTCGCATCACAGCGCCAGCGGGAGCCGTAAATCCCTCGGGTTTCTCTTTGGGACCAAGGCTTTGGCCATGATACTTTTCCAATGCGGGCTTGTAATCGAAGGTGTCCATCGGACTTGCGCCGCCGTTCATGAACAATTGAATCACGCGGCGGACGCGAGGTGGATGATGGAGACCGCCATCCGCACGAAGGAAGAGTTCTCCTCCGAGCGATGATTGCGAGGCTGTGGAATTCTCATTCCCTTCGGCGGCGTTTAGCGGTTGCCGCATCAACATGGAGGCCAAGGCAAGCCAGCCGAAGCTTTCGCCGGTGTGCCGCATCCAATCTCTGCGATTGCGTTTAGGCTTTGCGTTCGAATTGCATTGCGTTGTTTGACTCATAGCCTACCACGCTCTATTCAACGAAAGGTTAAAAACTCATTGCTGTTGATCATCACGCGGATCAAGGCTGCCAGATCGTACTGTGCGATGAATTCGGTTGATGCCAGTCGTTCTTTTTCGGTCGGCTGACGAAGATAGAGCGTTTGAAAGGCGCAGCCGACCACATCGTTGGCTTGTTGACGTCGGCAGTGCTCCGCCAAGGCATTGGCCGAATAGAGCACAAAATCATGATTCCACAAAGCGAGCGCTTGCAAAGGGGAGGCGGTGGGTGTGCGAGTTGGCGTGAGCTGAGCCGCATCGGGGAAATCGAGCGCCTCCATAAAAGGATCTTGAATGCCTCGGTAAACAAAACGATAAATGGTTCGTCGATGTGCGGGAGGCTGTGTCCAATCAAAGTTGTTGTAGTCCACTGAGGGCGTGATCTGAATGCCTGGGCCGAGTTTGAACCATTGCACGGCGGGTCCACCCGTTTGTTGGTCGAGCGATTGGGATAAAAATAATAGAGAATCGCGAAAGGTTTCAGCGTCCAGTCTCCCGGAGGGGCCGCGCCATATCAGCCTATTATCCGGATCGACGGATGAAGCTTCTGGATGTTGGACAGAATCGCGCTGGTAGGCCTCGCTGGTAACGATCAAGCGGTGGATATGTTTCAGAGAGCCATCGTTCCGCTTTAACTCGGTAGCTAGCCAATCCAGTAACTCCGGATGCGTAGGTAGAGACCCCATACGGCCAAAGTCGTTCGGGGTATCGACAATTCCGCGACCGAAATGATGTTGCCATAGGCGATTGACGATGCTGCGCCAGAAAAGGGGATTGTCGGGATGCGTAATCCAATGCGCCAATTCGATCCGCCGTTGGGATTCGTTTGGGAGAGTGTGGCTATCAAAGCGACTGGGGCCATGCGATAAACAGGAGAGTGCACCTGGAACTGCTTCTTCAGCCGGTTTAGCGATATCACCACGTTTGAGTAGATGAACTTTCTTGGGCGTCGACCAGGGAGCATAAAATGCGCTTTCGGTCAAGGATTCAAACTTCGGTGCGGATGCGTAGACGTAACTGGGGGGTGGGAGCGCTTGGAGAGTTTGCAGCGCATGTTGTTTGGCGACGAAGGCAGCCAGGGCGATTTGCTCAATATGGCTGCGTTGATCGCGCGGGATAGCCAGCGCGGTGGCGACTTCTTGAGGCAACAGCGCTTGTTGTGGATTATTGTCAGAAGATAAACTGAGACGAAATTTTCCGATGGTATGGGATCCTCCATGCAACTGACGAAGTTGCACGATCAATTTGTCTTTTGGGCCAAGAGCTATTGGGGCGGCAAATTGAAACACGGCAACATGGTCTTTGCCAACTTCTGGAAAGATTCCCCAAGCCGTTTTGGGATCGCCATCGATGGCGTGAGCAACGGTCCAACCGGTTTGATCAAAATCGGCGGTTGCCTGAGTGATCGCAATGCGTGTGGGTGTAGCGGATCCTTCGCGCAGATGTTCGACCAGGAATTCATTGAGGTGTAGGTTGCCGTTGTCGTTGCGTCCAGGTCCACCCATCGGGAAAGCATCATCGCGGAACAATTGCAAGCGAATTCCCGTTACGGAAGTCAAGTCGGTGCGGCCGGTGACAATACAAGTTTCCGTAGCTGGTTTGGGGCCGGTTGCCAGCAGCACATGATCGTCGAGCACTTTCATTTCCGTCCCTTCGAGCGTTAATACGATCTCTTCTTGCAACGGGGACCAGTGCGTAGGTTGTTGACCGATTTTTTGCTCCCATTGCGCAACCATCTTTTGCAAATTAATGGTGAGCAACTGACTTGCGTCGCGCGACTCGGCCGCTTGTCGAAGTTTGAGAGCAGCCTGACGGCGGGCGCCGATATCAGCATCTCGATCAAAGGGAACGTTGCCTCGGCCGATCCCCGCAAAGACCGCTTGCATGGCGTAATAATCTGTTTGGGGAATGGGATCAAATTTATGATTGTGGCAACGGGAGCAATGGACGGTCGTGCTCAGGAGGACCGAAGAGACCTGGGTGACCATTTCATCGCGATCGATGTAATCAAAAGTCGTTTGTGCAGTCGCCGCTGTGCTGTGATCCCAGGGACCGGCAGCGAGGAAGCCGAGGGCCGGAGTGAGATCGGTTCGGTTGGGGAAGAGTGCATCGACGGCGAGTTGTTCTTGAATCCAACGATCCCAGGGCACATCGTCATTTAGAGATTGAATGACATAATCGCGATAGGGCCATGCGTGGATTCGCATCACATCATGTTCAAAGCCATGAGTGTCCGCAAAATGAATCCAATCGAACCAATACCTGCTCCAGCGTTCGCCATATCGCGGCGACGAGAGGAGGCGATCGACAAGTCGTTCATACGCGTCGGGTGATGTGTCATGCTCAAAGGCCTCAAGTTCCGCGGTGGTGGGGAGAAGGCCATGCAGATCGATCATGAGTCGACGGAGCAGGGTGCGTCGATCGGCTGCTTGGTTGGAGATTAAGCCGGCTGCTTGAACCTTATCGTGGAGAAACGCGTCGATAGGATGACCCGAGGAAAGCGTGGATGGTGGCCGAAGGGTTTGTATGGGAAGGTAAGACCACCAAGGTTCGGGCTGTGTAGCGGGAGCCGCATGTACACGTGGATCGAGAGCTCCATCTTCAATCCACTGCTGCAGAATAGAAATCTGCTCTGCGGTAAGCGATTCTTCCGGGGGCATTTTGAGGTCCGGAACGTCTCCGCGCACGGCTTGGAGAAGCAAACTCCTGCCGGGGTCGCCGGGCACAATGGCGGGTCCTCGGTCACCACCAACTTTCCAACCGCTAGCGAAATCGAGAGCAAGATTACCGTTGATTTCATGGTCGTGCGAGTGGCAAGAGAAACAGTGTTCCCGGAGAATGGGAACCACGTTTTGCTCGAAGAACTCAACTTTAGCCGAATCCAGTTCTGGGGTTGTCGAGGGGGACAAAGGTGGTGCATTCAATGACGGTTGTTGTCCGAGCGCTTCATGGAAACTCACCAAGGCCAGTAGGACTAGCCAGCGGTAGAATCCGAAAATCAAAAATGCTCGAACGCCGAAGAAATGCAGCATGAAACAATCACGGCAGGAAAAAAGGGAAAAAGTGATTCAAGGGGAGAGACGTATGAACCGTTCTGGTGGGACTTCTATCTTACCATGGCCGAGATTGAGAAAAAATGGATTTCGGCGGACGAGCAGATTTTCATGGGCTAACCGAGCCAGGCGGGTGTTTTTGGTGGGGGTATCGCGAGCGATCACGGATTTCAGTTATTGTACGTATCTTTCGGACTTGGCGGTCGCTGTCGACTATCAGCATTGGGGTATTGGAAGGGAGTTGGTTGGTCGAACGCATGAAGGGGCCGGACTGCAGACGAGCTTGGTATTATTGGCGGCTCCTACGACACGAGATTATTACGGTAAGATAGGGATGACCCGACACGATAGCGCCTGGGTTTTTCCGTGCAAGTGAGCAAGGTAACGGTAAATGATTATTTTCGGAACAGGCTACTATTTTAAATCGCGACAAGCCTCGCAAAAAGGCTTTTGTCCGTATTGTGGAAAGTATAGTAAATTGAGCAGTTGGAATGGGATGTCTTTTTTTCATCTCTATTTTATTCCACTCATTCCTGTCAGCAAATTCCAGCGCATCCATAAGTACTGCAAGTTGTGCAATCAAGGACTTACGTTTCCTATCGAGCAGTTTGATGCGATCACACATAAGATCAAGGAGCAGTCTGCCCAAGCCATTTTGGCTTTACAAGATGGCGATGAGGAGATGCTTGATGAGATGGAGCAGCCAGTCAATGCGGTTACTTTTTTGGAGGGCGCGCTGGATTGGTTTCATTCTGGGGCAGAAAAGAATTTTAGTTATCAGTTGGTGCAGCAACTTCATCAACCCACGTGCAAGTTTGCCGAGGGCATGGTGTCGGGCTACTTGCAGATGCTCGAGGGCGATTTGAATAAGTCGGCGGAGTCTTACCAGGCCGCGATTCGCGTTAAGCCGAGCGACTATCGTGGTTACTTTCGTTTAGCTAACGTGCTGGTCGAATTGAGAATGGTGGATCCGGCAATCGTAGCCTATCAGTCTGCGGAGGCGAATGCGACGGAAGAATCTGTCGAAATGCGGGTGGCTATTGCCTACTATTTGATCGAGTTGCTGAACAAGCAAAAGCGTTTTTCGGAGGCGAGTGTTGCTTACGATCGGATAGTCAAGTTACGTCCCGATGTAATGGGTGATAAAGCGTTTGTGAAGGCGATGACGAAAGTCAAAAAGAAAGCGGGACATCCTGTCTAGCGGGTATTGCGAAGCGGCTAAGAGCCTATCGAAAATCGTTAACGGTTTTTGGCGTTCGCCGCGGTTTTCGCGGGCTAAGTGGGCTCTTAATCGCTCCTTCACGAAAACTTAGCGCGAGAAACATCCCTTCGCCGTGGGTTGTTTATACTATGTTCGCTGAATTGATCGTTGCCGGCTTCGGCGGTGGGAAGCTCAGCCTACCACCAAAATTTGCCTGCGTTGAAATCCAAATAATTTTCACATGATATAGGAAGCGAAGTGTTGAAGAAGCTCAAATTATTCCAGGGGTTCATGGGAATTTTCGCGGCCTTATGCGGTCTTTCCATTCCAACCTTTGCACACGAAGGGCATGAACATAAATCGTCTGCAGATGAAAAAGTCACAGGCACCGCTACCGGTTATGTGTTCCATGATCGCAATGGCGATCAGAAGCGTGATGCGGGTGAAGAGGGTTTACCCGATATCAAAGTTTCCAACGGCCGTCAGATCGTGAAAACCGACGCTGAAGGAAAGTACACTCTCGATGTGACCGATGACACGATCGTGTTTGTGGTTAAGCCACGCAATTGGATGACGCCGCTAACGGAACACAAACTGCCGAAGTTTTACTACATCCATAAGCCGAAAGGTTCACCCGATTCTCGCTTCCCAGGTGTATTGCCCACAGGCCCACTACCGGCATCGATCGATTTTCCAATGACACCGCAGAAGGAACCCGATTCGTTCAAAGCGATCTTTTTTGGAGATACGCAACCTCGTGATATCAAAGAGGTCGAATACATTGCTCATGATGTTGTGGAGCAAGTGATCGCCGAGAACGCTCATGATGCATCCTTTGGTGTTACGCTGGGCGATATCGTATTTGATGATTTATCGGTGATGAAGCCACTCAATCAAGCTATCGCGCTGATTGGAATTCCCTGGTATAATGTGCTGGGCAACCATGACATGAATTTTGATTCGCCAGGGGATGAGCAATCCGATGAAACATTCGAAAGCATTTATGGGCCGTCTTATTACAGCTTCGATCACGGGTCGGTCCATTTCATGGTTTTAGATGATGTCGTTTGGCATGGTCCTAAAGGCAATGAAAAAGGAAAGTACACTGCCGGTCTTGGTCCCAAGCAAATGGAGTTCATCCGCAATGATTTGGCGATGATTCCGGAGAACCAATTGATTGTGTTGATGATGCATATTCCGCTGATCGAAGTCGAGGATCGACAAGAGCTGTATCGCCTGATCGAAAAACGCCCATTCGCTCTGAGCATTTCGGCCCATACACACTTTATGGAGCATGTGTTTATCGGCAAAGAGGATGGCTGGATGGGACCTGAACGCCATCATCATGTTATCAATGTTACCGCCTGTGGTAGTTGGTGGAGCGGTACGGCCGATGAGCGAGGGATACCTCACGCGACGATGAGTGATGGTGGGCCGAATGGTTATTCGATCTTTACGTTCGATGGTACCAATTATGACATCGACTTCCGGGCAGCCAGTCGACCTGCGAATTATCAAATGTTGATCGATGCTCCGGAGAGGATTACGACGAACCAAGTGGAGGCAACCACCGTGGTAGCTAACGTCTTTGCGGCCTCGGAAAAGTGGAACGTCGAAATGCGTCTATCGAAAGAGGCTCCCTGGATCGCGATGGAGAACAGTCGCATGGCAGATCCCTATTTCGGTCGACTCAAGGAGTTAGAAAAATCGCTCATACCACCCCCCGGTAGAGCACTTCCAGGCGCACATCTGAGCAATCATTTGTGGAAAGCCAAGCTTCCAGCCGGTCTAGAGCCTGGAGGCTATAAGATCGAGGTGCGAGCAACCGATCCGAAGGGGAAGGCCTTTATCGATCATCGCATTTTGTGGATCGATGCAGCGAAGTAGTTGTAGAGCGAGCAGATCGTGTAACCCGTAGGCTGCGAGGCCGGGGTTCGCGCCGCTGGATTGCCAGGGGGAGAACAAACCGCTGCTATCGCTGTCGGCTAGTGGCGGGAAACCGCAGCAAAAACCTTTTCGCTGGTGAGAACTTGATTGTATTGGATGTGGGCCATCATGCGATTATGTTGTTCGAGCATGATGAGTCCCACTTGCTGTTCGGTCAAGAAGCCTTCGCGAATAGCCAGTCGTTCAAAGGATAACGTGCTTTGCTCTTGAAGATGAAGCAGTCGTCTCATTTGCTTCATGTTGAGAAAGCCCATCTCGATGGCCAATTGTTCGAGTTGCGGCCGCTCCTTGAGTGCTGATTCGATACGATCGATGCATTCGTCGGCAGATAATTCGCCTTGGCGGAATTGCTCAATGATCTTTAGCACGGCCTAACTCCCATGATTACCTGGGGGTATGACTCAGGTCGATTAGGGGATCGAAAATAAAGCGATTGAACTGAGAACATCGTCACCCTATGGTGAAGCGTAGGTTTCGGCGAGGCGGCGCGACGAACGAGGGAGTGAATTCAGAGCAGCATTTGCTCAATCATTGCCGCTGATTGATAAATGGTGTGGGTTGTATCGATTGTGCAGTGCGGGACGACGGAGCTCTGCGACCGAGTCATGTTCGGCGAGCCGAATCATTTCAGGGAGCGATTATTGGGAGACGGAGCAAATCGCTGCGACCAGCGATTCAAAACTGGGTTGCTCGGCCGTGGCGATCACATCGGCGCCAGCCGCCGCTGCTTCGCTTGCGATCTGTGGGCTCAGGGCGGCGGCCCGAAGTTTGGAAAACTGGGAGCCGAGCAATTTGGAGGCTGAGCGCGCGATAGCAGAACTGGTCAGCGTGATCCAGACCCCTGAGGAATGTTCGAGCAGATCTTGGACTTGCGGCGAGAGCGCGAGCACATCGGTACTTTCATAGACGATGCGTTCGGTGAGCGCGGCGCATCGACCGGGCAATAGTTCTCGCAAGGCATCTTTGGATCTTGTTCCGCGGATCCACAAGACATGGCAGTCGGAGTGAACCGGAAGCGTTTCAGCCAGTGATTGGGCGTGATGTTCGGGTGGGAGAAAATCGCACAAGATATTCCAGCGTTTGAGAGCTTCTGCTGTTGAAGGGCCAACGCAGGCAAACTTGGTATTCGCAAATGTTCGCGCATCGAGTCCGAGTTTTTCAAGAAGTTGGAAGTAGCAATCCACGCCGTGAACGCTGGTAAATACGATCCAAGAAAAAGGTTCGATGATGCGAAGCGATTCGCGAAGTGGATCGGTCAGTGGCAGAGGAGCGATGTGGATCAGCGGTTGATGTACGACTGTAGCCCCTTGTTGTGTGAGCAACTCAGTCAGGCGATCGTTATCGCTTTGAGCGCGAGTGACGATTACGGTGGAGCCCTGTAGTGGCCGTTGCGTTGCGGGAGATGTCGTGAGGTGGGGCATGATAATCGAGGCAATATGGTTTTGATGGGCGACTTCACCCACCACAACCAAGACAGGCGGGCGAAGTTTATTGCTAGGTGTTAATTCATCGGCTACGTTGGCTAAATGGGTATGGATGATTTGTTGATCTGGCCATGATACACGCCTAACGAGGGCAGCGGGGGTGTTAGCGGGTTTACCCGCTTTAAGCAATTGCCGACTCCAGTTTGCCGCCGTGGTGACGCCCATGTAAAGTACCAGGGTGCCGGGGAAGTGCGCTAACGCATGCCAATCTAATTCTTCGGAGTTTTCGGCTTGTTGCCCGGTGATCAATGCGACGGCGGACGCATGATCGCGATGGGTCAGTGGCATGCCGGTGTATGCGGGAAGGGCGAGAGCGGCGGTGATACCAGGGACGATTTCCGCGGCGATTTGATGCTGGGTGAGAAATTCGAGTTCCTCCGCCGTTCGGGCGAAGACGGCGGGATCGCCACCTTTCAGCCGCACGACTCGCTTTCCGGCTTGATAATGACGAAGCATTTCTCGATGGATTTCCGCCTGCTTCCAGATGCGACTGTAGCCATGCTTACCGACGTTGATGCGGGTAGTTGTGGGGGGGATAAAACGAAGAATTTCAGGGTTAACGAGGCCGTCGTAGAGGACCACATCGGCCGATTGGAGCCAGTTCCAGCCGCGGAGGGTTAACAAATCCGCCGCTCCCGGGCCAGCACCGACCAGCGCGATTGCCGGCGCGGGGAGTGTCGGGGGGAGGGAAACGGGGGGCATTTTGCGGTCCAAAATTGGGGCATCCTCTAAAATGTTGTTCAAAAGGGGGGGCAAGGTCGATTGGTCTTTGCGGCCGGAAAAGCAAAATGAGCTAGACAGATTGGTCGATAAACATCATTATATTGCGTTTCCGCATAAGCATAACGTCCTAACAGATAGGGTTTGAGGTCTTAGATTCGAATGCCAACCACCACAAGTGCCAAGAAGCGTCATCGTCAAAGTTTGGAAAACCGTTCCAAGAATCGAGCTGTCAAGAGCAGCCTGAAGACGGCTGTGCGTAAGCTGCATGCCGCGACTTCCGCAGGTGGTGAGGGTGGCAAGGATTTGTTGCCAGGAATTTTTAAGGCGTTGGATCAGGCTGCCGCCAAGGGTGTAATTCATCCTAACAAGGCATCGCGTTCGAAGTCTCGTTTGAATGCGTTGGTGAAGAACGCAGCGGCCAAGAAAGCCAACTGATTAAATCTAGAATTCAGTAAATTTAGAAATCAGTAAATTTAGAAATCAGCGGCGAGCGAAACAGATATCAAACCGCAGCGGTGCCTTGGAGCCGCTGCGGTTTTTCTTTTGATGCGACGGTTGCATCGTCCAGTAACCAGTAGATTCACAAGCGAGTGAAGATCGCAAGGGTCAAAAAATTCGGCTTGAAAAAAATTCGGCTTATTGCAAGCGAGCTTCGGTGAGTTCGACGGCTCGCAGCATGGCTTTGGATTTATTGAGTGTTTCTTGGTATTCGCTGGTCGGATCACTATCGGCGACGATACCTGCACCTGCTTGGATGTAAATTTTTCCGGGGGTCATCACCATGGTGCGGAGGGCGATGCAGGTATCCATATTTCCGCCGTAATCAAAATAGCCAACGGCGCCAGCGTAGGGACCGCGCCGCGTGGGTTCAATTTCATCAAGAATTTGCATCGCGCGGACTTTGGGAGCGCCGCTCACGGTGCCAGCGGGCAAGCAGGCTTTGAGCGCATCGATGGCATCGAGTTCGGGGCGTAGTTTCCCATCGACGTTGGAGCTGATATGCATGACATGGCTGTAGCGTTCTACGGTCATCACATCGCTCAACCGAACCGAGCCGAACTGGGCGACACGGCCGACATCATTTCGTCCCAAATCGACGAGCATTACATGTTCCGCGCGTTCTTTGGGATCGGCTAACAGTTCCTCGGCGAGCGCTCGATCTTCAGCCTCGGAGTGTCCTCGGCGGCGGGTACCTGCGAGAGGTCGGACGGTAACACAGCCCTCAAAAACGCGACACATCACTTCAGGAGAGGCTCCTACAAGCGTTGTATCTGGAGTGCGAAGGAAGAACATAAAAGGGCTGGGGTTGATCACGCGGAGTGAACGGTAAACTTCAAGAGGTTCGCAGCGCGAGGCAACTTCCATGCGTTGGCTGACCACAACCTGAAAAATATCGCCAGCGCGGATGTATTCCGTGCATTTGCGGACTGCCTCTTCGAATTCATGTTGAGTGAAGTTCGAGCGAACGGTGAGCGGTTGGTTTTGATTCAAATCCACTTCCGCGCTGGACAGTGGCCTATCGTTTCGTCCGAGCAGCTGGACGATGTGATCGATTTTCGAGTCGGCGTCTTGGTAGGCATCATCAATCGAGCCAAACTGCTGAGGCTCAACGAGAACCACGATGATGAGTGTCTTGGTCACATTATCGAAGATGATCAGTTCATGGAAGAAAGAGAAGTCCAGATCGGGGAGATGTCGATCATCGGGTGGTGGAGAATCGAGTTTTTCCACATAGCGTACGACATCGTAAGCGGCATATCCGATCGCGCCGCCGATGAAGGGTGGCAAATCGGAATGATTCGGGGTACGAAATTGGCGAAGATGCTGTCGGAAGAATTCAAGAGGATCGTCGACTTGATGCGTTTGGGTCTGAGGGCCATCTTGAACGAGCAGCTTACTTCCCCAGCTGGCGATTCGCTTATGGGGCTTGGTGGCGATAAAGCTATAGCGTCCAACTTTTTCACCACCGATGACGCTTTCGAATAAACAGCCCGAGGAAGTGCCGTCATCGAGTCGATGAAAGGCGGAGACGGGGGTGAGGTTATCCGCAAGCAATCGGCGATAGACGGGAATAAGGTTGTAGTCGGCTGCTAGTTCGCTGAAGCGTTGCCTTGTTGGGGCGGTTGCCATGGAGTTCGGTCTTTGGAATACGGGTCTATAGGATCTGGGGCGATGGGATCGATCGTTGTCGATTGGCACAATCTCTATGGTAGATCCACGGCTCTATGGTAGATCCACCGCCCTATTGTAGATCAATCAGCGCGAAAGCTTCAGTGGGTGGAAGTGTCGCCGGACCGAAATGCCTCCAAATCGTGCATGTCTGAATAGGGATGGTTTGGGGTAGGATATTTGGGTTGCTCACCGTCTGACCTGCTAACTGTCCAAGCTGAGAGGGGCGGCTTGGCGGGCTATTGGGGGCGGGCTTTTGGGGCGGGCTTTTCTTGACAGTCGTACAGCCCCCGTTAGAACCCGCGGCCGAAATCGACTAAGTTAGGCAAAATCGGAGCCATCGAACGGGTCGGATCGCTTAAAAGGTGGGTCTAGTTGGAAACCACTCCGCAGCGCTCTATAGTTTCACACACGTTGTTTGGCTGAAATGGATTGACTCTGAGGGGGTACGAGGTCTGCGATGAAGTGTCAGCATTGTGAGAAGCCTGCGACGTTTCACATTACCGAATTGACGGGGCCGGGTGGTCCACAAGTTCTGCATTTGTGTGAGGACCATGCGCGGCAGTATTTATCCCAAGACCCAGCCCAGCCGGGGACTTCGGCCTTGGCGGGCATGCTGGCCAATCAGCTGAAGGTCGATAAGACGGCCGAACAAATAGCTTCGACGGACCAAAAAACGTGCCCTGTGTGCGGCATCACATTTGCGGAGTTTCGAAATGTGGGTCGTTTAGGCTGCCCGTACGATTACGTCCATTTTGCAGGTGAACTCGAACCGTTATTGATCAACATTCACGGAGCGACCGAGCATCATGGCAAAAAGCCATCCAAACTTCTCGGCTCGCCCGATCGACAGCATCGTCTGTTGCAGTTGCGACGAGCGATGAAGGAGGCAGTCGAGAAGGAGTTGTATGAACGGGCAACGGAGATTCGCGACGAGATTCGCAAACTAGAGCAGATGGAGACGGGCGAATGATGTTGCGATTGAAATCGCTGTATGCAGAAACTCTGGATGCAGAAACTCTGGAGGTGGATACAAAGTGAAGTTCGACGAACTGGCGGGCAAGTGTGGTGAATGGCTCAAGGGGACAGGCCCTGAGTCGGATATTGTGATCAGCAGTCGAATTCGACTCGCTCGCAATCTATCGGAGTTCCCGTTCGTACGTCGCTGTACCGAAGGTGACAAGCGTTCTATTCTGCGCACGGTTCGTCAAGCGGTGGAAGCCATCGAGGAGTGGACCAATGTAGAGTTTGTCGACGTTGAGCCGCTGAGTGATTTGGATCGTCATTTTTTGGTGGAACGGCAATTGATCTCGCGCGAGTTGCGGGAGGTTGAGGGGCCGCGCGGAGTGGCGATCGATACGTCTGAGCGATTTAGTGTGATGGTCAATGAGGAAGATCATCTCCGTATTCAAGTGATTCGAAGTGGCTTGGATCTTCAGTCGGCTTGGAACGACGCGGCAGAGATCGATAATTTTTTGGAACGCAAACTGACCTTTGCTTACTTGGAGAAACTTGGTTACTTGACGGCTTGTCCTACCAATGTTGGCACCGGTTTGCGGGTGAGCGTGATGTTGCATTTGCCGGCTTTGGTAATCACGCGACAGATCGACAAAGTTTTTCGCAGTTTGCAAAAGATGAATGTGGCTGTGCGCGGTTTATTTGGTGAGGGTTCGCAGTTCACGGGCGATTTTTATCAGGTCAGCAATCAGATCACTCTAGGGCGGAGCGAAGAAGCATTGCTGCAGCAGGTGGAGTATGTGGTACCGCAATTGATCGAGTATGAGCGGAAGGCCCGCAGTTTTTTGATGAATAATAGTTCGCATGATTTGCACGATGATGTAAGCCGCGCTTTTGGAATCCTGCAAACCGCTAAAAAGATAAGCAGCGAGGAAACGATGCTTTATCTTTCGAAGGTCCGTATGGGGGTGAATTTGGGGCTGATACGCGACTTGGAGATTGCGACGGTCAACAAATTGTTGATCCATACCCAGCCAGCCCACTTGCAAAAGCTGCGTGGAAAAACGCTCAATACGACCGACCGAAATATCGAGCGCGCCGGATACCTGCAGAAGCACCTCGTTCAAAAACAGTAGATTCCGAGCCCTATGGGGTGGTCGAAATTTGGTTTCACCGCCAAATTTTCTGGAATTTTTCCCCTATTTGTGGTGGTGAACGGGCTCGCTTTCTGGCCCAAGCATTAAAACGACTTGTTTCACTTGCTAAAATATGCTCTGAATAGTTTGTCTGAGCCGTGTTGTGGAACGGCGACAACCTAACGAATTTATTTTGGGAGAGTGTATCGTGAAGAATAAGTGGATTGCTGCTTTAGCCTTGGCCCTGATTGCAACCGTGGGTACTGGGGCTGTTATGGCCGGCAAGGTATCTCTGGACGGCGTCAAGTGCTTGATGATGCCAGCCAAGGGAGTGAAGGAAGACAAGTTTGTTGAATACAAAGATGCAAAAGTTTATTTTTGCTGCCCAGGCTGCGTGAAGAAGTTCAGCGCCGATTCGAAGCCCTTTGCTGCAAAGGCAAACCATCAACTGGTTTTGACCAAGCAGTATGAACAGAAGAAGTGCCCACTGTCGGGCGGAGATATCAATGCCGAGCAATCCATCACAGTCGGTGATGTGAAGGTCGGTTTCTGCTGCGGTAATTGCAAAGGCAAGGCAGAGAAGATGGAAGGCGATGCCCAGGTTGAAGCACTTTTTGGCGAAGAGGCTTTCAAGAAGGCTGGATATACTTTGGTCAAGTAAGAGAAATAGCTTGCTGTATGGCTTGAGTTGATTCAAATACTCCAAGCGTAACCGTGTGATGCGGTTACGCTTTTTTTCGTTGATGGGCAAGACGTTTCGTTTTCAGCTCATTTCTTTTGGGGAGCTCAGCGAGAGAGACTGTTGAATCGATGTTAAAATGCATAAATTAGAACAGTGAGCTTGGCGCGTTTCGGCAAGTAATGTAATCGTGCGGGCTACTTGATTCATTTTGGGGGAGTCTGATTAGATGGGGGCTAGGCCATGTTCGCATTAGGCGAGCCGATCTACACGCCGTACGATATGCGTTTCCCGTTGTTTGGTTGCCAAGTGCGTGTATCGGCGCCTTTTTGGTTAGTCGCTGCGCTGCTCGGCTACAGCCACGCTCGCTATGTCGATATCGCGTACTCCCAAGCCGGGGGTGATACACCAGGCTCAGCCGTCTTGTTGGTAATTTGGGCTCTGGCAATGTTCGTATCGATTTTAGTTCACGAATTTGGGCATCATTTTGCCTTTCGATTTTTTGGTATCGATTCGCATATTGTGTTGTATCACTTTGGGGGCTTGGCAATTCCAACGGGTGGTCGCAGATTGGGACGTGGTTCGGTATACGCGGGACGACTATCGGCCTACAGCCAATTGATTATTTCGGCTGCCGGACCGGCGGCGCAATTGTTGTTGGCCGCTCTGGTCGCGATTGTGGCATTATCGCTGGGGCTGACGATCGGATCGATCGGCGATTGGTTGACGCTGTTCGGATTGCCCGATTTCGGCGGGACTCAGCCGAGATCGGCGATTGTTTATGCGATCATTGATTTCTTGATTTATCCGAGCGTTTTTTGGGCATTATTGAATCTTTTACCCATTCTACCTCTGGATGGAGGGCGGATTGCGGAGGAACTGATTTGTCTCTTTTTCCGCGGTACTCAGCGAGACGCGATGATCTTGTCGATTATCTGTTCGGTCTTGATGGTGATATGGTCCTTTCGCCGTGGTGATACCTTCATGGGTATGTTCTTTTTGAGTTTTGCCTTTTCCAATTTCGAGACGTTGCAATCCGGTGGGATGCGTCGGCCGTGGTAGATTGCCGCGCGACACCAGCTGAGAAGATCGATGAGCGGGCCTTAGCATTTGTCTTTGGCGCAAGCAATGTGCGTCGAGGTTTGCCCAGTTTATTACAAACGACGCAAAAAACGCTTGGACCACGCTGGGATTTGGTCATCACGGCAGGGCATGGTCGCAGTTATGGGGCAAGCAGTACGGTTTTGGGACGGGGTTTGCCGGGTATCATTTCTGCGGACTGGCAACGGCATCTGCAGCAAGATACGACTCGCAAATGGGCGCTCTTTACAGACGTCGGAAACGATTTGTTTTATGGCAGAGAGCCGATTGAGATATGCGATTGGCTGGAACAATGTGTCGCCATTTTGAGTCGTGATGGAGCCACAATTACCATCGTTGGAATACCGTTTGAGGTTCTAAAGCGGGTCGGAAAGAAAAAATTTTTGCTTCTGCGAACATTTTTTTTTCCAAAAAGTGGACTCGATTTTTTTGCTGCATCTGAGCGTATTGATCGTCTTGAAGAGGCGCTGTGCGCGGTCGCGCAGCGTTATCAGACAAACTATGTTGAGCCATCATCAACGTGGTATGGAATCGATCCAATTCATGTCATGTATCGTTGCTACGACGAGTTATGGAAGAAAGTTTTGCCTTGGTTGAATGATGAAAAAAGCCCATTTTTTATTGGTAAAAATGAAATTTCTTCTAGCAGCGCTCGCGATTCGCTAGCGCGCTGGCGCTGGATGATCATGTTGTTCTTTGTTCGCGCGCATCAACAAACGTTGTTTTCATTTCAGCGCGCGATGAAACAACCTGCGCTGCGCATCGACGCGCAGCAGAGCGTTTGGTTTTACTGAAAAAGTAACTCTTAGAAGTCGAAAAAAAAATTGTATCGTTGTGGAAAAAATGTCGAAAAGATGTTGCATTCAATCGCCAGTTGCGTACAAATACACGACATAGGAAGTCGCTAACTACCTTTCTTGCGATCGTCAATGACTTCTCGAAGACTTCTTGAAAAAGAAATCAGAGATGATCAGAGATGATCAAATAAGTTCAAAGAAGGTCGGAAGAGAGTTGGAAGCGACAGTGATAAGTGAGTCACTATTAGATGTCGGTGGTGGCAACTGGCTCAAACAGTAGTGACTCGAGGAATCAAATAAGTTTTCGGAGGAGAAAACAGTGGCCAAGAAGAAAGCTGGTGCCAAGAAGGCAGCAAAGAAGGCTCCTGCCAAGAAGGCAGCCAAGAAGAGTGTTAAGAAGGTAGCTAAGAAGGCCGCCAAGAAGGCTGTCAAGAAGGCTCCTGCCAAGAAAGCAACCAAGAAGGCTGCAGTCTAAATCCTTGGTGGAGGCCAATTGCGGCGGCTTTAGTCGCTTGTAATGGATCGCCCAAGCAAACCGCTGTAGATCATGCCAAAAGCGTGATTCACAGCGGTTTTTTCGTGCGCTCGAGGGTTATTTTTTCTGGCTTCGCCCTTTTACCAGTCTTTACATTTCGTGCGAGGATTGCGTAGCGGGAGTTTTTTGTGTTCGTCCATTAGCCAAGAACGGGTAGCGACACGCTCGCAGGTGCCGCTGTGGTTCGTTGAGCGATATCGCGAACGAGAGTCCGCACGATTTTCTCGATCGGCGTACCGCAAACCGGATCGGTGAGCACTTGGTCGAGGCGACCTTCGTCCGATTCTTGTCGCATGGCGATGTTGATGGGAACTTCGCCCAAGAAGGGTACGGACATTTCTTCCGCTTTGCGTCGTGCTCCTCCATGGCCAAAGATGTCGTAGCGTTTGCCATTATCTGGGCAAATAAAACCGCTCATGTTCTCGACGACACCCAAGATGGGAATCTTGGTTTTCTGGAACATGGCAATTGCCTTTACCGCATCCAGCAGGGCAACTTCTTGAGGCGTGCAGACCACAACCGCTCCAGTCAATGGAAGAAGCTGTGATAAAGTCAGTGCGATATCGCCGGTGCCCGGAGGCATGTCGATGATGAGATAATCGAGCGGTCCCCAATTGGTATCGCGCAAGAATTGCGTGATGCTTCCGTGCAGCATCGGGCCTCGAAAGATGACAGCTTGATCTTTTTCCACCAGAAAGCCCATCGACATCACGGGCATATCGCCGAACATGCGCGGTTGGATTTTGCCATCGATCACTTCGGGGCGTCCCTCGAGATTCAATAAATGCGGGATGCTGGGACCGTAAATATCAGCATCCATCAATCCGACGCGGCAACCAAAACGTCGCAGCGTCAATGCGATGGAGGCCGCGATGGTGCTTTTGCCAACACCCCCTTTGCCGGAGCCCACGGCGATGACCGATCGAGCTCTCAAGCCGATCTGACCGATTGTCGGAGGTGGACGATCGAGTGTTGCCATCGAGATCTGCACGTCTTTAAAATTTGGAAAGCGGCTGCGTATCGTTTCGACCGCTCGCTGTTGAAACTCATCGGCGATCGGCAGGCTGTGAGTTCCCAACGCGATCTCTGCGCTGAGAGTATCCTCGGTCCATGAGATATTTCGCACTTGATCGGTTTTTGACAGGGATCGTCCGGTCTCCGGATCTTGCAGAACGCCAAAAGCCTGCTCAATAGCGGCCAGCGTGGGAGTTGGATGCGACATAGGATTTCCCCGATCGTAAAGTGCTGAAGTCCCCGCCAGGAGTTGAGGACTTTCGAAGTGTCAAAAAAGATTGGGCCAGAAGCACAAACGCTTGAGCCAAGAGCACTGTAGGCAGCCATCAATCGTCACAAGGTTATTCGATCGCCGAGATTCTTAGGAGGGGGCGTCAAGCTTGGGTATCGAAGATTGGCGATTTAAGAGCCTTAATTCAGAAGAACTATCTGTGCGGATATTCAGTTCCGATCCATTGGGAAAGCCAGTGGCAGAGGGCCAAGGCATCGGGAATGAGACAGTGGGCTCCGGCTTCGCGTAAGCGTAGCTGCCGATGAGGGTGAGTTGGGGAAGCACAGACAACGCGCAGTGCGTGAGGAAACGCTTGTCTCAACTGGTAGAGCGTGTGCCACTGCAGCGGCGCGTTTTCGAACGAATGGACACAACTGACGACTTTCCATTCGGTATCCAGCGCTGCTCGGATGTCATCAGGGGAGTGGAGTTGCTGTAGATTAAAAGTCGACTCTGGTGGTAGGCGTGGTTCCGCAATCGCTCGAACCAATCCGAGCCAGCGGAGGGGTTCGAATTCAAAATGCAACCAGTTCAGGCGATTCGATACGGGGGTAGGGCGATGAGAATAGAGGCTGGTCGCGAGCAGTGGGTGCTCGTTGTCTGGCAAGCTTGAAAGAGTCATTTGTTCTGTTTGCATCGCGGCAAGAAATCTAAGCTTAGGTAGGGAGGATCAAAAATTCGACATGTAGGGTTACGACTCAGCCTCTTCGTCGACCGGGATGAAGTCGATCATCGTAAGTTCTTCATTAGGTTGATTTTCTTGAGAAGCATGTTTGCTTGGAGTGGGTCGAGAGGTTTGAAGAACCTCAGTGGCAGCTTGAGAATCCGCGCCATCCTCTGTTTCGGCGGCAGCGATGTGGAGTTGTGCCAAGCGACGTAGCAGTCGAGGGCGACTGATTCCCAGTTGCCTCGCTGCCATAGCTCGGTTTCCTTTGCATTCCTCCAGTGTCTTTTCCAGCAAACTCTTTTCTATCTCGAGAAGTGTGTGATCCAAATCAAGCTTCGTGTGCGAGGAAGTTGGCACAGATTTGCCACCGATATAAGTGCGAATAGCCAGGGGCAAATCGGCAGCATCGACAATGAATTTATTTGGCGGGAGAGAAATCTGACGAATTGCGTTTTGAAGCTCTGAGTAATCCCCATGCCAAGGATAAGCGATCAAAGCTTCGATAGCACGTTTGGAGAATGCAAAAGAATTGATATGTCCTGGAGGTATGGAATGGTTGAGAATGCGTGCGGCGATTACGGGGATATCTTCAGGTCGATCTCGCAGCGAGGGGACTTCGATGACTAGCACGGCAAAAAAGTGTTCAAGATTGGCATCGCGCGGTGCTCGCCCGGCGTTAACTCGGCTCATAATTTCAGTCGCGAAGATCTGTGGCGGTCGGTGCGATGATAGCCAATCGGTCAGAATGGTTCGCCCCTCTTCGTGAATCGTGGTGATGTCTTCGATCAATAAGCAAGTTGTCAGATATTCCCCATGGAAGGTAAGGGGGAGTGCCACGTCCAGGGCGCTGCGGAGCATCTCGCCATCGAGCGCGCGAGCCGAAATGGGCATGAACTGAAAGCCGGCCGAAGAGATCTGTGATCTTTTGAAACGCTGCAGCCAAATTCCTTTGGCCAGATCGTGGCACGCATTGAGGTCATAGCCCCGGATCAAGATGGGCGTGCTGGTGGAAACGGCCAGTTGCACTTGCTGGAGCGTTTTGCGGATCTGTGGGGAATGGCCACAAAGAAGATCCATCTGTGTGGCGTCCGACCAACGACGACGAAATTCCAGCAGCTCCTGTTGCAAGGCATCGGAAGAAGCTCGAGCAATCACAGTGGTATCGGAGGTGAGGCAGTCCGGCTGGCTCTGTAGATCGGGATCCGCATGTGGATCAGAGAGCTTCCCAGCCGCACTACTGGCTGCAGAACTGAGCGAGATCAGGCAGCCGAAAATCGTGTGGTCTCCCTGGGCAAGCGGCAAATAGCTCGCTTGGTCATAGAGCTCGCCTCGTGTCCCCTGCAGGCGTGCCGATGAGAGAAAGAGTCTTTGGCAGGGTAACCCATTCCAGGCCTCCGCAGGGGGCTGTAAATGCGATGCTAAACTCTGCGGGGCTTCTGGACTCAGGAAAGGTACAAAAGCGTCATTGTAGAACTGCAGAGTACCCGTGGGGTCGACAGCCGCCAGTGGAGTCGAGCCGGAATCGAGCCATTTGGTAAAGGCTCGCGGTTTTGGATTAGGTACGGGACTGGTCATGGAACTGCAGCACCGGAGAAATAGAAATCGGATGCACCCATATCCGATTTTAGGCAGGCACTGACCAGATAGGTAATAAAAAACAGAAATCCCGACCTGAAAGAGGAGTCAGGTCGGGATTCGAATGGGATGATTCAGCGAATAACCGTCAACTTTAGAAGACGTCTGTGATAAAGTGGTGGCCCCAGTGATAACGGCGGCTGGAGGGATACTCGTTATGCCATTTTCGGTTGTAGACAGGTATTTGCATTTCTGCCGGATAACGATAGTACAAGCTGTTGCTGCTTCGATAGTATTCGTTTCCGTAAAAGTTTTGCGGATAGTACACGTACGGATAGTGGTAGAAGCGGTGATAGTCACGACCGCCGGTTTGTCCACCTGGTACACGGCCGTAAGCATAGGGATCTTGGGCACTGGCCGTAGAACTAGTCAGCGCACATAAGCCGACCGCCAGAAGCGATCCCAACAAAATTCTTTGGAACATTTTCGACGATCTCCCTGCGAACTGTTGCGATGGGCCGTGGGATGAATGTTCCCATTCCGACCACCTAAAGATTGCATCGGCAGGAGCGATGATCGAAATTTAAGGATTATCCCATACAACCGGAAGTTGAGTTTCAATCCGTAAGGCTGCAGGGGGCAAGTGTTAATTTGTAGCGATCAGGAAAAGGCGAAGTGCGGTAAGCTGCAGTTCGCCTCCTGAAGCATGCTATGTCAACAGCCAAGCTGGGGCTTGAGGCAAGTTGCTTCTATTGCTTTTCGCTTACTTCGGGAGAATGCCCTGGGCGATTTCCTCTTCCCACTGATCCATCAGGGGCCAATCGATCGCGCAGGTACCGAAGTCGGACATATGCAAGTAGGTTTTCAGACGATCGATGGTGCGATTGAGCATTGCGGGATCTCTGCGAAACGCAGGCCCGTGACTGGGAAGCAGCCAAGTCACACTGCTATCGCGGATGCGTTCCAGCGACCGGATGAAACCGCGAATATCGCTGCCGTGGTGGGCATCGATTGCTCCCACACAGCCATCTCGATAGATGTTATCACCGCTCAAAAGCAAGTCACCCAAGCGAAAGGCGAGTTGGCTATCGGTGTGCCCCGGGGTACACCAAACTTCAAGGTCCAAGTTGCCAACTTTGATTCGATCCCCGTCGTTGACATGGTTCTCAACAACCACAGGAGGCATTTCGAGATGAATTCCCTGGGCATCGATCTCGGCGAACGTCTTTAGGCGATCGCCCGCTTCCAGCAATTTCGCTGCCGCCGGGTGCGCGGTCACGGTCGTTTTCAGCATCTGCTTGGCAATCGCCAAGCCTTGTCCATGGTCGACATCCGCATGCGTGGCGATAATCGTTTTGCATTTGGAAAGTGGAAAATCGAGTTCGCGAATCAGGTCGATGATCTCTTCGACTCTTTCCTGGTAACCGATATCGATCAAGACCCATTCATCTTGATCGAAAATCAAATAGATATTGCAACCGATGATGTGACCGGCCTGGAAATTCAGTTCGATCACATTCGGAAAAAGTTCTTTGCGGGTCAACATGTAGGCGACTTTCTAAAAAACGCTGGCGAGTCAAACGTTGGCAGCAAACATTTCATCGATATTATACCATCGAGGGTACCAGACTTTTCTATTCGCACGTCTGCTGGCTACAGGATGAACTGTGCGATGTTAACCGCACGATTTTGAAAGATACAGTGGTGATCGTATTGTAATGAGGGCAGCCTATGACTGCCGCGGATTTTAAGTGATTCTGGAGAGATTGCTCAGGGCTTTTGGCAAGATGCCCGTATGCCTTCCCGAAAATCGGTGTAACGACAGGCATACGCAAAGTCCCGTCGCAATCGCGCAGCATCGACACGCTTGTTGGACTCCGCGCGTCGCGGGGGAGAAGCGGTCGCTGGCGCGGATACCGACTCGTCAGGTGGTATTTCCAGAAATTCAAGCAAAAAGCGGTAGTACTCAGAGCGAGCGATGGGGGTTCCGTCGGCGACAAGATAGCAAAATTGCGAATGTTTTTTTTGTAAAGCTTCAACGCAATAGCCAACGGCATCCTCGATGTGAATCAAATTTAGATAGCTGTCCAAGTGCGAATTGGCGAGCGCTTTGAGCCGCGTGCGTTCGGCATTTGGAATGCGATCTGGCCCGTACAGCCCAGCCATTCGCAGTACGGTTACTCCTGCCGGCCCACAGTGCTGAAACAGCCATTGCTCTGCCCCCAAAGCGGCAATTCCCCCGGGCCGACTCGGCTGGCACGGACTCTCTTCGTTCACCCAGGCTCCATCATCCTGAGAATAAACACCGGTGGTACTGATATACACTATTCTCGGCAGCGGGCCGGGGAGTTTGTCAATCAAATGAGCCAGTCCGAGTGTGTGTGTCTGTTCTGCCGGAATTCCCTCCACCGCTCGATGCGTAACCGCAATAAGCAAGGTGTCCACCTGCGGAAGATCGCGTAAGGAGTCAGGTTGCAGCCAATCTCCAAGATGAGAGTGCCAACCCCGCTTCTCAAAGGACTCCGCCCGCACCGGTTGCCGCGTCAGCGCGTGGGTTTCTATCCCCGCCAAAGATATTTTTGACGCAACACGCTCTCCGAGATAACCGCAACCTACAATACAAATGCTCATCGTTATCTTTTCTATCGATCTGCCCGTTACAACGGTCTAGGTCGAACACACTTATCACTGCTACTGCCGTCTCGAATAGACTACGCAATCGTCAAGCCTGACCTAGTCGGACCGAAGTCTACCTTTTCTAGGGGAGAAAATTCTGTTCGGAGGGTTTCAATCCGTCGCATTTTTGCGAATAATCGGAATATTGGGTTCGAACGAAACGAACGGTTTGTCGAGAACAGTAGGAACGACCGACAAGGACTGCGGCATGTCCCAGGCTTATTTTACCCGTGGTACTGGTGCGTTCGCGTATGCGTCGCCAATAGCGTATGCATCGCCAATAGCGAATGCATCGCCAATAGCGAATGCATCGCAGATAGCTTATGCGTCGCAGATAAACGCAGCACATCGAGGCGACTTCTCTTATGGTTTTTATCGACGTGCGATCAAAGCAGCGTTATTTTTCTTAGCACTGCTGTTCTGCGGCCCCGTTGCATCCCTCCCTGCTCAGTCTTCGACAAGCGACCCGTCTGCATCCAGAAATCCATCTTCTGCGAGTGAAGCAAACAATCTTGAAACGGGTCAGGTGAAACCAGCACTGGCACTCGAAAGCTCGAATTCTAGCGGTGTCGTTCCAGCTTCCAATGAAATCCGAGTTGCCAAACCGATTATCGCTTCCGCTGGACTGACGCAGGTTGGTCTGGAGTTTGGCCTCGAGCGTATCGTAAAAGGGGCTGAACCTCAAACGCTCGATGAGTTTCGCGCTTTAGAATCGCAACAAGCGAAAGTCGTTCAGAAAGTAAAGCAAGTCACGGTGAATGTGCAGCAAGGCAATTCTCAAGGAAGCGGTGTTATCATCAGTGGTGATGGTTATGTACTGACCGCAGCGCATGTTGCCGGCAAACCGAATCTTGATGCCACTGTGGTTCTCTCTAATGGCCGTCGTTATCGGGCCAAGACTTTAGGGATGAATCGAAATGTCGATGCGGGCTTGCTGAAGATTACCGATGAACCGGCCGAAGGTTGGCCTCATGCTTCGCTCGGTGAATCGAGCCGACTTGCGGAAGGTTGCTGGTGCGTGGCGGTAGGGCACCCTGGGGGCTGGCAGGAAAAACGCGGATCGGTCGTGCGAGTTGGACGCGTGCTGGCCATGTTGCCGGGAACCATCGTCACTGATTGCTCTTTGATAGGCGGTGATAGCGGTGGACCTTTGTTTGATTTAAGTGGTCGACTGATCGGTATCCATAGCCGAATCGGAGCTGATGTTACGGAAAACATGCATGTACCGGTCGACGAGTTCACCAAAAATTTCGAACGCTTGGTTTCTGGAGAAAAATGGGGAATCCTGCCTGGCTACGAGCCCATTATCGGTATCACGGGCGATGAACAGGATGGACGAGCGATCATCACCAAAGTCAATCCGGGTGGACCGGCCGAGCGGGCCGGCGTTCGCGCGGGTGATGTCGTTGTGCGATTTGATGGAACAGAGATCCATTCCTTTCGCGAGTTAAAGGAAGCGGTGCATGGTTGTCTGCCAGGAGATCATGTACGCGTCGAAGTTTCACGAGAAAATAAGATTTTGTCGCGAACCTTGGTCATTGGATTAAAGAACTAGTAATTTTATCTTAGTAATCATTAAACGATGACGCAGCGAAAATGGATTCGACCCGTTGAGGCCTCTGTCGCTACGTGTATCGTGGTTGCTGTTGCCGTGTTCGCAGGACTAGAGATTCGTCGCTTTCACACTGCAACAGAGCCCTCTAGCTGGCAATCTTCTAAGCCAGCTTTCATCGCCTGGGAACCCGCTCCACAAGAGAAACGTGGTGCTGGCACCATTCAACTCCCTTCGACCTTAAGCAACAAACAACGCAACAACGCGCTGATGGTCCGGGCTTTCCGCGCGGCGATCGGCGACAGTTGGAAGTCGACCGTACGAATTCTCAATGAAGGACGCCAAGTTGCCTTGGGCGCGGTCGTGGATAAAGATGGTTACATCGTTTCTAAAGCAAGCGAACTGCCTGAAGGGGAATTCGATTGCCGAACCTGGGACAACAAAATTGTACGCGGTCGAGTCAAAGCGACCGATGCTAACCTCGACTTGGCTCTGATTCAAGTGGATCGAGTTGATCTACCACCAGCACCTTGGGCGATCGATACGGTCTTGATCGCAGGGGCTTGGGTCGGAACAACGGATGCTCGCGAAACACCTCAGGCTATCGGTGTTGTCAGTGTGCCCAGTCGACCGGTCTCTCCTGAAAGAGCTATCCTCGGTGTACAACTCGCACCGGCTGAAAGCGGCGCAGCGGTTGTCTCCGTCGTGCCTGGCTCGGGCGCGGAAAGAGCTGGCCTGGAAGTCGACGATGTCATCTATGCAGTCAACGATAAGGAACTCGCCTCCCGGCGCGAGGTGCTTGAAACGATCGCCAAATATCGAGCTGGACAGCGGCTCAAACTCTCGGTCCGGCGGGGTGAGAAAGAAATAACGCTGGTTGCAAGACTGATGGATTTCACAGCGTCGATCTTCGATCCGACCGAAATGGAAGTCAACGGGCAAGTGAGCGCTCGCTCCAGTGGGTTCGCCAATGTGATTCAGCATGATACCGTACTGACACCGAATCAATGCGGCGGACCGCTAGTGAGTCTAAAAGGTGAAGTGGTGGGAATCAATATCGCTCGCGCGAATCGAGTCAGCTCCTATGCTCTTCCGGTCGATATCGTGCGGGAGACCGTCACGCGGCTCAAGAAAACAGCCACCTCGTCCCCCTGAAAAAAAGGGCTTTCTTAAGCCGCGGCAATCCAAAAGTTACGGCTATTCAAAAGCGACTGTCGAGATAACAGTAGCCCACTTTCGATAACACTCAGAAAGTATCAAGCCGAAATGATACAGGGACAAAAAACTCTCACAGCGACGGGATGATCGCGGTGAGAGTGTTTTCGTTCATGATGCGTCCGCCGCACTTCGCAGCAGTATTTATTTGGACTGGATATCCCTCTTGGTCTCCTGGTCCTTATCGTCGTCAGAATCCTTATCGCCTTGTTGACGTTTTTCTTCTTCTTCCTCCTCCTCCTCACCTTCTTCTTCTTCCTCGCCCGCTCCACCAAAGACAAAGGCGGCTCGAACGGGGGCAGGCATCGGCGAATTAGCTCCCTTTACGCTGCGCCACACGATATCGCCGAGAACAAGATCGTCGGCAGCATCCTCTTTGGAGAAGTCCATCTTCAGCGACTCGGCTGCGCCGAAGGCATTCGGGGAGTTAACTTCATTGAGATCGATTTGGGCAGGTAAGGCTTGGAAAGGTTTATCATCAAGTTTGCTTGAAAAACTGTCGTACATGGGACGAGCGGCCGCATCAAACTGAGTCATCGGCTCGACACCTAAGATCAGTTCCATTGTTCTTAGCATGCTCGAGGTAGAATACAGGGTTGAATCGACGGTTCCTCGCCGAATGTAGGGGGAGATTGCCAGGGCGACGGTGCGATGAGCGTCCACATGATCGGCACCGTTTTGAGCATCATCTTCCACAACAAAAATGGCCGACTCTTTCCAATACTTCGACTTCGAAATCGCTTCGACAACCATCCCAAGCGCCAGATCATTGTCGGCAACCATGGCCCGCGGTGTCGGTTTGCCAGGTCTAGTACCGCTGGTATGGTCGTTACCCATTCGCAAGATCACCATGCCGGGTAAATTATTTTCGGCTTCGAATTGTTTAAAGCGAGCGATGAATCGTTCCGCGCGTTTGACGTCGGGATAGTTCAAGTCATAGCCGCGGAACTGAGGATCGAAGTGACCTTGCAGGGCTTCGATCTTGGTAAACGAAGGGCTATCGATCGTTGGACCATTGGTGATGAATTCACCGAAACTGAAATAATCAACACCCGCGCGCTTGCAAGCATCCCACAGATAACCGCTGGAAGGTTCAGCAATTTTCAGATTTCCTTCGCTTGGATAAACGAATTTATCCTTGCCGCCACCGCGATAAGACATCGGCCAGCTCTTCTCCACAAAGTCAGTCGCGTAGGCAGCCATGGTCCATTCGTGACCATCGGCACTCACTTCACTTTCCACGTAGAAATTATCCAGCACGACGAATTGCTCCACCAAGGCATGATGATTGGGAGTGACGTTTCGCGGGAATAAGCAGAGATTGGGATCGCCATTGCCTTGGGGCAGATCGCCGAAGACTTGATCGTACGTGCGATTTTCTTTAATGATGTAAAAACAATGTTTAATGGGACTCGGATCGCCCACTTTCGCTGGGATCGGATTATCTTGTTCACGACCTTTCGTATTGGCCACCGAATCCGCCTGCAGCGGGCTTTGCTCCATCGATTGTCGAGTCCAATCGGCCATCGTCTTCGGGGATGGTGCCGGCACAATACTGATCGTACCTTGCATCAAGCCGCCGATGTACTGTCGCAAATTGCGGGGAAGTTCCTTGCCGGGGGCTGGACCCTGCGAGTTGGGCCGAGAGGTAAGGCCTTTGCCGTTGGCGATAAAAATCGATGCGCCATCAGGAGTCACCCGCACAGACGTTGGATACCAACCTGCCGGTATGAAGCCGAGCGAACGCGATGTGCCCAACTCTTCGATGTTAAAAACTGCCACGTTGTTATTACCAGCATTGGCAGCAAAAAGTACTTTTTGGTCCGCCGTAACCGCTATGCTAGATGGAGTGCTACCATTCTTGGCTTTAGAATAAAGAGCCGTCTGAATGACCTCAATCTGCTTGTTGCTCTGAGTGTCGTACACAATGACCGTGTTGTCATTCGAACAAGCGATAAGCAAATATTTGTTGTCATGCAGCAATTGCATTTCGCAGGGATGAGGCCGAGTGGGAATTGTGCCGATCTGCGTCCAAGTGCTCAAATCGATTATCGCAACCGCTGAACCACCCCACAGGCTTACATAAGCCAACTTGCGTTCCGCGTCGATGACCGAAGTGTAAGGGTAACTATCGGCGGGGAGTTCGAGCATTTCGATCTGTTCCGGCTTCTCGATATCGAAGCGAGCAAGCTTGTGCCCTAATACACCACAAGTTAAGTAGCTGGTCGAATTCGGAATCGCCGTAATACCACAGGGTACAAATGTGCGAGAGACTGCCGTGATGCTTATCTGTTTCGGATTGCTCAAAAGTCCATCGGCATAGTCGTATTGATGAATCACTTCATACTCTGCACCGCTGCAGAGAAGTTTCTTGCCATCCTGCGAAAAGGTCATCCCATAATAAACTTGGGGCATGGAAACGCGCGAACGAATCTTGTTGGTTTGCAAATCGATCAACACGATCTCATGCTCACCATAGCCAGAATGGAGAGTCGCCAAGTAGCGTTTATCAGGTGCCAGCAGCATATTGACGGGAAAGTCGCCGACATTTACCTGTGTGCCGACGGCCCCAATCTTCCAGCCGTTGGGGAGCAATATGTCCCCACTGGGCATTACGCCTGGGAGTCCGAGTGGTTTGGCGGCGGTTTCGGCCGACGCCGTCGAATCGGGTTTCGCGTTGTCTTGGGCGATCGCCTGACGAGTCCAGCAAGTGGTCGCCCACAGACAGGTTGCCGTTAGGACGGGAACGATAAATCGGAGGAATCGCAAAGAGACGAAGGATTGGAGCCGAAAAGCAGTTGGCATGGTGTGAATCCTTAAAGTATCAAGAAAGCTTTTTACTGCCGCACAGTTTAACAAAAGCTATCAACACCATTGCACCCCGGCCTGAGTTATCAGAATTCTTAACCGATTTTTGTTCTAGCGTGCCCACCAAGAGAGAGGGACTAATCTTGCGTAGAGCGAATGCACCGCCGCGATCATCTCTAGCCGCCGTTTATTCCGCGGCAAGCTGATTCTTGGGCCCGATTTCTGCGGTAACAGCAACGATAAAATACTAGGCTGCTTGCAGGGTCTCTTCCCGAGGAAGTTCCAGGGTATGGCTGGCACCGGCCGCGACTGGAAGGGAATTCGCAGCCAAAGTCGGCTGCGCGACACTTTGCAGCAATTGGTTCCGATGACGCGATGGGAGAAAAGTTTTCCAAGCATAGAATGAGAGAGCTGGAGCCACTTGGGTTTGAGGTCTGAGCCATACTGGGAGACGTGCACGAAAACCGAACTTGCCAAACCCGATCATTGAAGGCAGCGGTCGATCGATATTCCACAGCAGGCCTAAAGCACACAGTCGACCGAGAGTTGAAACAAGAAAGAGTGTCTGATAGGCAGCAGGCGTAGCGCCCATTTGGGAGAGATAACAACCACCAATCAAAGAGCCGCAAAACCAAGCACTCGTATTGGCCAAATTGTAATGCGTGAGCACCCGCGTTCTTTGCGACGATGGAAGGGTGTCAAAGAACATCAGAAAGAAACCAAGCTCGTAGGCCGCCCAGGCCGTTCCACTTGCGGCCTGAACCAGCAATAACCACGCTAAGGAGTCACTGATATTCCACGCCGCCGCTAACGGAACGATACTGATCGCTCCCGTCCAGAGCAACCACCTTGCCCCACGTTTTCTCGCAAGATAACCCCATACCGGCATTGAAATCGCTTTAGCAATAAACGAAATCGATAACACCGCAACGAATGCGCCATAGGAAAACGAAAGTTGCTTGAGCATGAAGGGTGTAAAATATGGACCCGATAGTTGGACCATACCTTGAACAATGGCAAGAAACAAAATCAAGCGATAGCCTCGAGTAAGACTAATCTCTTTCTGACAACGATAGCTGTCCAGCGACGAATCGGCTTCCGCGGATGTGTCTGAATTTTCCGCGCGCCGCGACTTCTGCGTTTGCGGTACCATATTCCGCATCGAAACTTGATCGGCGTGGTGACCACGATGTTTCAGCAGCAACAACACACTTATCAGCCGAAAACAGCCTGCCAATAAAAACAGCACACCAAATCCGATCAGAAGCCGATCGTTCGCTCGAGCACTATGTAAAATGACACCGCCAGCTAAAAACCCAAACAAGGTACAAAGCTGATTGGTCCTAGAGCGTCGCGCGAAGAAAGTCGATCGAATTGAACTGGGAACGATATGTCCCATCCAAGTATTCCAAGCCGGTCCGGCCGCCAGACCGCCGCCCCAGTAGATCGATGCCAAAAAGAAAAGCATCGGGGTCGAGAGATAACCAGTCCAAGCTGCGATGACCAAAGGGAAAAATGCTAAGGCTTGCAAAGTGCACGATAAAGCAATCCACCTTTGATACGATCCCACCCAAGCGATCGCGCGGAGCGAAAGTGTTTGCAGCAAGCCCCCGCAAGAATCGGCAGACTTGCGATCCAGCCTGCCGTCACTTCACCCAGTCCAGCAGCTAGCGCGAATGCGGGTATGTAATGTTCGCCGAGGCCCACCATGGCTCCCCAGCAACCTCCATCTCGTACACTGCAACGCAGATTGTTCTTCAATGAGCTAAAACGCGAAGCGGCACTACCGTCCGAGGACAAATCAGAAGCGATCATTGAGAGTTGGTTGACATCTTGCCGAACCACCAAAGCCCGAAATTGCATTAATAAACTTCAAAGAATCGATGCGAGGTTCCACCTTCACCGATACGAAACACAACAGGTTTCCCGCAATGTGGACAACTGCCTCGGTAAGCCGTTCGATCTGCAGTCATGAAAATCCGAGCATAAACTTGGCAACATTGAAAATGGATTCCCAAAAAAGAACGCGCCTGCGACGAAGACCGAGTTTGCTCTGCTTCTCGCTTTTCCGGTTCACTCACCAAATTCAATTCGGATGAGCCTTCTTGGGTCGCTGGTTTAGGTGCGAAATGATTCATCGATTGGATCCCGCTTACCTCACCGTTAGAGTTTCACTAAACGGTCTTACAGGAAGTATCGGCTTGCGGAACCGATGAAATCGATAAATTTTAGGGGAGGGGAGAGGGGAGTTTTTAGTGGTTCAGTTTTCAGTTTTAAGGCGCGGGGAGTTTGGTATTGCTCTGAGGCAGCGGATTCAATAACTTCCAGACTTCGAGTAGGATGCTCGCAAAAGTGCTATTTTCGTAATGGGGTTTTGTTTTCCATTAGAGCTAAGGAGAGGCGACTTCATCGCCATGGATGGGGTGGAATACGCCATTAATCGCTGTACAAGACGATGTGCGATTGAAGAACGTCCTCTAAAACCGGGCGAGCACTACTGCTCCGTGATTATTTCGGATGATGGTGAATTGAAGCGAATGGATATCGCCGAATCCAACTGGACCGGACCCCCCGAAAACGCAGTCGGTTGGTGGAAGTCGCAAATACCTCAAGCTGCATCCTCGGCGTTAAAGCCAGCCCCAGATGCTGTGCTCTTGGAAACCTTGTCCCACTTATGCGACCAGCCGGGCCGAAGTTCACTCGCCTTTTTGCTGGCGGTTCTTCTGGTGCGCCGTCACTTATTGGTTGAGCCGGATCGTTTTGAGGAGCACCGCGCCGAAGAGGAAAATTGGCTGTTGCACGATCCCAACGACGGCCGCGAATATCAAGTTCCACGCTGCTGGCCAACCAAACGGGAAGCTGAATATCTCCAAAAAGAGCTTCACGACTTGCTCTATTGTGAGGCAACCTAAGATGAACGGTTACAGGTTGTACCTCGCGATCCTATTGATTCTGTTTAGCGCAAGCGGAGCAACTTGTGCAAAGCACCGAACCATAAAAGAGTTTCAACCGGAAGTTGTCTGGAAAGATGTTCCCACCATTGAACAGGTGATGGCCCAAGTCAACGGCTCTAAACGCATCGGGCAACTGCAATCCTCGACGATCACTTTAAAATTGGATTCACCGGGAACGCCGGCCTTAAACGCAAACTTGTCCATCGAACGACCGCAACGTTTGCGCTTGCAGGCTCGCGTGTCGCGGTTGATGGGCAACGAACTAGACATCGGCAGTAATGAGCAAGTCTTCTGGCTGCAGACAATGAGGCCGCAGCCAACATTGTTTTACGCACAGCACCAGCAATTCGCACAGTTGGCTGCGCGTAAAGTATTGCCCGTATCGCCCGATTGGATTATCGAAGCGTTAGGCCTACCGGAGATGAATCCCGCGGACGTACATGAGGGACCCATTCAGCGCGCGGATGGTTTTTTGGAAGTTCGATCGCAGATTGCTACCGCTTTGGGTACAACGCGTCGCATCTTGGTATTGGATCGGTCAGGGCTAATTCGAGAAATCGTCTTGTATGATGCCCAAGGTAATCTGGTGGCTCAAGCCAAGCAGAGTGAGCATCAAAATTATCCCGGCGTCAATTATGCTCTGCCCCATCATGTGCAAATTCGCTTGTTACCCGCCGGTGAGCCGGAAATAAACTTTGACATCGATATCGGCTTTTATTTGGTCAACGAACTGATGGGCAATGATCCGCAGAGGTGGACAATGCCTGACCCCGCCGGCCTGAGTGTGATCGATTTGGTTCAATTTGGCCAAGGACAACAATTAGCGCCAATCCCACCGAACTACCAACCGGAGTGGATGGAACGCGAAGCGATGGCGGTACCCTACCGCGGCTTTGAACGCCGTTAATCACCTATCGACCAGCGCCATCGGTATTACTTCTTAAGTTCTTGCATGATTTGCTGCACGATGCGGTCGATGAGAGCGGCATCTTGCGAAAGAGCGACCACTTTGTCTCGGGATAAAGCAATGCCATGCAAATCAACTTGTGGCATACCCGAGAGTTGTTTGGCTATGATTTGCTGCGCAGCTTCAGCGGCTTGCATTTGCGATGGCGAGAGAGGTTGGCGACTGCGACCCATATCCCAGCCGCGTACCTTGACACCGCGGCGGAATCCTTCTGGAAACTCCGCACAACTGATCATAGCATCGAACAATGGAATCAATTGATACTGCAACTGAATCGCATGTTGCCATTGACCATCGCGCACCGCTCGATAAATAGCGCCTGTTAATTCTGGCACGATACCGCTGGTCGCATTGGTGCCCCCATCACAGCCGGCAATCAACATCGGTGCCAAAGCTGCTTCCCATCCGGTCAAGAAGCAGAAGTCAGGGCGATGCGGGCGAATGGCGGCCATCATTCGCATCATGTTGGGCAAGTCTCCAGAACTGTCTTTGATACCGACGATCCGTGGGCAATCCAACGCCAAACGAGTTACGGTTTGCACATCGATTGGCGAAGCAAACAGTGGGATATTGTAGAGCGTCACCGGCACTCGGGCCGCATCGGCGATCTCTTTAAAATATTGATACACCGCTTCGGGGCTGAGCTTGTAATAAAACGGAGCGACGATCGCTACTGCGGCGACGCCCATATCCCCATAGGCATTGCACGCGTTGATTGTCTCTTGCACATTGGCTTCCGCGGCACCTGCCAAGATGGGTACACGACCTTTCACATGATCTGCCAACACCTTCACGATACGACGGCGTTCTTCGGCCGTAAATCGCGTGAATTCACCCGTACTTCCGTTCGGATAAAGCCCGTCGACACCCTTTTCGATCAACCAGTCGACATAGCCACATAGCATGTCTTCGTCGACTCGACCTTGCTTGTCCAGCGGCGTAATGTTGGGGGTGAAAATACCAGATAGGGGGGAAGCCATCAAAGTAATCCGCATAGTTAAATCTGGGGGAGGTGGGGACTTTGAGAGATTGTAGTTTATGGAATCGATCTAGGGAAATTAGACCGGCGTGAAGTCAGCGGAATTTATGCCCCAGTATCCACTCGATGGGGTGGGTGTGCCGGCTTGCCGACTCTTTCGTCGAGGAGAGCGGCCAGCGATCTGCGGCCCCAAACGAAGAGCATTGGGCTTTGTGAAGCGATTCCGAAAAGCAAAATTTAGGGCTGGGGTGAATGCTCCCCCGGTTGGTTAGTTCTCATTTCCCGCCGTCCGCATTCCCCGTGTTCTTTATTTCTTGGAGGTGATTTCCTGAAGCGTGATTCGATGAATTCGGTAACGGCAGTCGTAAGCACCGATGAAGAGTCGATTGTCATTGGGTGTTTGCCAATACTCCGATAGGGAAAGTTCTTTTGGATCACCCTTCCAGTCGATGACAGGATGTCCATCCACCTCGACACGGACACCAGTTTTGCGAACGGTGCACACGATCTGCGATAAACGATTTTTGACCAGCAGTTCGCGATCGAGCGTTGTGGCGTTGCCAACGTTTTGGTTATTGATATTTTCGATCGCGCTGAGTATTGACGAATCGGCGCGATAATTCAGAAGCACCAAGAACCGATTCCCTTCCACCAGTTGTCCCAGCGTAAGACCATTCGGTTCGTCGAGCGGCTCGACCACATAAATCGCTTGATACTCTCGGGGTGCATCGATGGGCAGTTCGATGCGAGCGCCATAGGCCTTCGGCGCTTCCAGTTTTCCTGCTACCCATTTCCACTCCCCCGAGACGGCTAACAAATTGTTGGCAAACAGCGGTAAGACATCTGTTTCCTTACCGAATTGAAGCATAGCAGCCGAGGATACATCGCTGGGAGCGAGGTGCGCGCTGGTCATCGCACTGCGCAAATCGGGCGATGTCCATCCATCGGGAACGGGGAATTCATTCTCAGCTTGACGGACCTGAAAATATCCACAAAGTTCCACTGACTTTTGATCGTTTGCAGTGACAATCACACGATAGCTGACTGGAGTAGCACGATCGAAAGAGCCTAAATCGATCGATGGTGGCGGGCCGACAGCTAGTTCAGATTGCGTGTATTCTTTCACCTTGATCCAAGGCGCGTCGAGTCGTGTTTGTATTTCGACGACGACAGATGAGAGTGCGATCAACTCAGGCCATTGGCACTGGAGGGAAACTTTTTCGGAGGGCTTTGGAACCGTGGGCGATGGAATCGCAGTGAACTTGGAAAAAAGGTTATTATTATTTTGTTCGCGAGGCTTCCAGCCGAGTTTTCTTTTTTGGGTCACATCGACGTACGATTCATTGATCCATCCATGATACTGGCCAAGACTCATCACGGATGGATTGGCATCGTCGGTATGTGGCAAACCGATCGTGTGTCCAACACCTTCATGGTAGGCAACGCAATCGCTTCCCGAATAGGGAACTCGCCAGCCATCGGCGCTAACCAATCCCCAGCCTTTGCCGACGTTGTCCCAATAAACAGCGCGGGCACCTCCCGACTCGGCACCTGGAAAATGTCGGCCTTGATTATAGTTTCCTTCGAACTCTAGTTTCCCATCCCTGGGACGTACACGAAAAAAATCATCCAGCGGACGCCAATTGATTTCGCTCATGACCAGCAAAATAGGAAAAGCATCTCCATTGGTCCCCTTGAAATTAAGACTGCGGTCAACCTCTTCCATAGTCTTAAAATAAATTTGATTGGCATCGCCGATGCGCAATTGCTCGGTCGAAAATCTGGAGGTAAAGACACTCGGATGTACGTTTACGGTAAGTCGAGATTGACCTTGAAATTCGCGTTCATGGAATTGCGCGATGCGGTTCGCATAATATTCGAGACGATTCTTCCAGTCGGCCAGTGGTAGGCGGTCTTTAGGTACGAAGTAAACCATCGTCACTTCAATTCGATCGATCGAATACTTTCCATCCCACGTTCTGGTTTGGGCTGTGCCGGTGTGATATTGCCAGCCGAGAATCATTGTAAAAAGAAGGCAAAGCCGAGCCGCGTTGGCGGCACGAAAAAGTGCATTCATTTGGGGGTCTTTTGAAAAAGTTGCCGAATCAAAAAAGATGGAGCTCAAGTTATTACAGATCTTTGAGCAATTCATCGCACCAAAACAGGATGGTTTCGAGTCGATTTTTTTGAAGTAATTCCTTCGCCTTAATCCAAGCTTGGTGGCTTTCCACTTGCATTTGCCGCCGATAGTCGGCGGAGGCTAAGCTCAGATGACGACGCATCCGTAGCAATTCATGCACCGCATCACGAATCGGTTGCTGTTCGACGCGACTCAGAGCACGTTCGATTTGCCAAATGACTTCATCGAGACGATCCCAAGCTGCGTGGTCTCCAATCAGGATATGCTGGTGCAGATACTGCAGACGCGAAGAGCGATGTTGCAACAGCAAACTTTGCAGCGCTGGGTGAATTAAATAGTAATTGGAGTAAGGCAGAGTATTCACGATATCCGTGATAAGGTCTTCAGGTTGCCGAAAACGTTGGTGCAAACGATCGTTTTGTGTGTCGCGAACCAAGACACCCAGTAGGCCTGTCATGTAGAGATCGCGAAAAGGATGGTTGAGCGCATGATGCGCATCTTCATAATAAGAGAGATCTTCGGCAGCGACTCCATTGAACTCCGCACTTATTTCCTCGGCTTCCCGGCGGCTGATGATGTTGCTGGTGAGGTGATTCAGGAAGCTCTTCCGCATTTCGAGATCGTGCAAACATTGCAGAAAAGCCCGCATCTCTTCGAATACCCCGGTGACTAAACCCGAAGTACTGGTTTGGGTAACGAGATGGCAATAGGTTGTTTCTGAAAGTTGATCTTGATTGGCTGATAGGGTTGATGCGATGGCGACCAGGTCGCGTGGGCGTCCAAAGGTGTGTCGTCGCAGAAAATGAAAAGCGTCTTCAGGCAGACTGCGGTAAGGACTGCGAATCATACTCAGTCTTGTGAACTCTTTAAAGTTCGTACAGCCCTCATATTCACGGGCTAGTTGATCCATCATTTCTTCGAGTTGATCGGGCGTATATCGCAAGATGCTCGTCGCACTGAATAAATTGGCTTTGATATCGGAGTGATAACTAACAAAAGCTTCTTGGCGAATGCTGCAAAAGATACGCACATGTCGATTGGCATTCATCAATTCCCAAGCAGCCTCGATAAGGCCAGCTTGTACATTGATCCACATATCGGTTCCAAATTGACTGATAGCTTGATCGACCTTGTCGATAAAGAAGTACGTCGCGCTGTGGATCCTGCGGAACGCTCGATCGAGAAACGTATCGGTGTAATCGATTAGGGCAATCAGTTTGCTTGGATCCTGATACAGCAGTTCCTTGAAAATGAGCGTGGGATCACTCCGCTTTCCTTGTAGCCAACCCTTGATATTTGCAGGAAAGTCTTTGAGATTAGGGGTATCTTCTGGGGTGATAAGCCCTGCATGTTGCGAGATGGCCGATATTCGCAGCACCAGCATCCAATATCGCTTGGTGATTTTTAAATCACTAAGCAAGTTCTCAAACTGTTTGGTCAACCCGCGCAAGTCGCTCATAAAGTCCAGGTACGGATGACTATGCGGTACTAAACAAAGAGGTTGTTGTTTCGATTGAGCCTCATACTCTTGACTCAGTTTATATCGCTTGAGGGATAGCAAAAACGTTTTTCCAAGGCCTTTGGTTCCCGATATAAAATACTTATTGCGTTGTCTGATGTAATCGCGCACAACTTCGTTGTAGTAGACAAGATTGTCGAGTTCGTCGATATCGATTTGATTGGCATCCGTAGCCCACAAACGATTGCCATTGCGATCCAGAGAGGATGATCCGTGGGCCATATTTGGCATGCAGGGAATTTGGTGAAGCACCAGCGAAGCTCTGATTCGCTGGAGCGTATTTTCGGGATTATTTCTCTCCCAGGGGATTGCTGTAGCGGAACCCAGTAACGCGAACCAACTGGGCGGTTGCAGTTGTATTTCATGGAGGGTTGTATCGATAAGAACCGGCAGCATCGGTTTTTCTTTTTTGGCGATTTGACGAACTTCTCTCTCGAAATCTCGTTTGCCGATCGAATGCCGAGAAATCAACAAGATCGAGGCGTAAGCGCTGTCGATCGCTTCATCTTGCTGCTGAGTGCTGGAGACACCCGGCAATGCATCGCGGTGAAAACACCAGGCAGAGTAACCGAACTTGGCAAGTCCATCGGCAATAGTACAGGCTGCCAACGAATCCTCGCCAGCGTGTGAGATACAGACCGAGATACGACGATTGGGCGAAGCGAATATTGGGATGGGACTGCTGGCCGTACCTCCCTCCGCCGCAGCCGAAAATGCCTGGGCAAACGCGCAGCAATTGGCATATCGCGACTCGGGTGCCTTTCGAAGCGCACGATGAAGTACGCTTTGGATGGCCTGCTTGAAGGGAATGGGGAGACAATCCGGCAGGGCCGGTGCGGGGTCATTGAGTTGTTGCTGGAGGAGATAGTTGAGTGTTTTTCCCGTAAAGCATGGGCGTCCCACCAACAACTCAAACACGATAATCGCTAATGAGTACTGATCCGCCCGTCCATCGGTGATTTCCCCCGCCACTTGTTCCGGTGAAGAGTAAGCCGCCGTGCCACTATAAGTACCATTACCAACCGCATTCGCAAATTGCTGAGCCAAACCGAAATCAAGAATTTTAGGAGCGCCATTCGGTGCAAAGCAGATATTTTCAGGTTTAAGATCACGATGTATGATGCCACGCGCATTGGCGAAATCGATCGCCTCCGCTAAAGGATGAAGAATGAAAGAGATCTCCTCAGGAGGCAAGCTTTTCCTGGAGGCTAATAGTTCCCGCAGCGTTTTCCCTTCGACGTATTCAAACACAATATAGGGATGACCGTGATGTTTGCCAAAATCAAAAACATTGGCAATGCCAGGGTGAACTAAAGCGGCATTCAGACGCGCTTCGTTCAGCAGAAAGTTGGCAGATTGGATACTGTGCTTCTTTTCCCAATTGAGCACCTTCAGTGCAACGTTGCGGTTCAGATCGATATCCTGACAGAGAAAAACTTTCCCCATCCCGCCCGATCCAAGCAACGAAAGGATCAGATAGCGTTTCGCGACCAAAGCCCCCAGAGGAAAAGCTTCCTCGATTCCATCCGTCTGGTCTTGCGGTAACGTGCTCTCCAATTCGCCAGCTATGGGCAACTTGGTAAAGTACGTGCTTTCATCGGGTGTATCAGTCTCGTCCATGGTCGTTCTATGAAAAACATAGCGGATTAATGGGAAACTTAGGCACGAACAGATGGTCTATGACCGTTTGGCTGAAAGCCCAGTTTCCTGAATAGTTTGCCGAATAACTTCATGAATAATGGTACACCAGTTCATGGTATCCAGCAACACAAGAGCCGATTCATACCGAGAAGCTTCCAGGGTTGTCTCTACATTCAGGCGAACAGATGCCAACGCCCTCAAGCGACAGAGCTACGCGATTCACTATTAGCGATGTCCTGGAAAGTTCACTAGCAAGATTCTGAGGTAATGTATCGATGACTCATTCGCTGCCAAGTTAGTTGCCAAAAAGGAAGATCGAAGAGCAAACCATAGTCGCCCCGACATTCATCAAATTCGAGAAAAGTTGATGCGTTGGATCCTGAGGCCAAAGGTGACCCAACATCCAAGGACGATCGGTCAGTTGCTGCTGATGACCCAGAATTTCCAATCGTCGAGCAATCCCGTGGAGATCAGTTTTGGGGTGCTTTGAAAGTGAAAGATGCTCGCGATATGCTTCAAAGTGAAAGATCGCTTCCCGATGTGTCCGATCTGAATATTTTTTCGAGGCCTGTTAGCCAGTGGCTTGCGGAAGGGGATTAGGGTAAAGAGATGCCAATGGGCAAAGGAATTTGGTATAATCCACGAACAGAACAGATAGTCGATGTCGCTTGCGACAATTCGTACACTCACAATGAATGGATTGTTAGGCCCAAAAATGCAGAATGGATTGGGTTGAGTTCGTCCGCACAAGCATTTATTGCTCAGGCCACCGATATCGATGAAATAAGAAAAGCTGCAGTACGCGATGGCCTGGTACGCGCAAGAGAGTACAAGAATTATGTTTCGGTCACTCTTTCAGTTGTAGGAGAGGACCACGATCTTTTGCACAAAGTCGCAAGGGTCATCTCAGCTCAATATGGTCGCTTTTCCTATCTCAGATTGCACAATATTGCGACAGAAAAAGTCGTCCATATTCACCTGCCCGATCTGCAAGAAAAACTCGATGCAGGAAACCCCATAGATCTCAATGGAAACATGGGGTGAAATAGACTTAGGCCTGCGCACAGCAAGTCTGAATCTCTCAGTAGATATCCGCCTCCAGCCGATTCAACTCATTTGGCTGTGGAGCGTTCGGATGAATCGATCCAGGTCGCGACGATCTCGCAACTTTGGGCCGATGCCCATCGATTGCAAAGCGATGGGTAGTCCCGGTCCCAGTGCCTGTTGGATCCGAGCGATTTCGAATTCATAGGGATCGTGGAGTTGTGCTCGATGGGAGTTCGGGGTCGATCGATGATCTAGCTCGAGCACCAGTCTTTCTACAAAATGAGCGATCGCTGTCACCTTGTCGAAACGGATCCAGTTCAAATCGTCGTTGCGAGAATGATAGTACTTACCTCGTCCGCAACTAAGGAAAAGGAAGGGAACACCTGCCAGGCGAAAGATATGATGATCGGACATGTCGCCAACATATTCATTCAATGTTGGTACGATGCATAGATCGGACGAGGCGTCCGCCGCGGCTGCGACCACGCCGGGAAGGATCGGTTGGCTTTCGCAGCCTGTCACTGCCACTAGATTCCGAATGCTGGGAAAAAGCAGTTGCATCTTGTGATCGCCCAACTCAACGTCATGGCCGATGAGATCCATAATGATCGCGGCCGCAAAATCGAAATCTTGGCAATGATCTTGATAAAAACGGGTCGAGCCCATGCTGTCGGTCAGGAAATGGGGGGGCTCCTCCGAATCAAATAGGGCAATGACCAGATCGCGTTGGATTTGATGTTGTTGAAAGACTTTTGCGATGGCCAATGTCACAGCGACTGCGGTGGCATTGTCATCCGAGCAGGGGGCGTCGATGACGCTATCGTAATGGGCGCCAACAAGAATAGGGGCAAGTGACGGGTTTTTACCCCGCAAGACGCCGATAAGGTTTGAAAAATCTTGACTATCACGATGAAACGTTAAGTCGAGGTTGCGGTGCTGGCGAAAGGGAACCAGATTTAAAGTAGACATTTGCTCGAGAAGATATTGTTTGGCGACGTTATGGCCGGGTTGTCCAACACGACGCCCTCGAGGCAGGGAGAGTTGCGTTGTTACGTCACGAATAAATTCTGATATCACAGTAGATTTTCTCCGACAGGCTAAAGGTGACAATTACCAATAATGATGGCACAGTCGTTCGTTGCAGGTACGCGCAAAAATGGGCATGTTACAGGGTGAATCGCTGGCGACTGTCGCACGAATGATTCGTCAATGACAGATACCCGCGATTTATCGGGTGTCGTAGGAGTTGAAGCGAGATCATCAGGGTGTAGTTTATCGATGTATACCAAACTCATTCTAGCGATCCCCCATGCCGTGCGTCGGTTTCAGGCGGAACTCTGGAGCAATCCTAGGTCGGTCGAAGCGGATGCGGATCGATGGACCGATTGGTATACCGATGAACTCTTTACCATGGGAATCACGAGTCATCGGATAGCCGCAGTGATTGGGGAGGTGTCACGTTTCGATTGCGATTTAGAGCGACTGATCGATGATCCTTTAGAATTAGAGGGGCGGGGAATTCTCTATCGAATATCGCATTCACATGCGACGCGATCCCTGACCGCGGCTCAGCAAGAGGATTTTCTTCGGCATTGGTGCAATTATCGCGAGCGACTTCGAGGCGAACTCGTGCCGCAAAGTTTACTGATTGATTGTCATTCGTTTCCTAGTTCAATCGCGGACATCGATATCTGCATTGGCTTCAACAACGATACAAGTCGGCCTGCTGATGAAACGTTACACAGGATAGAGCAGCATTTTCGCCAACTGGGTTTTTCCGTGGGAATCAATACACCTTACAGCAATTCGATTGCACCGGAGGTGGGGTTTCAGTATGAGAGCGTTATGATTGAAGTGAATAAGCGTCTCTATCTCTGTGAGCAGAATTTTATTCTCCTGCCGTCGGCCGAAAGGGTGAAGCAGAGTCTGAAAATTTTGTATCGCCACTTGTTAGAGGAGTGGTTGTAGCAAGCGATGTTACCTCGCAAAAACTGAGGTCAGGCAGCCCAAAGACGGATTTGGGTTGCGGATTTAAATCTCGTACGAATCCGGCGCCGCTTCAAATGGTT
>Ga0169931_10001114_pt1 | contig 44192 bp, 37 predicted proteins | sample Kivu_15m_20L_FD_129675 | JGI IMG/M metagenome (GOLD analysis project Ga0169931, IMG submission 129675) | Freshwater microbial communities from Lake Kivu, Western Province, Rwanda to study Microbial Dark Matter (Phase II) - Kivu_15m_20L... | ecosystem: Environmental > Aquatic > Freshwater > Lake... | reverse complement strand
TTACATCAGCGTGCTCAGATATAATGACAACGGAAAACAAGAAAGTATCAGCACACAAGTGCAGATCAGAAGATAGGGCAGGAAACTGCAGAGAATTGTGAAGTAATAAGTTTTTTCAGTGATTTTTTCCCGTCAGGCTTATACTGACGGGAATTTTTTATTATTTGTGGAGAGGGTAAAAATAAGAAGAGGGCATAAAAGCCCTCTTCTTATAAGAAATATATCAACAGATATTATTTTTCTTCATTTTTAACAACAGTAGTTGTTTTGGTAGCAGAAGTTTGAGCTGCTTTTGATTTGCAACAAGAAGAACTTTCTTTAGTGCAAGATTTAGGTTGCTCATTACTTACAGTAGTAGCTTTTACATCAGAAGAAGTAGAAGCAGTTTTAGATTTGCAACAAGTACTTGCAGTTTTATCGCATGTTGCAGCAGTTTTTGTGCAAGTTTTAGTTACAGTGGTTGTGTTTGAAGTTGTAGTTGCAGAAGCTTCTTTAGCATGTGGGCATTGAGCAAAAGCAAAACCACCAAACATCATCATTGAAGAAAGTAACATTAATTTTTTCATAAAGGCTAAGATTTAGATGTTTTAAGTTGGCGGAAAAATATCCGATTCGTAATCTTTCTTTACAAATTTAATGAAAATGTCTTTGCTTGTATAACAATTAATTAAAAATTAACAGTTTTTAAGAGTTAGTCATTAGGCAATTTGCAATGATATCTACATTACCCATCACTTTTTGACCAATTTTGACCCGAATCTCATAGTTTTCGGGGAGAAAGATATCTACCCGAGAGCCAAATTTTATAAAACCAAGTTCTTCACCCTGATTTGCCAACATATCTTTTTTTGCATAACATACAACTCTTCTGGCTAGAAATCCGGCAATTTGTCGAACGAGAATTTTTTCACCCCTGTCATTTTGATATAAGATAGAAGTTCTCTCATTATCTGTTGAAGATTTTGGGTTCCAAGCCATTAGGAATTTCCCTGGATGGTAAATACTTTCCAAAATTTTTCCGCTGATGGGGTGTCTGTTCACATGGACATTTAAGGGCGACATAAATATAGAAACTTGTGTACAGCTTTGTTGCAAGAATTCAGATTCGAATATTTTTTCAATAACAACAACCTGTCCATCTGCAGGAGATAAAACTAATAAAGGATTTGTTTCAAGTGGAATTCTGGCAGGATTTCTAAAAAATTGTAATATGATTATCCATGTAAAGAGGGCAATTCCGAGAATCAATACTTCTACAAGTACATATGAATTAAGATATTGTACTAAGACAATAGAAAATAAGAGCAGGAGGGTTGCTAAAGCAATACTGGCTTTGCCTTCTTTATGGAACATGAGATAAGGGTTGACCTAAAATTACAGCTTCATCATCGACGTAGGTAAATTCTAGAAGGGTTACTGAAATAATTTGATTCACCAGTGAAGGTGAATAAGGTATGGCAACTTTAATATAATTTGGTGTAAATCCAAATATATAAATGTCATTATGTTTAGCTTCTACCAGAATAGGGAAATTCTTTCCAATATGCTTTTCGTAGAAATCTTTTTTCTTTTTTTCAGAGAGGATTCGGAGCATTTCATTTCTTTCCCTACGTACATGCATGGGTACAGTTCCCGGCATAGTTGCAGCTTCTGTTTGTTCTCTTTCAGAATAAGTAAAAACATGAAGATAGGAAATCTCTAAATTTTGTATAAAATGATAGGTTTCGAGGAAGTCAGCGTCTGTTTCTCCCGGAAATCCAACAATAACATCTACTCCAATACAAGCTTCGGGTAGTTTGGTTTTGATCCAATGACATCTTTCGGCGTAAAGTTCCCGTTGATATCTCCTTTTCATTTCACGCAATTGTTTGTTATTTCCCGATTGGAGTGGAATGTGAAAATGAGGTACAAAATTGTTAGAATCGGCTACAAATTGAATAATTTCCTCTGTCAAAAGATTAGGTTCAATGGAAGATATTCTAAATCTTTCCACTCCTTCAATTGGCTCCAGTTCTTTTATTAAATCAATAAACAGTGCTTCTTTTTTTGGTTTTACGCCTTCAATGACTTCTGTGCCATTGCCAAAGTCACCTATATTAACACCTGTCAAAACAATCTCTTTGACACCCAGGTTGACAATCTCCCGGGCCTGTTGAACGATATTATCAATGCGATCACTTCGGCTGCTCCCTCTGGCCTTTGGAATGGTACAAAAAGTACACTTATAATCACAGCCGTCCTGAACCTTTAAAAAAGACCGTGTTCTATCACCGAAAGAAAAAGCACTTGTAAAGGTATTGGCTTCTTTTACATCCGCAGCAAAAACCAACCCCTGATCAGGAGCTTCTGTTAATTTGTCGACATAATCCAGTATTTTAAACTTTTCACTGGCACCTAAAACCAAATCAACCCCGGGGATTTCAGCAATTTCTTTCGGTTTTAATTGAGCATAGCAGCCTACCACCACGATATGAGCATGGGGCGATTGTTTTCTGGCTGCTCTGACCGTTTTTCTACATTTTCTATCGGCAAAGTCTGTAACAGAACAGGTATTGATAACATAAATATCAGCCCCATCCTCAAATGATACTTCGCTGTAACCCTGATCTTCAAAGAGCCTGCCAATGGAGGAGGTTTCTGAAAAATTGAGTTTACATCCTAAGGTGTAAAATGCTACAGTTCTAGGTGTTGCCATAGGAGTAAGGTTTAAAAAAGTGTGTCTTGAAGACCATACAAATCAGCTTTTTCGATTTCCAAAAGTCGTCTTTTTCTATCAATTCCCCATGCAAATCCAGTCATTTCTCCCTCAGCGCTTACAACTCGGTGGCAAGGAACAACAAGGGCAAGTTTATTTGCACCTACCGCCTGACCCACAGCCCGTATCATTTTCCTGTCGCCCAGATCATCGGCAATTTTAGAATAGCTTACGGTTTTACCATAGGGTATGGCAAGAATATAATTCCAAACTTCTTGTTGGAAGGAAGTTCCAAAGGATAGATCTAAATGCAGTTGAAATTCTTTTCTATTAAAATCAAAATATTCTTCAATTTGTTCCTGTGCAAATGCGATATAGTCCGGGACCTGAAACTCTTTTTTAGAAAGGGTCATTTCCTCAAAACCAATTTCAGAAAGGGCAATACCATTGCCGGCAATCTTAAGTGTACCGAGTGGCGTTTGAAGATAAGTCCAATGAACAAACATAAGTTAAGCTTCTTCTGTTTCTTTTAATTTTTCAGCATTGTAGGTCGTCTGGATGGCATCAATAAACTCATCTAAATCACCTTCCATCACTTCAGTCAGATTGTATTTTGTAAAATTGATCCGATGATCGGTCACTCTGTTTTGCGGATAATTGTAAGTTCTGATTTTAGCAGATCTATCGCCTGAAACAACAAGTGTTCTGCGCAGGTCTGTCATTTGAGAAGTGTGTTGCTCTTGTTGAATTTCATAAAGTCTTGCAAAAAGTTTTTGCAGGGCAATTTCTCTGTTTTTATGCTGAGATCGGCCCTCCTGACATTCTACTACAACACCTGAGGGTTTGTGTAAGACCCGAACGGCAGATTCCGTTTTATTAACGTGTTGTCCTCCGGCACCGCTGGCGCGAAAGGTATCCCATTCCAGGTCTGCAGGGTTGATATGCACATCTTCTTGTTCTAAAATGGGCATAACCGCTACTGTTGCTGCAGAAGTGTGAACCCTTCCCTGGGATTCGGTTTTGGGTATTCTTTGAACTCTATGGGTTCCAGACTCGTATTTTAGCCTGCCGTAGACATTTTCGCCTGTAACCTGTAAAAATATTTTACTGTAACCTCCGGCTTCACTTTCATTATCTGAAACAATTTCTCGTTTCCATCCCATCTGATCAATGTATCGTTCATACATTCTGTATAAATCGCCTGCAAATATGGCAGCTTCATCGCCGCCTGTACCCGATCTGATTTCTAAAATTACATTTTTTTCATCCTCCGGATCTTTGGGTATGAGCAATTGGCGGATTTCCTCTTCCAAGGGCTCCTGTTGTGTGAGTAGCTCCTCCAGTTCTTCTTTTGCCATATCTTTAAAATCGGCATCAGATGAAGAGTCTAGAATATCTTTACATTCTTTGATTCCCTCAATAAGTTGTTTATACTTATCATGGGCCGTGGCGATAGGCTCCAGATTTTTATATTCTTTATTCACCTTCATGAATCTGTCCATATCATTTATGATCGATGGATCTGAAAGACTTTCCTGCAGATATTCAAATTTATCTTTGATGGCTGCTAATTTGAGCAATAGGTTATTCATAAAATTTCTAATTCTCTAAGTAGGTTTTGAATGAGCAGCGCCAATTTAGGTTCTGCTTTTTTTACCGTCAAAATTACATTTTCAAGGGTTGTTTCCTCAATTTCCTCAATAGGAAAACATTTATTGGAAACGATACATGTAACCAAAACAGGTAATTGTATGTGTTTGGCAACGATTACTTCAGGTACGGTTGACATACCGATAACATCTGCCCCCATCCTGTGCGCAAAAAGATATTCAGCAGCTGTCTCTAAATTGGGACCCTGTAAGGCTAAATAAACCCCTTGGTGAACAGGAAATTGCAATTCTTTTCCGATTTGAAAAAGACGTGCATTCATTTTTTTATCATAAGCGTCTTTCATATCGGGGAATCTGGGGCCCCATTCTTCCCTGTTGGGCCCGCGAAGTGGGTTATCAGGAATTAGATTGATATGGTCCTTGATAATGACAATATCTCCGGCATTCATTTGTTCGTTTACTGAACCAACTGCGCTTGATATGAAGAGTTGTTGTATGCCTAACCCTTTTAAAACGCGAACGGGAAAGGTAAGTTGTTGTGCCGAATATCCCTCATAATAGTGAAATCTGCCAGACATAGCTACAACATGCTTTCCGTATAAAGTTCCAAAAATTAGTTTGCCAGCATGACTTGCCACGGTAGAGACGGGAAATCCGGGAATTTGTTGATAGGGTATTTCGCAATGACATTCAATTTCTTTGGCTAAATCGCCTAATCCAGTACCCAAAATGAATCCAAAGTTTGGAACAAAACTACCCGTTTGGGATTTTATAAATAGAATACTTTGCGTCAAAAGTTCAGCTGTCATAGATCGTTTTTCTGAGTAAAGATAATGGTTCGTTTATATATCGGATAAAAATAAATAAAGGAATGAGCAAGCCCATTCCTTTTCTTTTTATATAAGTACGCTAATAAACTTTTACAACCATTCCGGGAACTAATTCTTTTGTGCTTTGTATTTGATTTAATTTTAAAAATTTCTCTAACTCAAGTGCAGGATATTTCATTTGAAGAGATTCAAAATTTTCACCCTCATTCAATCTATGGAGGATAAATTCAGATTGACTTAAGAGTATATCAGAGTTCCCCGCTTGATTTGGGTACAGAGGTTTGGTTTCCAAAGAAAGGGCGTTGTGATTAATTTTTTCAGGTTTGACCTCTAGATAGGAGGAATGAACAGGGTCAGTTTGGATGGTAGTCGAACCAGTTCCACTTAACAATCTGTATTTTCTGTTGCGTTCATCATCTTGATTTTCTGCTGAAACAACAGCAGGCTCCAATTTTTTCTGTTCTGCTTTTGGTACGATGGGGGCAATCGGATCTGTTTCTGTAATTTGATAGGAACTTTCCACTTCACTATTGACCATAATTCTATGTCGCTGTACAGCTTTGACAGTCTCGTTTGGCGCATTATTGTAGAGGGGAGATTTCTCCATTCCATAACTGTAATGCTGCTGTATTTTTGTAGTTTCAATATGGCCAGTACTGTGTATGGCTGTAGTTTTTAGAGATTGAACCGGGATGAGAGAAAGGTTGTTTTGTTGGGTAATGGGTCGAGGAACTGTGTTTGTGTTTGAAGTAAAGAGATTAAATTTTCTTAAGGCGATCAAATCTCCTGCGGAAACTTGATAGTGACTAGGTAAGTCATTCCACCCTAAAATATCTTCAACCGTACATCTGTATGCCTTGGCTAAAAAAGATAAATCAGATTCATCCTGCACTCTTCTGACAGCTCTGATGGGATTATCCTTTTGCATAGACTGAACTCTGAGTAAGGCGTTTTGGTAACCTCTTAACTGAGCAACAATTCGGGCAGGTAAAACGATAATCTGGCCTGATCTCTTTTGTGGGATATATCCTTTTTTGTATGATGGATTTAAAAACTTAAAAGTGTCGGGATGAATTTCCAATTTATTGGCCAAGTCAAAAATATTGGCAGGACCCTCAAAATGAATTGTGTCTGTAAGTATAAAATCGGCCGACATTCTTTCGGGAATTAAATCATGAGTCTCGTGGAATTCGCCCACATATACCATAGCCATAAAGTAAGGCACATATTTCTGGGTTTCTTTGGGTAAATATTTTCTTACTTCCCAATAGTCGTTGCTGTTAGCCAATCTCGCAGCCTGATCTAATCTGCCTGAGCCACAGTTATAAGCAGCCAGGGCCATAGACCAGTCATTGTATTTTTTAAAAAGCTCATGCAACATTCTAGCTGCTGCCTCCGAAGCTAAATAAGTATCACTTCTTTCATCGACATAAGAATTGATATCAAGACCATAAAGTCGTCCGGAACTGGGTATGAATTGCCATAATCCCACAGCACTTGCAGGAGACTTTGCCAAGGGGTTTAAATTGGACTCAACAATAGATAAATACTTGATATGATGTGGAAGATTGTATTTTGCCAGGTGCTCCTCAAAAATAGGGAAATAGATTGTACCCCGCCCCAGCATTCCTTCCGTGGAGGTTCTGTACTTTTCAGTACGGGCAAGAATACGCTCCTTAATTAGTGGATCTAATTTATACTGTATTTCATTTGACAGGGCCTGCATTCTTTTTTCATATTCCTCATCTGTAAACTGAGGAATTTCGTTGATGAAATTGGAAATCAACCTCGCCAAACTATCTTCGTTGAAACTGTTGGATGTTGGCGGGTCAATGGTTGTAGCCTGAATGTTGTTATTTAAAAATAAAAACAGGCTTAAGGAAAATAAATATATATATAAATGATTTTTCATTGTATGGCTTGGCTTTAAAATAGAATACTGCAAGGTTGCAATGAATGTTTTGATAAATAAAATAAATCTAAAATCACATGTGACTTTAGTAAAAATAATAAAAAGTGATCGGAAAAAAGATTTTAACGCAACTTTAACTACTTGTTAGGCTGCTCGATTTCTCTTTTGGGGCCATTATCCTTCATACCTTCTTCCAATTCGGTTGAAACCTTATTTTTAGCATCATTAAATTCTCTGATGCCTTTACCCAAACCTCTCATGAGCTCAGGTATTTTTTTACCACCAAAAAGGAGCAAAACAACCAACATAATTAAGATCCATTCACTGCCACCCAAGGATCCAATAAATAAAAATAAATTTGTCATATCAGTAAGTATTTTAATCTCTTTCGCTAATTAACGACAAAGTTACAATATAATTTGAAACTTAGGCACTATTTGGGTAGATAGAAAAAGCAGAGGTTTTTATTTGGGTCTAAAAGTTGTCGCATTCTAATATTTAGATCCTCCAGATTGGCCTTGAAATATAAGTCTATTTCTTTGTCAATCAGTGCAGCGTCTCCTAATAACTCATAGTAGCCCAGTTGAATCGCTTTGTTGAATGAAGATTGTTCTTCCAGGGCTTGATTGTAGGCAATCTGATTGCAAATTTTTTCAAAATCATAGTTGCCAATCTGATCTGATTTAGACTGCTCCAGCGTTTTCCAAAGAGCTTCATGAGCCAATTCCAAGGAAATATTATTGAGCGGTTTGGCTTCAATAATGAACAATCCCCCATCCGTATTACCTGTGACATAGGCATCAATTTCAGCAAAAATAGCCTGATCCTTAACTAAGTTTTTATATAGAAAGGCATTTTCACCCTCCGCCAGAAAATCGCTGATGATATCATCTAAGTAATATTGTGGATCTAGTCTCTTTGTCGACTGAAAAATAAGAAACAAACAGGGTTGAACCACTTTGCCCAATAATTTAAAGACTTGGTTTTGTGTAATGGGATTGATTGGATATTCTACTCTTTTGGGTGCTGGATCAGAGGGAATCGTTTCAAACCAAAAACTTACTTTTTCTTTGAAGTGGTGAAATTCTAATTGAGTGCAAACAGATAAAACAGCATTGGAGGGTTGATAAAAAGTGGAGTAAAAGTTTTTAATGTCTTCCATGTCAATAGATTGAATATCTTCAATGCAAGCACCAATTGTAGGAATTTGATAAGGGTGTAAGGGATAAGCCTTCGGACCAATATAATGCCACACATCACCATAGGGTTCGTCCAGGGTTGTTTCTTTGAATTCCTCTATAACTATTTTTTTCTCCTTTTGTAAACCTGATTTTTTTATTTGTAATTGCGACATCCGGTCTGCTTCCAGCCAGAGTGCAACATCTAAGTTGTTATGAGGAATTGTATTGTAGTAAACAGTCATGTCTTGATTGGTATAGGCATTGTTTTCACCTCCAGCTTCTTGAATGACCACATCAAAATTTTTACAATTTTTACTCCCTGAAAATAAAAGATGCTCAAAGAGATGCGCCATGCCTGTTTTTCCTTTTTTTTCATCTTTCGTTCCTACATCATAGGTAAGGCAGACGGTACTCAGGGTAGCAGCTGGGTCCTGATGATAAATTACTCTGAGTCCATTTTTGAGTGTAAATCTTTCAAATACTATCATGAATATGATTAAATTTGAAATAAAAATAGGGGTTTTTTATGATACAGAATGGACATAAGGCATGAATGGAATAAAAAAAAGGTTTATAAAAAAATCCGAAGACAAGGCATTCTCTGTGCAACACAGGAGAACCATTCAATTCAATATGGGCAAGTACGATGCAAAAGTCTCAGAAGGAAAGCTTTTGTTTAGGGATTTGGCTGCTGTTAGAGCCAAGGCTTCGGAAATAAAATCCTGGTCTGTTCAAAATCTACATCTCTTACTGACACGCTTTGAAGAAAAAATGAAGGAAAGAGGAACCCAGGTGCTTTGGGCCAAGGATACAGCATCGGCCTTGAAGATCATGGAAGAAATTGTAGACAGACACCAAATTAAGACCGTGGTGAAATCGAAATCGATGATAACCGAAGAGATACATCTCAATCCTTTTTTGGAGCAACAAGGAGTTGAGGTTATGGAAACAGATTTAGGTGAGTACATAGTTCAATTGAGAGATGAGGCGCCATATCATATTGTAACTCCTGCCATGCATTTGAGTAAGGAAGAAATTGCTCTTTTGTTTCATGAAAAATTTAATTTAGACAAGAATTCCAGCCCAGAACAGATCACAGCTTTTGTAAGAAAATTATTGAGAGAAAAATTTGAAAAAGCCGATTTGGGTATCACAGGAGCCAATTTTCTGATAGCTAATCAGGGTTTAATAGCCATTACAGAAAATGAAGGGAATGCAAGAATGTCATTCAGTTATCCCAAAGTACATGTTGCCATAGCAGGTATTGAAAAAGTTATACCCGATCTTAGTCATTTGTCTCTTTTTTGGCCTTTATTGGCTACCTATGGCACTGGCCAACATCTTACCGTTTACAATAGTTTGGTGGCAGGACCCAGGAGAGCGGGAGAAAGTCAGGGACCAGAACACATGTATCTTATACTTCTGGATAACGGGAGAACGAATTTACTCTCTGACGAAAAGGAACAGTATGCACTCCATTGTATTCGGTGTGGGTCCTGTTTGAATGCCTGCCCTGTGTACAGAACCATAGGCGGACACACTTACGAATCTGCATATGGCGGTCCAATCGGAGCAGTTTTGATGCCTTCCCTGCATCAACATCAACAATATAGTCATTTGAGTGAGGCTTCCAGTCTCTGTGGTGCTTGCACAGAAAATTGCCCTGTCAATATCCCCTTGCATACCTTGTTATTGCACAACAGAAATAAAGCAAGGCAAACAGAATCGCAATTGCTTCCAAAAACCATGTGGACAGTTTGGGAGAAAGCAATGTTGGATCCCAAATGGATAGATTTTGCTCCCACCGTTAAAAATTGGATGTTTCAGGTCTTTTTTTCCAAATATTGGGGAAAAAGAAGAAAACTACCTCAGATGCAAGCCAAGTCTTTCCGTAAATTATGGAAAGAAGGCAGGGTTTGAAGGGATTGATTTTGAAATCTAAGAGAGAACCATTATCTTTCCGATATAAAATTAGAATTATGAGAAAATTACTGACCTTATCTTTTTTCTTGTTTTGCGGTATCCTTATGGCGCAACAAAACCAAAATAATGAACAGCCTGAATTTTATGTAAGAAGGATCATCCAGGAAATGACCGACGCGTATCAGTTGAACAATGATCAACAAATCGCTGTAAAGAAAGCAGCTGTTACAATCCTGGAAAATGCAAGAAATAATAATCTTAGTACAGATAATAAAAAAGCATTTCAGAATGAGTTTAATGCAAGAATGCAAGCTATACTCAGAGCTGATCAATACAATCATTATCTGAATGTACAGAGTAAAACAACCTCAGTACATATTGATAACATGATGGAAAGAGCTAAAAATTCCAGCACGATTTCCAAATAGTAATTGTATTTACTGCTGATGTAGAATTTTTCCTAACCCTCAAAAAAAAATAAGAGGGTGAAATTTTTATACCTTTTATTCTGTATGTTGAAAAAAATCGAGCATATCGGCATAGCTGTTAAAGACTTGGATCAGAGTGAATCTTTGTATGCCAAGCTCCTGGGAGTGGCGTCCTATAAGAGAGAAGAAGTTGCTTCCGAAGGAGTTATTACTTCATTTTTTTTGTGTGGAGACTCGAAAATTGAACTCTTAATGGCAAAGCATGAAGATAGCGCCATCGCAAAATTTATTGAAAAAAAAGGTGAAGGTATTCATCATATCGCATACGAGGTCGAAGATATTTGGGTTGAAATGAAACGCCTGGAATCAGAGGGTTTTGAGTTGATTCACAAAGAACCCAAAAAAGGAGCTGACAATAAATTAATTTGTTTTTTACATCCTAAATCTTCAGGATCTGTTCTTGTAGAGCTCTGTCAGGAAATAAAATGACCTCCGAAATCTGGATTTATCTTTTGGCATTTTCAGCCAGCCTGGTAGCAGGCACGATAAACACATTGGCAGGGAATGGATCATCATTAACCCTAGCTGTTCTAATGGGAGTGGCTGGATTGTCGCCAAAGGAAGCCAATGCTACGATTCGGGTAGGTGTTCTTTCTGCCGCATTGTCTGCCTTGCCTACATTTTATGGGAAGGGTTACATCCGGCTATCCAAAGAAATTTCTAAGGTATTGGCGCTGGTATTTGGCGCAGTAATTGGCATTTTTATTGCATTGTATATTGACAATCATTCTTTTAAAGAAGTATTTAAATACTTGTTTATATTGATGTTGTTTTTTGCCCTTTTTAAACCAGAACGATGGATTCAGGAAAATCAGGTAGAACCTGGTTCTTCATATTTGTTGATTTTTCTTTATTTTCTTTTGGGCGTTTATGGTGGATTTGTTCAAATGGGCCTAGGTGTATTTTTTTTATTTGTTGCAGTTTGGTTTGAGAAGAAAAATATAATTCAAGCATCGGCACTTCGAACCATCTGTATTGGTTTATTCAGTCCAATTGCAATTTTAATTTTTGCTTATTTCGGTCTTGTGCGTTGGGATTTTGCATTTTTTATGGCAATAGGAGAGGGCATCGGAGGTCGGGTGGGTTCCATCCTGGCAACGCAATACAAAAACGCAGCGGTCTATGCGCACAGATTATTGATAATAGTACTGGTAGTAGCTATATTTCAAAGTTTTTGGTAATGGTAAATTAGTCTTGATTATAAAATAGTTGATCTTCCTGAGCTAATTTTCTAAGCAAAGGAGAACATCTGTATCGGTCTTCCCGATAAAAGCTATACAGTCGATCCATTTTTTCTAACCAATACGCCGGACCTTTCTCATCGGCCCATTTTAATAGACCCTTTGGATAATTTACACCCTGGGTCATAGCTAAATCAATATCCTCTGCCGTGGCTATATTCCAAAAGAGTGCATCAGCCGCCTCATTTATGAGCATGGCGAGAATGCGTTCAAAAATAATATGACCTAAATTATCGTCTTGTGTCGGGGTAGGTAAAGGGCTACCATCGTAGATATAGTGACCTCTTCCTGTTTTTCTGCCCCAAAACTTAGCTTCATGAAGTCTTTTTTGCGTGAAAGAGGGTTTGTATTTTGGATCGTAGTAAAATGAATGAAAAACTGACTCTGTAACAGTGTAGTTGATATCATTTCCAATATAATCCATTAAGGTAAAAGGGCCCATTTTAAATCCGCCCTGACTTGTCATGGCCCAATCAATGGTTGCAATGTCTGCCATTCCCTCTTCCAGAATACGCAATGCTTCTCCATAAAAGGGACGAGCCACTCGATTTACAATAAATCCCGGTGTATCCTTTGTTAAAACAGTGGTTTTCCCCCAGGAGTCAATAATATCCTTTGATTTCTGAATTATTTCAGAAGATGTTTGTACTGCAGGAATGACCTCTACAAGTTTCATAATAGTGGCCGGATTGAAAAAATGTATACCAATAACTCTTTCCGGATGATTACAGGAGGAGGCAATAGAGGCGATTGACAAAGAAGAGGTATTAGTTGCCAGAATACAATCTTTCTGCACGCATTGTTCTAAGTCTTTAAATACATTTTTTTTGATTTCTAAATTTTCAACTATAGCCTCTATAATGAGGGAGCAGGATTCAAAGTCTTTTATTGAAACACTTGTTTGGATTGATGCTAAGGTTTGTCTCTGCTCATCCGGGCTGATTTTACCTTTCTCGGTTAATTTTTCTAATGAATCCTGAATGGAGGTATATGCTTTTTGTAAGGCGGATTCATTTTGGTCAACTAAAATGACACGGTGACCCCGACTGGCCGCAACTTGAGCGATGCCGGCACCCATAGAGCCAGATCCTAAAACCCCAACGATCATTTTTTTCATGAGAATGTTTTTAATTGTTTGAAATTGGGACTTCTTTTTTCAAGAAAGGCAGAGACTCCCTCTTTGTATTCTGGGGCATTTCCTGCTTCGACTTGTAAGAGACCTTCTATTTCCAGTTGTTTTTCCAAAGGATTTTGCAGGCCCAGGTTGATTAACCTTTTGGTCATCCCAAGAGCTTTTGCAGGCATGGAAACGATTCTTTCGGCCAATTGTTGGATATATGAATCAAAAATTTCTGCCTCGACAGATTTGTATATCAAACCCATTTGTTCAGCTTCCTGGGCTGTTACTTTGTCGCTGAGCATCATCAATGCCGTTGCTCTTTGAAGCCCTACCAAGCGGGTAAGTAAATAAGTTCCCCCACTATCCGGAACAAGGCCAATTTTACTGAAGGCTTGAGTGAAAGATGCTTTGGATGATGCTATGGTAAAATCACAAGCCAGGGCAATATTGCAACCTGCCCCTGCAGCAACGCCATTCACTGCGGCAATGATAGGCTTTTCAATCTCCCTGATTCTTTTAATAATGGGATTATAATGCTCATTTAGAATCACTTCAAAGCTAATTCCATTGGATTCGTCAATGGCTTCATTCAAATCCTGGCCGGCAGAAAACGCTTTCCCATTCCCCGTAATGACAAGGCAGCGAACCTCTTCATTTGATTCGAAATGATCAAGTGCATCAATGAGCGCAAGCGCCATTTCTCTGTTAAAGCTATTAAACACTTCAGGTCTGTTGAGCCTGATAAAACCAATATTTGATTCGATTTTTAATTCAATTACATTCATTATTTATCATTATTTCTGTTAAAACCAATGGAACCTCTTTTTTGTTCTTTGTCAGCTTCTTTTTCGTTAGGTGTAAAACCGGTTGCATCTTCTGGTTCAATCGTGGAAATCATCTCCTTTGTTCTTTCTGAAGAATTCATGGAGGCCATTCTCAGATTTTGTTTCTTCACAATTTCCCCTATTATTTTTCTAATTGTTCTGGCATTTCCGAAATATTTGTTTTTGTTTGCCCACAAACTATGGATATATGGTTTTAATACCTCAGCGGCAGCAGGGCTTAGTTTGAGATGTTGACTTTCCAGCATATCTTCAGCAATTTCGAAAAGTTGATCTACAGTGTAGTCGGAAAAATGAAGTTTTCGGTCGAATCTGGACATAAGACCCGGATTACTTTCAAGAAATTCCTGCATTTCTTTAGGGTAGCCTGCCACGATGAGCATAAATTCACCCCGGTGGTCTTCCATTCTTTTCAATAAGGTATCTATCGCCTCTTTCCCAAAATCATATTCATATTTATTGGTGAGGGCATAAGCTTCATCTATAAAGAGTCCGCCACCCATGGCAGATTGTACGATTTCATCAGTTTTAACAGCGGTTTGTCCGATATATTCTGCGACCAAACCCATGCGGTCTGTTTCAATCAAATGTCCTTTCTCCAAAACGCCCAGGGCCTTGTATATATTAACGATGATTCTTGCGACAGTTGTTTTTCCCGTTCCCGGATTTCCAAGAAATACAGTATGTAAGGAAAATGATTTTTTAACATCTCTGCCAATTTCAGTATAATACTTTACCAATTTTGCCATTTCATCGACATCTCGCTTAATATCTTCCAGGCCCACCAAACTATGTAATTCTTTGAGGGCTTCTTCCAGCATAGGTTGATTTACAGGAATGCTTACATTTTTCTTGGCTTGTAATCCAAATACTTTTTCAACATCTTCCAATTGAATCGTTGAAAGATCTGTTTTACTTAATTGCGCCAATTGATCTTTGGGGAGCTTCATCAGACGAACTGCCATGTTTTGTTTGCACTCTTCAATTAAACCATTGATATATCTGGCATTTCCGAAATGAGAATCTCTGGTTCTGTAAACTTCATGAATCTGTCTGTCCATAAGTTCTGCAGCAGCAGCGCTGAGAGAAATATCTTTTTTGATCATGACAGAACTGGCAATATGCTTGAGCTCTGATGGGGTGTAATCGGGAAAATCAATAACATGCTGTATTCTTGATTTCATCCCGGTATTTTTATTTAAGAAATGATTCATTTCTTTGGGATAGCCGGCAAAAACAAAGGCGATATCGCCCTTCCCATTCGACATTTCTCTAATCAAGACTTCGATGACTTCCTGGCCAAAATCTTTGCCATCATCGCCTCTTTCGGTTAAGGAATAGGCTTCATCAACAAAAAGGATTCCTCCCCTTGCTTTTTCTATTGCTTTTTCAACCTTGGGTGCAGTATGTCCTATGTATTCACCAACCAGATCCGTTCTTGTAACTTCGTGAACCTGTCCTTTACTTAGTAAGCCCATGCTATGATAAATGGAGCCTAGCATTTGAGCTACAGTAGTTTTACCTGTGCCGGGATTTCCCAGAAAAACAGCATTGAGATTAAATGTATTTGATTCTTTAAATCCTTTTTCTTGTCTGATTTTGATAAAACTCAGATATTCATACATTTCGTTGATCTTATCTTTCACAGTTTGTAATCCGATAAGGGAATTAATTCCGACCATGGCCTCTTCAAAACTTGGGACAGGGTTTGACTGCGTCTTGTCAAGAACAGTTTGTAAATCTTTTTGCTGGTTTTGTATATTTGATTGGGTGTCGAATGCCATTTGTCCTTCTTGTTCAATTTCTTTTATATCAACTTGAAATGGAAGGACCGCTATCAATTGATCCATAAAAATAAGCTCCAGTGTGTAGAGATCCGCAAACCAATAATCCCCTTGTTCGCTTCCAAATCCAGTTTGAAGAACCACTGGTTTATTTTGATTGGTTACTTCGCTAAAATATTCAAAATAACCTTTGTGTTGTCCTGCATCATTATAAATGTTGAATTGTAGTTCCAATGGAAATTGTACAAAGGGAAACAGTGCTTCGAGATGCAACTCAACATTGATATATCTACAATTGGATTTTGAAAAAACGCGGAGGTATTTCCTGTCAGTTATGGGGGGTGTATCAATTCCGCTTTCAAAAAGTTTGATAGAAGAAATCGAGAAATAAGGGTTATGTTTTTCTTGAACTAAACCTTGATTGATGATATAGAACTCGGTAGAGGCTACGCAGGTCTCATCGATAAAAACTTCCCATTGGTATTTTCCTGCTTTCCACCAACCTGGTTCAGCTGTACCCCATCCCTCTCTTGCAAAAATGAGATTGGTCTCTTTAGATATTTTATAAGTTTTGTTTAGCTCGCAGATATTTTTGTTTTCATCAACTTTTGTGCATTTGTAACGAATTTTTAGTTCCCATTCTGATTCGTCAAACAATTTATTAAATAAGCAGAGTTCCACATAGAGGTATCTGCATTCTGATATATCATAGACTTTTCGATATTTTTTTTCGTCACCGAATAGTTTTTCAGCAGAACCAAGGACTTTTAGATGTTTGAATTTGTATTGATTACTCATATGGAGAACTTTATTTTGTTATCAGTAAATACAAAGTTAATTTTTATCGACAATTTGACGATTCTGCAAGTGAATTTTTATCTTTACTTCATCTACATAGAAAGAATTTAAAATGAAACTGGAACAAAGTTACACTGTCGCTCAAATTGCAGAACTAATAGGGGCCAAGGTTATTGGAGATTCCTCGGTTCTCATTACACACCTGAACGAAATACACAAAGTTTGTAAGGGGAGTTTGATTTTTTTAGATAACGAAAAATATGCCTCACAAGCAATTTACTCCTCTGCTTCTGCCATATTGGTTAACAAAGAGATGGAGTGTCCTGCAAACAAAGCTTTGTTGCTGGTTGAAAATCCATTTGAAAAATATAATGATTTAGCTTTGATGTTCAGGCCTAAATCTTTTTTACAGGGTCAAATCAGCCCTACTGCTCAATTGGGTGAAGGAACCGTAATTGCCTATGGCGCAATTATTGGGAATCATGTAAAAATTGGCAAAAGATGTGTTATACATGCCAATACGGTCATTTTAGATTATACGGTCATTGGTGATGATGTTGAAATTTACCCGAATACAACACTGGGGAGTGACGCATTTTATTACCATGTGAATCCAGATAAATCATATGATCCATGGCACTCGATAGGAAGAGTGGTAGTTGAGGATCAGGTGCGGATTGGTGCCGGTTGTACAATAGACAGAGGTGTTTCGGGAGACACGGTGATAGGATTGGGTACAAAAATCGACAATCAGGTGCATGTCGGTCATGGAGTAGTGATTGGTAAACATTGTCTCATTGCTGCTCAAACAGGTATTGCCGGCAAAACCACTATTCAGGATTATGTTACCATTTATGGTCAGGTGGGTATTTCCAAAGGTCTAGTGATAGGAGAGGGGGCTATTATTTTTGCTCAAACGGGTGTTTCAAAGTCAATTCCGGGAGGTGGAAAAAAATATTTAGGATCACCAGCCGCTGATGCCATTCAAACTTTTAAAGAATTAGCTGCTATAAGAAGATTGCCAGAGATGATGAAAAAATGGGACAAGATGATTGATCAGTCTGAAGATAAAGAATGAGATTGATTTTTGGTGGCATTTGGTTTCGAATTTGTATTCTTACTTTAACGCTAAGAATTGTATTATCATATCTTCCTGAGATTACCGAAAAATGGTATTCTGAAGGTTTTTATCGTCTTCCGCGATTTGTTTTTGATTACACTTCTCTCTGTTTTGATTGGCCTTGGCTCATTCTCATTATTTTTCTGTTAGCCCTGCTCTTATTGTACAGCTTGGTTTTTAGAAGAAATCTGCGTTTTTTTAAAATGAAATCTTGGATCGAATTTTTTAGTGCTACCATAGCTCTTTTTTTGATATTATGGGGGTTTCATTATGCGCGAATTCCCATTGAAAAAAAATTAAAGATCTCTGCAACAGAACCTAGTTCACAGGACATCGAGAAAGAGATGGGAAAAGTCTATCTGGCATGTATAAATATCAGGCAAGAGATAAAAGGGGATGACAGTACAGCAATTTCGGATGAATCCCTGCCTGAATCCTGGCAACCTTCATTGCGGAGAGACATGAAAAGTATGCTCAGAGAGATGGGCTATCAGGATTTTGGCGAGGTTCATGTGAAAGAAATGTATCCTGCCGGATTTTTATATCTGTTTCAATCTGCCGGAGTTTATCTTCCGTTTACAGGAGAAGGGCATATTGAGTCGGGGCTTCATCTTTTACAAAAACCTTTCACTATGGCGCATGAAATGGCCCATGGATATGGTTTTGGAGATGAAGCTACATGTAATTTCTTGGCTTTTATGGTAGGTAAAATCCACAGAGATCCATTATTTCGATATGCTATACATTTTAACTACCTGCGTATTTTGAGTTATGAGTTAGAAGAAAGACAGAGAAAACTATTTATGGATCGTTTGCAACCCGGAATAAAAAATGACTGGAAATCCATAATAGAGAAAAAAAATAAATTTTGGCAAGGCTTTTCGGGTTTTCAGCACATCACCTATGAGGCGTATCTCCGATTGCAAGGTGTACAAGATGGAATGCAGAGTTACCAAAGAATGATAGACCAGGTTTTAGCTTATCAGAAAAAAAATGGTAGCTTCTATTGATTTTTGTATTTTTACAGCATGTTACTTACGCCTCAAAGATTTTTCTGGCAGACAGCTAAGCCTTGCTATGTAGTTTTCTGTATAGTTTTTTTTCCATTTCAGATGTTTTCCCAGACAACGCAGCCTGAGGATAGCCTTCCCACTGTATCTTATATCAGGCAGATCAGTATTCCGGAGTATAGTTTTACAAAAAATCAATATGAGGAACTTCGGCTTCATAGCTCAGAGAAACAAATTGAGCTCGAATTCATACCTGTACTACCCGAGCAGATATATGGGGTAAATCCTTTTGAGTTAGACGATGCTTCCAATCCTTTTAATTTGCCAAAGCAAGGGTATAATCAATTCAAAATCAAGGAAAACAAGGCAGGGGATGATGTAAATAAATTTTTTTCAGAGTTGTTTAAATACAAGAGTCAACCCAAGAAAAAAGTAAGCTCAAAGCAGATTGTAGCTGTAATTCCCGCCTGGTTAATGTATTTTCTTTTTGCCATTCTCTGCTTTTACAGTTTTTTAATGGTTTCATTTCGTACAGAGATTTTGAAAATTATCAGGGTAACTTTTAATATTACCATATCAGGTCAAATTTTCAGGGAACAAAAATCGCTGATTACCTTATTTGATACATGGACTTTTATTTTGTACGTCCTTTCAACAGCGCTGTATTTGTATCTCTCCAGAGCGATACTTCAAGGTTATGAAGGAGTTGAGCCTTTGTGGAGTGCGATGGATTTATTCTATTTTTTACTTTCGGTAACCTTGGTTTTTATTGTAAAATGGATTCAATTGAAAATTACCGGAATGATTTTTTCTGTAAATCAATTGTCTGATTATTTCACCTTTACTATGTTTCAGTTGCATAGTTTTTGGGCATATATAGCATTTCCTTTTGTTTTTATTCAAGCTTTTGTGCCCGATCCACTGCGTTATTTTTTAATGGGTTTATTGGGGTTTACGTTGATATTCTTATACTTATATCGTTATTTTAGAATGATTTTGGTATCAATTGATTTTATTTTGTCAAATAAACTACATTTTTTTATCTATATTTGCAGCGTCGAAATATTACCGATTTTAATAGTCCTGAAGTATTTTTCTTTAATTTGACAAAATGTCTATAAATACTGTGAATAAAAAAGAGAGAATGAAGCCAGTTCATAGCATACTGGTAACACAGTTGACAACCCCCAATAATCAAGCTCCCTATGACAGATTGGTTGATAAATATGGGGTAAAGATAGATTATCGCCCCTTTACGGAAGTTCAACCTGTGAATGCACAGGCATTTAGAAAGCAAAAAGTCAATTTAGAGGAACACAGTGCGGTTATTTTCATAAGTAAAAGTGCAGTTGATCATTATTTCAGAGTTTGTGATGAAATGCGATTCAAAGTACCCGCTGAAATGAAATATTTTTGTGTTTCTGAGGCTGTAGCTCTTTATCTTCAAAAGCACACTACCTACCGAAAGAGAAAGGTTTTCTATGGTGCAAGAACCCTACATGACCTCAAACCACATTTAATAAAGCATAAGAAAAAGGAAAAGTTTTTGATTCCTTGCTCTAATTTAGGAAAGCAAGATTATGTCAATTTTTTAGAAGAAAATGAATTTGACTACACGGAGGCTGTCATGTACCTTTCTGTGAGTTCCGATTTATCAGATTTGGAAAATGTATTTTATGATATTCTTGTTTTTTTTAGTCCGATAAGTATTGATTCTTTGTTTGAGAATTTTCCGAATTTCAAGCAGAACAATACGAGAATAGCAGCTTACGGGGAATCAACTACACAAATTATTACAGAGAAAGGTCTTTTTGTAGATATTCAGGTGCCCGACCCCCAACATCCTCAAATCAGCTCTATGGCGGAAGCTATTGAGTATTACATGAAAGAACAGAGAAATTCACAGATATAAACATTTCTATTATACCTGAAAGGAAAGCTGATTATAAGTTTGAATTTGAAGGGGATAATACTAATTTTGCCAAAATTTATTATTAAACAGTGAACCAATATTATGGAAACAGTAAAAAAATTGAATTACAAAGTTAAAGATATTTCATTAGCCGATTGGGGCCGAAAAGAGATTACCTTAGCAGAAGCTGAAATGCCAGGACTTATGGCCTTAAGGGAAAAATATGGTAAAGAAAAACCATTACAAGGAGCCAGAGTTGCAGGTTGTTTGCACATGACAATTCAAACTGCGGTTCTTATCGAAACCTTGGTAGAATTAGGTGCGGAAGTAACATGGTCTTCTTGTAATATTTTCTCTACGCAGGATCATGCTGCTGCGGCTATTGCTGCTGCCGGAATTCCCGTTTTTGCGTGGAAGGGAATGACTGAAGAGGAATATGAATGGTGTATAGAACAAACCTTATATGCTTTCTCCGGAGGCCAGTCAATGAATATGATTTTAGATGATGGTGGAGATCTTACCAATGTGGTTTTGGATAAATATCCTGATATGGCTAAAGGCGTATTTGGTATTTCAGAGGAAACAACTACGGGCGTACACCGCTTATATGAGAGAGTGAAAAAAGGTAGCTTACCTATGCCAGCTATCAATGTAAACGATTCTGTTACTAAATCTAAATTTGATAACAAGTACGGTTGTAAAGAATCCGCTGTTGATGCAATTCGTAGAGCGACTGATGTTATGATGGCTGGTAAAGTAGCTGTGGTAGCAGGTTATGGTGATGTTGGAAAAGGTACTGCCGCTTCCTTGCGTGGTTCCGGTTGTCGCGTTATCGTAACTGAAATCGACCCAATTTGTGCACTTCAAGCTGCTATGGACGGATATGAAGTTAAAAAAATGTCAAATGCAATCCCCAGAGCTGACATCGTTGTAACTGCAACAGGAAACTGTGATATCATCTCAGGAGAGCATTTCAAAATGATGAGAGACAAGACCATCGTTTGTAACATAGGCCATTTTGATAATGAAATCGACATGGCATGGTTAAATCAAAATTATGGTCACAGCAAGATTAATATCAAACCACAGGTAGACCTTTATAATGTTGATGGTAATGATATCATCGTGTTAGCGGAAGGTCGTTTGGTGAATTTAGGCTGTGCTACAGGCCACCCATCTTTCGTTATGTCCAATTCCTTTACAAATCAAACACTTGCACAGCTTGAACTTTGGACAAATAGAAATACTGGCAAGTATGCGAATCAAGTATATATGTTACCCAAACAACTTGATGAAGAAGTTGCTCGCCTGCATTTAGCTAAAATTGGTGTGGAATTGGAAGAATTGTCAACCAAGCAGGCCGATTATATTGGTGTTGAAAAGGTTGGTCCTTTCAAACCAGAATATTACAGATATTAATCAACTGATTTAATACAAAAAAGGGCTCAAGAAATTGAGCCCTTTTTTTGTCATTATAACTTTAGTTCATACCTGGAAAACTACTTACCTCCTTCACTTTTAAATCAGGAAATGAGTTGACAATTTGAACTTTAAAATCAGGAAAGCTACTTACTTCCTGCCATTCACCACAATCATCAGGAAAACTACTCACCATTTTCACTTTAATGTCTGGGAAACTTTCAACATACTGAATTTTGATATCAGCAAAAGAACTAACGAATTGTACCTTGCCGTAAAGCTTGATACCTTTGTATTCGCAATTTCCCTCCATCATTTGAAGAAAAGCTTCTTTTTTCTCTTCCAGACTTAAATCTGAAAATTTTTGAACTGATTGTGCTGATTGACCATAAACATAACTGCAAGTGCAACAAAGAAAGTAAAAGATAATTTTTTTCATTTTTAGGATTTAAAATTATAAAATAATAAGGTTTTAAATTTTTGTTTGTCTGTATACACCAGCAAAAAACGCCCACTAGGCAGGTCCTTTATATCTATATAGGCTATCTGTCCGGCCTGCGTACTTATTTCTTTCAACTTTTGGCCCAGCATAGAAAAAATTTCAACCCGGGCAGCTTCCTTTGTTATTATTTCTACTGTCGATGCAATAAGTTTGAATTGAAATGGCTCAGCTGATTCTACTTCATAACTCGGTGTTATGCAATTAACCTGTAAGGTCATTGTATCTCTGTCAAAAATGATGATTTGCTGTGTGTCAAGGGCCGTATAATAAATTTGATAGGTACCTGAAGGAAGAGGGGCAAGTACAGCAGTATCTGTACGAGAACAAATCACTGTCATCATGCCATAATCATGGTAAGAGTTTATATATATATCTGTTCCGTTTTTAATTGTCTCATATCTGATTCTATTACAGGAAGCGCTGGGAAAATATGCATTAGCTATGATGAAAATACTATCTGTACAACTAGGTTGTGCTGGCTGATTTTGTAACTGATATATAATGCCATTTTGAGCATTTAGCTCCAGGGTAAAAAAAAGAATGTAAAAAAAGAGTATTGATTTTCTCATAAACTTCGATTTTCTTCAAAATTGACACGAAATTTAAATAAAATAAAACTAAATATACGGAACAACTTTTATCTTAAAGATAGAAATTGTGAAATATGGAATCAATAAGTGTTTTTGACATGTTTAAAATTGGTGTGGGTCCCTCAAGTTCTCATACACTGGGGCCTTGGAATGCCATGCTCCATTTTATCAATGAAAAAATTGCGCATCCTGACAAAATACAAAAAATTCGAGTCGAACTTTTCGGATCCTTATCTAAGACTGGAATTGGCCATGGAACCGATATTGCCATATTACTGGGATTGAGTGGAGAAATACCCAGATTTATAGACACTGACTTAATAGGTGCAAAAATACAGGATATAAAAGCTTCAAAGCGAATTAAAATAAAAGGTAGTTTCCCTTGTTCATTTGAATATGATCAAGATTTAATTTTCAAGTCAGAATCATTGCCTTATCATCCCAATGCCCTACGTATTACCGTAGATCTTGGTTTGGAGAAAATAAGTGAAATTTATTATTCTGTTGGAGGAGGTTTTATTGAAGTTGACTCTGAAATTCATACACCCTCGATTAATTTATCTGCCAATTTACCAGAGGTAATAACAGAATATTCTGTAAAAAAAGCAAAAGATATTATTGGGTATTGTGAACTCATGAATCATGCAAAAATAAGCGATTTTGTAATTCAGAGAGAATTACAATGGCAAACAGAACAGGAGACCCTTTCCAAGGCCTTTGAGATTTGGGATGTCATGAAAGAATGTATATTCAAGGGCTGTCACACGGAAGGGATATTGCCCGGAGGTTTAGATGTGCACAGAAGGGCAAAAAAAATTGCTGATAGATTATTGTTTGACACAGCCTATGAATCTGTAGATGATTGGATTTTGGCAATTCGTAAAAAACAACATCCACATCCTGACATCTTTAAATGGGTGAGTTGTTTTGCCTTGGCTGTTAATGAACAAAATGCTTCTTTTGGTAGAGTTGTTACTGCGCCGACCAATGGGGCTGCTGGAGTGATACCTGCAGTATTAATGTATTATGTTTGTTTTTCAGAACATTTTAAGGAGGAGCATATTGCCAGATTTTTATTAACAGCCGGTCAAGTGGGTATTTTATTTAAGATTAATGCAACGATTTCTGCTGCTATGGGGGGATGTCAGGCTGAAATTGGTGTATCCTCGGCAATGGCTGCAGCGGCATTAACAGAATGTATAGGAGGAAGCTTCAGGCAAGCTTTGGTAGCTGCTGAAATTGCGATGGAGCATCATTTGGGGATGACCTGCGATCCTGTAGGCGGTCTCGTACAGATACCATGTATTGAGAGGAATTCAATGGGTGCTATCAAAGCAATAAATGCAGCCTATCTGGCTATTGAGACACAACCAGAAAATTCTAAGGTTGATTTGGATGAAGTTATTTTAGCCATGTGGGAAACAGCTTTGGATATGAATCATAAATACAAAGAAACTGCAGAAGGTGGTTTAGCCTTACAAATTCCAATGGGTTTGAGTGAATGTTAGTTTTCCCAGAATAGTTGAATCCGGGGAAACCAACTGTAAATTCTTTTCTCCCATAATAGTTTTTCTTCCGGATTGACTTGAAATTCTATGTAAATATGCTTCAGCATTTCCAAGTTTCTTAAGGTTGGGCGGAGGAAGGACTCTGTTTCTTTTCCCAGAATCAGTTCCTCAATATGTGGGCAGGAATACACCCAATTTTCAAGAGGCACTGAATTTTTAATTTGATCGAGCTTAACCTGGATAATAGATTTTAGCGCCGGAAATTTAGAAGAAATTTCTACCTCCAATTGCTTCAGCTCTATATGCATCAACGACTGAAATGCATTGAAATCATGTATAATCAAATAGCTGGGGTTTCCTTTGATACCCAGGAATTTTAATTGGGCAGGGAATTGAAAATCATCTAGGACATATTTTTTTGTCTTAATTTCCAATTGAATTTCTGAAAGAAACTTAAAATGTCTCATGTCCCATTTTTCATTTTCATTAAAAACAGTAACATGAATTTTTTTAACAGATTGAAGGTGACGAATTTTTTGATGTATTCTAAAGTCTAAATTATTTTGAACCCTAATTTCTTCTAATTTGCTCAATTGAAATAATTCTTCAGGAAAATGAATAATTTGATTATCGTGAACATCTATAGATTTCAAGTCTTTACATTCAAGCAACCAAAGTGGAAATTCTGTTAGTTTGTTTTGGGAAATATCAATTTTTTCAAGACAAAAACTAAGACATGAGAAACAATTGGGTACATATTTTAATTCTAAATTAGAAAGGGTAAGACCATTTTCTTGCACCTTGGCAAAGAATTTGGAAATGGTAAATAGTTCCTTGTACCAATTTTCATAAAATTCAGTGCATTTGATCAAGTCTAAGTAAAATTCATCCAGTAGAGGACCGTAATTTCTGGCAAAGACCAAAGACTCTTTAATTCTGGCAGGATTACCACTACAGATTTCAAATTTTAGTCGCCTTATATCCTGCTCGGAAAGCATAAATTATTATAACTTTGTTTTAAAGTAGGTAAAAATATAGTGAACCTAAGAGTAGTACTACTATTTAACGTTAATTTTTAAAAATTATATATATGTCTCCTATTCCTTTTAGAAAATCTTGGCTTTTTGTAGACGAAAAAAGTGATTTTCCATTGTATAATATACCATTTGGTATCTTTTCTACCAAAACTAGAGAACCGAGGGTGGCAAGTATCATCGGAGATTGGGTGATTGATTTATCTGTTCTTGCAGAATTGGGATACATCAAAGCTGCGCCTGTGCAAGTTTATCAACAAAAATCCTTAAATCCTTTTATCGCTTTAGGAAAAAATTTCACTTCTCAGGTTAGAAACCAAATTATGGAGCTTTTTGCTGAAGGAAATGAAAAATTAAAAAATAATGAGGCTGATCGTCAATTGATTTTAGTTCCAGTGCATGATGTAACTCTTCATTTGCCTGTTGAAATTGGTGATTATACAGATTTTTATTCAAGTAAAGAACATGCTACCAATGTTGGTACTATGTTTCGTGATCCAAACAACGCCCTACTGCCCAATTGGTTACATTTACCTGTAGGATATCACGGAAGAGCTTCTTCCATTGTTGTATCTGGCACAAATATTTACAGACCTCAAGGTCAAATGAAACCCCAGCCTGAGCTTCCTCCTGTTTTTGGAGCGACCAAACAATTAGATTTTGAACTTGAAGTTGCCTTTGTAGTGGGTAAACCTACAGCTATGGGAGATACACTGTCCACTGCTGAGGCAGAATCCTATATTTTTGGATTAGCCTTATTTAATGATTGGTCTGCCCGAGATATTCAAAGTTGGGAATATGTACCACTTGGTCCCTTTCTAGGGAAGAATTTTGCCTCGACACTGTCTCCCTGGATTGTAACTTTGGAAGCATTGGAATTTCTCAGAGTTGATGGTCCTAGCCAAGAACCTCAGGTGCTCGATTATTTAAGTTACGAGGGGAAAAAGAGTTATGATATAACCTTGGAAGTTTATTTGGGGGCTGAAGGCATGGAGGAACAAAGAATTTGTAAATCTAATTTTAAGTACATGTATTGGACAATGGTCCAACAATTGGCACACCATACAGTCAACGGATGTAACCTTAGGGTTGGAGACCTATGTGCTTCAGGAACAATCTCCGGACCAAGCCCTGAAAGTTATGGATCAATGCTGGAGCTATGCTGGAGAGGAACCAAGCCGATACTTCTTTCAGATGGATCGTCAAGAAAGTTCATCGAGGACAACGATCGAATCACCATGAAAGGATATGGTGAAAAGGATGGTATGAGAATAGGTTTTGGCTCCTGTACCGGAGTGGTTTTACCCCTAAAAGAAAAATAAGGCTTTTAAGAAAGCCTTATTTCGTCTTGATTTTCATTAAAAAATCTATACTGTGTAATGGGAATATCATGATCTGAGATGATTTGTATCCATTTCTTGTATTTACGCCACCATTGAAATTGAATACTGTTGAAAATCCATCCCTTTTTTAAGAAGGATTGTACAAAAGGATGTACAACCAACTGAAGTTTTTTGGGGTTTTGGGCATTCATGATATAATCTAAATCTCTGTTGATATCATCAGTTACCAGGATAGAAGATTGCATTTTTCCTGTTCCATTGCAAGATGTGCATCTCTCTGTTGTTGAAATATCTACCTGAGGTCGCACTCTTTCCCTGGTAATTTGCATTAAGCCAAATTTACTGACAGGTAAAATGGTGTGTTTTGCCTTATCGCCTGCCATAAATCTTTTCATTTCATGGAAAATCATCGTCCTGTTGTCGGGTGATTTCATATCGATAAAATCGACAATGATAATACCTCCAATATCTCTTAGACGTAATTGTCTGGCAATTTCTTCGGCTGCTTCTGTGTTTACTCTACAGGCCGTTTCCTCTTGGTCGCTGCTTGTCATTTTGTGTCCGCTATTTACGTCAATGACATGCATGGCTTCTGTATGTTCGATCACAATATATGCACCAGAAGCCATGGTGGAAGTTTTTCCAAAAGAGGCTTTGATTTGTCTGGTAACACCATAATGGTCGAAAATGGTTCTGGGGCCAGTATGTAGTTTTACCAAATCTTTTTTGTTGGGAGCTACGCGGGATAGTTCGTCGGTTACTTTATCAAAATGTTCCTTAGAGTCAACAACCACCCGAGTAAAGCTGTCATTCCAGAGATCCCTGATTAAAGTTTGTGTTTTATTACCTTCGCTGAGGCATTTGATTGGACCTTTTGCATTATGTAATTGCTGATATAGGTGAGTCCATTTTTCAATTAATTCTTTGATATCCTCATGAATATCTGTAATTTTTTTACCCTCAGCGGCAGTACGAACTATAAACCCAAAATGTTTGGGTCGAAGACCTTCAATGATATTTTTTAATCTGGCTCTTTCTTCTTCTGTTCCAATTTTTTTAGAAACGGCAACAAGATCAGTAAATGGAGTCAAAACCAAATATCTTGAAGCTATGGTTACTTCACACTGTAATCTTGGGCCTTTTGTAGAGATGGGTTCCTTCAATACCTGTACAAGAACAAGCTGACCTTTTTTTAGTTCACTTGCAATTTTACCCTTTGGCATTTTGGGGATTTCTGCTTCAATGATAAAATTTTGTAGCATACCATCTTTTTGGCTGCCATTGATTCCATTATTTGTAAACTTGATTAGTGATCTTAATTGGGGTCCAAGATCGGTATAATGTAGAAAAGCATCTTTTTCCTTAAGACCTATATCTACGAATGCAGCGTTTAACCCAGGTAATAATTTAGATATTTTACCCAGGTATATGTCTCCAACTTCCAAAGCATTTGCGGGCTTTTGATTGTGAAGTTCTACTAATTTTTTATCTTCCAGTAAGGCTATCTGCGTATCCTTCGATCCAGATGATATGATGAGTTCTTTTTCCAATGTCGTTTTTTTAAATAAGAATCAAAGGTAAATCATGAGAGAGATTTACTTTTAAGCAACAGGTATAGACAAAGGAACAGGAATAAAAGTGTAAAAATTATACAAGGAAAAGATTATTTCTTTTTCTTGTGACGATTCTTACGAAGACGCTTTTTACGTTTGTGAGTAGCTATCTTATGTCTCTTACGTTTTTTTCCGCAGGGCATATTAATTTATTTTTAATGTGAATTATTCAAAAATTAAGAAAGTAATTTAATTGGGATTGCAAAGTTATTTAATATTAGGAATTTGTCTAACTATTTGCCTTCTTTTTCAAAAATTTCCAATGAAAGTTTCAGTTGTCTTTGCACTTCCGGATTAGCAGAGCTTAGTTTGATGCATTCTTGCAAATGATAAATTACTTTTTCTTTGTTAGTTCTTTTTTTGTAACACTCGGCCAAAGAATAATGAGACTCCAGCAAGAGTGTTTGATCAACCGGCTGATTTTTACTTAGTTCTAGTACCTTTTCAAATCTAGGAATTGCTTTGTTGATATCTCCGGACCTGGTGAAAGACAATCTTCCCAAATGCAACTGTATGAGGGGCTGGTTGGGATGTTTTTTATCTAAGGCCAATAATTTTTGGGCGCCGGTCATAGGTGGAATTTTCGAATCAACCATGCTCACATCAACAATCATGACAGCCTCATTGAGTGCATGTTGAAAGCTATCCGGTTCAATCGTATAGGCTTTCTGGAAAGCTTGAATGGATTTATTTCCCAAATATTTTCTGAGGGCCAGGTCTGTTTTTTCTTTGTTAAAAGCAATTCCGAAGGTAGAACCAGCAATAGCCCAAGACTCAGCCGTATTTTGCCTGCCAGCAATTTTTTCAGCATAGTATCCGCCAACTGAAAAGTTGCCATACTCATTCCATGTTTTTGACAATAGTTTGAGTATCAGAACTTCTTCTTCGGTGTTTTTAGCGGTAGATATTTTTCTATCCAGTTCAAGAACAAATTGAAGCTGAGCGCTATCTAATGCGGACCGGGCTCCTGCAAGTAAAACATCATCCGTGATAACAACAGAAGCCTCATTGGTGTCTGAGGCGTCTGACTTTTTTTTCAATGCAGTTGTTCTTCCGGCGATGGCCAGAAAAAGAAACAAACAGAGCGAACTTGCGACTGCTATAATGGGGGCAATTTTAGAACGCATTCATCGAATTATCAATAAAAAAGGGGAAAAATTATTTCTCTTCTTTGATACTGGAAGACTTGACCTTGTCTACAAATATCTTTGCTGGTTTAAAAGCAGGTATAAAGTGCTCAGGAATTTCAATTGCTTTGTTTGCCTTAATATTGCGGCCAACCTTCTTGGCACGTTTTTTTGCAATAAAACTACCAAATCCACGTACATATACGTTTTCACCCTCAGCAATACTATCTTTAACTTCTTTGAAGAAAGTCTCTAAAGTTAACAACACATCATACTTTGAAATCTCAGTATTTTCAGAGATTCTCGTCACAAGATCAGCTTTTCTCATTATCTAAAAAGTAATTTTAACAGTTATTTAATTTAGTAGTTTAAAGTGGAGCAAATCTCTACATTTTTTTTAGAAAAATGAAATATATAAAGCTGAATTTCGTCAATAATAAAACGAATAAATTTTTGAGCTAAATGTAGGAAAATAGAAGATTTTACATTAAAGAGCCATTTATGACAAATCTAAAAAAGGAGATCTTGATTTCCCTCCGCCAATAGTTTGAAGGTTTTACGGTGATAAGGAGATATGCCAAATTTTACTATCATGTCTCTATGATTTTTTGTAGGGTATCCTTTGTTTTGTTTCCAATTGTATTCAGGATATTGATTATGAATAGATTCCATATATTGATCCCTGTAGGTTTTGGCTAAAACTGATGCCGCTGCTATTGAGGCAAACTTTCCATCTCCCTTAACAATACATTGATAGGGTATACCACTGTTTGTCTTAAATCGATTGCCATCAATCAACAGAAAATCAGGTTTTATTTTTAAATTTTGAATAGCCAGGTTCATCCCTTCAATTGAGGCATTGAGAATGTTGATTTTATCGATTTCTTCATGATTTATTTGCGCCACAGCGAATGCAAGGGCTGATTTTTCAATAATCGGACGTAAGAGGAACCTTTCCTTCTCCGTCATTTTTTTTGAATCCTGTAACAGTTCATGTTGGAAATCTTCAGGAAGAATTACAGCTGCAGCAAAAACAGGGCCCGCCAAGCATCCCCTTCCGGCTTCGTCACATCCCGCCTCTAATCTGTTTTGTTCTAAATAAGTAAGGAGCATCGTATGAATTATGTTGGACTTGATTCAACTAAAATAGATGATTTTTTTACCATATTCACAGTTTTGACAAGAGAAGTTCAGGCAATATTGCTGGTATAAATGATAATAACCTTGTGCTTCAAATGCATTTGAAATAGGAATGCCTAAGTTTTTCCATAGTTGAACAATGTGATTGGATTCGGCCTTTGTAGATATTAGCCAATTTTGAGCTTTTTGTGGAATAGCAGCATCGCTGTAAACTTCACCCCTTAGATATAAAAATGGTATGATGGCATTCACAAGAACATGTTCCCATGGCAGTGTATAGTTTTTAACGGCAGATTTTATTTCGGTCTGGTAGTATTTTTTGATTGTCTGTATTTCAGAATTTTCAAGGATGAGTGGAATGAAATCACGATAATGGGGTAAAATCACAGACAAGGCATGCAATCTGGAGAGTGGTTGTGAGGAAAATCTTGATTTACTGGCTGCCCATTGATTTTTATCCATACTTTCAAGACCATAACAATGTTGATATAATATAAACAGATCGGAAGCTTTTTCTTTCTCTGTTTCCCTTAATTGATCGCTTAGACCTGCTGCGGAAACCATAAGCAAATAAAGTTGTATGGGGTTGTTTTTAATTTTTTTAATCAAACTTAGAGGTATTCTTTGAAACAACAATTGAAATGAAAAGCTGTAATATGGAGCTCCTGATGCAATAAACAAGAGATATAACATAATTTGCTCCCAATCATTTTTTGTTTGTACCAGCAGCGAATGTAATTGTCTGGTCTTAGATGTAAATCGTTCCTTAACCAGAAAGCTCAGATAATCTTCACTTAGCAATCTTGGTTCTAATTGATTTCTGCAGATAATTTTACTTACAGGCTCCAATAAATCTAAATTTGTTTTTCCTGCTTTGATATTGATCCAGTCTTTTAAGACCAGACAAGGCACTTTTTGACCCAATTGATTGTAAACAGGACTATCTTCCTCGTAAACGACATGTAAAATAACTGCATTGTAGGCTTTGTCCAAATGATGTTTGTGACGGTTCCAGTACGAACTTTTATCATGGATCTCAACAGACCCGACCCAAAGCTGATCATCTATAACGATTTTTGCCTGCATAAAGTCAGGGCCACTATTTCGGTTGTAAATACCTTGTTTTACAATACGAATAGATTTTCCACAGCTGCTTTGTAAATCAGTAGCGCCGATAATCATTTGATCCCAAATTAAATGTAAAATACGTTCATCCATCATAACTGAATTCTCTCTTTTATTTTATTTACCTTTATAAACTTATTCTCCTTATTTGAATGTTGCCAAGTTTTCACTTCGTTTTTTCATGGATTATCTGCTCTTTTTCTTTGATATTGGGTATAAGATATCTTATCATTCAATGTAGAAACAGAGCAAATTCTTGTGAGTTATATCCTTTAGCAGAGGGGCAAAAAATGCCTGAAATTACTATTGTAGTAGTCTGCAGGAACGAGGAAGAGAATGTTGAATCTTTGTTACAGAGTCTTTTGTCGCAGGTTTATCCTGCTCCGATTCACATTTTTTTATTTGATGATTTTTCAACAGACAGAACCCTGGCAAAAATGAAAGAATTGCAAGTTCTTTCAACAGACCGTATAGATATTCACATTTTCACTTTGTCGGAATTTGACCAAACAAATCCCTTACAGGCCAATAAAAAATGGGCAATAGCCAAAGCTGTTCAGATGTCAAAAGATGAAATTATTGTTTGCACTGATGCAGATTGTGTTCACCATCCCTACTGGGCTTATCAACTTTGCCTTCCCTATACCAGCGATGAGATACACTTTGTAACGGGGGCAGTAACAACAAATACAAGCGCTAATTTTTGGAGTCAGTTTCAGGCTTTGGAACTCTTGGGCATGTCCAGTGTTACGGAGGCTGGATTAAGAACCGGACATTATATCAATGCTTCCGGGGCCAATATGTCTTTTCGGCGAACCAGATTTATGGAATTAAATCCATATCAATCTAACTACAGGATAAGTTCAGGGGATGATGTTTTTTTAGTTGAATCTTTTCAAATGCAAAATCCCGGGTCCTGTTTTTTTCAAAACCACAATAACGCCTTGGTATTTACAAGACCCATGAAAAGACTGCTTGACTTTGTTTCTCAACGAATTCGTTGGGCGGGAAAAACAGCCTCGATGCAATCTATAACAAACAAGAAATTGGCATTGGAAATATTTTTGTTTCATCTGCTCGGATTTTTACTTCTTTTGATGACCTTTTACAGTGTATCTTGGGGGATTATTTTAATTTTCCATTTGCTATTTAAATTTGTAGCAGACATAGCTTTATTAAATAAAACAATAAAGCATTATAAGTTTACCAGCTCATTTCTTCTTTTGATTTGTATGTGTCTGGTCCATTTTTTTTACATTATCGGAATCGGTTTTCTTTCACTTTTTCAATTGAAAGTAAGATGGAAAGATCGCTGGATTCAACATAGCTCATAATTATTTGGTGATGAAAAAAATACTATTGATCATTCCTCCTTTTACGCAGCTGAATACCCCCTATCCGGCAACGGCCTATTTGAAAGGTTTTTTTAACACCAAATCTGTAACAGTAGAACAAATGGATTTAGGTCTTGAATTAATCCTTTCCATTTTTTCAAAAAAAGGCATGCAAAGATTGTTTGATTATGTTGACAGTTTGGATTTTGAATGGGATGACGACTCTTATATGTTGTACAAGAACAAGAATCAATATATCGACTGCGTTGAGGAAGTAATCTCTTTTCTTCAAGGCAAGAATGCAACTTTGTCCTATAAAATAAACAGCAGAAAGTACCTGCCTGAGTCCAAACGATTCGAAAGAGCTCAGGAAATGGATTGGCAATTTGGGCAAATGGGGCAGACAGATCTTGCTAAATTTTATTGTACTCTATTTATTGAAGATATAGGTGATTTTATTACAGCTCATATTGACCCTTTTTTTTCATTTACAAAATATGCAGAAAGAATTTCCAGAGCAGCCTCCAATTTTCAATGGATTGAAACTGAAATTCAAAAATCCAATACTTTCATATGTCAAATTATGATTGAGATTCTAGAAGAAAGAATTAAAGAAATAAAACCTGATATATGTGGATTTACAGTGCCATTTCCAGGCAATTTATTTGCAACTCTTGTTTCTGCCAAATTTATCAAAAAAAACTATCCCCATATGCATACCGTAATGGGTGGGGGATATGTAAATACTGAGTTGAGATCCATTTCAGATGAAAGATTTTTTAATTATATCGATTTTCTTTTATTGGATGATGGGGAATTACCCTTCTGGGCTTTGTGGGAATATCTCTCTGGAAAAAGAGCAAAACAAGACTTAAAAAGAACATTCCTTCTGGAAAATCAGGTCGTTCAGTATATAAATAATCCCAATGAAAAAGATATTCCACAAAGGGAAACAGGAATTCCGGACTACGAAGGATTGAAGCTTGATCAATATATATCAACCTTAGACAGTTCCAGTGTTATGCAGAATCTTTGGACCAATGGACGATGGAATAAATTAACCCTGGCTCATGGTTGTTATTGGGGGAAATGTACATTTTGTGATATAAACTTAGATTATATTTCCAGATATGAACCATTGAAAGCGCATGAATTATGTGATCGGATAGAAGCCATGGTACAGCAAACGGGGCAGAAAGGGTTCCACTTCGTTGATGAGGCGGCGCCTCCTGCCTTACTTCGCGATCTTGCCATTGAAATTCTAAGGAGAAAAATTCAAATCAGTTGGTGGACTAATATCAGATTTGAAAAAAGTTTTAATGCGGATTTATGTAAATTACTGTCCTCTTCAGGCTGTATAGCTGTTTCGGGAGGTTTGGAAGTCGCTTCAGACAGATTACTTCATTTAATGGAAAAGGGGGTAACAGTAGCGCAGGTTGCAAGGGTTGCACAAGCATTTCAGGAAAATGGAATAATGGTTCATGCCTATTTGATGTATGGCTTTCCAACACAAACCGATCAGGAAACAATTGATGCAATGGAAGTGGTTCGTCAGATGTTTGAGGAAAATTTAATTCACTCCGCATTTTGGCATCAATTTGCCATGACAGCACATAGCCCGGTTGGTAAGAATCCTTCAGCTTTTAAAGTGCTGGACGAGGGTCCCATTTTTGAAGGATTTGCGGATAATGACAGGTACCATAAAGATCCTAATGGTGCAGAACACGAAAAGTACAGCAAAGGCTTGTCATGGTCACTACACAATTATATGATGAAAAATGCCTTTGAACAACCCCTAAGCTATTGGTTTGATTTTAAAATACCCAAAACAAAAATTCCACCCCATTATATTCGGAATTTGTTACAGGATAAGGAGGAGTCAAAGGAAAAACTGAATCAAAGACTTTTTTGGATGGGTAATATGCCTGATTTATATGAAATTGAAGATGAGGGGGAAACAATAGTTTGTTTACATTTTTATGAAAATCAGGATATAGTTGAGTTGCAGATGGGTGTTAACCTGGGACATTGGTTGTATAGTAAGATTGAGGGTTTAATCTTGCAGCAATTCAATAAGATAGAATTATCAGATTGGGAGCGAGATTTTGAAAAAGAACTGGATTTGGATTTTAATGAGTTTAAAAAAGCGACTGTTTTTTCTTTCCTAAAGGAGAGAGGGCTCCTACTGCTGTAAAAAAGGTTGCAGGAGACCATAAAAAGGAATATATTTATGCAAACACAAATAAAAAAATTATGGATACTTTGAAATGGATCAGAATGGGTAAACTTTTTATTTATCTTTTTCTAATTCTGATCGTTGCCCCACTATATCTTTATTTAACCTTACCTGTATTAAGTCCCTGGTTTCAGGGATTACCCACAGTAATACTTTTTATTTCTATTATCATAACACTTTTGGAAGTGAAAGTGGTAAAGGGTCAAAAATCTTTGGTTTTTGGAATTGCTTTGTTAACTGCAGTAGTTTCATTTCTTTACCTGGTTGTGATGAACATTGCAAGTATGGAGTTGTTTCGGGCAGAGGATTATCGTAAGTTACTGGGTGAAGTGAAGGAAGGAAAGAGTTTTACTGAAGATGTGGCCCCTGTTGCCTCTGATAAAATAAGAATTGTAGACCAGGATGTTGCCTACAGATTGGGGGATAAGGTAATTGGAGAAGAACCTGCACTTGGTTCACAGGTAGACATAGGTGAATTTAGAATACAAAAGGTAAAGGATCAATTGTATTGGATCGCGCCATTGGAACACTCAGGCTTTTTTAAATGGTTTGGAAATAAAGGGGGTACCCATGGGTATATCATGGTTTCAGCTACAAATGAAAGAGATGTTAAATTAGTAAGACAGGTAAATGGTAAACCTGTTAAGATTCGTTATCAAATGGGGGCTTGGTTTAATGATTATCTTCCCAGACACCTATACTTTAATGGATTTGCAAATGTGGGAATGGTTGATTATACTTTTGAAATTGACGACGAGGGTAATCCGTTTTGGGTTGTTACCTTATTTAAACATGATATTGGGTTTTCCGGAAATAATGCCTATGCTATAGCTGTTGTCAATGCAAGTACAGGAGAAATTAAAAAATATACGGAAAAAGATGCACCCAGTTGGGTAGATCGTATTCAGCCGGAGACTTTCATAGAGAGACAGATAGAGTATTGGGGAGAATATGTGCATGGATTTTGGAATTTCTCCAATCGCGATAAATTAAGCCATACAGAGGGAATGTCTCTTGTATATGGACATGATAACAGCTCTTATTGGTATACAGGGATCACTTCAGTTGGGGGAGATGAAAGTACTATAGGGTTTATGTTGGTCGATACAAGAACCAAAGAAGCAACGCTATATCGTCAGCCCGGAGCAACAGAAAGCGCTGCTATGCAATCTGCTATGGGAAAAGTTCAGGAAAAAGGATATCAAAGTTCTTTTCCAATCATGTATAATATAGCGGGCATTCCCACTTATGTAATGTCTTTGAAAGATCAAGCTGGTCTGATAAAAATGATAGCCATGGTATCTGTTCAGGATTATTCTATTGTTGGCGTCGGAGATGATTTAAAAGAGACTTTGAGAAAGTACAAGGAAGCTTTTGGTAAAAATGGCAATACATCCATCGCTCATAGTAAGGACAAGATGTTGAAGTTGAGTGGAAAAGTTAGTAGGATTTCTATGGACATTTCTGGAGGTAATACATATTATTATTTAATGTTAGAGGGGATGCAGGATAAAATTTTTGTATCAACTTCTTCCTTGAGTAAATGGGTTCCTTTAACACAGGAAGGAGATTCAATCAACATTCAGTATGATGAAATTAAAAACAATGAGATTGAAATCTTAGAGTTTGTGAATTCAAGTTTATTAAATTCCAAGTAAATGCGAACAATTATTCTAACAGCAATTTTCTTTTGTTTTAGCTTTTTGCAGACCTCAATGGCTCAAAGTTCTACACTCATTACGATAGGAGACCTCAATCAAAATGCAGTAGATAGAATGATGATTATGAACAGTGATTTTGGTAAAATACATAGTGCTGTTCATGCTTATAATAGAAAGGATATTGTTGAATATCTTGCATACCTGAAGGAAAATTCCCTCAGAATTTCTCATGATAGCCTCTATATTTTTCATGACAATAATGACAATGACAGTTTATTAAAAAGCAAAAAAAGTATACTTAAGTTTTTTTACCGAACCCCAGCCCATTTCTTTGAAACAAGAACAAAACATTTTTACTTCAATGTAAATCCGTTATTGGACATACAAGCAGGCGTAGAGAGGTATAATGGAGATTTTAACTTTACTTTTTTTAACAGGAGAGGGGTTCAGATTCGGGGAAACATAGCGGATAAAGTCTATTTTTATACAGATATAATTGAGACACAAGCTAGTTTTCCTACTTATATTACGAACAGAATTATTGCGGAAACAGCCGTGCCGGGAGCAGGTTTTTATAAACCTTATGATAGTAGATTTACATCTGCAAAACAAGATGGGTTTGATTACTTGATGTCTCAAGGGTATGTAGGGTTTCAAATCAATAAGTTTATTGGCGTACAGTTTGGACATGGCAGACATTTCATAGGGGATGGACATCGGTCATTATTGCTTTCTGATTTTTCTAACAATTACTTTTATTTAAAATTGAATACCAAAATTTGGAAGCTAAATTATCAGAATATTTTTGCCGAATTAACACAGGATCATCCAAATACAGCGAATCAGATATATCCCAAAAAATATATGGCCGCTCATCACCTTAGCATTAATATCCTGAAAAACCTGAATGTCGGTCTGTTTGAAACTGTAATTTTTTCAAGATCCAATGGAATAGAATTTCAATACTTGAATCCTTTGATACTTTATCGAACCATTGAACAAATGGTGGGAAGTCCTGATAATGTGATTCTTGGGTTTAATTTTAGGTATGATTTTTTGAAGCGATTCTCCCTATATGGACAGGTAGTAATTGATGAATTTGTTTTAAATAGAGTTTTTGCCAAACCAGGTTCAGCAGAATCAGGTTGGTGGGCAAATAAACAAGGATATCAAATCGGCCTTAAGTATGTTCAGGTATTTGGAATAAAAGGATTAGACTTTCAAACGGAATTTAATACAGTAAGACCGTACACCTATGCTTTCAGAGATAGTACAGCAAATTATACGCATTACAATCAACCGCTGGCACACCCTTTGGGAGCTAATTTTATCGAAGCTATTGGGATTGTTAAGTATCAACCGCTTCCTCAACTTTTTTTTAGAGCCCAGGTTAATTTTGCTCAATATGGCTCAGATACTTTAGATTCCAACTGGGGTAAGAATATTCATTTGTCTTACAGAACCATAGAAAAAGAGTTCGGAAACCAGACAACACAAGGGGTAAAAACCCAATTGTTGATTTTCCAGTTTATGGCATCTTACATGATCAAACACAACTTAAGTTTAGATCTTTTAGCTATGTACAGAGATGAAAAATTTGGTATTACAAGTATGTCAAATCAAAGTTTATATATTTCTGCCGGACTTAGATGGAATCTAAGTTACAGGATGAACGATTGGTAAATAAAAAAGGGGGCATTCGCCCCCTTTTTTATGTTTAAAATTATCTTATTTCTTCTAAAGAGACTTCCATCATACTTAGAAACTCTAAAGTTCTGTTATAAACATCTGCATGTGATATTTGCGTAAGTTTAGTTGGACCGAAATCCTCTACACAAAAGGATGCCATGACAGAACCATAAACTAAGGCTCTTTTCATGTTATCGTAACTAAAATCTTTGGTTTTTGATAAAAACCCTATAAATCCTCCAGCAAAAGTATCACCAGCACCTGTTGGATCAAATACCTCCTCCAGAGGTAAGGCAGGCACAAAAAATACTTTTTCTTCATAAAACAAAAGTGCTCCGTGTTCACCTTTCTTGATTACAAGATATTTTGGACCCATTGATCTGATTATCCTTGCTGCCTTTACCAGTGAATGATGGCTTGATAATTGTCTTGCCTCTTCGTCATTGATGATGAGTATATCCACTCTTTCCAAAACCTTTTTCAAGTCATCCATAGCAATGTCCATCCAAAAATTCATGGTATCCATTGCTACGAGTCTGGGTCTTTTATGTAATTGATCAAGAACTTGCAGTTGAATGGCAGGAGCAAAATTGCCCAACAAAAGCACCTCTGGTGTTTTATAAATGTCTGGAAGAACAGGTGAAAAATTAGCTAAAACATTCAATTCTGTGACTAAAGTGTCACGGCTATTCATGTCTAAGTGATATTTTCCTGACCAATAAAAAGATTTCTCCCCTTTTCTCAATTCTAACCCTTCAAGAGATACTCCTCTTTGTTGTAACTTGTTTAATTCCTCTTGGGGAAAGTCATCTCCTATAACAGAGACTAAATTAACCTGGTTGTTGAATTGAGTAGCTGACCAACATATATATGTTCCGGCTCCTCCTATAATACGTTCTGCTTTACCAAATGGTGTTTCGATGCTATCAAAAGCAACTGTTCCTAAAACTAATAAACTCATAATTATGTATTATTTTATGCAAAGGAACATAAATTTTGAGAGAAATCAAAATCTACATAAATGTTAAAAACAGAGCATTAATCAAGATGTACTCAGCTATTTTTAAAGTTTAGTTAAAAAAAACACTATATTTGCTAAATTTTTTCAATAATACCAAATTATTATAGTTCTGAGGAACGCAAATCAAAATCAAATGAGAAAATCTATTGGTACATTAATTTTACTTTTTTCCCTGTTTTTTTCCCTCAATGAACTTCATTCACAAACAAAAGGTATAATTTTTGAACCTGCAGCATCCCCTGCCGGTCGATTGATACTGGACCCAAATGGAGATGGGTACATATCATTGAATACAAACGGGTTCATTTCAAATGACATACTGGAGAGTGAAATTCCTTACAGAACTATGATACCAGCAGGAACCGAACCTTCCTCTGATATTAGAAATGGACCTAATTGTGGATTTACAGATTTTGTAGAATCCCTATCCGGAGGCTTGGACCCAGCATTGCATTATTATGACGCCAATGGTAACTGGCTGTTTAGATTAAGAATGGGTAGTATTGCACCCAATTCCAAAAGTTATTCTATCTTAATTGATTCAGATGGCCTGTTTGGTCCTTCCGCGCCCAATTATTCAGCTAATAACCCTGGGTTTGAATGGGAAATTGTTTTGGCTACAAATTTTGGGGTTCGTATTTATGATTTGAGAGGATCTACTCCAAATTGTACTCCCAGAATATCTTGTAACTCAAATGATTGCTACCACAAAGCCCTTGCGCATTCATCAGTTTGTTCTCAATTTAATTACTTTTTAGACTTTTACATAACTCCTGCAGATATAGCTTTTATGGGGATTAATCCAAACACATCCTCTCTAAGATATGCTATTGTTGATAATATGGCTGCCGATAAGTCTACTATTTGTAATCCAAGCTCAGCCTCAGATATTGGAGGTATAGATGATACCCAATGCGGATCTTTGGCTTCGTGTTTTACAACTATTGTTACTCAACAACAAGGTTGTACCCTATCTCAAATTAACGCCGGCTTATGCTTGGCTCTTACACAATGTCCAACCATAAATGGGCCTATTTTAGGTGGTGCAACTGTTGTGTCCGGAACTTCAACAGAAGCAAATGGTACAGTTATAACTATTTATAAAAATTCTGTTTCTATTGGAACTACAACTGTAAATAGTGGTACATGGACCCTGTCTTCTATCAGCCCTGCCCTGACATCAAACGATACAATAACTGCAACGGCTCAAGCAACTGGTAAGGGTGTATCTTCAAGGACTTGTTCTCCCCAAATTGTCGGAAGTACCTGTACAAATCCTCCCCAAACATCTCAGCTGTCAACAATTTCAGGCAACAAGGGAGTTCGTATTACTTTTTTATCAACAGCACAATTAGCCAATGGTTCTTCCATTTTTATGTATAACCCAGATGGTACGCTGTTCAATGTTGCTGTATTAAAACCTGGTAGTACCAATCCAATTATTACAACTACTGGGACTCTTATCTACAACTTTGAATGTCAGACGGGTCAGTGTTTTCCATCTGGAACCTATTACTTTTCTTATCAACAACCTGGCCAGTGTAATTCATCTTTAACACCCTATTGCTTTAATACGTCTGCTACGACTAGTACTCCAGTTGTCACGACTTCTCCCATTACAAATTCAACCTCGTCAATTTCTGGTAATGTGCCAGCACCGGATAATGTTGCAAATGTAGTAGTAACCGTATATGTAAATGGTTTTTTGAGAAATTTTGTCAGAACTTCAGCTGGTGGATTGTGGACCGTAAATGGTTTGTTTTTAAATCCTTGTGATACCATTAATGTCAGAGCCTCCGATACAACTGAATGTATTTCACCATTGAGTACAAACTATATTGTAACAGGTGGCGTAACGGCAACTCCTGTAATTTCAGGAACTTATTGCACTTCAACAAACATTACATCGGTTTCTGGTACTTCTACTGAAGCCAATGGAACTACAATTCAAATTTATGAAAATGGTGTGGCTGAAGGTACTGCAACTACTGTGCTGAATGGGGCTTGGACTGCCAATGTGGGTATCAGTATTGCTCCTGGTAGTACGATAACTGCCACTGCTTTAAGAACTTGTAAGACTATTAGCTCTTTTTCAACGGGAGTGGTTGTCGGATTTCAATCTTCAAATATAGCCACCATAACACCCAATCCAGTATTAGAAAATACAACAACTATTACTGGTACAGGAACGGCAGGAGATGAGGTTAGACTCTATATGGACGGGTATCCTATATTTTTAGATCATGCTGAAACCCTACCTGCTACTGCTACTGTTTCGGCAGGTGGTACCTGGTCCATGACTTTTATAAATCAAGGGATTTTGTATGCCGGTGGAATCTTGTCTATCAGAGCTCAAACAGGGACTAATTGCTTGGGTGTCCTACAAGATGCAACGCCTGTTGTATGCGTCAATCCGCTTACAAATATTTCAATATTGCCAGATACAAGTTATTTGTGTGCAACGAATACAACTGTGAATGTAACTATTTCAAATTCACAGGCAGGAGTTATATATCAAATTTTTAATCAAGGACTTAGTACACATCTGAGTAATTCAATTTTGGGAACAGGCAGCTCAATAAGCATTCTTACAACGCCTCTTTCTTCCTCCCAAATTTTAAAAGTAAAAGCAGTAAAATTACCAACTATTTCTTGTAATGGTAGTCTAACGGACTCTGTATCTGTTATACTAGATACCGCCAATAGGTCCCTTTCTGTATCAATTTTAAATCCTAATATTTGCGGTAGTGGAATAGCTTCTGTGCAAATTTTAAATTCACAGATAGGTTACTCGTATCAGCTACGGGATAATTCAAATAACAGTTTATCAGGATCAGCGGTTTCTGGTAATGGTGGTACTATCGTATTAAACTCCAGTACAATTTCATCTAATACAACCTTTAATGTGTTGGCCTCTAGTGTTTTATCCGGATCATCTTGTAGTTTTCAGCTAAATCAAACAGTTGCTGCTACAGTCAATTCATTGCCCACTGTACCCACAATTACTCCTTCTGGTAGTCAGAGTATATGTAATGGGGGTAGTTTGGTATTATCTTCAACGGCCTCCACAAGCTATTTATGGTCCAATGGACAGACGACACAGAACATTACTGCAGTTTCTTCAGGGCAATATTCTGTAACTGTTTCCAATGGATTTTGCTCAAGTAGCTCTTCAATTGTTACAATAACAATTAGTAATTCAATAACTATCAATACGAGTATTTCCAATGTAAGTTGTTTCGGTTTATCTAATGGTAGCATCAATGCAACTATATCAGGAGGGGTATTGCCCTTATCCTATATTTGGAGTAATGCTGCCACAACTGAAGATATCTCCGGACTTGGCGCAGGTAGTTATAATCTGCAAGTAACTGATGCAAACGGTTGCACCGCAAGTGTTGGTTCAACAATTACTCAACCATCTGCTGCATTAAGTATAAGCATTGGATCAACAACCAATGTCCTTTGTTTTGGAAATGCCACAGGAACAGCCACAGCAACAAGTGCAGGCGGCACGGGAGCAGTGACTTATCTATGGTCAGATGGCCAGACCTCGGCCACAGCAACAGGTTTAACTGCGGGAACATACACAGTAAGCGGAACAGATGCCAATGGCTGTAGTTCCAGTACAGGGGTGACAATCACAGAACCTGCTGCAGCTTTAAGTGGAAGTGTACTCTCTATTACAAATGAATTTTGTAATACTCCTGGTTCTGCTTCAGTTCAAGGATCTTTAGGGGTGGGTCCTTATTCTTATTTGTGGAGTTCTAATGCCTTAAGTCAGACAACTTCAAGTGCTACTGGTTTACTTAGTGGAATTTATTTTGTAACTATTAGTGATGCAAATGTCTGTCAGTTTTCGATTTCTGTTACTGTAGGCATTGATAATTGTCCACCAAATGCTGTAAATGACTCAATAGTCGTGAATGAAGATTCTACAGTTTTAATTTTAATACTGAATAATGATATTGATTTAAATGGACCATTGAATCCTAATACAGTTTCTGTATTAAATACGCCAAATCATGGTTCGTTTACCATAAATCCTACAACTGGAGTTATTACTTACTCGCCCAATTTGAATTTTAATGGTATAGATAGCTTTAGCTATGTTGTTTGCGATAATGGAATAATATTGCCTGTATTATGTGATACAGCATGGGTCTATATCACAGTAAATGCTGTGAACGATGCCCCTGTAGCCAATGACGATACCAATACGACCAATGAGGACAATGCCGTTTCAGGAACAGTGGCCACCAATGACAGCGATGTCGACGGACCGGCAGTAAACATTACACAGGTAAGCGGACCAAATAATGGAACAATCGTATTGAATGGTAACGGAACCTATACGTACACACCAAACCTGAACTTCAACGGA
>Ga0169931_10001113_pt1 | contig 44205 bp, 35 predicted proteins | sample Kivu_15m_20L_FD_129675 | JGI IMG/M metagenome (GOLD analysis project Ga0169931, IMG submission 129675) | Freshwater microbial communities from Lake Kivu, Western Province, Rwanda to study Microbial Dark Matter (Phase II) - Kivu_15m_20L... | ecosystem: Environmental > Aquatic > Freshwater > Lake... | reverse complement strand
TACGCCCGAGGAGATCATCCGTAAGTGGCGGTCGATCGTACGTCCGTCGATTGTCGTTTAAACGATAAAAAGCTTTCGTTCAGTCCCTACACGACCGTGCCAAAATAAAACTTTGACTATCACTCCAATTTCTTTGATCGTTGACTAGGCTCTCTTTGCGGAAGTGTTCTCTCAGACGAATTCACCTGTCAAAAAAACGATAGTTACTTACACATTCTTTTACACACTGCTTAGTGACACGTGTAAGTCTTTGATGGCCAACAGGGATTGCTGAGTCCAGTCTTCTCATAATCCCTTGGTCCGCAGGTGTGAATCCAAGCGGGCCCAGTCCGAATCTGCCAGCAGTGCTCGCACGCTAGCCGCTGTGCCTATCCCTGCAGCAACACTCTGCTGCCACGCGGCTGCCAAGGCGGGCCACTGTGAAAAGGCTAGCCCTCGCTACCACACCGATCTTTTCCACAGTAGAGCCAGAGCCCCGCCACGGCAGCACACTGGCCAGCCTCAAGCCCGCTCCACCCACTGTCATACATCTACGTGATGGCGAGGTGGTTCTATATAGAAGAGCCGGTAGCCCCTATTGGCAAGTCCGCTACAAACTGCGAACGGGAGCATGGGTGAGAGAAAGCACCGGCCAAGCCGCTATAGAAAATGCCATCCCCACCGCCTGTGAACTGTATGACGAAGCCAGGTTTCGCCAAAAACTGGGATCAGCACACAAGGGCACGACCTTTACAGCTATTGCACACGAAACGCTCCGCCACTTGCGGCTGGAAATGGATGCGGGGCGGGGCAGAGTGAGCTACTCCTCCTACATCAGTGTGATCGAGCGGTATTTCTTGCCCTACTTTGGCGAGCGGCCTCTTGAAACGCTGACTGCAACGGATATCGCCCAGTTTGAAGCGTGGCGAAATCGCCAAATGCAGAAGATCCCCAAAGCCTCCACGCTGAACACCTTTGCGGCAGCGTGGACCAAACTCTTGGACACAGGCGTTCGCAAAGGTTGGATTAGTGAGCGAGCCACGGTTCCCAGACTGTCAACACGGGGCCAGAAAAGCACACCCAGACCTGCGTTCAGCAAAGACGAAGTGGATCAACTGCTCGCCTACCTCGAAACGTGGAGCGCAGGCGGCATCAAGCCCGCCGGCAAAGAGATGCGTCTACTACTTCGCGACTACATCGAGATACTGCTGCTGACTGGCATCAGGCACGGCACAGAGGCCATGGGACTGTGCTGGAACCACCTCGAATGGCACGAGAGTGAGCGTAAAAAATATTTACGCCTGTGGGTGGCTGGCAAAACGGGGGGCAGGTGGTTGATCGCCAAGCATCGTGCGGTCGCCGTATTTGAGCGGCTGGCAGCGAGGCAGAGGGATCTGGGTGGTGTGAACTTTGACCAACTGCTGAATAGCAGGCAAAAGCAGCGGGTATTTCGGTTCAGTACGGGCTATCAGCCTCACAGCCTCAACGCTGCTTCTACGCGACTTAAGCGACGCTCATCGCGAGCACAACCGGCACAAACGAACGACCGATGATCGGCGCGATGATCATCGCTAAGTCTCCGCTGGCTCCAGTCGTACAATACGATCCGGGTTCTCCAGCAAAAGGTAGATGAAGCCATCCGGGCCCTCGCGCAGATCACGGATACGACCGATGTCGGGGAGCACTTCCTCGAATCGCGCAACGCGCGGCAGGGTGCGACCGACAGAGTCACGCAGCAACCGCCCATTTTCGTCAGCGGGGTATTGGTAGAGTTGCGCATGACCTTCCACTAGTCGGAATCGATATAAGGTTCTGCCGATGCGATCACCCAAGGCACCCACGAACAAATCACCGCGCCACTGCAGGAACGAGTTGCCGCGGTAAACGAGCACCCCGGAGACTCCTATCGAGGGAGTCCAGTGAAATAGCGGCGACTCAAGTCCGATCTGCGCGGCATGGTCGAGTCGAGCACCACCGTAGTGGTAGCCGTACGAAGTCCGTGGCCAGCCGTAGTCACCACCACGAATTATGCGATTCAATTCATCGCCGCCCCACGGACCGTGCTCAGTCGCCCACAGCGTACGCGTGACCCGATCGTAATGCAGTCCGCTGAGTCCACGATGACCAAGACTCCAGACCGCCGACGGTATAAGCGCGCCCGCTTGGTTGGCGGATCGAGCCTCTACGAACGGCCCATCCCGCGGCACGCTGCCATCCTCGTGCAGTCGAAAGATCTTACCGCGATGACTCGCTAAAGATGCGGGTCGCGCGATATCGGCAATAAACGCCTCTGGATCCTGACCCGGCTGCTCTGCCCCGGAGAGCGTTAACCAAAGATATCCCTCGCCATCGAAAGCAAGTTTGGAGACACCATATGACAGATCGCCATCACCGTAGGTAGCGAGCGTACGTCCGTCGACCCAGCGACCATCACGGATGCGGCCGCGAAGTAAGCTGTAGACGTGGCGATTGGCGTGACCGCAAGCGGTACTACACACTTGCGTCAAATAGAGCCAGCCATTGCGCTGATAATCCGGGTGTGGAGCGACTTCTTCGAGCAGATCATGGGGCGGCAGCCCCGCGACGGGAGCGCCCAGAGCACGCGTTGACGCAGGTATACGGCGCAGGCCGCTGGCATCAGTTACGAGTACCTCTCCGTCGGGCAGGATAGCCATGGACCTCGATTGTCGCAGTCCGATTGATACGACGGTGGTCAGACGAAACGAGTGCAGCAACGAGTGCGCTTTGGTATCGCTGCTCGCAGCCTCGCTCGCAACTACAGACACTGCGTTTTGCTCGAGAACGTAAAGAAGTACCGCCTGCAAGGCAGTGTCGGGCAAAACGTTGCCGAACGATGGCATTCCTCGAGCAGGCGCGCCCTCGCGAATTGCTGCCGCAAGGCTTGTCGCAGCTTTTTCCGCTCGCCACCGAATATCGCGGAGCGAAGGACCCCGCGCGCCTTCGAGTCGTGCGCCGTGGCACTCGACGCAATAATTTGCATAGATCGTCGCGCCCGATGCCGTCTCCGCAGCGGGAGCCTCGGCCGTCGATATGCTCGAGGAAAAAAAGAGGGATACTATGCCTGCCAGAGACAGGGTAGCCATTGTCTTCCCCGCGCACGCCAATGCACACGCCCTGCTCGCCATCACACCCCTCCGTTTGAAAATGATCGCCTAACCGTCACCTTCGATAAAGGACCCCGCTAAAGTAAGGTCCCTACGCGCCTCCGCTCAGGATTCCCGAAGATGAAGAGATACTCCAGCGAGAGCGGCATGAAGCTTTAACAACATTTTCACTGCCTCCCGCACGCTATTTCAGATAATTCATTGAAGAGAGTTGTGTTGCAAAATTAAGTTTTCATACCTGAGCTCACTATCACTAGTCTGGTATTAGTCGAGCAAGCACAGGAGTCGAGCACCACCATCGGGGCGCGAGATGTGATCGTGACCGCAAAAAACTCGAAACGAATCTCTAGGAAGCGTCGATTGCAATCGGAGTTCTCACCACGGGAACCTGCTGATGGCGATTTCTTGTCTGCGATTTGCGCCGCTCATCGGCATAGTCCAATACGTCGAAAACGAGCTAAAGAGGATCTATCTAATGTTGTCTATCGTAAAAGTTGACGGCACGATTTCCACATCTCTTCTTTTACATCTAATATGTGTCGGCTAGAATCTCCCGCGTAGTTCGTCGGGGGTATTGCGCAGCCCTCCGACGCAGACGTACTTCAGTTCGGTGTATTCCTCGATCCCGTGTCGTGAGCCTTCCCGACCAAGACCCGATTCTTTGAATCCGCCGAAAGGAGCGACTTCCGTCGAAAACACGCCGGTGTTCACGCTCACGATGCCGTATTCGAGGTTCTCCTGCATGCGCCAGATTCGCGCTGGATCGCGCGTGTAGAAGTACGCCGCAAGACCGTACTGCGTGTCGTTCGCCATGCGAAGCACCTCGGCTTCGGTTTCGAATCGAAGCAGAGGGGCCACGGGTCCGAAGGTCTCTTCCTGCGACACGCGCATGTGCGGTGTCACATCGGTCAGTACGGTGGGCTCGAAGAAGTTTCCGCCGAGCGCATGCGCCTTGCCTCCGCAAGCGATTCGAGCTCCCCGCTCCACAGCATCCGAAACGTGTGAGCGAACTTTCTCGAGCGCGCGCGCGTCGATCAAAGGTCCCTGGTCCGTCGGGCCTGCGAGACCGTCGCCCACCCGGAGCTTGGCCACCTCCTTTGCGAGGCGCTGCGCAAACTCCGCGTAAATGCCGTTTTGCACATAAATCCGGTTTGCGCACACGCAGGTCTGCCCAGTGTTCCTGAATTTGCTCGCGATCGCACCCTGCACCGCATCGCCGACATCAGCATCATCGAAAACGATGAACGGCGCGTTGCCGCCGAGTTCGAGCGACACTTTCTTCACGGTGTTTGCGCACTGCGCGAGCAGTCGCTTTCCCACGGATGTCGAACCCGTGAAACTGAGTTTGCGTACCAGCGGATTAGCCGTCAGCTCGCCGCCGATCGCTTCCGCATCGCCGGTGACTATATTCAGAACGCCTCGCGGCAGGCCCGCCCGTTGGGCAAGCTCTGCCAGCGCCAAGGCGGAAAACGGCGTCTGCGGCGCGGGCTTGCAGACGAAACTGCAGCCTGCCGCAAGTGCCGGACCGAGTTTGCGGGTAATCATTGCGGAAGGAAAATTCCACGGTGTGATGGCAGCCGCCACACCGATGGGTTGACGCAGCACCAACAGGCGCGTGTCCGTCCGAAACGTCGGCACGATTTCGCCGTAAATGCGTCTGCTTTCTTCCGCGAACCACTCGAGAAAAGAAGCTGCGAAGGCGATCTCTCCGGCCGCCTCGGTCACGGGCTTTCCCTGTTCGGCGGTCATGATCACCGCCAGATCATCAATGTGGGTCAGCATCAAGTTTGCGACTCGCCGCAGGATCGCGGCACGCTCCTTGGCCACGAGCGAAGCCCAGTGGGGTTGCGCTCGATGTGCCGCCATGATTGCACGGCGGGTTTCTGCAACCCCCATCGTGGGCGTTGAACCCACCACGCTGCCATTGGCCGGACTGCGAATGACGCTTGAGCCACCATCATCGGCTCCGCTCCACTCACCGTCGATGAACGCTGCGCTGCGCAGCAGGGTGGAATCTTTGAGCTTGAGCGTCATGTTCGTCGATCTCGCTCGTCGAGAAGGGCTATCGGTCACGCCTTGCGTTTTCTTTCGAGAAACAGCGCGTATTGCGGCGGGAGAAGACTTTCCGGCTTCGGATGTCCAAGCTCGACCGCCGCACGATAGGCGAACGAAGGCTCGGCGAGAAGTTGCCGGCCGATGGCGAGCAAGGCGACATCTCCGCCATCGATGATCTCCGCAGCAAGCCGCGGGGAATCGATGAGTCCGGTCGCCATCGTCAAGAGCCCGGTCGTGCGTGCAGTCTTCCGTGCGTAAGGCACGAGATACCCCGGGCCCACGGCCACGGGGGCGCGGCCGGAGGGACCTGCAATGCCGCCGGCCGAACAATCGATCACGTCGACACCGCGCGGAGCCAACTGGATTCCGAGCGCGACGTGATCTTCGAAACTCAATCCGTCTGCTACGACGTCAGCAGCCGATGACCGATAAAACACTGGCATCGACGGTGGTACAACGCCTCGCACGGCCTCGACCACCTCGAGTGCGAATCTGAATCGGCGCCGCTGATCGCCGCCCCAATCATCCTCACGGCAATTCGATGCCGGCGCCAGAAAGGAGTGGATCAGGTATCCATGCGCGCCGTGGATTTCGACGAAATCGAAACCTGCCCGGACCGCTCGATCGGCGGCTTTGGCGAAGGCCGAAATGAGCGAAACGATTTCCGTCTCCGTGGCAGCTTTCGGTTGTGGCCAGCCTTCCATGAGCGCGATGGGACTCGGCGCGAGCGCGGTCCACGCCTGTGCATCGAGTACGCTGCCGAGGAGCGGGGCGGCTCCGTCCCGCGGCGTTGCGGCGCTGCCTTTGCGTCCGGCGTGGGCAAGTTGGATGCCTACCGGTATTCCTTGAGCGCGATAGAGCGCCGTGACGCGTTTGAGCGGTTCGATGTGCGCCTCGCTCCAGATGCCGAGGCATCCCGGGGTGATGCGGCCATCACGTGTGACTGCGGTCGCCTCGACCACCGCTCCACCGACGCCGCCCAAGGCGAAGCGCGCGTGATGCGCGAAATGCCATTCGTTGGCCAGTCCGTCGGTCGCGGAGTACTGGCACATCGGCGAGACGAGGATCCGATTGCGAAAAACGACCTCCCTGACCGCAAGCGGAGCGAACAGGGCGCTTGGTGCGGAACTCACTTGGCTGCTGCGCCCTGCTGATCAAGGCGGGTCATCAATATGTCGAGTTCCTTGACGAGAGGCAGCAACTTCGCAAGACGCTCGCGACCCTCGGCACCGAGTTGATTGAAGCGGGTGATGGGCGGGCGAACATCGCCGACCGGGTACCCCTGCGCTGCGGCCAAAGCCTTCGAGTAGCACTGGTGGCCGTAGGTCGGGTGGCCCTCGGCGATGATTTCGTCGAAGCGATTGCAGATTCGCTGGATTGCCCACGCATCATCCAACCGACCCTGGAAGAGGAAGTCCCACAGCCGCGTTGTGGCATACGGAATATAGTTTCCGTAGGGATTCACGTAGCCGACGGCGCCGAGCAGGAAGCTCTCTACGGAGCGCTCACCCGCGAAGACATTCATGACGCCCTCGGTCAGTTCGACGATATCTTTGACTCTGCCGACGTCATTGCTCGCTTCCTTGATGTACCGAACATTCTCGAGGGATTTGGTCAGCCGAGCCACCAGTTTCGCCGACATGTCGACGTTCGAGGTGAAGGGGTTGTTGTAGAGCATGATGGGCAGTGACACGGCTTCGCTGATCGCCTTGTAGTAGCCGAAAATCTCGTCATCAGTCGGGGTGTAGTAGTAGGGAGGGATGATCATCAGGCCGTCCGCGCCGAGTTCCTCGGCTTCCCGGCTGTAGCGCACCGCGTTCTTCGTATAGGCATTCGCGGTGCCCACGAGCACATCCATGCGACCGTTGACGTGCTTTACGGTAGTCTCGACAAGCAAACGTCGCTCATCATCCGAAATCGTCAGAAATTCACCGGTGGTTCCGAGAATGATGATCCCGGGCACTTTGCAGTCGAGTTGCCAGTCGATGAATCGCTTCAGCGACCCGATGCAAATCGCGGAACCATCCTCGGTGAACGGCGTGATGGTGACGGTGTAACTTCCGCGAAAGGTCTTTGCCATGAGAATCCTCAGTTTCGGCTTGAGGCGACGGGACCCGGAAGACAGATCCTAAACCCGATCGCGTGAATGTGATTTAATTGTAACGATTTTCGTACAGACGTTAGCATATCGCACAAAATGACCATTCTGCGCAGGCCTACGTCGACTTAATGTCGGAGGTAATTGTCATCGGCGGTGGGCTGGCGGGCTGCGCCACGGCCTATTACCTCGCCCGTGATGGGGTCGAGGTTACTTTGCTCGAGCAGGGCGAGTTGAACAGCCTGGCCTCGGGCTCCAATGCTGGCAGCTTGCACGTGCAAATTCCCGCGGAACCGTTCCGATTGAATGGGAGCGAATGGGCCGGTGCGTTTGCCGAAACGCTGCCGATGTTTCTTGCTTCGATCGAAATGTGGCAATCGCTGAGCGCGGAACTCGATACGGACCTCGAAGTCAAGTTGCGCGGCGGGTTGATGCTCGCCGAATCACCCGAGGAGATGGCGATCATCGAGCGCAAGGCGGCGGTTGAGCGGGCTGCCGGCGTGACCATCGAACTGCTCGGTCGAGCCGAGCTGCGCGAGCGTGCGCCTTATCTCAGCGAACACATCGTCGGCGCAGCGTTCTGCCCCACAGAGGGCAAGGCGAACCCCTTGCTGGCTGCGCCCGCCTTTGCTGCGGCCGCGACCCGTCACGGTGCGCGGATTCGGCAAAGAACGAGCGTGCGTGCCATCAATCGCGATCGAGCGGGTTATGTGCTCGAGACCAATGAAGGCCGTCTGCAGGCTCGACAAGTCATTAACGCGGCAGGTGCAGCCGCAGGCTCGATCGCGCGCGGGGTGGGCGTCGAACTTGCGATGCGTGCCGAAGCGATTCAGGTCAGCGTGACAGAGTCGATCGCGCCGCTGATCCCTCACCTCGTCTATGCAGTCGGTCAAAAATTGACGCTGAAGCAGGGATCGAATGGCAGCTTGCTGATCGGCGGTGGCTGGCCTGCGAGGATCGACTCCAAAAATCGTCCAGTCGCCGATCCGGATTCCCTATCCGCCAATTTGCGCGTGGCATTGTCGGTCGTTCCGCAAATCGGCGGGGTGCGATTGCTGCGCACTTGGGCGGCGTTCGTGAATGGTACCGATAGCTGGCGGCCGCTGCTCGGCGAGCTGCCCGGGCTGCCCGGGTTTTGGCTTTGCTACGTCCCTTGGCTCGGGTTCAGCGGAGGACCTGCGGCAGCGAGGATCGTTGCCAGTCTCGTGCAGGGTCGCGAGCCACCATTCGATTTCGACTCGAGAGTTTTTGCACCCGGGTTCAGTGCTTGAGTATCTTGCCGACGAAGTCGCGCGTCCGCGACTCCCGGGGGGCGGTGAAGATCTGTTGCGGCTCGCCGATCTCGATCACTTTGCCTTGATCCATCATCACGACCCGGTTGGAGACCTCGCGTACGAAGGCCATTTCGTGGGACACGATCAGCATCGTGATTCCGTCGCGGGCCAGCGCACGAATCGTATCAAGCACCTCTTTGACACGCTCCGGATCGAGCGCGGAGGTCACCTCGTCAAGCAACAAGATTTGCGGTTGAAGCGCGAGTGCACGCGCGATCGCCACTCGTTGCTGCTGACCACCGGACAACTCGTCCGGGTAGGCATCCCGCTTTGCAGCCATTCCCACCTTTTCCAGCAGTGCCATCGCGCTCGTCTCCACTTCACCGCGAGGTCGCTTCTGGATGCTCACGGGGGCGATCATCACGTTTCTCAGAACCGTCATGTTCTGGAAGAGGTTGTATTGCTGAAAGACGATCGACAAGCGCTCGCGCAGCGAACGCAGGCTGGCGCGATCACGATAGTCGATGCGTTGTCCGTCGAGCAGCACTTCGCCGGATGACGGTGCATTCAAGCCGATGAGCGCTCGCAACAGGGTGCTTTTCCCCGAACCCGACGGACCGATCAGGCTGACGATTTCGCCGCGTTCGATGGCAAGCGACACGCCTCGCAGTACCGGCTCTGCGCCGTAGGAGCAATGCAGGTCACGGATTTCGAGCTGCGGCAAGTCTTTTCTCCAGATGTACGCCCAAGCGGCTCAATGGCCATGACAGGGCAAAATAAAGCACGAGAATCGCCCCGAAGCCCAAGGCGGGCGAGAAGCCTCGTTCGACGAATATTTTTCCGGCAAAGGTCAGCTCGACCACACCCATGTGCGAGGCGAGTGCCGTGTCTTTGATGAACATGACTGCAAAAGCAACGGCGGGCGGCAGGATCACGCGCCAGGCTTGCGGCAGCACCACCGAAAACAGTGTGCGCAGTGGTCCGAAATTAAGCACGGCGGCGCTTTCGAGTTGCTGCTGCGGCACCGACTCCAAGCCTGCGCGAATGATCTCGGAGAGGTATGCGGTCGACAGGAGGCAGATGGCTACCGTGGCGATCAGCGTGAGTGAGGCATCGGGAAAGACAGGCTGGATCGCGTACAACACGATGAAAAGGATGACCAGAAAAGGAATACGACGAAAGGTTTCGACGTAGATGATCGAGAGCGTCCGGAATGGTGCGAGAGGGCGGCTCGAGGAGCCGCGCACTGCGGCAAGCACGAGGCCGAGCGCGAAACCGATCGAGCACCCGATGAGCGTCATGCCGAGAGTGCGACCCGCAGCTTCGAGCAGAAACAGCATGTTGTAGGTGCTGAAAAACTCCGGCGCCTCGGTGAGGATGCGTTGCAGCATCACATTAAGCTCCATGGCGGGGGCTCATGTCGGCAGGGAGTCATCATGTGGATCGGGCAGTCCATGATTCAAAAAATTCGCGTGCGCACGCGAAACGCCCAACGTCCAAGAAGCGCAAGAGACAGGCTCGCCACGAACGTGATGGCGATATAGATCACTGCCACCGCGCCGAAAGTTTCTATCGTCCGCAGGTTTGTCGTGCTGACATTGATGGCGCGACCCGTCAGCTCCTCGACGCCGAACAATGCGGCGAGCGAGCTCCCCAGCACGAGAATGATGAAAAAATTGGACAGTGGCGGATAAATCGTTCGCGCGACATGGGGCAAGATGACATGGATGACGATCTGTGCGCCGCTCATGTTGAGCGCCTGCGCGGCGTCAAGCTCAGCGCGACGAACCGAGATGACTCCGGCACGGATGATCTCCGTAAGGTACGCAGCCGAGTTCAGCACGAAACCGATCAGCACGCAGGTGATGGGCGAGAGGAGCAGGCCGAGATCGGGCAGGGCGTAGTACAGGAAAAAAATCTGCACGAGTGCCGGGGTGTTCGTGAAAAAGGTCACGTAGCCACGGATGACGCGGCGGCTTGCAGTCGACCCGTAGACGAGGCCCAAAGCGCCAAACAACCCGAACAGCGCACCAATGAAAAACGTGATGACCGCGATTTGCAGACTGACGACCGCTCCGCCGAGAAGGTACGGCAACTCAGCGACGACACTCCCGAGGTCGAAGTCGTAATTCACGCGCGACGCATCCTTACGCCTGATGCCGCTCGGTCATCGATGCGCGACGCGACGAGCGCGGTATTCAGAGCTTGACCGGCACGGTCATGGGCGCGCCGTACCACTTCTCCCACAGGCGTCCGATCGTGCCATCGGAGTGCAGTTTGCGAAGCGCCTCATCAACAGCGGCGCGAAGCGTGACGTTGCCCTTGCCGACCCCGATCCCGCAGGTCTTGGTCAGAATGGGCTCGGGCAGCCGCTGCCAACGCACGTTCGGGTGAGCCTTCGTGTAGCGCCAGAAAAAATCGATGTTCTCCACCATGGCATCGGCTCGCCCCTGAGCAAGTGCGCGCACTGTGTCGGCGTTGCCATCGACGAGCAGTACCTTCGCTTTCGGCAGTTTTTCCTTGAGCAAGGCAACCGAGGTATTGCCACGCATGTTGACCAGAGTGATGTCCGCGCGATCGAGTTCGCGCCAGGATTTTGCGCGTACTCGATCCGTGAGGAGCACGCTCATTGTCTCGGTATGCAGCGGGACGGTGAAGTCCACAACTTCGGCGCGCTCGGGCGTGATGGTCAGCGCACCCAAGGCGAGATCGACGCGCCCGGCGGTCAGGAACGGAATTCTTTGCGCGGTCGCCGTCGGGACGAGTTGCAACTTGACTCCGAGTGCTCGCGCGATGGCGTTGGCGACATCCACGTCGAAGCCCTCGAGTTCGTTCTTCGGGCCGTATGCGCTCATGGGTGGAAAGTTGGGGTTCACGCCGATCCGGATAACACCCGCGGAGCGAACCTCGGCGAGAGGTCGTGCCATGGTGGCTGCGGGCAGCGCCGCGAGCATCACGAGCAAAAGTGCTGACAACAGTTTGCGCATGTCTCGGAACCCCCTGGACAACGTGATTGAGCGAGCGAGCAATGTACTCTCTGCGAACGATTGTACTCAAACATCTACAGGTCGCACACCATTGACGGGATCGACTGTGGGCGGCGCCTCGGCAGCCAACTCATCGATTCTGACCGGCTTGAACGGAGTGCGTGGTGCGAACCAGTCGGCATCACTGCCGATAGGCGATCCGGCCGCTGCGGACATCGCGGCGATGGAGAGACCGCAGTATCGAGCCTGACAGGAACCCATTCCCGCGCGCGTCAGGCGCTTGATCGACCCCGGGTTGCGGACATCCCCAGACACGCAAGCTTCCAGCGTGCAACGCGCGACTTCTTCGCAACGACAAATCAAGGTGTTCGCGTCGGCAAGTTCGCAGGTTAGGGCAGGCGCCCCGTACACATTCCACAATGCACGCTGAAAACGCTCGTGAGTCGAGGCATTTCGGCGAGCATCGCCAACTGCGCGCTGCTGCGGGGGGTTCGGCGGATGACCAAGGTCCGTCGCCGCTGCAGACCCGGCAATCGTACCCTGTGCCTGCGCGAGTCGAGCTCCGCCGAGGCCGCCCGCATCGCCGATCACGAAAACCTCGGGCTCCGAGCTTCGGCCCTCGGCATCGCGGATCACCCTCAGCGTCCCGCGTGCGTCATCGAAATCGTAGCGACAACCAACGGCGCGGGGCAGTTCGCTCTGCGGAGCAAATCCGTAACCCATGCACACGGCATCGATTTCGAAAACCCGTTCGGTGCCCGGTAACGGTTTGCCATCGCGACCGACGCTCGCGAGCGTCGCCCGAGCGACGCGATCCCCCGATTCATCGGCGTCACAGCGCACGAGTACCGTGGAGTGGAGTCGCGGCACGCCGCTGATGCCGAGTGCCAGCACATGTCCCACGCCCTCTGCGATCAGTTCTGGCGAAGCCAGCGCCATCTGCAAAAGATCGGGCAACAGCCTCGGACCCGGGGCAGGCGCGAGTTCCGCGACAGCGACAACCTTCACGCCTGCACGCGTAAGTTCTCGCGCGACCTGCAGATTCAGTGGCCCATTACCCGCGAGCAGCACGCGCTCGCCGGGAGTGACGGAGTAAGCGCGAAGCAATGTTTGGGCCGCTCCCGTCGTGATGACGCCAGGCAGTGTCCATCCCGGCACGGTCAACGGTCGTTCGTAGGCACCCGGTGCCAGTATGAGTCGTCGCGGATGGACACGCAGTCGTCGCTCTACCGCGATCACGGCGATGTCTTCGCGGCCGAAGGCACCCCACACGCTTGCGCCGAAGAGAAACCGCGCGCCCGCAGTCAGCGCCTCCGTATAGAGCGTGCGTCCGGCCTTGAACTGCCGATCGATCAAAGATTCATTGACGTTGAAATCCTTGGCGGGTTGCTTGAAGTACTGGCCGCCGAAGCTCGAGCGCTCATCGATGACCAATACCTCTGCACCCTGCGCGGAGGCCGCGGCGGCGGCGGCAAGCCCGGCCGGTCCAGCACCAACGACGAGGACGTCCACGTCGACATGCTCGAGCGTCGAGGAGGATTCCATCGACGACTCAGCGACGAGCGAGAGGGCAGGGCGCGGTTGAACATCAGCCCCGGGCCGAGCGGGCTCAAGGCATGCGCGCCGCGCATCTCCGTCGACGAGCAGCGTGCATTCCCCGCACACGCCCATGCCACAAAAAAGACCGCGACTCGAGCCGGAGCGGGTTTCACGAAAATTCCATTGACCTGCCGCGATCAATGCGGCCGCGACCGTCTCGCCGGGATACGCATGAATCTCTCGCCCTCGATAGGTGAACTCGAAGGCTGAGGACGCGCGGGAGATTCCGCGGATTCGGATTCGGTTTCGGTCGATTTCTGGGGGCACGGGCATGTTTCGCGGCTAGCTGCGGGTATCCCACTCGTTATTCGGCTATCGGATGTAACTCGCGCCGTTCATGTCGATCGTTCCGCCTGAGAGATTGCGCGCTTTGCCCGCGGCGAGAAACACGATGGTTTCGGCGACCTCGTCCGGTTGCACCCAGTCACCCATGGCCAGCGTCGCAAAGACCTTGTCCTTGCCGCCTTGTGTCTCTGCAAACTGCTCCGAGAGCCGTGTACCCACCACACCGGGCGCGAGAATGTAGGCATAGATTTGCTCGCGTGCGTAAGCGCGAGCAATCGTCTGCGTTGCCGAACGGATTGCCGCTTTGGAGGCGCCATAAGCGAGTGAGCCTGGGTTACTGACCCCGCGCTGTGCCGCCCAACTCGATACGGTGATGATCGAGCCGCCTCCCGCGTTTTGCCACTGCCGGACCGCTGCACGCATCAGGCGGGCTGGCGCGAGCACGTTGATGCGCAGCATCTGATCCCAGACCTCGTCCCACCTTTCGCTGGGTTCATCGATACCCCCATCGAATCTCATCGTCGCCGCGTTATTGACTAACACGTCGACGCGACCTCGCCACGCCGAGGCCTTGGCCCAAAGCTCATCGAGCGCCGCGGCATCGCCGAGGTCCGCTTGGAGAAGCAATTTTCGATTTTCGGGGATTGCCGCGGTGGCGGTCTCCACGCCTTGACGATCCGAGCCATAGTGCGCAATCAAGGCGGCTCCGGCCTCACCGAGGCGACGTGCAGTGGCTGCGCCAATTCCCTTCGAGGCGCCTGTGAGCAAAACGGTTTTACCGGTCAGGTCGTACATGAAAATCCTTGGTGGTTCGGCAACGGCTGATGCCGCGGGAAGCGATCGCCGAGTTGACAGCACAACGGCAGTTAAGCCAGCGTACAAAAATTCGCATCTCGAACGCAATTCAGCCCCATGAGCACCCATACCTCGCCACTTGATGCCGATTTGCCAGACATGCCGGCACCCACAGGCCCCATTGCCATCATCGGGGCAGGGAGCATCGGTACGGCATTTGCCGTCGTTTTCGCGCTGGCCGGCCGTTCGGTTCGCCTGTTTGACGAAACCGCCGCCGCGCTCGCGACCGCGACGGAGCACGTAAAACAAATCATCGCCGATTTGCGGTCGACTGGGCTGACTGATATCAATCCGGCCGAGACGAGTTCGAGAATTCGCTGCGTCGAGTCACTCGCGGAGACGCTCGAGGGCGCGCACTACGTGCAGGAATGCGCGCCGGAAAACTTGCCGCTGAAGGTCGAGCTTTTTGCACGTTTGGACCGTTTGGCAGGAGCGGAGGCGGTGCTCGCGAGTTCTTCGTCGGCGCTGATGACCTCGCAGTTTGCCGCGTCGCTCCCCGGCGCCCGTCGCTGCCTCGTCGTGCACCCTGGCAACCCGCCGTACCTGTTGCGAGTCGTCGAGGTTGTGCCGGCATCGTTCACTGATCCTCGTGTGGTTGCTGCCAGTCTCGCTCTGATGCGCGAGGCTGGCCTGCAGCCCATCCGCGTGCGCCGAGAACTGACGGGCTTCGTGTTCAATCGATTGCAGGGGGCGGTACTCCGAGAGGCGTACTGCCTTGTCAGGGATGGTGTCGTGAGCGTCGAGGAGATCGATCAATTGATGCGTGACGGACTCGGCCTTCGCTGGGCAGTACTCGGGCCTTTCGAGACAGTGGATCTCAACACGCGGGGCGGCATTATGGCCCACGCCGAGAAGCTCGGACCCGCCTACGCTCGCATGGGCGCGGAGCGGGGTCAGAATGATCCCTGGACCCCGGATCTGGTGAGCGAGGTTGATCGTCAGCGGCGGCAGATCTTGCCGTTATCGGACTGGGGCAAGCGGGTGCAGTGGCGCGATCAGATGTTGATGACCCTGTTGCGAGCAAAGCGGAATGCTCAAAGCTAAATTTCGTGCGCAGAGCGGTCGTTTGTTCGCCATGCGCCCTTTTTGGGTTGACATGAGGAGCTCACGGGTCGACCATTTTGGTGGCTTCTCGCCACCGCGCAGAGTCTGTCCAACGGGGGATTTTCATATGTTCCGCTTAAGCAAAACGCTGATCGCGCTGTCCATCGCGCTGTTCATCCTGCTTGTTCCGGGTCGATCTTTAGCTGCTCCGCCAAACGGCAGCGGCAGCTACGACGATTTCGTCGCCCTGTTCGGCGACTTCGTGAAATTGCGCAACATCGACGAGAGCGACGCTTTGACGGACTACGGGCCGGCTGCCGTTGCTGATCGAGTGGCCCGACTGCGTGCCCTTCAGGCGCGAATGAATGATTTGGGCGTGGCCGGTTGGGACCGTGCACGACAGGCGGATTTTCTTGCCGCACGCGCTGCCATGTCCGAGCTCGATTTTGTGCTCAACGTTCAGAAACCCTGGGCCCGAGACCCTGGGTTTTATGTCGATCCCATGCTCCGCACCGCTTTCGTCCCGTTGCCGGTTCCGAAAGACATGGTGGCGGACTATCGCGAGCAGCTGCGTCGGGTCGTTGCGCGTGCCGAGGCCGCGCAGCGCAATCTCGAACCCGCGATCGTTCCGGCAGACTTCGTCAAGTTGGCGTTGTTCAATCTGCGCAACTCGGATGGCGTGAACCACATGCATCCGTTTCGCGAAGTACCGCCGGCAGGCGTGATCGGTTGGTATGACGATCTGCTTGCCCGCGCTGAAAAACAGCAGCGCGTGCTCGTGCCCGACATCCGTCGCGCGAAGCAGGCGGCGGAAAATCTCGAACGCTGGTTGCTCGAGCGGCAGTCACAGATGACCGCCAAGGCCGGTTTTGGCGAGCGGCTGTTCGATTGGTACCTCAAGAACGTCAAGTACATGCCCTACACTTCGGCCGAGATCGAGGTGCTGGCGCAGCGCGAACTGGAGCGCACCTGGGCATTCCTCGCGCTCGAGCGCTATCGCAATCGTGCGCTGCCGGAATTGACCATGCCGAAGACGCGTGAGGAGTACGAGGCCCGCCTCGCCAGCGTCGATCGTGACATTCGCAAGTTTCTGAACGATGGTTTCCTGCAAGTCCCGTCGTTCATCCCTCCTCACCCGCAACTCGGTTTCAACGTGCCTTGGCTGGTGCGACCTCAGGGGCCGAATTTCTGGGAGCGCGTGCAGTATCGTGATCCCTCGCCTGATCATTGGCATGCGGTGATTCCCGGCCATCGATTCGATGGGGTGATGTTGCGGCAGGTAACGCATCCGATACGCAGGCACATCCGGGATGGTGGGCGCAGCGAGGGTTGGGCGCTTTACTTGGAGGAGGCGCCGCTTCAGGCTGGGTTTTATGACCTCAGCGAGCGTGATCGCACCCGCGAGCTGATCTACGACTTTGCGATTTTTCGTGCAGCGCGCTCGGTCGGTGACGTGAAACTCCAGTACAATCGAGTGTCAACCAAGGAAGTGGCGGACTATTGGCAGAAGTGGACGCCGTACCTGGATCCGGATGTGGCCCGTGTCGACGCCGAGATCTACCTGCGACGACCGCCGGGTTACGGACTCGGATACACGATTGGCAGCTTCCAGATGTACAAGCTGCTCGGCGAGATGAAGCACAAGGTCGGCGACAAATTCGACCTTGGTGCCTTTCACTCGAGCTTTCTTGCTGCCGGCGGACTGCCGATTTCTTTGATCCGCTACGAGATGACGGGTTACGACGACGAAGTGAAGCAGTTCTGGGAACACGAACCGCTTCAGGCCGTTCTTGCCACCCGCTAAGCGCAGTGTTTGATATCGCGTCGCCCGGCGGCGGCAATCCGCCGGGCGACGCCTCAGATCTCTGCTCTCAGCTTTGCAGTCCAGCGGTGATCGCCTGTGATGTGCTCATCAACTCGGCGAGAACGCTAGTTCGCATCTGTTCCGGGGTCAGTCGAGAACTCGGGCAGCAGACGTTCAGCGCGGCGACGGTATGACCTTCCGCGTTGCGGATCGGCACCGATATCGATCGCAGGCCGATTTCGAGCTCCTGATCGACGATGGCCCAGCCCGAGGCGCGGCTCTCCTCGATCAACTCGCGAAGTTTCACCTTGGACACGACGGTGTTGGTCGTGAATTTGACGAGATTCACGGTCTCCAGGTAGCGATGAAACTCCGGTTCTCCTTGTGCCGCGAGCAGCACCCGACCGGTCGAGACCGCGTGGGCCGGAGCCCTGCTCCCGATGGTGATGCCGATATTGACCAGTCGATCCGAATTTGCGCGGGCGACGTAGACGACGTCATGGCCATCGAGGACTGCAGCAAAGACCGACTCGCGCAATTTGTCGGCGAGCTGCGCCATCAGGGGTTGCGCCACATCCCAGATATTCATGGACGACAAGGCTGAATAGCCGAGGCGCAAGATCTTTGGTCGCAGACTGAAAACCTTGCCGTCCTGACTCGCGTACCCCTCGCGCACCAGAGTCAGCAGCAAACGTCTTGCGGTCGCGCGAGTCATGTTGGTTGCTCGGGCGACATCCGAGAGCGACATTTGCGGGGTGGCGCGTGTAAAGGCGCAGATGACCTCCAAACCCCGCGCGAGCGAGTTTACGTAATCCCGGTCCGACGCCTCGTCGAGCCCCTCCGCACCGGCGCCATTATCCGCCTGAAGGACCTTGCTGCTTTCTGCAACCCTCATTCACTTCTCCTTGTCCGACTAACCGTTCATTCTCGCACGGACGCCATCGGCGCCGTCCCGGTCACGACTGTCGGCCTGACAGACCCCCGAGAAAGTTCGCATGGCGAACTATCGGGCGCAACAAGGAAGTTGGTTTTCACCATGACGCGGAGGTTTCCTGATGCTTTCACGACAGACTACGGAATCGTAAACCTCTGTCCGACACGTGTTTAATCGCGTCGCGCCCCTGTTGCTGCGGTGAGCAATGCTCGAGTCACGGGTCGATGTAAAGTTGACTAAATCGAACAGATGTACGATTTTCCCGAACGCGGTTCTTTCGTGAGCAAACGCTCGAAAGATCGTTTTCCAAAGGGGGGTATCGAATGGGGATTGAGTCCGACCTGACTGCGGCTGCGACGCCCGCTGACGGCGTGAGGCTACGCGCTTTGCTCGATCTTGATCGACGGTACGCAATGCACCCCTTTACCGCGCTCGCGCAACACGAGCGTGACGGCGCCATCGCCATGATGGTTCGCGGCGAGGGCGTGCACCTGTGGGATGCGGCGGGAAGGAAGTACATCGACGCCATGGCGGGCCTCTGGTGCGTCAATGTGGGCTACGGCCGGCGGGAGCTCGCGGATGCGCTGCGCGATCAAGCGCTGACACTGCCCTACTGTCATGCTTTTTCGTCGTTGGCGAGTGACAAGCCGGCTTTGTTGTCGGAGCGCTTGATCCGCACGGCGCCCGGCTCGATGTCAAAGATTTTCTTCGGCAACTCGGGCTCGGACGCGAATGACACTCAGGCGAAGATCGTTTGGCTATACAACAATGCGCGTGGCAAACCCGAGAAGAAAAAGATCATCGCGAGACATCGGGGTTACCACGGAGTAACCGTCGTCTCGGCTAGCATGACGGGGTTGCCGAGTCTTCACGCCGGGTTCGATTTGCCGGTGCCGCAGATCAAGCACACGATGGTCCCGCATCGACTTTGGCAGGGATGGGGCTTGTCCGATGCGGAGTTCGTCGCGAAGCTCGCCGGAGATCTTGAAAGGCTGATCGAGACCGAGGGGCCCGAGACGATTGGCGCGATGATCGTCGAGCCTGTGATGGGAGCAGGGGGCGTGATCGTCCCGCCGCCCGGCTACTACCCGGCGATCCAGGCGATCCTGCGACGTCATGACATTCTTCTCATTGCCGACGAAGTGATTTGCGGGTTCGGGAGACTCGGCAGCATGTTCGGCTGTGAGGCAATGGGGGTGGAGCCTGATCTGATTACCGTAGCGAAGGGACTCACCTCGGCATACTTTCCGCTGTCGGGTGTGCTCGTCTCCGATCCGGTGTGGCAAGTGCTGCGAGAGGCCGGCACGAAGTACGGCGCATTTGGGCACGGCTATACCTATTCGTCGCATCCTATCGGCGCAGCCGTGGCGCTGGCCAACCTCGATCTTCTCGAGCGCGAGCAGTTGGTGCCGCAGGCGGCTCAACGCGGCCGGTATCTGCACCGTCGCTTGCAGGAGGCGTTTGCCGGACATCCGATGGTAGGAGAGATTCGGGGGCTCGGTCTGATTGGCGCGGTCGAGTTCGTTGCGCGACGCGATCCACCCGAGGCCTTCCCTGCAGCGCTGAAGGTGGGTCCACGGATCGTCGAGGCGGCGCGCGCGCGCGGCCTCATCACGCGCGCCTTGCCGCTCGCCGACACGATCGCTTTTTCACCGCCGTTCGTCATTTCCGAGAGCGAGATCGACGAAGCCGTCTCGGCTGCGCGTGATGCAGTCGATGAAGTTGCCGCAGCCCTTCGCAAGGAAGGCGTGTGGAAGGGTTCCTGAGACACGAGATGGTTTGATGCCCGGTGTGCGGGTGTCAGGAGAGATGACGATGGCTTCCGAAAAAAATCGTGAGACACGTGCTCACCCCTACATGCCCAACTCCGTGCCGGCAATCGAGCGGCAGTTGCTGCGTGAGGTCGGGGTCGACTCGGCCGAAGAATTGTTCGCGCAGATTCCTGCTGATCACAGGGCGGCGGAGTTCCCGGGTTTTCCGCCTACTCTGAGCTCCGAGGTCGAGCTGTCTCGACACGTTGGCGACTTGTTGTCAAAGAATCTCGATTGCCGCAGGAATCTCAGTTTCCTCGGCGGCGGAATCTGGCAGCACCACGTCCCTGCCGTGTGTGACGAAATCGTTCGTCGTAGCGAATTCACCACCAATGTCTGGGGGACTCCGTCGTCCGATCACGGTCGTAATCAGGCGTGGTTCGAGTTCCAAAGTCAGCTCGGCGAGTTGCTGGATCTCGAACTCGTGGGGCTTCCCGTCTACAGCTGGGGCACTGCCGTCGGTAATGCGCTGCGCATGGCCTCACGCATTACCGGGCGCCGCCGAGTGTTGTTGCCGCGTTGTCTCGACCCTGATCGTCGTGGCGTGATCAGCAACTTTTGCGAGCCCGTCGGAACGGGTTCTCATTTGACGATTGTCGAGATCGATGCGGACCGTGCGACGGGCCGACTCGACCTCGCGGACCTGCGGGCAAAGCTCGGTGCCGACGTCGCGGCCGTGTATTTCGAGAACCCCGCCTACCTCGGGGCGATGGAGACGGGCGCTGCGGAAATTACCGGGCTTGCCCACGCCGCGGGTGCGCAGGCCATTGTGGGTGTCGATCCGATATCGCTCGGCATACTTTCCCCGCCTTCGGCGTACGGCGCAGACATCGCGGTCGGTTCGACCCAGCCTCTTGGTGTGCACATGAGTTGCGGAGGGGGTGCTGGGGGATTCATCGCCACTCGTGACGAGCCGATTTACGCGAAGGAGTATCCGACGCTGCTGCTGAGCGCCACGGAGACCCACGCGGGCGAGCTCGGTTTCTCGCTCGCACTCTTTCACCAAACGTCCTACGGCTCTCGTGAACTCGGCAAAGATTGGACTGGCAACTCCACCTACCTTTACACGGTCGCCAACGCGGCCTTCATGGCGCTGCTCGGTCCTGATGGTTTTCGGGAATTGGGTGAGCTGATCGTCGCCCGGGCGCGGTATGCAGCGGGTCTGCTGGCCGAGATTCCAGGTGTCCGAGTCCCCGGCGCCCAGTCCTGTTTCAAAGAATTCGTGGTCGATTTCTCAAGCACTCATCGGACGGTATCCGCGATCAACGATGCGCTGCGGGCGAGAGGCATCTTCGGCGGTATCGACCTGTCGCGATCATTCCCCGAACTCGGCCAGAGCTCGCTGTACTGTGTCACCGAGGTCCATTCCGCGGCGGACCTCCAGCGCCTTGTAGCGACGGTGCGGGAGGTATGCGCGTCATGAACACGAAATCCGTCGAGCCGAGCGCAGCGAAGGAGTCGTCCGTGAAGCTTCGTCGATACCATGCGGCCGTCTGGGATGAGCCGCTGATTCTCGAAATGGGAGTGACGGGTCGACGAGGTCAGCACTACCCGCCGCCCGAGGCAATGGTCACCGCCGCCGTCGGCGATCCTTTGCAGCTGGTGCCGGCAGCGTTGCGACGCTCCGCATCGCCCGAGTTGCCGGAGATGTCGGAGCCCGATGTGTTACGCCATTACCTTCATCTGGCGCAAGAAACGCTCGGCATGATGGGCATCAGTTTGTTCGGCACCTGCACGATGAAGTACAACCCGCGCCTCGGCGAGGCGTTCGCTGCCTTGCCGGAGTTCGCCGAGCTGCATCCCGGGCAGGATGCGCGGACTTTGCAGGGTGTGCTCGGTATCATCTGGCGATTCGATCGCATTCTTCGCAGCCTCTCGGGGATGGATCAGTTCGTGTTTCAGGCGGGCGGTGGCGCCGAAGCCGCCTACACACATGCCTGCGTCACCCGAGCATGGCTCGCTGCACGTGGCGAACTCGGCAAGCGCAATCAGGTGATCACCAGCATCCAGTCGCATCCCTGCAATCCTGCAACGGCAGCGGCGGCGGGTTTCGAGGTGGTGACCCTGATGCTGGGCGAGCGCGGATACCCCTCACTCGATGCGCTTCGCGCTGCAGTGTCCGACCGTACCGCCGCCCTCATGATCAACAACCCCGATGACATGGGCATCTACAATCCCGAGATCAAAGAATGGGTTCGTATCGTTCATGAGGCCGGTGGGCTTTGCTTCTACGACCATGCAAATTTCAATGGCGTGATGAGCAAGATTCGCGCGCGCGACCTCGGCTTCGATGCCTGCATGTTCATGCTGCACAAGACCTTCGGTGCGCCCAAGGGCGGCGGTGGGCCGGCGGTGGGTGCCTACGGATGCTCGGCTGATCTCGTGCCGTTCCTGCCGGGGCCGCTCGTGACGCAGCGGGGCGATTTCTTTGCCCTCGAAGATCCGGGAGTCCATTCGGTAGGCAAGATCCGCGAATATCTGGGCAATGTGCAGCAGGTGCTGAAGGCATACGTCTGGGCGCGGGCGATGGGCCTCGATGGCGTTGCCAAGGCCTCCGACATGTCGGTCATTCTCAACAACTACATGGAAAAGGAGTTGCTGAAAATTCGCGGCGTGACGCGTTCGCATCCGAACATCGATGGCTGGCGTCTCGAGATGACTCGCTTCAGTCTCGAAAAGCTCTATGAAGACACCGGTGTGACGGTGTTCGACGTGCAGAACCGCATGGTCGATTTCGGCATCGATGCCTTTTGGTTGGCCCACGAACCGTGGGTTGTTCCGCATCCCTTCACTCCCGAGGCGGGCGAGATGTGGTCGAGGGAAGATGTCGACTACTGGATTGCGGTGCTGCGCAGGATCTCGGACGAGGCGTATTCGAATCCCGAGATCGTGCGCACCGCGCCCCACAATCAAGTGATCGGCAAGTTGCGCGGGGCGGCATTGGACGAACCCGACAACTGGGCGATGACCTGGCGGGCCTATCGACGCAAACATCGAACCGGCTGACATTTCGCCCCGCATCGCACATGACGAGTGACGGGAGCCCGCGTGAACCTCGGCTGGGCCTCATCGTCAATCCTGTTGCGGGACTCGGTGGGGCGGTTGGCCTGAAAGGGTCCGATGGAGAGCTTGCCGCAAGAGCGCGGGTGCTCGGTGCTAGACAAGTGGCCCCGTCGCGCGCGGCGTTGCTGCTGGAGCGGCTCGCGAAGATGTCACCTCGGCCGCGGCTGCTGACTTGCTCCGGCGAGATGGGCGAGGGGCTTGCGCGTGAGGCCGGGTTCGATCCGGTGCTTGTGCACGCGCCCATGGGCACAACGACGAGCGCACAGGACACTCGGCGTGCAGCGATTTCTTTGGTTGAGCGCGATATAGATCTGCTGCTCTTCGTTGGTGGTGATGGAACGGCGCGGGATGTGCTTGCTGCGATCGGTTCCGCGATTCCGGTGCTTGGTGTCCCCGCGGGCGTGAAGATGCACTCGGCGGTGTTCGCCACCGGGGCGCGTGCAGCGGCGGATGCGGTGGAGCGTTGGTGGCAGCTCGGACGACCTCTGGACCATGGCGATGTCGTCGATAGGGAGCCTCTGGATAACGACATGACGCCGGGACCGGTACGTTTGTTCGGCAGTCTGCGCATCCCGCGGGTGCCCGAGTGCCTGCAACGGATGAAGGCGGGAGGCCCCGCAGTCGATCAGTTGCTCGAAGGTGCGATCGAGCAGGTTGCCGGCCTGGTTGCGGACTCGCGCGTGAGCCTTCTTGGACCAGGCTCCACCTTGCTTGCGGTCAAGAGGCTCCTCGGGTTCGAGGGCAGTGTTCTCGGCGTCGATGTCGTGTGTGCAGGCAAGAAACTGGTTGCGGACGCGGGCGAGTCGCAATTGATGCAGTTCGTCGAGGGAAAGCCCGCGCGAATCGTGGTCACTGTCATCGGCGGCCAGGGCTTCATCTTCGGCAGGGGGAATCAGCCCTTGAGTCCGCGGGTGATCCGCGCGGTCGGGATCGACAACGTCGTGATCGTTGCCTCGGCGGGGAAGCTCGCCGCTCTTCCGGACTCGCGACTCCTCGTCGACACCGGCGATGGCGAGCTTGACCGGTCGCTTGCCGGATATCGCCCGGTGATCATCGGGGCAAAAAGACAGGCGATCTGCCGCGTGTGTGCAGCAGACCCCGAGAGCGGATTCGATAGCTGATCAATCTTCGTAGCTTTTCAATTTTCAAGGAGCCGATCCATGAATGAAAAATCTGCCTGCATCCCTTCGCGATCGGCGATCGCCGCGGCTGTGCTGCTCATGGTTGCGCTGTTCCTGCTGCCCCGCATGGAGGCTGGTGCTGCCGAGCGGGATTTTGCGATGCCGGCGATCCTGCCACTGCACGAGCAGGCGGTTATCCGTGACGGCTGGCTGCAACGTCGGCTCGACATCGTGGTGCCGGCACTGATGCGTCGCGAGAAGGTCGACATGTGGATTCTCGTGGCGCGCGAGTACATGGAGGATCCGGTCGTGCGGACCATGTTGCCCTCGACGTGGTTGTCGGCACGTCGGCGTACGATTCTGGTTTTCCATGATCCCGGCAGCGGCAAACCGATCGAGCGATTAGCCATCGCGCGCTATCCTGTCGGCGAGGTCTTTCCATCTTCCTGGCAGCCCGAGCAGGAACCCGATCAATGGCGACGGGTCGCTCAGTTGGTCGCTGAGCGTGACCCGCAGCGAATCGCGCTGAATCTATCGCAGACTTTTCCGCTCGCGGATGGGATGACCGACACGGAGATGGAGGCGCTGCAGAGCGCGCTCGGACCCGCTTACGCCGCGCGTGTGGTCTCGGGCGAAAAACTCGCGATCGGTTGGTTGGAGACGAGGATCGCCGAAGAGATGGAGGTCTATCCCCTCATCTCGCGCATCGCCAACGCCATCATTGCCGAGGGTTTCTCCGAAAGGGTGATCACGCCGGGAGTCACGAGCACGACCGATGTGCAATGGTGGTATCGCCAAAGAATCCAGCAACTCGGACTCACGCCATGGTTTCATCCGACCGTTGCTTTGCAGCGCCGTGGAACAGTCGAGAAATCGGCAACCAACATGTTTGCGAGCAACCGGAAAGCGGAGGTGATCCAGGCCGGTGACCTCCTGCATGTCGATCTCGGCATCATCTATCTCGGACTCGCCACCGATACCCAAAACATGGCCTATGTATTGCGACCGGGTGAGCGTGACGCGCCGGCTGAGCTTAAGGCGGGTCTCGCTGAGGCGAACCGCTTGCAGGACATCCTGATGCGTAACTTCCGGGTGGGCGAATCCGGTAATGACCTCAAGGATCGATCGCGACGTGATGCGCAAGCCGCCGGCATTCGCGCCAATATTTACAGCCATGCGGTGGGCTTTCATGGGCATGGCGCCGGCCCGTGGATCGGCATGTGGGATGATCAGGCGGCGCGTCCCGCACCCGGTGACTACCCGGTCAACGAGCGCACGGTGTGGGCCATCGAACTGAATGTCGAGCGCGACATCCCTGCATGGGACGGGCGCCGGGTCCGATTCATGCTGGAGGAGATCGCGTATTTCGATGGTCAATCGGTGAACTTTCTGGACGGCCGGCAGACTGCCTTTCACCTGATTCCGCGGCGGTAGCGAAATCCGATGATGGTTGTTCATATTGCGCACAGATATGCGCCTACCGTACATTGTCCGCAAGATGAAGGATAAGGGGCCGTGATCGACAAAAGTGTTGCCAGCGTCGCAAGCGCGGTTGCCGACATCCGCGACGGGGCTACCGTGATGATCGGCGGTTTCGGCGAGGCGGGATCCCCCATCGAGTTGATCCATGCCTTGATCGATCAGGGCAGTCGAGAGTTGGTGGTGGTCAACAACAACACCGGCAACGGTCGGGTCGGTTTGGCGGCTCTGATCGCCGCCGGGCGCGTGCGAAAAATGATCTGCTCATTTCCCCGCGGCACCACGCCGACACGCTTTCCGGAGCTTTATCGCAAGGGCGAGATCGAACTCGAACTCGTGCCACAGGGCACGCTCGCCGAGCGCATCCGAGCGGGTGGTGCCGGTATCGCGGGCTTCTACACGCCGACATCCGTGGGTACGCCGCTCGCCGAGGGCAAAGAGGTGAGGCAGTTCAATGGCCGCACTTTCGTTCTCGAGCATGCGCTCACCGCAGACTTCGCCCTTGTGAAGGCGGAGCGGGGGGATCGATACGGCAACCTCGTGTACAACAAGGTGGCCAGGAATTTCGGACCTGTGATGTGCATGGCCGCGCGCACGACGATCGCGCAAGTACGGGAGCTCGTGCCTGCCGGCGCGCTTGATCCGGAGGCCGTGGTCACGCCGGGGATTTTCGTGCAGCGCGTGGTGTCCGTGCCTCAGCCTGCGCACGAGTCGCAGTTGATCGCTGCCGGAGAGTCGTATCCATGAGCGGCAAGAGCGCCGAGGGTGGATCGGGCCTGAGCCGACGCCAGATGGCGTGGCGAGCGGCTCAAGATATCTTTGACGGGGCATACGTCAATCTCGGGATAGGCATCCCGGAACTCTGCGCGAGCTTCGTGCCCGAAGGGCGCGAGGTGGTTTATCACACCGAGAACGGCGTGCTTGGTTTCGGTTCGGCGCCTCTGGCCGATCAAGTTGACCCCGAGTTGATCAATGCCGGCAAGAAACCGATCACCATCAAGCCCGGTGCGGCGTTTTTTCACCATGCGGACAGTTTCGCGATGATTCGCGGCGGTCACCTCGACATCGCCATTTTGGGCGCCATGCAGGTGGCAGCAAACGGGGATCTTGCCAACTGGTTGGCCGGAGGAGATGCCGTGCCCGCCGTCGGAGGCGCCATGGATCTCGTGGCGGGTGTGCGCCGGGTTCTGGTGATTACCGAGCACCTCACTCGCGAGGGTCAACCGAAGTTGGTGGAGCGTTGCACGCTGGCATTGACGGGGGCAGGTGTGGTCGAGCGCGTGTATACCAATCTCGGGGTTTTTGTCGTGAACTCGGGGGTATTCGAGTTGGTGGAACGTGCGCCGGGTGTGACGGTCGAGGAGATCCGTGCGGCGACCGGTGCGCCGGTCCTCGCGAGCGACTGCGTGCCCGTGATTCGCGCCCCCGATCTTTAGAAATTTCTTTGATAGAGTCGTCGGGACTGTCGATCCCGAGACAATTTGGAGCGTCTGTTGATGGCCGAGGCATTCATTTGTGATGGTGTGCGCACGCCGATAGGCCGCTACGGTGGTGCTCTCGCTGCAGTGCGTACAGATGATCTGGCGGCCATACCGTTGAGAGCGCTGCGAGACAGAGGCGCCGGCGTGGATTGGGCTGCGCTCGATGACATCATCCTCGGGTGCGCAAATCAGTCGGGTGAAGACAACCGTAATGTTGCGCGCATGGCGGGGTTGCTGGCCGGCTTGCCAACCGGCGTTGGCGGCGTGACCGTGAACCGCTTGTGTGCCTCCGGTCTCGAGGCGATCTCGGTCGGCGCCCGCGGCATTCGGGCGGGCGAGCATGATCTGATCCTCGCCGGAGGAATCGAAAGCATGTCGCGCGCACCCTTCGTGCTTCCCAAAGCGGACAGCGCATTTTCGCGATCAGCCGTCATCTATGACACGTCGATCGGGTGGCGTTTCGTCAACCCGCGGATGGAGTCGGCCTTCGGCGTCGATTCGATGCCGGAGACGGCGGAGAACGTGGCACGCGAATTCGGGATCTCGCGTAGCGATCAGGACGGCTTCGCATTGCGCAGTCAGCAGCGCGCTGCGCGAGCTTGCGAGGCTGGCCGCTTCGTCCGGGAGATCGTGGCAGTCGAAATCGCGCGCAAGAGACAAACCGCGCTTCGGATCGATGCCGACGAGCACCCGCGTCCCGATACGACTCTCGAGATGCTGGCGCGCTTGCCGGCACCGTTCCGTGAGAACGGAACGGTTACGGCAGGCAACTCATCCGGTCTGAATGACGGCGCGGCGGCGGTGTTGCTCGCATCGTCGAGGGCCGTGACGCGTTTTGGCTTGACGCCGCGGGCGCGCATCGTCGCCACCGTCACCGTGGGGGTGGAGCCGCGGCTCATGGGCATCGGACCGGCTCCGGCGATCCGCCGCCTGCTCGATCGATGCGCGTTGTCGATCACCGATGTCGACGTGATTGAAATCAACGAGGCTTTTGCCGCGCAGTCGCTTGCGGTGCTGCGTGAGCTCGGACTGCCCGACGATGCGGAGCATGTGAATCCGAATGGCGGTGCGATTGCGCTCGGTCACCCGCTCGGCATGAGCGGTACGCGACTCGCACTGACTGCGCTGCACGAGCTCGAGCACCGTGGTGCAAGACGTGCAGTGGTCTCGATGTGCGTCGGAGTCGGTCAAGGGATCGCGATGTTGCTCGAGAAAGTATGAGGCTGCGGATCATTCGCATGCTCGATGGAAGATAGGGAGCTCGATATGGGTTTTTGCACACGAATCTTTGCCCTGATGATGCTGTCTTTGCTCGGGCTCGGCCTGTGGCCCGCAAAGGTCGCCGCTGCCGCTGAGGCAGCGCCGGCGCCCGCCGCTTATCAGGACTTGTTGTCGCTTTATCGCGAGTTCCGTGCGGCAGCGCGACCGGTGATGACGGACGGGGTGCCCGACTACACGCCGAAGGCGATGAGCGTACAACATCAGACCGTCAAGGAAATGATGCAACGGCTCGCCAGCATCGATGACTCGTCGTGGCCGATTCGCTACCGCGTCGATTACATGATCGTGCTCGCCGAGATGCGCGGCCTCGATTTCAATCACCGGGTGGTTCGACCGTGGCAGCGCGACCCCGCGTTTTATTCCACCACCGATCTCGGCTTTGGTCCTAAAATGCAGGGTGCAATATCCATCAAGAGTCTCGAACTTCCCTCGGCCGGTGTGGGTTTGTTGGAGAGACAGTTGCGTGGCGTGCCGCGTATTCTCGAGCAGGCTCGCGCCAATCTGACAGATCCGCGTGGCGACCTCGTTCGACTTGCGATCATCCAGAAAGGGATCGAGATGCGCGTCTACGATCGCTTGGCGGTCGAGATCGGCAAGCACCATCCGCGGCTCCTCGGCGCTGCCCGAGCGGCCCGCGATTCGACGAAACAGTTCCTTGATTGGCTGCAATCGATCGAAGGCGCACTGCCAGCCCACGGAGGCATCGGTCGCGAGGAGTACGACTGGTACCTGCGTCACGTACTGCTGTTGCCTTACACGTGGGAAGAGATGCGGGTGATCGGCGAGCGCGAATATCAGCGCTCGATGGTATTCCTCAAGCTCGAAGAACATCGCAACCGCTCGATACCCATGATCGAGCCCGCCACGACATTCGCCGAATTCGAGCGTCGCCGCGTCGAGGCCGATGACGAACTTCTCGCTTGGTTGCGTGCCGAGGGAATCATGACGGTACCCGACTGGTTGATTCCGCCGAGGAACGAAGGCCCCTACGTGCTGCCTGCTGATCAGGACCCGGCCAAACCGGGGCCCTTCGATGCACCGATAAAAAGGCATTTTTTCCGCGAGACCGAGGATAGAGATCCGCGTCCGTTGCGGGCGCATAACGTTCCGGGCCATCTGTTCGACGAATTGATGCGAAGCCGGGACTCGCGACCAATCCGTGGCGATCGCCGACTCTTTTTCATTGATGGCGTGCGCGCCGAGGGCTGGGCCCTATACCTCGAAGAAATGTTGACACAGGCTGGTTTTCTCGCCGATAGACCGAAGACACGCGAGATCAACTACATATTGCAGGCGAAGCGGGCGGCCCGAGTGCTGCCCGAGCTCAAGATGCAGGCCAATGAATGGACCTTCAAGGAAGCGCTGGCTTCCCTCACCAGTCGAACCCCGTACTGGATGAAGCCTGATGACGCCATCGCGATGTTCGATCTCGAGTTGTACCTGCGACAGCCTGGTTACGGGATCGGCTACTACATCGGGAAAGTCGAGCTCGAGGCGCTGATCTCCGAGGTTGGAGCCGCCGAGGGTCGTGATTTCGACATTGGTCGTTTCCACGACCGATTTCTCGGCGTGGGGCGCATCCCGATTTCGCTGATCCGCTGGGAGCTGACCGGCAAGGACGATCAGGTTCGCACGATGCGCTAGCGGTGCTGCCACACCCAGCGCGCGACCTCGGCGTGGGTGCCAAACCACACGCTGCCGAGTTCCTTGGCGTCCTCGATGAGGCGCTCGAGGATCCAGAGCCTTGATCGGTAGCCGATCACGAAGGGGTGCATCACAAGCTGAAAAAGACCGCCCTCCTGCCACGCGCCCAGGAGCTCGCGCCGAAAAATACCGTACACCTCATCCGGGGTTGTCCACGGTCGCGTCGCCGGTTCCCGGTTGAAGAGCAGGTACACCGCATCGTCGCGCGACCACTCCACCGGCACCTCTACGATGCCTGAGGCTTCGCCCTCGATCAGTAACTCGTAACAAGAGTCGTCGGCCATCAAGGAGCTGTCGTATTCGAGGCCGAGTTCCCGCACGAGCGCGATGGTGTGCGCGCTCAGGTCCCAGTTGGCCGACCGAAACCCCACCGGTGCATGACCGAGCGCATCGGCGAGCACGTCGCGCGTCCGCAGCATCAGATCTCGCTCCGTGTTGCGATCGAGCAGCGAATTGTTCTCGTGCATCCAGCCATGCATGCCGATCTCATGCCCCGCAGCGGCGATGCGGCGAGCTTCATCCGGATCGATTCGCGCGCAAACCGCGGGCATGAAGAAAGTGGCAGTGATCTGCTCTCGATGCAGCAGCGCGAGCAAGCGCGGAACGCCAACCCGTCGGCCAAACTCACCCCAGGCAAGCCTGCCGACGGCCTGTCCGCCGCTACCGAGTTCGAACGCCTCGTGATCACAATCGAATGACAGCGCCACGGCGCACCGAGCCCCGCCGGGCCAGGAGTCTGGGCGCAGCGGGCGGCCCGCCCGAACGGCGTTGACCGACTGCTGCCACTCCACGTCGGTCATCGTCCAGGGCGTCGGATGTCGTCGTGGCATGGATGGACTCCCAAAGTTTGATCAAGCCATTGTCTACCGCCCACCATCAGGCGTAGCATAACCGTTGTTCGTATATCGCACATAAGTTCGATAAAAAACGTGTTCGAAATGTACGGATGGCTCTCCAGGTGATCATCGGGGGAAACATGTTCTCAGCAAGCAATTCGTTCGAAACCAGGGCAGTGCAGTGGATTAGCGGTCTCGCCGCGCTCGCTGCATTGGCGATGTTGATGTTCGCCATGCCGGCTTCCCGAGCTGCGGCGGCCGTGCCTAATGGCGAAGGCACCTACGAAGACCTCGTGTCGACGTTCAATGATTACTGGAGTTGGCGAACCAAGCTTCAGGCCGGTGTCACACAGGATTTCTCCCCCCAGGCGATCACCGAGCGTCGCGCCGAATTGCGTGGACTCCATCAGCGTCTCGACCGCCTCGGCGTGGCGCGTTGGACACCGTCGCAGAAGGTCGATTATCTGGTCGTTCGCGCCGAGCTCGATCAGCATGATTTTCTGCTGAACGTGACCAAGCCGTGGGCCCGGGATCCTGTGTTCTACGTCGCAGAGCTCCTCGATATCGCCTTTACACCATTGCCGGCGAAGGCGGGCGATCTAGATACCCTGAGGCGGCAGCTTCGGGCGATCCCTGCGGCGCTCGAGCAGGCCAAGATCAACCTCGACTCGGTGGCTGCCGACTATGCCGATCTCGCGATTTCATACCTGACGAAATCCGATGGGGTCGAGAATGGTTATCCGTATCGGGCGAAGCCCCCGGCGGGCGTGATCGGATGGTACGACGATCTTTTGGCGCGGGCCGAGCAGGACCAGCGCGCACTCGCCGCCGATATTCGCAAGGCGAGGGCTGCCATCGTCGATTTCCATGCGTGGATGGTGGCGAATCGGTCGCGAATGAATGCGCCTGCGGGCGTAGGCGAGCAACAGTTCGACTGGTTCTTGCGCCACGGACTGCTGCTTCCCTACACGACCCGCGAGGTCGAACTGCTGTGTCAGCGCGAACTCGATCGGCTTTGGGCATTCTATGGTCTCGAGCGTTTTCGCAATCGCGGACTGCCGGAGCTCGAGCGGGCGCAGTCCGCATTCGAGTACGGCAAGCGCCTCGCGTCCACTGATCGACTCGTGCGTCAGTGGCTCAAAGACAAAGAATTCATCAGCATCCCGCCCTTCATCCCGGTCGGTCTCGAGGAGATGGGCTACAACGTTCCGTGGATCGAGCGCGAGACGCCGCCGAATTTCTGGGAGCAGGTTCAGTTTCGCGATCCGGTACCCGATCACCTCCATGCGGTCATCCCGGGTCACCGCTTCGATGATCACGTGCGGCGCAATCTCACCCATCCCATCCGCAGCAAGGTTCGCTCGCATGCGCGCTGGCAGGGCTGGGCGGTTTATCTGGAGGAAGGTCCGCTGCAGGCAGGCATTCTCGATGACCGGGCGCGCTCGCGGGAATTGATCTATGTTTTCGGAATCTGGCGTGCAGCACGCAGTCTCGGTGATGTCTACGGTCAGCGGAACGACATGCGAGCGCAGCAGGTGGTTGATTGGTGGATGGAAGTGACCCCCCTGCTCGATGCGGCCGTGGCGCGCAAGTATGCGCACCTGCGGCCGATCCCGGGACATGGTCTCGACTACACCATCGGCAACATCCAGATGTTCCAGCTTCTCGGGGACCGAAAGCGACAACTCGGCGAGAAATTCGTCATGAAGGATTTCCACGACGATCTCATGTCGCGCGGACAAATCCCGGTCGCCTTGCTGCGTTACGAGATGACGGGGAATGACGTCGACCTGAAGCGATTCTTCGAGCGTACCGAGTTGCAGGCGGCGGGGCTTGCCGGAGCGGGTACCGCGGAGTCGACGAGTGCGGGGCGCTAAGAGCGCGGCCCGCACCCGCGCTTTCGCTCCATCTGCCGGATGGAGCACGTGGAGCCGCATTGCGGGTGCGGTCCTCGTCTCGTTGGCGTTGTCGCTGCTTGCTTCGGCGCAGATTCATCTGCTGACCGACAAGGAGCGGCGCGCAGCACTTGAGCGCGAGTCGCGAATCGAGCGCATGGTGATGGTGCCGATGCGGGATGGCGTGCGGCTTGCGACGCGGGTTTACGTGCCGAAAGCCGCCACGGGTCCAGTCCCGGCGATTCTTTGGCGCTCACCATACGACTTCAGCGAATTGATGGTGCCGAATCCCGATTACGGCGATGCCAACCTCAAGTTTGCATTGGATGCGGTACGCAACGGCTACGCCTTCATCATGCAGAACGAGCGGGGAAAATTCTTCTCCGAAGGCGAGTGGGAAATTCTCGGCCGTCCCGCCACCGACGGATACGATGCGCTGACTTGGATCGCGGCGCAGTCATGGTCCAACGGCAAAGTCGGCACGATTGGCTGCTCATCTACCGCCGAATGGATCATGGGTCTCGGTGCGGTCAAGCATCCGGCACATGCGGCTGCCGTACCGATGGCCGCCGGCGCCGGCATTGGTCGCATGGGCCCGTATTTCGAGCAGGGTAATTTCTATCGTGGCGGCGCCATTCAGCTGCCGATGGTTGCGTGGCTGCACGACGAGCAGAACTTGCTGCGCCCGCAATTCCCGGCGACGCTCACGCGAGAGGAGCTGATTCAGGTGGCGCGCTGGTACAGCCTGAAGGCCCAGTTCCCCTCGGTGGACTGGACCATGGCGTTTCGCCAGTTGCCGCTGAGGGATGCGCTTCGTGCCGTGAATGGCCCTCGCGGAATCTTTGAAGCCTTTGCGGATCGTCTGCCGGACGATCCGGCTTGGTACACCGGCGGTCTGTACCACGACAACCAGGATTTCCATGTGCCGGCGCTGTGGGTGCATTCGTGGTACGACTTGTCGGTCGGACCCAATCTGGCCCTGTTCCAACACGTGCGAACCAAGGCGAGTGATCCCGCGGTCAGGGATGCGCAGTACATGATCGTTGCTCCGACCGAGCACTGTCACATGTATCGTTTGCGAACGCCCCACGTCGTGGGACAGCGCGACATGGGCGATGTCGACATGCAACTCGATGAGACGATTTGGGCATTTTTCGATCACTACATGAAACCCCGATCGCCGCAGATGCCAAAGGTCGACTTTGCGGCGACACAGCCACGGGTCCGATACTTTGCGATGGGCGAGAACAGGTGGCATGCGGCAGACGATTGGCCGTTGCGCTCCGCCAAGTCGAAGAGCTGGTATTTGACCAGTGCCAAAGGGGCGAACAGTCTGTTCGGCGACGGTCGTCTGCTTGAGCGTCCGGCTGCCGCGGGCGACGACGAGTTCATCTACGATCCGATGAATCCCGTACCCACGCTCGGCGGCAACGTCTGCTGCCTCGGCAGCGCGGTACAGCCCGGCGCCTTCGACCAACGCCCGATTCAATCCCGTCAAGATGTTCTCGTGTACACGAGTGCCGCCCTCGAGAGGGATACCGAGGTGTCGGGTTTCATCGAGATCGAATTGTTCGTGTCCTCGAACGCACCCGATACCGACTTCACGGTGAAGTTGAGTGATGTACTTCCGGATGGCACCGCTTGGAATCTGGATGACACAATCCAGCGGGCGCGTTTTCGTGACGGTTATGGCCGTGAGTCAGCGATGGAAGCTGGACGTGTTTACCGCCTCAAACTCGGTCCTTTGGCAACGAGCAACGTGTTCCGCAAGGGTCATCGGATCCGCATCGAAGTGTCGAGCAGCAACTACCCGCGTTACGAGCGCAATCTCAACACCGGCGGCGCCAATGCTCGCGAAACCCGTCATTTCGTTGCCCGCAATCACATTCATCACGGGGCGCGTTATCCATCCAGAATCACGCTGAGCGTGATCGAGCGTTGACTGCGCGGTTTCGCCAATATGCCGAATCGCCCCTCGGGCAACGCGTCGTGGGATGAGTATTGGAGAGCGGACCGACTCGCTTCGTGCGTGCCCGAGAATCCGCAGACGGCCAATCAGATAGCGACTTTCTGGATCGCCAAGTTCGGCACGCTGCCGATGGGTTCGCGAATACTCGATGTCGCCAGCGGCAACGGCGTCGTCCTCGCTTATGCAGCGCAAGCCTCGCGCGTCGGGCAACGCGGGTTCGCTCTGTCGGGTGTCGACCTCGCGCGCATCGATCCGCTGCGCAATCTGTCGAATCCGGATCCGCTTCTCAAGAAAGCGGATTTTCGGGGCGGGGTTTCTGCCGAACGTCTGCCGTTCGATGACGGGTCGTTCGATTGCGTCACCTCGCAGTACGGCCTGGAATACGCCGATCTTGGTCGAGCGCTAGACGAAGCAACGCGCGTTCTGCGCTCTCAAGGACGATTTTTCTGGCTGGCGCATCACGTCGACGGTGAGGTGGTCAGACAAAACGCGGGGCAGCGCATGGAGGTCGATTGGTTGCTCGGGAGTGACGGGCCGTACCCCGCCATGCGTGGATTCATCGATGCCTTGCGACGTCCTTCGAGGATGTCGGCCGCTCGTGAGCGACTGAATCAGGCGCTGCAGGTGGCCGAGAGCTACTGCCGGACACATGAGTCGAGCAAGGTGATCCAGCAAGTTTGCAGCGAGTTTCTTGCGGTCGCAGTGAGGCCGCAGGCCTATCGACTCAAGGATCTCGTGCAAATGCTCGACGACGGCGAGCGTCGCTTGCGCAGTCATCGCAGTCGGATGGAGGACCTGCAAAACGCGGCGCTCACCCCTCCGCGGCTGGAGTCGGCCCGCGAAAAACTGCAATCGATCCATTGGGCGGCGCTGCGCATCGAGACGATGTCGGCGGGGGTGCAGGGAGGAATCATCGGTTTTTGGATAGAAGCCGTACGCATCTGATGGAAGTCCGCGCGTGGTGAGGTAACCCATCGCTTTATAATCAGAACAATTGTGCGTGTCCCCAACCAAGTATTCAGTACTTCCGTGCGCCGCATCCGGTAGTAGGAGCACCGCGCCGATCAATTGCGGATCAGCCACTATTGCCGATTCTGTGGAACGATTCCCACAGGTCTGTCAGATCCCGATTGAGAGCTGAATCTGTCGCTCGCGGTAGATAAATCGTTCGCCATTTATTCAAGTGTTCGCTATGCGACCATTTGCGATTGACTTAAATTGCACGCGTACGTAGGCTCATCGAGCGCGTCGGTAGAGTGATTTACCGTAGTGACGTTCGACGATTTTTCGGCGTGACCGACGATCGAAGAGCCCATGAAAAGCGCAGAGAGTTCCGCCAAGTGAACCTAACGTGCACAGATTCAGAACATTCCGGGGAGGGTTCTGCAGTGTTACCAGCCAGATCGAACAGTATTCAGCGCGCCGTGAATCGCGCGATTCTCGCCAGCGCGCTCGCCATCGTCGCCGGCAACGTATCCGAATCTCTTGCGCAGGCAGCGCCTCCTGCCACGAGTGAGGAGGAGCCGCTGGCCGATGTGATCATCACGGGTTCGCGCATCGCCGTGGACCGAGGCTTGGTCGCCAGCAGTCCGATCCAGACCATTTCTTTGGATGACCTGCGGGCATCGGGCAACGTGACCCTCGAGGACACGCTGAATCAACTCCCCCAGCTCAAGCCCGACAACACCGGCACCGTCAATCAGAGCGGCGGTGCAGGCGTGCTGTCGGCGAACCTGCGTGCGCTCGGTGCGGTTCGAACATTGGTCTTGGTCGACGGTCGTCGCTTCATTCCTGCCGATGTGACCGGGCTCGTCGACCTTGGCGCGATTCCCGAAGGCTTGATCGAGCGCGTCGAGGTTTTGACCGGCGGCGCCTCTGCGGTCTACGGATCGGACGCAGTCGGCGGCGCGGTGAACTTCATCCTGCGACAGGATTTCGAGGGACTCGAGACGCGAATCCAGTACGGCTCGACCACACGAAGCGATGGTCAGAGCAAGAAGTACGACTTGTTGTTCGGCACGAATTTCGCGAACGATCGGGGTAACGTCGCGATCCACGGCTCGTACGTGGTGCGCGATCCCGTCTTCATGGCCGACAGAGATTTCTCTCGTCAGCCGTTTCTCGCCGACGGCACGGGCAAACTCAATCCGTTCGGCTCCGGCAACATTCCGGGCGGGGTGATCGGCCTGAACTCGGTGCAGTTGGCACAGATCGTCGGCGTGCCGAACTTGCTCAATCAGAACAATTCTTGTCCCGGTCCGATCCAGGGAGTGCGCTTTGGTGACAACGGTGTGCCGTTGCCGTTCTGCCGGCCCACTGAGCAATACAACTACGCAGCGATCAACTTCCTGCAGCGACCGCTCGAGCAATGGCAAATCTCGGCACTCGCGAACTTCGACCTCACGGACAACGTCGAGGTGTACTCGCAGTTCTTCTACACCAAGAAAGAAAACGAGTTCCAGCAGGCACCGGAAGCGGTCTCGCCGACGAGCTCGGGGCAGGCCACGGGTACGGTGCTGATCACAAACGCGGACACCAACCCACTCTTCCCGGCGGCCACACGCAACTTCTTCGCCCAAAATCGCACTTTCTTTGACCCTGATGGCGACGGTATTTTCACTGTCCGAGGTACGCAAAGACGATTCGAGGAGTTCGGGCCGCGCAACACCAGCATCACCGCGGACTCGATGGCCTTCACCTCTGGACTGCGCGGTCAGTTCGAGGCGGGCAATGGCACCTGGCGCTGGGACGCGTTCGGGCAATTCGCGCGCTCAGACGTCAAGTTCTTGCAGACAGGCTTGCTGTCCCGCTCGCGCACGACGCTCGGACTTGATGCCGTAGTGGTCGGTGGTCAGGTTCGGTGTCGAAACAACCTGCTCAACTGCGTGCCCGTCAATATTTTCGGCACGAATACGTTGACGAGTGCCATGGCGGATTTCCTTAGCGTCAGCACTGGTCGTGACGACCAGTTCGAGAGATCGGTTTTCGGCGCCTCGATCACGGGTAATCTTTTCGATCTGCCCGCAGGATCGGTAGGTGCGGCGTTCGGCGTGGAGTGGCGCGAAGAGACTTTCGATACCCTGCCTGACGAGGTGTCGAGCTCCGGCGATCTCGCGGCGCAATCGGTGGCACCACAACCCAATCGCGGCAAGTTCGATCTCAGCGAGTTTTTCGCCGAGTTCCGCGTGCCGTTGCTGCGTGATTTGCCGGCGATGGAGTCGCTCGTCCTCGAGTTGGCGGCCCGTCGCTCGGACTACAACACCATCGGTGCAGTCAACACCTGGAAGGCAAATCTCGATTGGAGTGTCATCGATGGCGTCCGCTTGCGTGGTGGCGTCAACCGCGCCATTCGTGCGCCGAACTTGAACGAGCTCTACCAGACCCCGACGGCGGGGTTTACGGGCGGCACGGATCCTTGCTGGACGACTCGCAATCCGAGTCAAGCAGTTAAAGATTTCTGCATACGCAGTGGCGTTCCGGCGGGCATCATCAACACCTTCACGCCTGGCGCCAGTCAGGGTTGGTCTGCGCGCTCCGGTGGCAATCCGTCGTTGCAGGAAGAGGTTGCCGATACCATCACAGCGGGAATCGTGCTCACGCCCGAGTGGCTCGGCGGTGTGCAGGCCTCGCTCGATTACTTCGAGATCACGGTCGAGGATGCGATTGCCACAGTCAGCTCTCAACAGCTCGTCAATGCTTGCTACTCATCTCTGGATGCCAACAGCAGTGCGTGTCGCGCGATCATTCGCCTCCCGGTATCGGGGCAGATCGACTCGGTCAATGCACCGCTGCTCAATGTCGCGAGTCGGGAAGTTCGTGGCTGGGACTTGCGTCTTGGATACGCGTTCGACGCGCCAAACTGGCTCTCTTTGCCCAACTCGCCGGGACGTCTGCAGTTGACCTATCTGGGTTCGCTGCTCGAAGACGACACCACGGCGTCGTTGCCAAACCTGCCGATCGTCAATTGTGCGGGGCGATACGAAGGCGGGTGCTCGGGTGATGCGGTGCGCATCACCCCGAAGTATCGCGGTCAGTTCCGCCTTGGCTGGCAGAGCGGGCCGCTGCGCGTCGGCTTGGAGTGGCAGTCGATCGGCGAGATCAAGCTGGCGCCCGGCGCGGCCAACCAGAATGGCACGGTCGCCTCGTGGAACTACCTCGATCTCAACTTCGGCTACGAAGTCGCCGAGAACATCAAGCTCTCTGGCGGTGTGACCAATCTGATGGACAAGCAGCCGCCTGTCCTCGGGTTCACGGGAGGTGGTGATTCGAACACCAACATCCCGCTGTATGACCCGCTCGGCCGACGTTATTTCCTGGGCGCTACCCTGAGCTTCTAAGTCAGGAAGCCTCGATGCGTTAAATGCCAAAGGCCGCCGGCGGAATGACGCCGGCGGCCTTTTTCTTTTCAGATCCGGGGAGATTTCCTTGAACAACTCGCGATTCTCTTTGACGATCAAGTCGGTTTTGTCTCGATTGAGTGCGGCTTCAGCGACCGCGATGCTGGTTGCGATCGCGGGCTCCACGGCGATTGCAGGCCCGGGTGATCGCTATCCGTTTCCACCGTCAGCCGCTGGCGTCATGGGAGCGACCGCATCCTCTGCGACGATTCCCGCGGCCTCCTCGGATGCTCCTGGCGTTCGATTCGACGGCATGCCGAGCGGGGCGGGGAGCTACGAGGATCTGGTGAAACTCTTTCAGGAATTCCTCGAGTGGACCGATCCTGAGAAGGCGCGTGGCCTCAATCCACTGAACGATGTCGCGGGCCAGACCACCGATGTCTACCCGGACTACAGTCCCGTCGCAACCGAGCAGCGCCGTGCTCGAATGCGCGACCTGCAGACGCGACTTGCGGACATGGGTGTGGTGCGATGGTCACGCGCGCAGCAAATCGATTATCTCGCCGTGCGTGCCAAGTTCGACGAGCATGATTTTCTCCTCAATGTCTCGCGGCCCTGGTCGCGTGATCCGGGTTTCTACGCCGATCAGATGCTGCGTGTGACTTTCACCAGTCTGCCGCTCGACGGCGACGCCTTGAAGCAGCTTCGCGCGCGACTGCGTGCGATTCCCAAACTGGTGCAGCAGGCCGAGAGCAATCTGACCGAGGCGGCGGCAGATCTCGCCGACCTCGCGATCCACAATCTGACTGCCGAGGACGGGGTCAATCACGGTTACCCGTATCGCGAGGTACCGCCCGCGGGTGTTGTCGGCTGGTATGCCGATTTGCTTGCCCGAGTCGAGTCAACGCAGCCGTCCCTGCGACGCGATGTGCTCGCGGCGAAGCAGGCGGTGGAGCAGTATCGCGATTGGCTGATTGCAGGTCGACCCACGATGACGGCCAGTGCCGGCGTAGGCCGCGAGCTCTTCGACTGGTACGTCAAGCACGTCAAGCTCATGCCGTTCACGTCAGAGCAGATGCTTACGCTCGGCACCCGCGAACTGCAGCGTCTATGGGCGGTGTATGCGATCGAGCAACATCGAAATCGTGGCTTGCCGCCGCTCGAATTGTCACGATCGGGGGAGGAGTATCGCGAGAAGATCTCGGCGACGGATGCTCAAGTTCGCCAGTATCTTCGAGACGAGAATCTCATCACGATTCCGCCCTACATCGACAAGCTCTCGATCAATGTGCCTTGGATCGTGCGCAAGACCGGTCCGAACTTCTGGGAGCAGATCCAGTATAGAAATCCGAGTCCCGATCATGTGCATGCGGTGATTCCGGGTCACAGCTTCGACGACATCGTGGAGCGCAACAATCGCCACCCGATTCGGGGGAAGATCAGCGACGGAGTTCGTGTCGAGGGTTGGGGTGTCTACCTCGAAGAGGCGATGCTGCATGCGGGCATGTTCGCGCATAACCCGCGAATCAACGAGTTGATTTATCTTTTCGGGATCTTCCGCGCGGTGAGAGTCAACGCAGACATCGGTCTGCAGCTCAATGAAATGAAGGTCGAGGACGTGGTGCGTTACTGGATGAAGTACACGCCATACCTCGATCGGAGCGTTGCCCGTGTCGATGCCGAGATTTATCTGCGACGTCCTCCGGGCTATGGGCTTGGCTACATGATCGGCATGCTGCAGATACAGCAACTATTGGCGGAGGTCAAACAGCAACAAGGCGACCGCTTCGTCATCAAGGATTTTCATGACCGATTTATGGCAAGCGGCCGACTGCCGCTCGCACTGATTCGGTACGAAATGACGGGCGAAGATGCCGAGATTCGGGATCTGTGGGATCGCGAGCCGATGCCGCTGCGTCGATGATTCAGTGACGTGGCGCTCCTTATAGGGAGGTGACAACAATAAATTATCTGCCTTAAACCGTATCGTCGCCAAAATGCTATCGCATTTTTAGACGTACGGCTTCGCGCGAAGTAATCGCGTGTTATAAATTTCACATAGGCTTCCCTCAATGTTCCAGACGCCACATGATCCGGTAAGTCTCAATATGGGGTAAGGGAGCAGCCCCTATTTCGATTGGACAGTGCTGTGGTAAAGAGGCGCTAGGCGTAAGCTTATCGATACGACTATGTCTTCGAATGCAGAGCGTGTTGAGTTTTATTCGGTATTCAGCTCCGTAGACGATTCTCCGTCGACGAGAAGCTGAGGATCTTGCACGTCGCCTCTAGGTCCGGGAGCGCGATTTTGTGGGTGGCTCGGCAGGATGATATTTCTCCTCCTTTTGTTTCATTGGAGACGGCGTATGGCCGAGGGCGGGAACGAAGCGATTCGGGTCGATTAGGAGGTCGTAGAATCTTCGGAGGTCAAAGCTCTCGAGAAGCGTATCTATGAACTCGAGGGGGATCTTGAACACGAAGACGCTGGACAACGAGATTCTCCGGGAGGCCGTGAAGTCGCCCGCGAGGGCGACATCAGAAGACAGAGGACGCAGCGATCTTGGCCGCTATCAGAACGCTGACGGATCATTGGCTGGCCTTCGTGTATCGTCGAGTCTCGGCGCTACTCAACCGACAGCGTGATAGCGCCGGACTTTTTAAGCCGAATCATAAACGCATTACCGCTTGATGTCGCAGGACGGCCTCCTGTTATAACGCTACACCGGCAAGCCGCCGGGTCGTGCATGCGAAGGTCCGATCATGATGATCCGCCCGAACCTCCGTTGGACGTCTGATGGTTTCAATATCGCCTGTTGGGAAGATCAGAGCGTTAGTGTCACCTTTGCAATCGATACCCGTGATCGCGAGGCGATGTTCTGGGTCGTTACTACCGGCGGCTGACTTATTTGGTCTGAAAAGGGCAACTCGATGTGGCTTGGTGTAATACATAGGGGTTTAAATATCGATATAAACCGCCAAGTTGCGTTTCCTCCTAATCCCGTGTTTTCTGGATTGAGTGGCTAGGGATGGTCAGTTACATATGGTGCTCGATCAGATTGGCGTCTCCGCCGAAGGGGATAGGAGCGCACCTAGCTATCAGCTCATTGTCGCGCTGATCACGGCTATTATTGGTACGCTGTCCCTATGCGATAACTACCGCTCAAAAATAGACTGAGTAGGGCTCAAGGCGCTGCGCGATCGATCGGCGGCGTCGCACCGCTGACGATCTCGCGCAGCACGAAGCTCGACTCGACACGCGCCACGCTAGGCAGCTTGGTCAGCACCGATCCGTGCAGACGCTCGATGTCCGTCGCATCACGCGCAAATACTCGCAGCACATAGTCCGCTTCGCCCGTCGTCAAAAAACAGTCGGTGATCTCGGGTACTGCACTGACCGCTTTTTCAAAGATACGCAGATCACGATCGGTTTGTGCCTTCAGGGTGATGCGTACCAAAAGGCTCATGCCCCAACCGAGTCGCGACAGGTTGAGCCGCGCCATGTAGCGCTCGATGAGTCCGGAGGATTCGAGCTGGCGCACCCGCCGCAAGCAGGCTGATTCCGACAGACCCACTTTCAAAGCAAGGTCAGTGTTCGAAATGCGACCGTCGCGCCGCAGCTCGGCAAGGATCCGCAAATCGAGTTTATCCGTGGGGCTGGTTTGCATCGCAATATTCTTTCAATAAAAATTTATCTCACGCAAGTATATTCTTTAAAAGACTTTTAAAGCCGCATTTCCGCAAGCATCTGCGATCGCGAGGGGCGCATGCTGTGGACCATGAAAATCGGCGTACCCAAGGAAATCAAGGTCCACGAGTACCGCGTCGGTCTCGTGCCGGGCTCGGTGCTCGAACTGGTCCGCGCAGGACATGAGGTGGCGGTCGAAACCGGCGCCGGTGCCGGCATCGGCTGCAGCGATGACGAATATCGCGCGGCGGGCGCCACCGTGTTACCCACCGCGCGCGCGGTATTCGATGCCGCCGACTGCGTGGTCAAGGTCAAAGAACCGCAGCTGCCCGAATGCGCCATGCTGCGACCCGGGCAAATTCTCTTCACCTATCTGCATCTCGCCGCAGATCGCGCGCAAGCCGCAGCCTTGATGAAGTCGGGTGCGCACGCCATCGCCTACGAAACCGTCACCGCTCGTGATGGCAGCCTGCCGCTGCTGACGCCCATGAGCGAAGTCGCCGGACGCATGTCGGTGCAGGTGGGTGCCACGCTGCTGCAAAAAGCCGCAGGGGGCTCAGGGATCCTCATCGGCGGCGTGCCGGGCACGGCGCCGGCGCGCGTGCTCGTCATCGGCGGCGGTGTTTCAGGAGCCGCAGCCGCGGAAATCGCGCTCGGCATGCGCGCCGCAGTTACCATCATCGATAAATCTTTGCCGCGCCTGCGCGATCTCGACGCGCGCTTCGGCGGTCATGTCCGTACCCTCGCCTCCACCGCCGATGCCATCGAGCGCGAAGTGGCAAGCTCCGACCTGGTGATTGGTGCCGTACTCATCCCGGGTGCGGCAGCGCCCAAACTCGTCAGTGAGCAGGCCATCTCGCGCATGCGCCCGGGCTCGGTGCTGGTCGACATCGCGATCGACCAAGGCGGCTGCTTCGCGACCAGCCGACCGACCACGCATGCCGAACCCGCGTACGTCGTTCACGGCGTCACGCACTACTGCGTCACCAACATGCCGGGGGCCGTGCCGCGCACCTCCACGTTCGCGCTCAACGCCGCCACACTGCCTTATTTGAAGTTGCTTGCTGACCGCGGACTCGATGCGCTCGCGGCAGATCCCGGCTTTGCCGCGGGACTCAACGTCAGCGGAGGTTGCATCACGTGTGCCGCCGTAGCAAAAACTCTTGGGCTTTGAGCGTCGAATCATCATATAAGGTCATCCAGCGGGTCTGCACCTCGTAATCGCTTTGCGGCGAAGCATGCGTATGGACGAATTTTTGTTATTCACAACTCATGTCAAAACCAAATTCTCGCAGCCACATCACTTTCTTTGATCGTTGACTACGCTCTCTGTGCGAAAGAGTTTTTGCAGACGAAATCACCTGTCAAAAACATGATAGTTACTTACACATTCTCTTACACACTGCTTAGTGACACGCGTAACTCATTGACCGCCAATAGGGATCGCTGAGCCCAGTCTTCTCATAATCCCTTGGTCCTTGGTTCGAATCCAAGCGGGCCCAGTCTT
>Ga0169931_10001112_pt1 | contig 44225 bp, 42 predicted proteins | sample Kivu_15m_20L_FD_129675 | JGI IMG/M metagenome (GOLD analysis project Ga0169931, IMG submission 129675) | Freshwater microbial communities from Lake Kivu, Western Province, Rwanda to study Microbial Dark Matter (Phase II) - Kivu_15m_20L... | ecosystem: Environmental > Aquatic > Freshwater > Lake... | reverse complement strand
GTCTGCACCCGATAGCCACTCGCCCGCCGTTCCCGGCAGCAGCGGCGCCGCCGTGGTGTTGAAGCCATAGAATTGAAACTGTGAACCCTGTGGAATCTCTGAAATCAACCAGGCGCCGATATCGCTGGCGCGACGCCATTTCGGGGCCTGTAGCTGCACACTCGTGGCAGTGTTACGCAGGCGCAGAATATTGACGAGATCTTCATCGAGCATGCTGACCGAGCGATCGAACAAAATCAGAATGCGCTTGCCCTTGAGATTTAGGCCTGTGATGTAACGCCGGCTGGCCTGGGTACGACCGGCCCCAGCACGCTCGGCACGAGGTGTGGCAACCACGGCACTGGCTTCGAGCCGTCGTGAACTTTCCTCGAGCGCTTTGACCTCGGCCTTCAGCTGCTCGATACGCTCGCGTTTAGCGAGCGTGGTCGAGTCGTAGATGAAACTTTCTTCCCGTCGTCGCTGCAATTCCTCGATCAGTTGTGTCGCTCGCGAAGAAGCAGAGACCGTCTCGCTCTCGGCACTCTCGAGGGTGTTGCGCAACCGCACTAAATTTTTTGCACCCTGCAACACTTCTTCTTCGAGTCGCGAAACCTCGGCGGCCAAATCGGCAGCCTGGCGCGTCCGCTCAACGCCACTCTGGGCGCTGATGATCGTGTAAAACAAAATGACGGCACCGAAGCCGCAGCAGATCACATCGAGAAACGATAGGCTGAAAACTTCAACCCTGCGGCGCGCCATTGCCCGACCCAACCGCAATCAAATTGATTTCAACACCTGGCTCGCCCACCCGCAGTCGATCGCCTGCGCTCAACCTTGCACTGCCGCGAACGAGCTCATCGTTGAGCCAAGTGCCATAGCGACTGTGGTTGACGACACAGAGTTCGCCTTCCCGCTCGAGGATGGCGCAATGCAAACGCGAGACCCCGGCGAGCCCATCGGCCAATTGCAAACCAGCATCACCGACGGCGCGACCCACAAGTAACGGGATCGCAGCAGTCAGATCAACAGTACGGGTATCGATCAGCAAATGCGTGGGCTTGCGATAGTGCCGCTTAGCTAGCGGCAGCACTAAGGCGTCAATAGATTCGAGCGCGGTAACTCGGCTATGACCACGGCGCAGCGGCACACCACCTGAGGAGTCAGCAACGGCTGCCTGCAAAGACGCGTGCCGTGCAGCCAGCCCAGTCGGGCAAACTGCAACGCGACACGCGGAAAAATCGGCCAGCATCTCGCGCATGCCAGGCAAGGCGGCATCACGTTCATCGACAAGAATCGTCTTCACGCTCGTCATCAAGCGTTGCTCGCGCAACAGGGCGCCTAGTTGTCGCCAGATGTCGGCGACGGAAATGGCGAACTGATCGCGAGTTAAGGTGACGCTGCAGGGTTCACCAGTGGCTTTGTCGATGGAGATCTCGGCTCTGCCAACGGCAGCGATATCGCCGAGCGCCTGCGGCAACGAGTCGAGCAAGCGCTGCTCGGAAGTGCTGTCGTGTAACGGGTCGAAACGAGACTTCAGCACCATTGCCTCGGCGACGAGCTCGCTCCAGCGGCGGCGCAACTCGCGGTACCCCGCGTTCGGCTGTTGCAGCACTCGGCGGCGACGGTTCTCGCCAGCGTCGGCTACCACTTCGACGACGCACAAGTGATGCTCAGTGAGCTCGACCATCAAACTGCCGTCTGGAATATCGAGCGCCGCATTCAGCAGCGGCGCTGCATCGTGGAACGCGACGATGTCGAGGCCTTGTGCTGCCGCGACCGTCAAGAGTTGTGACAACTGCGACGGCGGATAACTGGAAGGCACGACAACATGCCACGCCGCAGGGGGCAGCGTGGATAATTCAGGCAGGAAGCTCTCGATACGACTCGGCGTATGTACGCTCAGTAGCTCCCCGTCGCGGGCGACCGCGAAGGCGGAATCGAGCAACTGCAGCCCGGCTGATTTCAAGAGCGTACCTGCAGGTTACGGATGATCTTTTGATCGAGCCAAGTTTCTGTGTCGAGCACCCGTCGCTCCTGGGCGCGTTGCAGTTGCTGCATCAGAAACATCAGAAAAATCGACAGCAACAAGGCGATCAAGGTGGAGTTGAAGGCCACACCCAGGCCCTCGGTGACGCCCGATATATCACCGGTGACAGCTTTGTGCGCCTGCGACAGCGCATCACCGATACCACGCACGGTGCCGATGAACCCGATGGCCGGTATCGCCCAGGCGATGTACCGCAACAGCGCCATGTCCGAGTCGAGGCGCTCGGCCTCAGACTGACAAATGCCGTGGGCAACTGTTGAAGCGTCTTGAACGTTACGCGTAGCGCCGAAACGAGCCAGCGCCGCAAGCAAAGCCCGCGGCACCAACAAACCGCGAGTATCTGCCGACAGCGCATCGAGCTGGCGCGCGTACTCGCGAGTGTCCTCTGGCAAGATGCGCGTGCCATCGGGAAGCTTCAACAATTCAGCTCGCAGTGCGCGAGTCTCGCGCTGCTGAACGATCGACTTGTAGCCCATGATGCACAGAGCCCACAGCATCAAAATGATGGTCGCTTCCTGTTCGTAATCTTTGACCACCACATAAATTGAGCGCTGGGCGACATAATTCGGGTCCATCGCCATCTGCTCACGATCAGCGCGCAGAGTGGCATCGGCCACCGGCCTGACGTGCAGCACGTAGACCGCGTGCACAAACACCGTGGTGATCATCAAAGCCACGATCGTAAAGAGCAATTCGCTGGGAAGTTTGTTTTTCATATGTCTATTGGAAAGCTGATGTTGTTGTCGGCCGAGTCGCGAAATTCGGGGGATTCTTCGTCGCGTAACTTGGGTGCCGGACCACGACGCTCCGTGGGCTCCGCTTCGTTGGTTTCAACCACCGGATCGCTGGTTTGCGCTATCGCGCGCAGCATCGCCACCGATGCCACCCAACACACTGCGGTTGCGAACGCCGTGAGGGCAATCATGCGCCAAGTGGAGGTTTGATCATTCCGCATATCGCGCCACCCTGAAGCCTATGGTCTGTGATCCGGCGTCCGCCGCTTCTCGCCACGCGGGGCGCAGTTCGGAGAAACTGTGGGTCTGCCAATGACTGCCCTTGATGACGCGACGATTACCCTCGGAGGGTCCGAGCGGGTCCTTGCCGCCAGCCGCAGCATCAAAGGACACGTAGGCATCATGCACCCATTCGGAGACGTTACCTGTCATATCAAAAATGCCCAGCGCATTCGCTGCAAACTTGCCGGGCGGTGCGACGACCACGTAATCGTCTTGCCAAGCATCCATCACTTGCGGGAGCTCATTGAGCACCTCGGAACCGGCAAGGTTGGCGTAGCCTCGAGGCGGCGGCAACGCATCACCCCATTCGTAACGGCGTAATGCACCACTCGCGGCGGTGTAACGCGCCACGAATTCCCACTCAGCCTCAGTCGGCAAGCGATAGCCGATCGTCACGGGTTGACGCAACACCCACTTACCGCCTTGCTTTTCATAGGCGGCAGGCAAGCCGTCCTGCTCGGACAGCCAGTTGCAGTACTCGACCGCATCGGCCCAACTCACCGAAGTGACTGGGAAACCATCGAGATCGAGAGTGCGACGACCGACGAAGCCCGAAGAGTGCTTGGGACGAAAGCGCCGGAACTCACCGTTGGTGACCTCGCGAGTGCCGAGGTAGAAGGCACGCGTGAATTCGACCTGACGCTGAAACTCGTTGGCACGCCGACCTTGTTCTCTGCGCTCGCTGCCTAAGATTACTTTTGCCGTTGGCATCAAGCGCAACATCACGCCGCTTGGCGCCGTCATGGCCGGTGGCGGAGGCGCCCAATCGCGGGCTCGCCCAACCGGCGTCAATCGATAGTCAAGGCTGCGTGCGACGGCGGCCGACAAGTCGACCGTGCTCACCTCGGACTGCATGCCGTCCTTACGAATCTCGAGCCGATGACGTTCGGCCGTTAGACGCGTCGTCAAGGGCGTGGTACCCAAGAGCTCAGCGCCGCGGAAGACCTGCGCTCCGGCAGGTTCACCCTGCACGGTCAAATCGACCAAGATGGCCGGCAGATCGATGCTGAGGTCACGACGCTGACCGGACTCCGCAACGACGCTGCGGCGCACCGACTGATAGCCCTGCAAATTGAGCAACAGCTCATGTTCGATTCCGGGAGCCAGCTCGAGACGGGCTGGCGTACGACCACTGAATGCGCCATTGACGATGATTTCCGCACCACTCGGTCGCGACCGCAACTGCAGAGTCATGTCGGGAGCACCGAGCTCGATCGGGCCAATCTGTTGTGTCTCGCCCGCCTTGATGAGTACGGCGCTGCGCCAGGGCCTTGCTGCAGCAGCACTGATTTCGAGCCGGTGTAAGCCGGCAGGCAGATCAACCGTTGCAGGTAACGTAATTTCGGCGCCCTCGTCGATACGCAGGACCGCGGCTGGAGTCTGTGCCGTCACTGCCAACTTGCCCCAGGACGGCTGCAGCTTGAAGACCAAGGGCTGACGCACGCCCTTGCCCACCACTTCAAGAGTTTCGACAGCATCGAGATGTCTTTCGGCTTTCAAGACCAATGTTCGGGTTCCGGCGGCCAACTGTACTTCGCCGGGAACTTGACCCACCTCGGCGCCATCGACAAAAGCAGTCGCAGCAACTCCACCCGAGTCGATTTCGATGATTCCCGGCAACTCGTCAAGTCGCACATCTAAACGCAGCGGCTGATCTTTGACGACTGTGACGCGCCGCGAGGTCGAGACATAACCCTCTTTAGCGATGAATAGTTCGCGCTCGCCGGGCAGAACGAATATGCCGCCTGGCGCCGACCAACTGAGGCCGCGCGCAGAAACACTCGCGTCTTTGGGCAGCGTTGCGATCTCGATCCGCTCGAAGCGCGCCAGCAGCAATACGCTCATCACCAACAGCAGGATGACGAGCGTCATAACCACCACCGTGCGCCAATTTCTTTGAACAGCTGCGGTTGGTGTTACGGAAGATTCCGCAGTTGCTACGCTCGCGGGCTGTACGGGATCGATACGCAGGTCCCGATCACCTTCAGTGATTGCGACGCCAGAATCGGACCGTAGCGGCGCAATGGTCAGGTTGCCTTCGAGATGCCGTACCGATAGAACGCGGGCCACAGACGACTCTTGCTCGAGACGCAAGATGGTAGCTCCCATGACGATCGTGCCGCCCTCGTGAATCACGAACGCAGATCCGGCAACAAGCTCGACGCCATCGAGCAATATCATCTGCTCACCGTATCGACGAACACAGAGCTTTTCGTTTTCGACGAACAACTCGAGTCTATTGCCGCTTTCGAGGTCGGGTACGCGCAGCGTGGCAGTGTCATCACTGCCAATCGACAAGGGCAGATTCAGCTCACGATCGCCGATCGGCTCGCGAACGAAAATCGTCTTGTTCATGAGATGCGCTCCGTGCAGCGAATGTCGATCACCAGCGCCTCTGCATTCGGCATCAAGGTGAATTCACGACGAACATCACGAAAGCCTTCCCGCGTTCCGACTACGACATAACGACCTGGGCGCAACTGCAACTCTTGTCGCGTCACAGCCGCAAAGACACCGACGCGCTGCACCGTAATGCGCGTGAGCCCATCGGACTGCAGCACCGCCAATACCGGTTTTTCGTAACTGCGCAGAACCTCACGCACTCGCTCGGTTTGCACGCGCAGTGCGGGCGCCTCATCGGCTACTCGACCAGCCTCGGCCAGCAGACGCTCCGCCTCGCGACGTACTTCGGGTGCTGCAAAGCGCGCCGGCGCAGCCAATAGGCTGTCGAGACGTCGCGACAACTCGGCGCGAGGCGCCACACGTCGGCGCCCATCGCGGGCGAAATCCAAACTGCGATCGCGGGCAAGCAGAGCATCGTAACCCCGCTGCGCGTCGATCCAGTTCTCGGCACGTTCGAGATCGGCGATTCGTGCCCGCTCCTCGTCCAAGTCAGTTCGTTCGCTGAAAGCAGCGAGTTGCGCACGAACACCGGCAAGCTCGACGCCATCGGGCCGGACACTTTGTGCTCGCGCCAATGCCGCACGTGCTTCAGCTTCACGCCCCTGCCGAACAGCCGCCAATGCTTCACCGACTGCCCGTGCATAACGGTCGGAGCCGAGTGCGCGGCGTGCCCGCGCTAGGCCCTCGCGTGCGACCGTATTGTCTGGGTCAACGCGTAGCACATCCTCGAACAAGGTCAGCGCCCGCAGATTGTCGTAGGCAAGCTGAGCCGTTTCGGCCTCGACCAGCGAACTTAGCATCGGCCCAAGCGCAACGATACGTTGTAAACCTTTGATGGCAGTCTCGGACTCGGGATCGATCAAAAGCGCGCGCTCGAAGGATTGGCGGGCCACCTCTAGTCGCCCCTCATCGAGGGCGCGTGTCGCCGCTTGGTTGAGAGCTGCCAAAGTCACCGATCGCTGCTCTGCAACTCGTGACAAGCGCTGCATGGCGAGCGCAATACGGTCGATCGCCAAATTCATCTCGCCGTCTATCGACGCGTCGGTGGCAAGCTCAGCCATGCTCTTGGCACCCGCAAAAGTTTCACCACCCCAGATGCCAGCGCCCTGCGCCTCGAGCTCGTCGAGCAGACGACTGAAGTTGCCGAGCTCGGTGTTGAAGCGCTCTTGCAGTGCGCGCTCGGCTTCAGTCTGTCGTGTGACCGGAGTGCTCTCAGTCGCCGTCTGGCGAATTGCGGAGACCTCCAATACCGACGGAGCATAGCGCGGCAAAACCACGAAGGTCGCAGCAAGCAATAACAACAACACGGTCGCTCCGATCCAAAGCCCGAAGCGACGTGGCGGCGTCTCAGTGGTCGCAAGCTCAGTGTCGACGGCCGCTTCGATCCGTACCACAGGTACAGGCGGGCGAGCCCTCGCTACGCCGAGTAAAGCCTTGCGTACCTGCATCATGTCGGCAGGACGCCGCTCAGGCGGGTCGGCGAGGCAGGAATCGATCAGCTCGAGTAACTCAGGCGGAGCAGAATGCACCGGTTGCAAGGGTGACACCACGGTATCCGTTGGTGCCGGTCGGCGCGGAAAATATGGCGGATAAGCACTCAACAATTCGTAGGCCAGCGCACCAAAACCATAGACGTCATCGGCAACGGTTGGCACCTTACCCTGACGTTGCGCAGGGCTCATGCTGAACGGCGAGCCAGAGTACGGGTCTTGCACTAAGCCATCAACGGCTGCGATCTCAAAATCGGCAAGCCGTAGACGTCCAGCAAAGTCGAGTAACAAATTGGCAGGTTTCAGATCGCGGTGGATGACGCCCTGCCCATGAATATGCTCAAGCACTTCGGCAAGCTCGAGCAAAACCGGTACAAGCTGGGTAGAAGGCTTACCACGCAGCGAGCGAGCATCGGCTGCGCAGAGCGCCATCGGCAGAACCATGACATGGTCATCACGCAGCGGCTCATCGCAGTCGAGGACTCCCGGATGTGAAAAGCGCTGCAGTAAAGCGTATTCGCGCTGCCAAGACTCCCAGGTGCGATGCGCATCGCTGTCCGCGTCAGCGGCGAGTGATTTGAGACGCAGCGCAACCTGTTTCGCGCGACGCTCATCGAGTGCACGCCAGATCTCAACGACCCCGCCCTGCGCCAACGGCTCGAGCAACACGAATCGATCGAGCAGCCGCTGGCCTTTGGCAAGACTCGCCATCATCTCATCCGTCAAAGACCGGGAGTCGGCAGTGGCGCGTTTTCCTCACGATAGATGGCGGCCAGTAGCCGACGCCATTCGCGGTATTGTTCTTCTGCCGTACCCGTCAATTTCAGAGTTCGTCCTTCGATTTCAACGGTCTGCGCTGCGGCCTCGTTGCTGAAGCTTGCCGCGAGCTCCTTCATCTCATTTGCTGCCATGTTGGCATCAGCAAATTTCTTGATTCCGGACATTACGGCAGCAACACCACCCACGGCACCGGCAGTACGCACTGCGCTATCGATACGCTGACAGTTGTAGTCACCGGGAGCACAGTTGCCACTCGCAAAAATGCTGGCGAGTACCGCCGCCGCGCCTAGCGCCGTACGCGTCATTGCCTGCGCACGCGCCTTGTCCTCGCGCTCGATGGCTTCGCGACTGGTACGACGAAAGCCGCCATAAGAATCAAACAACTTGTCGGAAAACTCCTGTGCGTATCCATCGAGCGTATCGATGACCGCCGCGTCGCGATCACGAATCTTACTGATGCGCACCAAAGCCGGATCGTCATCGGCCGGCAAGCGCTGGATCTGCACGCGGCCGTTCGAGTCCTGGCGCAAGTAGCCTGAAAAACTGGCTGGGTCGAGGTCGGCCGCGAAACGCAACTCGGCAATCCGTCGTAAATCGCGACGCTCGGCGGCAGTCAGCGTGTTGCGCGCCGCGAGCAGATCATTGGCAATCTGGGCGTACACGTTCTGAAAAGGGTCACGAGCCCGCAAAGCCGCATCGGTCTTGTAGGAACCGAGATCAGCTTCCCCCGAATATTTTTTGTCGCGAATCCAGACCCGACCAGCCGCATCGACGACCGTCAACATCAATTCGAGTTGTGCGCCCGAAGATTCGAGAATACGGCCGCTCACTAGGACATCGACGAACTGTACGCTCTCAGGCACCACGCGCACCGCGCCCCATTGCCCGGTCGATTCGAGTGTCGCGCGCAGGCGCATAGGCAAGAGCCGCGCCTCCGCATTACGCACATCGGGATAGATGCGTCGTTTCTCGAGCGCCTCTTGGTTGTCGACCCATTTTTCAGGGATGCCGGTTTCGAAATGTCGAATCGCGAGATCAAGCAGTTCCGTCTCGGGAATCTGCGCGCTCGCCTGTACGGCCTGCATTTTGGGCAATGGCCGCGTGTCTTTGACGACACAGCCTGACAGCACGGCCATCAACACCGCGCACAACAGCGAAATTTTTGACAGCGAGCTCGGGATCATACGTCCTTGTCCTCTCAACGACCGCTCCTGGCGTTGCGCTTGTAGTCCTCATATTCCTTCCAGAGCTTTTCCTGCAGCTCCGGGTCGGTTTCCTGCTCTGCGGCGCGCCGCAATCGGCGCGCCACGATGTCATCGTCATCGCCGGCCGGTCGGCTGCGATCGGGTGCGCCACTGCCCGCACCAACGGTGCCGCGATCGCGCTGATCGGTTCCGCTTGCCGCTTCACTGCCCCCGCGAGCAGCGCGCTCGGAACGCAAATCGCCCTCGCGCGATCCGGCCGCGGCTGCACCACCAGCAGTGTCTGCGGTGCCGCCGCCCGCCGAGGCTGTGCGCGCATCGCGCTCGGCAGCGGTGCGTCGCTGCTCCTCGGCCAGCGTCTTGTCGAACTCACCCAAGGAATCGTCCAGCGTCTTATCGAGCTCGCCACTACGCTCGTCAGCGGTACGGGTCTCCGTGCGTTCGGCATCGGACTGCGACTCGGAACCCGAGGGCCCGCCTTGCGGTGGTGGCAGTGGCGGCGTCGGTAGCGGCGGCGTGACGATCACCGGCGGCGTGCTGACCACGGGAGGCGTAGCGCAGCCTGAGAGCAGCGCCGCCATGATCGCCAACACAAAGACAGAGCCGAAACTACGCATTAGCCGTCACTTCCTCGAAAAAAACTGCGCAACTGGTCCGACAAGCGTTTGCAGGCTGTGCCCTGTACGCGCGCGATGAACGGCACCGGCACCACTGCACCCACGATGGCCGAGGTGCCGGTCACGTTCGTCTCGACACTGCCGGCAGAGCGGGCCATTTGCAAATCCCAAATCGTCGCCTCGTAGTCGGACTCTTTTTCCCACCAACCGAAGCCGATGCAACCTGCCGCCCCGGGAGCCGCGCCACAGGCCAGGCTACCGCCACCATCGGTACGACGCGTGCCGCCATCGAGCCAGACGAGGTAACGCACGCCGGTCGCAGCCACTTTCTCACTGACACCGGGCCGCGCCAGAAGTTGCGTCACCGCCTCGGGTCGGGTCGGCGCCGTACCGGGCTCGAACCAGGGAAAGAGCTGGTCAACGAATTGATCGTTGTCGACTACGCTGATCGGGCTCGTGCCGGAAGCGAGTCCCCGGCCGACACAATCCATGAAATCATCCTCGGCGGAAGCCCCCTCGATCTGTGGTTTGGCGAGGATAACCACCGCCTCGCCGGCCGCAATCTGCGTCGGTAGTTCGCGACTTTCCAGGGTACGTGCGCTCATGCATCCCTGCAGCAGGGCGAGGGTCGAAAGCGTCACGAGAAAGCAAGCTAGTCTCTGCATCACTTTCCTCCGGGGGAGGGACGAGTATGCCATGTCAAATCGCTACTTTAAGACGGGGCTTCAGGAAATCGATCGAGCTTGCGCAACTCCGGGTAAAGCTTGAGATAAAGGGCGACGACCGCGAGACAGGCTACGCCCCCGACCGTGACAGCCGTGACCGGTCCCCACCAACTCGCCGTCAGCCCGGATTCGAACTCGCCGAGCTCGTTCGAGGCGCCAATGAACAGTGAACTAACCGCACTCACCCGCCCGCGGATCGCGTCAGGGGTCTCGATCTGAACCAGTAGGTGACGAATGATGACGCTCACCATATCGCCAGCACCGAGAAAAAACAGCGCGGTGCACGACAGCCAGAATGAAGTCGACAGCCCGAACACGATGGTCGATACACCGAACACGGCGACCCCACCAAACATCCAGGGGCCAACATGACGCGTCAGCGGCCGGCGGGCGAGCCAAATGGCGGCGAGCGCGGCGCCCACCGCCGGCGCGGTGCGTAAAATCCCGAGACCGTCTGGGCCCACTTTCAGAATGTCGGCAGCAAACATCGGTAGCAAAGCGGTCGCACCACCGAGCAGCACCGCAAATAAGTCGAGCGAAATGGCGCCCCAAATCGGTTTGCGCTGCAGCACGAAACGGAAACCTTCCAGCCACTCACCGGCACCGGCTGCAGCCACGCGCTGCGCCGCCCGTACCGGTCGTATGCCAAGTAACAACCATAGCACCACCACCAGGACCCCGAGCGCAGTGAGGTAGACGAGCTGCGCCCCGGCCGATACGCTGGCTCGATCACCGAACGCGTACAAAAAGCCACCAATGGCTGGGCCGCTAATGACCGCAACCTCGAACAAGGTCGAATTGAAGGCGACAGCGGCCGGAAACACTGCTGCCGGTACCAGATTGACCGTCATCGCCTGCGAAGTCGGCATCCAGATGGCCCTGCCCGCGCCGAACAGTCCCATCGCCAGAAATACCGGCCAAATCTCAGTACTGCCCGAATAAGTAAAACCAATCAGTACCAATACGCAGGCGATCTCGATGAGATAGGCGATAACCAGCAGCAGGCGCCGATCCATGCGGTCGGCCCATTGCCCGGCAGGCAATACCAGCAGAAAAAATGGCAGAAACTGCGCGAGCCCCACCAAACCAAGATCGAGCGGATCGCGCGTAATTGAGTAAACCTGCCAACCGACGGCGACACCCAGCATCTGCCAGGCGATGGTGGCGAAGAAACGGCCGAAGGCAAAACGGCGAAAGTCACGGTAGCCGAGAGCCGCCCGCAGCCCGCTCGATTGATTCATTATCGAATGGTAATTTGTTCGGACATTAAACAGCGCGGAATTTTTTCATGAGCAGCGAGATCACGCGGCACTTCGTTTCGATCCGAAATGGGCGTTGGGGCGCACGGCAAGTTCACTATCGTCGCGTCGGCTCCGGTCCCGTCGTGATTTGTTTCCACCAATCGCCACTGTCCTCGCGCGACATGCTGGCCACCATGCAACGTTGGAAAAATGATTTCACTTGCATTGCACCAGACTCACCGGGCTTCGGCTTGTCCGATCCGCTTGGTGTCGCGCAGGCCGACATCGGTGATTTCGCCGAGGCGGCGATCGAATTCATGGACGCTGTCGGTATCGAGCGCGCAGCGATTTACGGCTTTCACACTGGCGCGATGATTTCAGCAGCAATCGCTGCCCGATTTCCGGAGCGCGTGGTTTGCGCAGCAGCCAACGGCTACGTGATTCTCACCGAACAAGAACGCGCCGACATCGTCGAAAACTATCTGCCGGCCATTGAGCCCAAATGGGATGGCTCGCATCTGACTTGGCTTTGGGCTCGCATGCGCGAGCAAGTGATTTTCTTTCCGTGGTATCGCAAATCCTTGGCAGATCGTTTACCGATCGACGTGCCGGCACCGGAGGCGATACACAACAGCTTGCTCGACTTCATGCGCTCCGGTGACAACTATCGAGTCGGTTATCGCGCAGCCTTCACCATGCGCTCGGATCTCGCGCTGCGCGAAACCACGACCCCCATACTCGTGACTGCAGCCAAGACCGACGTGCTTTCGAAACATCTCGCCAACGTGCGCCGCGCAGCACGCTGTGTCACGGTGACGGCGGGCGGTACGGTGGAGGAGACACTCGATCTTTGTCGGAATTACATCAAACAGCACAAACACCCCAAAGCAAGCCGACTGCAATCCGCCGCAGGCTTACCCGGCGTCTTGCAACAGGACTACATCGACTTGCCGAAAGGGCAACTGCGCGTACGCCGCAATGACGAGGCAGCCGGACGGACGGTGCTCATCCTGCACGATGCAGCGGGCTCCTCTGAGCTGGTTCGCGAATGGGCTGGCGGTTTCATCGGTCGCCGTCCAGTCATCGCGATCAACCTCGCCGGCCACGGCGAATCTGACCCACTGTTGCCCGCAGGCAAGAACATCATCGAAGATCACGCCAAGATCATCGCGCAGGCGCTAGGCGTGCTCGGCACCGAGACCGTCGATGTCATCGGGCTAGCTGCGGGCGGAGTCGTTGGTCTCGCGCTCGCGAAGCTACGTCCGTCACGGGTGCGACGACTCGTGATGATCGATGCACCCTATCTCGATGAGACGCTACGGCGCGAATACTTGAAGAACGGAATTCCGGACATCAAACCCGTTTGGTTCGGCGGACACTTGCTCGAAGCTTGGTATGTGATGCGCGATCATGGCTTGTTCTGGCCTTGGTTTCGTCGCAACCGCAGCGGCATCATCTGGCAAGAGCCGCAGATCGACCCTGCAATGATTCAAGCCCAAGTACTGGAGCTTTTTCGTTCCAACGGCATGTGGCAGCGAACACAACAAGCCGCACTCGCGTATCCGCTCAAGCGTCAGTTGCGCGGGCTCGAAAACAAGTTGGTGTTTGCAGCGGCCGAATGGAGCGCGCAACGCAGCGATCTGCAACGAGCAGCCAAAGAGCTCTCTGGAGTGCAGTTCGTCGAGTTGCCACGCGCCAAGGCAGACTGGGCACGTACTCTGCTGCCGCACTTGTCATGAAACGAATCTGTGTATTCTGCGGCGCCAATGCCGGCGTCGATGCGCGTTATCGCGCCTCGGCTGACGAACTCGGTCGACTGCTGGTCGCCAATCGCATCGGGCTTGTCTACGGCGGCGCCGGCATTGGCCTCATGGGTGCTATCGCCGATGCGGTGCTCGCTGCCGGCGGTGATGTCACCGGAGTCATCCCACGTAACCTGCTCGAACGTGAAGTCGCTCATCGCGGTCCGATCGACTTGCGCGTCGTCGAGTCGATGCATGAACGCAAGGCGCTTATGGCCGATCTTTCCGATGGCTTCATCGCTCTGCCAGGCGGTGTCGGCACTCTGGAAGAGCTGTTTGAAGTCTGGACGTGGGCGCATCTTGGCTTGCATCGCAAGCCCTGCGGACTACTCGACGTCGGCGGCTTCTATACCAGTCTCGAAAAGTTTCTCGACCATGTACAAACCGAAGGCTTTTTGCGTGCTGGGGTGCGCGACATGCTACTGATCGAAGAGTCAGCTGAATCTTTGCTGGCGGCAATGCAGGCCTATCAGGCACCCGACACGCCTCAGTGGCTTACCCGCGAGCAAAGTTGAGCCTAGCGGCAACCAGTCAGCTGCCGGCTTCACTCTGCGAACGCTTTTCGGCGATCCACTCGCGCCAAATTGCCACCAACATGGCGAGGATCACCGGACCGATGAACAGCCCCACCATGCCGAAGGCTGCGAGTCCGCCCAGCACACCGAACAAAACCAGCAGGAAGGGAATACGCGTGGCGCCGCTGATCACGAGTGGTCTGACGATGTTGTCAATCCAGCTCACTGCAGTCAGCCCCCAGATCGTCAAACCGATGGCACCAATGATGTTGCCCGTCAAATAAAGATAGATGCTGGCAGCGATCCACATGAACGGTACGACAAAGGGAATCAGACCGGCGAGAAATGTCATCACGCCGAACAGAATGGGAGCAGGCACGCCTGCGAACGCATAACCGATGCCGGCCAGTGTGCCCTGCGCCAAAGCCGCGAGAACAAGACCATAAACGACAGCTTTAACGGTGTTACCAATCGCATCGAGGTAATGGGCCACTCGCACTTTGCCGAAGAATTGCTGCAGCATGCGTTCGACTTGCGCGGCGAAATGCTCACCGTCGCGGTACATGAAGAAAAGCGAAACCATCGCCAGCACCAGTTTGACGATGTTGCGCCCAACGCCGCCCACCACGGCGCTGACTTCGCCCGAAGACTGCGACAAGAAACTACGTATCGCCGCATCGATACTTGAGGGGTCCTGCTGCAACTGCTCAACGATTTCGAGCAGCCGCGGTCCGAGCAACGGAATCTGCGCAATGGTGTCGGGTAACTCGACTTTGGAGAGTAGCGGTGCGAGCTCGCGATAGATCGGCAGCGCTTCGGCTTGCACCAGGATGACCAGCCACACAATCGGGAAAATAATGACCGTTCCCAGCAAAATCGTCATGATGAACGCGGCAAGGTCGCGCTGCCCGCGGCACAGACGAACCATGCGGACATGCATCGGCCAAGTGACGTACGCGAGAATAATCGACCAGATCACCGGCACAATGAAAGGCTGTAGTACCTGAAAGGCCAGCAAAATCAAAATCGCGAGCGACACCGCGACGATCAGGCTGCGTAACCACTTGGCCTCGGCCAACTCTTCGAGGATCACGAGCTGACACCCCCGTCGATGGCTATCGCCGTGAGGGCGAGCAAGATACAGACGGTCAACGACAAGTTGCGGCGCAAGACCAAATAATCAGCGGGCAAGTCAGCGGCCCGTCGTCGATGCTCGAACAACCAGAACGCGCCGAACCCAACCACCAACAAAGCAAGCCCGCGCGAACCGCCGACCATGACAGCAAGCAGCCCCTGCACCGAGGGCAGAACCGAACCCAACACCACACCCCTCGACCACGGCCACCGACCCGCCAACGCGAGGCCCCAGTGGACAGCAGCAACGAAACTCAGGATGACAGCTCCCCAGACCAGCGCCAAGCGCTCGGCCAGCACGCGCATGGCGCCACCGTCGTCGCTTGCCAAAGCCAGCCCCAGCGCTGCCACAAAAGGAATCAGCCCCAAATAGCCTGCGCGGGTGGCATGGATGTCGATGCCACCCCAAAGCGGTGCGGAGTTGCCGTTAGGCAGGGTCATGCCGCGATTGTCGCAGGACTCATAGCAGAGGTCACGGCGTAGCGCTCACGGCAAACGTTTCAGGTCTTCTTCGAGCGAATCGGCCAGCAGCCCCTTGTAATAATCGCTGCCGAACTGCTTGCGTGCTGCAGCAACGAAATCGAGCAGCTCGCTCTTGTCGATGCGCACGTCGGTGCACTCTGCAAAGCGACCTTCGAGGACATAGCGGGGAAAACCCAACTGCCCAGCCTGACGTCCGTACAGTGCGGAACGTCGCAGCAAACGACCCGCCTCACAGACATCTTTGGGCTGTTGATTGAAGCCGTAGAGCGTGATGTATCCAATGACAAATAGCGCCTGAGGGTAATCACCGTCGACGGCCGCCTTGCGATAAGGAATTGCCTCGGCGCCCCGACCGCTGTATCCGAGTACGCGACCGTATAGATAGTTGAGGCGCGGATTACCAGGGTCTGCCGTTACCGCTGCAAGACAGGCCGGCACGGCTTGAACGAGATCGACATTGGACTGCGAAATGCCCGTCGAAACGCGATCAGGGTCATCGGGGTGCGAAGCCAGCCGATCACACTCGGTCACACTTTGCGAAAAACGTGCCGGGTCAAAGGTCAAAAATTCCGTGGCCGAAGCCATGCCCGCTGTTGCCAGCGCAGCTACACCAACCAAGAACAGCGAAACCCATTTACGCGCACTCATCATGTGACACCCCCTTTTGAAAGAAACCATCGCTCGATCACCTGCGCCACGCGCTGCGGCTCTTCATGATGCAACATGTGACCGAGACCTGCTAAATCTTCGACCACAAGCTTGCGAAAACATTTGTTCATGCGCTCAACATCACCCTCGTGATCGAGCCGCTGCCGATACTCTGACTCGCTCGCCAGCACTAAAAGTGTTTCGGCGTCGACGCGATGCCAGCAGGCTTCGGATTCGTCGCGCCGATGCAGCACCGGATTGACGAAACGATGATAAGGATCAAAGTGCAGCTTGCGACTGCCGTCTTCGGTCAAGCGCATCCAAGCGTCAGCGATAAAAATCGCATGCGGTGCGGGCAGACGAGCATTGCGCTTTTGCAGATGCGCGGCCAACTGCTCTACCGTTTGATAACGCGAGTCTTGCGGACCCGCTCGCAACTGCTCAAGCCATTTAGCGTAGCGTAGTGGCGCTTGCTCAGCTGGTGTACGCGGCAAACCGAAGCCCTCGAGAGACACCAGGTGCGAGACCCGTTCTGGGCGCACTCCAGCATAAAGATTGGCGACATTGCCACCCATGCTGTGGCCAATCAGCCTTGCGGGGTGATGGGGTGAAACTTGCTCAAGCAGCGCATCGAGATCGGCGAGATAGTCAGGGAACCAATAAGAGCGTTGCTGCCAAGCGCTGCCGCCAAACCCACGCCAATCAAGACCGAGAAAATTCCAATCGCGCGGCAAGGCATCGACCAAAAACTGGAAGGTGTCGGCGCAATCCTGAAAGCCGTGCAGCAAAACGATCGGCGCAGCATCTTCCGGACCCCAGCGCAGCACCCGATGACGGCAGCCATTCAAGTCAATGAATTGCTCACGCGCCGGCACTTCTGCCGTATAGCCCTGCATCATGATCAACCGCCGAGAAACAAGCGATAAGCTGGGTTATCGGTTTCGTCGCTCCACGGGTAATGCAGATCGGCGAGATGTTCGAAAAAGTCGCTGCGGGTCGCGCTTGGAACCTGAATGCCGGCCAACACTCGCCCGGCATCAGAGCCGTGATTGCGGTAATGAAACAAAGTGATGTTCCAGCGTGAGCCCACCGCTTCGAGGAACTTCAGCAAGGCGCCGGGACGCTCGGGAAACTCGAAGCGCAACAGCAGCTCGTCAGCAAGCTCTTTCGGTCTACCACCCACCATGTAGCGAACGTGCAGTTTGGCGAGCTCGTTGTCCGTCATATCGGTGACGCGATAACCCGCCGACTGCAGCGCATGCAGCATGTCACGTCGCTCGTTATTACCGGCATTCGTGGCAAAGCCAAAGAAAATACGCGCTGCATCCGGTTGCTCGTAACGGTAGTTGAACTCAGTGACACTGCGGCGGCCGAGCAAGCGACTGAGCGCAAGGAAGCTGCCGGGTTGTTCGGGAATTTCGACGGCGAACAAAGCTTCGCGCTGCGCGCCGATTTCAGCTCGCTCGGCTACGTGACGCAGCCGATCAAAATTCATATTGGCGCCGCAATTGATGGCGACGAAGCGACAATTTATGCAATTTTCTCGCGCTACGTATTTTTTTATGGCAGCGACAGCCAATGCACCGGCAGGCTCGACGATGGAGCGGGTATCTTCAAAAATATCCTGAATTCCAGCACAAATTTCGTCGGTATCGACCAGCAGCATTTCGTCGACCAGCTCTTGCGCCAGACGAAAGGTTTCTTCGCCCACCCGTCTAACGGCTACGCCGTCGGCAAAAATCCCGACACGTGCAAGAGCAAGACGGGTACCTGCGGCCAGCGAGTCATGCATCGCGGTGGAATCTGCGGCGTTGACACCAACGATACGCACACCGGGGTAGACGTGTTTCAGATAAGCGGCAATACCGGCGATGAGCCCGCCACCACCAACCGGTATGAACACGGCGTCGATTTCACCAGCGGTTTGTCGGGCGATTTCCATGCCGATGGTGCCCTGCCCGGCAATGACGTCCGGATCATCGAAAGGGTGCACGAACACCATCTTGCGCTGTTGCGCGAGAGTCATGGCATGGTCATAGGCGGCATCGTAATCATCGCCCTGCAACACGACTTCGCCACCGAGATCGATCACGGCCTGAATCTTGATCTGCGGTGTCGTGACCGGCATGACGATCACGGCTGGAATGCCGCGCCGTCGTGCTGCCAGAGCCACGCCTTGAGCATGATTGCCCGCCGAGGCACAGATGACACCGCTTTGCGCCACATGCTGCGAGAGCATCGCGATCTTGTTGTACGCGCCACGCAGCTTGAAAGAGAAAACCGGTTGCAGATCTTCTCGCTTCAACAGAACTTCGTTGGCGAGACGGCGCGACAGGCGCGGTGCGGCTTCAAGCGGCGACTCGATTGCGACGTCGTACACTTTGGCCCGCAATATGCGCTCGACATAATCGCGGGCGAGCGAACCAGCGGACTTGGGCATGAGCGTCGATTACTCCTTGGGCGTAGCAGGCACCGACTCACGCGTCAGAATGCCGTATAGCCGCTGCACGAACGCATCGCGTTCCGCTCGCAGTGCGGCGATCTCTTCGGGCGTCGAGGCATAGCTATCGATCGCATCAGCGGTGATGACGCCTTTTTCAGCCAGCAGACGCTCGAGCACACGCGCACGTTCTTTGTGCACCCACAACTCCGCACCCAACTCGAGCGTCACCGCAATCAAGTGATCGATCGCAGGATGGTCGAAAAATGCCGGATTAGGCGCAGGCACGGGTTTGGATTCGCTCATGGATCAAGCATACTAGAAGGCGTTGCAGTGATCACTTCGATGCGAAACGTCTGGATTCTCACTTTAGCCCAGGGTTTCGCCGCCTGCGGCACCATCATCCTTGTTACTTTCGGTGGCATCGTCGGCACCCGACTTGCTCCCGAACCCTATCTTGCGACTCTGCCGTTGTCGCTCTCGGTACTTGGCATCGCCGCGACCTCACTGCCCGCGGCGTTGCTGATGCAGCGTATCGGTCGCAAACCCGCCTTCATTGGCAGTGCCTTGATCGCCGCCCTCGCCGCTCTGCTCTCGGCCTGGAGCATCGCGATCGGCAGCTTCGTCGGTCTCTGCTGTGCCGCACTTTTCATCGGCAGCAATATGGCTTTTGTTCAGCAGTATCGTTTCGCCGCGATGGAGTTCGTGAGTGAAGAGCACGCCGGCAAAGCGGCTTCGACAGTCATGATCGGCACGCTCGGCGCCGCTCTGCTCGGACCCACACTCGGACAGTTGGCGAGCGGCATGGCGGGTTGGCCGGAATTCACAGGCTCTTTTCTGGTGCTCTCGGTGTTGTGCGTTTCGGCGGCGTTGATCCTTGCGCGTCTGCCGATCCCGCCACCCGTCAAGATACCAAGCGCAGCGCCGTCGGTCTCGGTCGCCAAGCTGTGGCAACGACCAAACTATCGATTGGCGGTGCTCGCTGGTCTTGCGTCCTATGCGGTGATGAGCTTCATCATGACAGCGACACCACTTAGCATGCATGTGCATGACGGCTTCAGCAGTGCAGAGACCACTTTTGTCATCACCGCACACCTGCTCGGCATGTATCTGCCGTCACTGATCAGCCCACTCTTGATTGAACGACTGGGCGCGCGGCTCATGATGATGCTCGGCATCGGTGCCAACATCATCTGCATCATGATTGCTGCTTGGGTTGGGCACGAGTTTCTGCACTATTTCACTGCGCTCGTTTTGCTCGGTGTCGGCTGGAATCTGATGTTCGTCGCAGCCACGGCCATGCTTGCAACGACTTATGCCCCCGCTGAGCGCTTCCGTGCTCAAGGCTTCAATGACCTCGCTGTATTTGGCTCGCAAGCCGTCGCATCATTGTTGGCGGGTACTGCTATCGAAACACTAGGATGGGAAGCGCTGAATCTGGTCGCATTGCCGCTACTGCTGGCCGTTGCGCTATTGCTTTACCGCCATCGACCCTTCAAGCAGCAAGACACTTAAGGAGAACGCATGAAACTTTACGGATCGATCATCTCACCTTATGTCGCGCGCATCGTTTACGCAGCGAGGGCAAAAGGCCTCGACCTTGAAGCCGTGATGCCGGTCGGTGGCATCAAGACGCCTGAATATCTGCAACTGAACCCTCTTGGAAAAATGCCGGCGCTGCAAACCGACGCCGGTGTGATCGCCGAGTCGATGGTGATACTCGACTATCTCGAAGATGCCTATCCTGAGCCTGCGCTGCTGGCGAAAGACCCGCTCGAAAGAGCCCGCGAACGCCTGTTGGGCCGCATCGTCGATCTTTACGTCATGCCCTGCGGCAACGTGTTCTTCGCCAACCTGAATCCTGAGAAACGTAATGCCGAAGCAGTCGAATCAGCCAAGCAAAACTATCTGAAGAGTCTGCAGCAACTCGAGCACTTCATGGCGGATGGGCCGTATGCCCATGGCGCGACGCTGGGCTACGCCGATTGCGCGCTACTGCCGTGTTTGCAGATGATGACGATCGTGACCGACCTCTGCGGCATCACCGAGGTGTACGCGGCCACGCCGAAACTTGCGCGCTGGTGGGACACCGTCAAAAAAGATCCACAAGCGGCCGGCTGGATAGATCACTACGAGCAAGGCTTCCGCAGCTTCCTGCAGGGGCGTCGCTGACATGCGCGCCTGGATCGTTGGTCGATTCGGTGGACCGGAAGTCATGGAATGGGTCGAACTACCCGACCCTGTGCCGGGCCCAGGACAAATGCGGGTGGCTGTAAAGGCATCCGGTATTAACTTTGCCGAAACACGTATGCGTGCCGGCACCTATATCGGTCAACAGCTGCCTTTCGTGATGGGCATGGAATCGTCCGGCATCGTCGAGGCCGTCGGTCCCGGCGTCAGCCAATTCGCTGTCGGCGATCGGGTGTTCGGGCGAGCGCGCGGCTCGCATGCCACGCACGTGCTGTTCGACGAAATCCATACTCTACGCATGCCGGATAGTCTCGACTTCGTCTCGGCTGCCGCCATTCCCGTGGGTTGGCTCACCGCGTGGCACGCCTTGGTAACGGTGGCGCAAGCCCGCGCTGGTGAGCGGGTGTTGATCGAGGCCATCGCAAGCAGCGTCGGCAGCGCCGCTCTGCAAATCGCCAAGTGGCAGGGTTGCTGGGTCGCAGGAACCGCCAGCCGTGATGACAAGTGCGCACGCGGCGTCGCCGCCGGCGCCGATGCGGCGTACAACTACAAAACAGGTGATCTTCCGCAGCTGACCAAGCGAGATACCAATGGCCACGGGATCGATATCGGTCTCATGACCATCGGCGAAGAGACGGCCGCTGCATTGTTCGACTCGATGGCCGCCGAAGGTCGGATCGTCATGTACGGCAGCACCGGCGGCCGACAGGTCTGCTTCAACCTCAACATCGGCATGCGTAACTTGCAGCTCTTGGCAATGAGCATCTCTTCGAGTGCGCGGTTCATTCCCGAGTCGATGCGCAGCTTTCGCGAACGGGCGCTGCCGCTATTTGCCAACGGTGGCTTCAAGGCGGTGGTCGATCGCACGCTGCCCATGAGCGAACTCGCCACGGCACATGCCATGGTCGACTCACGCAGTCATTACGGCAAAGTGATTCTGGTCAACTGACCGAGGACACACTCGCTCAAAGAATATTGCGCTCGACCATACGCGCGATTGCATCCGCCTGACGCTGCTGGAAATAGCTGCGATCGGGGATCATGACCTTATCGCCTTGCAGCAAGCCGTTGCGACGCCTGAGGTCGGCTTTGGCAAAAGACTCGGCGAACAAATCGAGCGCCTGCCGCGACAACATGTTGCTCATGGCCGGGCGTCGACGATAAGCGCGTAGACCCGCCATATCGAGAAATGCGTTGGCCACCGACGAATTGCCCGCGCCTGCAACCACCATCTGGTTGCCGTGATAGTCGATGAGATCGCTATAGCCATTGCTCGAGTCGACGGGTACGTCGATGCCATGCAGCGCAGCGTTATTTGCCGAAACGACATAAGCCAGATTTTCGAGGGCTCGAGCGCGACGCGCGATCTGCTTGATGGTGAGGTTGGGCGATGCCACTTCACTGGTCGAATGCAGAAACACCTCAGCACCACGGATGGCATGTGCGCGGGCGATCTCCGGATACAGGATTTCCTCGGATGCGACGGCGGCAAGCTTGCCGATGGCGGTATCAGCCACGGGAAAAACGGCATCCAGTCCGTAGATGTCGAGGTAACGATCCCAGACGTCATGCGGCGTCGGTGCGAAGATCGAAATCAAGCGGCGATAGGTCAGTATCTTGTTGCCCGTCGGGTCAAACACCCAACACGCCTGAAAATATAGCCCGGGGAAGTGCCGATCTGTTTCGTAACCGTTACCGGCGAGATAAACCCCGTGCCGACTGGCGATCGCTGCCAGCGTGTCGTACTCGGGACCTTGTGGTTCGAGTGCGGCCTTGGCCGTCCATTCGGGAATGGTTTCGCCCCAGGGTGGTCCGGTCAAAACGTATTCGGGCAGCACCACGAGTTTGAGATCGGCGCCGATCCAACGCTTGGCACCAAAGACCGCTCGATCGATACGCTCGAGCGAGCCCTGCATACGCAGCGCTGCTTGTTCGCGCGATGAGTCAGGATGAACGCCATCGCAATCGATTTGCAAAGCGAGTGCGGCATAACGCTCGAGTTTGGGGGTGCTCACCGAAATAGTCTCCTAGATACTCAGGTCGATACTCAGATTTTTCCGAGACGCGTCTCGGCGAGATCGCTCCAGGTTTGCAGCTCGATGATGACGCCATTACCGACCAAAAACCGATCGCACCAGCGCACGCTGCTGAAAGTCGCGCCATCAGCCCAGGCACCCGACATATCACCGCGCACGTAGACAGCAACGCCACCCGCCGCTTCACTGACCTCGAAGTGGTCGGTCTGCTTGTGTACCGAAGCGTAGCGGCTGCTGCCGAAAGCGACAAAGTCGACGAGCTTGGCAAAGCGGTGGCCGCCGGAAATGACAATGCTGACACTGGGTGACATCAATCGGCCAGCCGCTTCAAGATCGCGTGCCGCCATGGCATCGAACCACCGGCGCACCAGATCGATGGCATCGGCACGCTCGGTACGCGCCGTCCCCACCACAATGCCGGTATCCGCGAGGAAAGAACCCATGCCCAAGAGTATGCCCGATGCAGGTAGCCGGCACACGGCTCGATCGCTTAGCCTCTGCAGCATGCGAATCGGAATCATAGGCAGCGGCTCCGCCGACCCAAAGCTACCCCCACAGCTGATCGATCTGGCCGTCAGCAACCCCGGCGTGAGCGTGGAGTTGATCCAGCCGCGTCTCTCGCTGTTTGCGTTTACCGCCTACGAGCGGCTGTTGGTCGATGTCGGTTACGTCGATGCCATGCAGGCTGCCGCGGTATCCGGCTGCGATGCGGTCATGATCAACTCGTTTGCCGATTACGGTATCGAGGCTGCGCGAGCTGCACTCGACATTCCCGTAATCGGTGCGGGTGAAGCCGCCCTGCAGCTCGCGCAAGAGCATGGTGGAAATTTCTGTATTTTGACTGTCTGGCCCGAGTCCATGCGTTTTCTGTACGACGAACGACTGCAGCGACTCGGCCTAAGCAATCGGTGTTCGGCTATACGCCATGTCTCATCACAGGAAGAGCTCGAAAAGCTCAGCAAGGAATCTGGTGTCATGTCGCGCATGGCACGTCATGACGAAACGATCATTGCCGTGTTGCGCGCAGCGCGCGATCAACTGATCGAGCAGCATGCACCAACCGCCATCGTACTCGGTTGCACCTGCATGACACCCATCGGTGCGGCACTGGCCGAAGGCAGCGCGGTGCCTATTATCGAATCTTCGCAGGTCGGCCTGCAGCAAGCGATACGCTCAAGCGTTAAGAGCATGGTTTCTGGTGCAGCCGTGAAATCACGCCGAACAGAACTGATTCCAGGCCTGGTCTCAGCATGGCTTGGCGATACCGCAGCATCAGCGCCCGAAATGACCGCCGATTGTCCCGTTTGCATCACCCACGTGGAGTGAGTATTTAATGACCGAGCTCGATCATCGCTTGATGCTGCTCGAAAGCCGCATCGCTCACCTCGAAGATTCGCTGCAGCAACTCTCTGACGCGTTTTACCTGCAACAGCGGGAGCTCGAGAAAGTCACAGCCCGAAATGCGCAGCTGCTCGCCGAGCTCGATAGCGTGCCCGCCGCAAGCCCCTTCAGTCAGCATGAGAAACCACCGCATTATTGACCGTCAAATATTCAAGCCCCTCTAGCCGACAATGGAACCTTTCATGAAACGCCACTTTGCTCTGTTTGCTCTCGTTCTTTTTGCTTTCGGCGCAGTTCCAGCAGCGCAGACTAGCGAACTGCTTTCAGCCGAACGCATGTGGTCGATGTCCCGACTCGGCGAGGCCGATATCTCCGCTGATGGACGACTGGCTGTCGTCACTGTGACACGCTACGACGTCGAAGAAAATCGCGCCTACACCGATCTTTGGTTGTACCCGACAAGTGGCGGTGCGGGGCGACAACTTACGAGCAATGCTGCGGCTGATACGGCTCCGCGCTTCAGTCCCGATGGCAAGTTCATCGCCTTCGTTTCCAAGCGCGGCGACGACAAGAACGCACAGCTCTACCTCATCGCGGTCGACGGTGGCGAAGCACTGCGTTTGACTGATGTGCCAACCGGCGCCAATGCGCCTAAGTGGTTTCCGGACGGTCGTCGTATCGCATTCGTGTCTGCCATCTGGACCGACCTCGTCGAATGGAAGGATCAAGCAAAGCGACTCAAAGATCGCGCCGACGACAAGATGACCGCCAAGGTCTGGGCGCAGGCACCGCTTTCTTATTGGGATCGCTTTCTTGACGACCGCGAACCGCATCTCTTTTCAATTGCACTCGAGGGTGGCGAACCCCAAGCCATCACGCGTCAATCGGGCTGGCATCTCTCGAAAGGCGACTACTCGAGCTCGTCTTACGACATCTCACCCGATGGCCTCGAAATCGCCTTCGTCGCTAATACCGATCGCACTGGCATCGAGCCCAACTACGACGTCTTCACGATCGCGGCTTGCGGCTGCAAGCCCGCCGTCAACATCACGGCCGCCAATGCCGCTAACGATGGCTCACCCAAATACAGCCCTGACGGCAAGTGGTTGGCTTACAGCGCGCAGGCCATCACCGGGTTCTATGCCGACCGCTCGCGCCTGATGCTGCGGTCGCGCAGCGACGATGCTCTGACCGACCTCTCAAGCCCTTGGGACCGTTCAGTCGGCACCCTCGTCTGGCGTCCCGACTCCAAGGCGCTCTACAGCGCCATCGACGATGCAGCCACCAATCGCATCTACCGCTTTGATCTCGCTGCGGCCGGCAAACCTGTGGCGATCACGACAACCTCGAGTTTTGGCTCGTTGGCCCTCGCAGGCAACTCTCCGCGCAACCCTGCAGCAGTTGCCATCCGGCAGAGTTTCTCTGAGCCACCGACCTTGGTTGCGCTCAATCTTGCCGATGGCAAAGCGCGCGAACTGAGTTCCATCAACGCTGCGCTGCTGCGCGACACGAGTCTTGGCAAGGTGGAGAGCGTCACCTACAACGGTGCCGACGACAAACCGATACAGATGTGGGTGGTTTATCCGCCCAACTTTGATGCCAGCAAAAAGTACCCGGTGTTCATGCTGTTGCACGGCGGCCCACACAATGGCATTCAGGATGCAGTGCAATGGCGCTGGAATGCGCATGTCTTTGCCAGCTGGGGTTATATCGTCACCTGGCATAACTTCCATGGGTCGAGCGGCTTTGGCCAAGATTTCACCGACTCGATCAACCCTGATCGGATCACCAAACCTTATGTCGACACTATAAAAGCCGCTGAGTGGCTGTCGGCAAAGCCGTATGTCGATGATCAAAGAATGGTCGCCGGCGGCGGCAGCTATGGTGGTTTTCTTGCAAGCACGCTGCTCGGCCGAGCGCACCCCTTCAAGGCACTGATTGCTCATGCCGCGGTCTACAACTCGTTTACCCAGATTGGCGCTGACTATGGCGCGAGTCGCGATCGGTTTTTCGAGTTTTGGGAAAAGCCTGAAGAGTTTGCCCGATATTCACCGCACACCTCGGCCGGCAATTTCGTTACGCCAACGCTGGTGATTCACGGTCAACTCGACATGCGCGTACCCGTCAACCACGGAATCGAACTGTTCAATACGCTGCAAAAGCGCGGCGTACCCTCCAAGTTCGTCTATTATCCAGACGAGAATCACTGGATTCTGAAGCCTAAGAATTCGCTGTTCTGGTATTCGACGGTCAAAGACTGGGTGGAAACCTACGCACCTGCAGGCGCTCGCTAAGACAAGCCCGCCCGCAACAGGAGGCCTTATGTCAGTGCTGAAGACGCTATTGAAGCTCGTCGGTCTGCTGCTTGCAGCATTATTGGTCTTGGTTGCAGCCTATGTGTTTTGGCTTAGTGGGTCTTCACACCAGCCGCAGAACCTGCAGAGCAGTACCGGGTACGTTTCCCAGAGCGGACCCGTGCTGGTGTTCGGCGGAAATCGTGCGACGGGGCTCGAAATCGTCAAACAACTGCGGGCGCGCGGCGAGACGGTCATCGTGGCTGTTCGTCCAAGTTCGAATATCGACGCCCTGACAGAACTCGGCGTGGAAACGGTGATCGCCGACGCGCTAGACCCAGAGTCGGTCGATGCCGCCCTCGCGGCGACGAGCTACGCTGCCGTCATCTCGACACTCGGTACCGCGCGTGGCGAAAAGCATCAACGCCCGGACTTTATCGGTAACCGAAACGTCATAGATGCCGCGGTGCGTGCGGGTGTACGCCGCTTGATCCTCATCACTGTGGTGGGCGCTGGCGACTCGGCGGCTGCAGCACCCTTGCCTGCACGCAACTTCTTGGCTGAAGTGATCGAGCTCAAGACTCAAGCCGAAGATCATCTGCGCAGCAGCGGTCTCGACTACACGATCATCAGACCCGGCGGACTCGGCGATCTCTCAGCCACCGGCACCGCGGTGCTTGCGGAAGACCCGGCTGCGTTCAGCTACATCAGCCGCATTGATCTCGCGCAAGTTACCGTCGATGCTCTCGGCAACCCCGCAACGATCGGCAAAACGCTCGCGGCTTATGACCCAAGTCGCAAGACCATGTGGAAGATGCTCAAAGATTAAATCTCACCACGGCAGCTCGGTACCGTCATACATCCAGTAACGACCGACCATCGTCTCATCAAGCTTGGCAATCAAGTCGCGCATGCCGCGAGCACTGGCTGCCGCATCGATATCAGCATTGGGTCCGCCCATATCGGTCTTGACCCAGCCCGGATGTAGGGCCGTTGCGCGTATGCCATGACTGCGCGCAAGATCGATCGACATCGAACGCATGATGGCATTGACCGCGGCTTTACTGGCACGGTAGGCATAGAGGCCGCCAACGCGATTTTTTTCGATCGAACCCAGAATGCTCGTCAAGGTGACGATTTTTTTCTGTTCCGAAGCCGCAACGTGTTCGACAAAGGCTTCGGCCATCTTCATCGGCCCCATCACGTTAATGCGAAACACGCGTTCCCAATCGGCGTAATCCGAAGCGCCAAAGCGTCCGAAGTTCAAACCCTGCTTCGCGAAGCTGCCGCTGCCCATGGTGCCCGCAGAGTTAAGTAGTACGTCAAGGGCAGTACCTGCGAGGTCGGCAGCCAGACGCTCGATCGACACATGATCTTCGACATCGAGCGCGTGCACGGCGAGGCGCGCAGCCGACTGCTCGCGAAGCGCTTGCAGCTCGGTCGCGCGCGCCGGGTCACGAACGGCGGCATGAATCTGCCAACCCGACTCGAGGTATTGACGTGTCAATTCCAAGCCGAGACCGCGTGATGCACCAGTGATAAGTATGGAAGGCAAGCGGGTGACTCCGAGCATGGACGAAACGAGACCGGAACTCTAACCTTCGCCCTCCGTATCGTCATCTGCAGCGCGACCCATGATCCATCCTGCGACCTACCCGAAACTCGTCATCCAAGAGATCACCGGTGACTTTCGTAGTGCCACACGAGTTGTCGAGACGAACTGGCAAGACCCCGAGCGGGGCCAGATCGTCATTCGCAACCACTACGCCGGCTGCAACGCGATCTTCGATAAGAACCTCTGTCGCAACACCATCCGGTATCTCAAGGTGGTACCACCGTTCGACATGGGGATCGAAACGGTTGGAGAAGTCGTCGCCGTCGGTGCTGAGGTCGATCACCTCAAGGTCGGTGATTATGTCGCTGCATCACGGCTCGGGTCAGGCTATCGACACTATCAAGTCGCCGATGCCCATCGCGCCATCCGCGTACGCGAAGCGAGCCCCGAGATCCTCGCGCTGATCCCATCGGGAATATCCGCCATGGTGGGGCTCGAGCGCATCGGTGAGATCAAGGCTGGTGACACCGTCGCAGTATCGGCTGCAGCCGGCGGGCTCGGCCATTTCGTGGTGCAACTTGCCAAGCTTGCCGGCTGTCACGTCATCGGCATCACGAGCGACGATCGTAAGGCAGCGCTGCTACGCGAGCTCGGAGTCGACCGCGCGGTCAATCATCGCAAAGAAAATCTGCGCGACATTCTGCAACGGGATTACCCACAAGGCCTCGATGTCGCCTACGACTCGGTGGGCGGCGAGATTTTCGACACTTTTGTCGATCACTTGGCTTTTCGTGGTCGACTCGTGGTGAGCGGCCACACTTCCGACTTCGACAAGGACGTAGAGCTCGTGCCACAAGCTCGGGCTTATCGAAAGCTCTACTGGAAGTCTGCATCGATTCGCGGCTTCCAGAATCAAGCCTTCCCGGAGTTCTTCGCTGAATCTGCCGAACGCATCCTCGATCTCTATTACCGTAACCGGTTACGAGTCTTGGTCGATCCGACCCCTTTTGTCGGTCTTGAACAAGTGGCCGATGCCTCCGAACACCTGTTGGCGGGCAAGAACATCGGCAAGGTGGTGGTGCGACTGATCTAGAGATCCGTCCGGATACGGCCACGCATCGGACGCGGGCCGCTCTGCTGTGCAACCCCCGATCCTCAACCACTTTAGGATCGTCACTCTTCTGATTGGAAGCATCGGCCGGGGGGCACTTCGATGACTATCGCGAGCGTATATCCGCAACTATCGGCAAGCACGGTCGAGTTTCTGGCGCGTCGCCACGGACACTTCATCGACGGGAAACTGCTGCTGTCCTCCTCTGCCGATGACATCGACATTCATGATCCAGCAACGGGTCTCTTGATCAGCCGCTGCGCTGCCGGCGGTGTTGCGGAAATCGATGCAGCGGTGAATGCAGCGCGCCGCGCCTTCGAAGGTCCATGGTCGAAGTTCACGGCGGCCGAGCGCAGTAACGTACTGTGGAAGATTGCCGATCTGATCGAGCAAAACTTCCAGCAGCTTTGCGAACTGGAAATTCTCGACAACGGCCTGCCGTTGCCACTTTCTCAATATGTTTGCGGCATGGTGGTACCTGAGTTTTTCCGTTACTACGCCGGCTGGCCGACGAAAATCGAAGGCGCCACCATCCCCGCTGCACCGCAAGGCAAACGCCCAGGCGAAGCGCTTTCTTTTACCTTGCGAGAGCCAATCGGCGTAGTCGGTGCGATAACGCCGTGGAATTCCCCGCTGCCCATGGTGATGCTCAAGATCGCTCCGGCCTTGGCCAGCGGTTGCACATTGGTGCTTAAGCCAGCTGAGCTTACGCCGCTGACCGCATTACGGCTTGCCGAGCTCTGTCAGCAGGCCGGCGTGCCCGATGGCGTCATCAACATCGTCAACGGCTATGGTGAAACGGCAGGCGCTGCGCTCGCTGCACATCCAGGAGTCGACAAGATTGCGTTCACGGGTTCGACCGAAGTGGGTCGCTCGATCGTCAAAGCTGCTGCCGGCAATCTCAAGAAGGTTTCGCTGGAACTTGGTGGCAAGTCACCCGTGGTGATTTTTGCCGATGCCGATCTGCAGCAAGCCATACCGGGCGCAGCGCGCGCTTGTTTCTTTTTGCAGGGACAAAACTGCATGGCGGGAACGCGCTTGTTCGTACACGAGAGAATTCATGATCGCGTAGTTGAAGGCATTGCAACGATCGCCAAAGCGATGAAGCTCGGACCCGGCCTTGATCCCAGCTCTGAATTTGGCCCCTTGATTTCAGCGCGGCAACGCGCACGGGTAGAACAGTTTGTCGCAGCGGGCCTTAACGAAGGGGCGAGTCTGGTCTGCGGCGGTGGCGCGCCGCAACGTGACGGTTACTTCTTTGAACCCACCGTGCTAACCGATACAACCGCCGATATGACGCCAGTCAAGAACGAAATTTTCGGTCCAGTACTCTGTATCCGTCGCTTTGAAGATGGCGATCTCGATGCCGTCGCACGCGAAGCGAACTCGAGCATTTACGGTCTTTCCGGCAGCGTCTGGACACGCGATCTTGGTACGGCTTTGCAGATGGTCGGGAAAATCGACTCCGGACAAGTCAGTGTCAATATGCACGCCGCACTCGACCCTGCCATGCCTTTCGGTGGCAACAAACAATCAGGATGGGGCCGTGAGTTCGGCAAAGAAGGTCTCGAGCCTTATCTCAAAACCAAAGGCGTGACTTTGACTTGGTAGCCCGTCTTAGCGTCGGCACTGCTCGGCAACCGACCGATCGACAAGCTCGGCGATCAATCTTTGATATTCCGGATGTTGACTGAGCAGATAAGCAGCTGCACAACGCAACTCGTCAATCTGCACCGCTGGCAAACTGAAGCTCGTCGGCAAACTTGTCAATTCTGCAAAGCGTGAATTGTCTTGCAGCGAGGAAAGATCAAGATCGATATAGTGCAAATTTTCGATGCTGCCATTACTCGATAGACGCTGTGCCCAATCTTGCAGCGTCTCTTTCAATAGAGCACGGCTCTCAACCGAGTATCGATCCATTGGAACGGTACCGAGCAGACTCAGCATTTCGAAGATATCGGGCGGACTGCGCCGGCTGGCGATCCGTTCTTGTTGGATGTCCGATGCGTTCAAGGCGATGAAGACCAGCTTACGCGGCTTGCTACGTGTCAGTGCCTGCTGGAATGCTGACGCCTCGCCGCCTTCGGCGAGCGCGTCGAGCGCGGTTCGTACGGCGAGGTTGTCGCTCAAGGCGCCATCCATGAGATGCAGGTATGGGTAACGGCTGGAATTATTACGCGCCAACATGGACCGGGCACGAAAGCTCTCGCGCGAACCATTACGGTCGTTCTGCAGGGCTTGCGAGACCCAATCAGGTAGTTGATAACCACAACGGCCCGCGTGACTCTTCAAGGTAATGGGCGTCAGCAGTGCAGGCACGGAAGACGATGCCGCCACTGCTCGACTCAAGGGAAACTTATCAAGATCGAGACACAGCACGTCGAAAGTTTCTTGAGTAAATTCGAAACGCCCGGCCGTAGCGAGATCGGTCGCGTTTATGACGAGAAATGGCGCAGACGAGCTCCGCGTGAGATTGGCAAAAGTGGCCTTGCGAAACAGCAGCTGATCGAAGTAGTCCGCATAAAGATCGCCTCGATCATAATTTTTCGACATCAGCTTGAGCCAGCTTCGCGGATCAAAAATCATTTTGCGACGTAGCGCGGCGGCGAAATCACGGTAAAGAAAACGCTCGCGAAAGTCTGCGAGACCCCCCTCACCATGCAAAACAAAATAAGCCGCGGTTATAGCCCCGCCCGAGACGGCTGATATCACATCGACTTCATCGAGCATGCGCTTAGGCTCGGCACCCTCAGCAATGCGATCAGCTGCCAATTGCTCGAGCAAACCATAAGCCATCGCCGAGGCTCGCATGCCGCCACCGGATAAACTGACGAGTACCAAAAGCTCATCGCGAGCATGACTTTCGATCGCACTGGAAACCCGATAGCCGCGCTCGGAATCGACACGATCGAGAGGTTCGCCGAGATAAGCCGTAGGCGTCGTACAGGCTGTCAACGACAGCGCTGCCAATGCAGAAAACAGCAGCGCTCGCTTAAGGCGCATTGCTCCGCTTGCGCTGTGTTCGCGAGAGATAGTCCGCGATGCCTTGGATATCAGCGAGCTCAAGGCCTTGCATCATTGGGGTATGCGATTCGGTCAGTCGCGGCCGACGACCTTCGAGTACGTCAGCGAACTGACGCTGCAGATAGTCGGGGTGCTGACCGGCCAGACGTGCAATGCGTTGAGCGGCATCACCCTGCCCCGTCGCACCATGACAAAGCTGACAACGATCAAAATAGCTGCGTACGCCGCGATCAAGATGCTCACCATCGCCGAAAGCGGGCTGGCGACCAGGTTCACGATCGGCGACGAATGCGGCGACGTCAGCCAGATCTTGAAGATTGGCCAGCAACTGCAAGCGAGCAACATGCTCCATGCGCATGTCCCAACGAGCAGCATGGCGATAGTCGATGAGTTGGCGCAACAGCACGGGGTAATGCTGGCCCGCGATCGCTGGCGTCGAGCCGTCAGGCAGACCTGAGCCGTCGACACCATGACAGGCCGAACAGGTGGCAAAGATGCGCTCGCCACGAATCGCGACCGGCGCAAGGCGCAAGGCATCGGTGAACTCTTTTTCGGCAGCCTTAGAATCGAAGCGCTCTGCTACTGCGGCAGTTGCCGAGCAAAGCACGATAATCAACCACAACGAAGATAGGCGGCGCATGAGACGCCTCACCATGTGCCGGTATTTGGCATGGAAGACCACGGCTCGATGGGCGCAAGAGCAGCGCCTTTTTGTAAAAGCTCAATCGAGATGCCGTCGGGCGAGCGCACGAATGCCATCCGGCCATCGCGCGGCGGGCGCAAAATCGTCACGCCGTGATCGGCCAGCCGCTGGCAGGCCGCAAAGATATCGTCGACGGCATAGGCAACGTGCCCGAAATTACGACCGCCCTGATATTGCTCGGGGTCCCAATTGTGGGTGAGTTCGATCTGTGCCGCATGATCTCCGGCAGCCGCGAGAAACACCAACGTGTAACGCCCTTGAGGCACGTCCTTGCGCGAGAGAACCTCAAGGCCAAGTGCGTCACGATAGAAGCTCAGCGAGCGTTCGAGATCGCTGACGCGCACCATGGTGTGCAAATATTTCATCAGAACATTTCCGATGGACCCGGAGCATCGGCCTTGGTGGGCGCACTGCGAGCCACGATGAAATCACCCGTGATCATCGCATCGTAAGACTGCCCCGGTCCGACCATCGGATAAACCCCGGCATCGGGATCGATGATGACTTCAAGGAACGCGGGCCCAGGGTGATTGATGAAGGCTTCCACCACCCGCGGCACGTCCGCCTTACGATCGAGCCGCACCGCAAACCCGAAGCCATCAGCCTCGGCCGCCTTGACGAAATCTTTTTTATGCAGCGATTTGTCGCTCGCGGACAGACGGCCTTTGAAAAATAGCTTCTGCCATTGCTTGACCATACCATCGCCAAAATTATTGAGTACGACGACTTTGATCGGCAGATCATAGGTGGTGACCGTTTCGAGCTCGCCGAAATTCATACGGATCGACGCGTCACCGTCGATGTCAATCACGAGCGCTTTCGGATTAGCGAACTGCGCACCAATGGCCGCGGGCAAACCAAAACCCATAGTGCCCATCGAGCCCGAGGTGAGCCAAAGACGCGGACGACGAAAGTCGAAGTACTGTGCCGCCCACATCTGATGCTGACCCACGCCGGTTGAGATGATGGCTTCGCCACCGGTCAGACGATTGATTTCTTCGATGACGTAATAGGGCTGAATTAGCTCGCTGTCGCGATCGTAATTCATGGCATGTCGCTCGCGTAACGCAGCGACCTCTGCCTGCCAGAGGGAATAGTCGCTGGCGAAGCCCACACGCTTACCGTAGTCGGTCAAAGCCGACAGAGCGTCGGCCAATCTGCCGACGTGACTCCAGTCGACGCGCTTGACCTTGTTGATCTCGGCGCGATCGATATCGATATGCGCGATTTTCTTGGCTCGCGGTGCAAACTTGGAAGGCACGCCAGCAACACGATCGTCAAAGCGTGCGCCCAGTGCAATCAGCATGTCGCAATCTTCAACTGCATAGTTGGCAAAGGCGGCGCCATGCATGCCGAGCATACGCATCGACAAAGGATTCATGGTGTCGAAGGCGCCGATACCCATCAGCGTGGTGACGACAGGGATGCCAAAAGTAGTGGCAAACAGGGTCAGTGCCGCTGCGGCTTCGCCGTTGACCACGCCGCCACCGGCGTAAATCAACGGTCGCTCGACGCTCTCGAGCATGGCAAAGAATTCGGCGGCTTCATCATCTTCAACGGCCGCATGACGGGTCGCAAACAAGCGCTTGCGGTAGCCTGGAATCGGTAGCAAACCTTCGCCGCGAAACACACCAGTCCAGTTTTGTACGTCTTTCGGAACGTCAACGACGACCGGACCTGGGCGACCGGTTCGAGCAATCTCGAAGGCCGTTCTGATGGTGGCCTCGAGCTGTTGCGGATCGGTAACCAGAAAAACGTGCTTGGCGACCGACCCCATGATCGCCGAGACCGGAGCTTCCTGAAACGCATCCGTACCGATGGCCGCGGTTGGCACCTGACCACAAATCACCAACATGGGTACCGAGTCGGCCATTGAGTCACGCACCGGTGTCACGGTGTTGGTGGCACCTGGGCCGGAGGTCACCAAGCACACACCCACTCGCCCACTCGCCCGCGCATAACCGGCAGCCATGAAACCTGCACCTTGTTCATTGGCGGGGACGATCAATGGCATCTGCGTCGCCGATTTTTCTGCCTGTTGCTGGTTGTGAAGAAACACGGCGTCGTAAGTCGGCAGAATCGCGCCACCCGAGTAACCAAACACCGCGGTCGTCCCCTCATCGACCAAGACCTGCACGATCATCTGCGCACCGGTCATCGTGGTGCCGGCAAGCGGATGTGAAGAAATAGAAGACGGGGTCAAGGCGGGCTCGGCCATAGCAAAAACCATCGGGAAAAACGGTCGGAGGACTGATCAGACTACCAGTTTGAGCGCTTGGTGCAATATGCTCTCGTCTTGCCTATGCGACACATCATTGCCATCCATCTGCAGAACGAAGCCGGCGCACTCACGCGAGTAGCAGGTCTCTTCTCGACACGCGGTTACAACATCGAATCACTGTCGGTAGCAGCTACCGACGACCCCACCGTTTCGCGTATCACGCTCGTCACGCGCGGCAACGATCTGGTCGTTCAGCAAATCATCAGCCAATTGAACAAGCTGATTGACGTGGTGGTCGTCGAAGATCTCACTCTTGGCGAACATATCGAGCGCGAGTTGGTACTGCTCAAACTCAAGGTGCGTCTTGAACAATCAGACGCTGTGCGCGGCTATGTGGTGCGCGCTGGCGGTCGGGTGCTCGATCCGGCGAGCGATGGCTTCATCGTCGAATTGACCGCCAGCGAATCGGAAGTCGACAAGTTCGTCGAAGACTTGCAGAAAGGCGCCGAGATTCTCGAGGTCGTGCGCAGCGGTGCGCTCGGCATCAGCCGCCTAGCGCGCGCAGCCCGTTCACGGCGCGGCTGACGCCAGGACCAAGGGCTCTAGCACCGCACGAATAGGCGGTGGGATTTCAGCTGTCGCACGCGTGAGCGCGTCAACATAAACGTGGACAAACTTGCCAGCCGCTGCGGCTTGCGCCGCGCCGGCTGCAAATACCCCAAGACGATAAACCACGCTGCTGCGACCAAGCTTCTCGACAGCCATGCCGATCTCCAACGCTTGCGGAAACGACAACGAGCTGTAAAACCTGCAGCCCGTCTCGGCAACGACGCCGATTTGCGCCAAAGCCCGGGTGTCGAGCCGGGTGGCTTCGAGCAGGAATGCATTGACCGTCGTATCGAAGTATTCGTAATAGACGACGTTGTTGATGTGTCCGTAGGCGTCATTATCGAGCCACCGCGTCGGCATCGGGCGGAACACGCAAAAGTCGCTGCGGCTGGGAGCTGTCGATTTACTGTTCATGACCGGGCCATTGTCGAGTGATTGGTGGTGCCTGCACAAGACACCGGTTGCCAGCGGAATGATTAGGTCGTAGCGTCACCATCATGAAAACCCGCGCAGCAATACTCACCCGCATGGCGGCACCGCCTCCGTATGTCGTGTCGCAACCTCTGGAAATTGCCGAAGTCGATTTAGCACCACCCGGACCAGGCGAAGTACTGCTGCGCATGAAGGCCGCTGGACTCTGCCACTCTGATCTATCGGTGATTGACGGCAATCGCCCGCGCCCCTTGCCCATGGTGCTCGGCCACGAGGGTGCCGGCGTGGTCGAGGAAGTTGGCCCCGGAGTCACGGATCTTGTCGTCGGCGATCATGTGGTCACCGCGTTTGTACCGAGTTGCGGACACTGCAACCCTTGTCATGGGGGGCGACCCGCGTTGTGCGAACCGGCACTGGTTGCCAATACCGCCGGAACGTTGTTGAGCGGGCAGCGACGACTACAACGCAGCGGAGCGCAGCTGCATCACCATCTTGGAGTTTCTGCATTTGCTGAATACGCGACCGTCGCGCGTAACTCCTTGGTCAAAGTCGATCGTAGTCTCGGGTTTGCCGAAGCAGCCGTGTTCGGTTGCGCGGTAATCACGGGGACCGGCGCTGTCATCAACACCGCAGATTTACCGAACGAAAGCAGCGTCGCCGTCATTGGTCTTGGTGGCGTCGGTCTCGCGGCGGTGCTGGGTGCTCGAGTACGACGCGCACGAACGCTGATCGCCATCGATCTGTCACCCGCCAAACTCGCGATCGCCGCACAACTCGGCGCCACGCACACCTTCAATGCCAGTGATCCGGATTGCATGAACCAGGTACGCGAACTCACTCAAGGGGGGGTAGAGTTCGCCTTCGAAATGGCAGGCGCCGTCAAAGCCATGGAGCTGGCTTATCGCATCACCCGTCGCGGTGGCACGACTGTGACGGCAGGCCTTGCGCATCCAGAAGCCCTGTTTTCCATCCCGCAGGTCGGCATCGTCGCCGAAGAGCGCACCATCAAGGGCAGCTACCTCGGCAGTTGTGTGCCCGCGCGTGATATCCCGCGTTACATCGAGTGGTATCAGCGTGGCGAGCTGCCCGTCGACAAGTTGCTATCCGAAACGCTGCGCCTCGAAGACATCAACCTGGGTTTTGATCGTCTCGCTCGCGGGGAAACCTTGCGGCAAACCTTAATACTGTGACGGTCAGCGACGCTCTCTGACGGGTATCGGCACGTTGCAGAGCTCGATCTTGCCGGCTGGCAAGTGGTACCACTCGTCGCGACGATTGCGCCTCGATTCAATCAGTGCGGCAAAGGCTTCTGTGTCAGTGCGCATCATCTCAAGAGCAAGCCGATCGGCTACCGGTACATCGGCAGCGAAGCGCAAGCGTTTTATCGGCGTACGCTCGGGGGCTGTCGCATAGAAACCAGCAGGTGCGCTACCGCGCGGCAGTGCCGCCAGCAGCTCCGCGCCTAGCACTAGCCTGCCGAGCACGGTGATATTGCGATCCAGTTGGCGTGGGGCATGGCCGATCACCACGTAGAGCTCGCTGGCATTGCCCGAATCGATGGCCGTATCGCGCCCGACACCAAGAGCCCCGTAACAATGAGTCAACCAGATACGACTGCGAGCGCGATCACCTGCGACCGGAAAGCCCTCGAGAAAGCCGACCGTCGGTGCATAGACATCGCCATCTGGCAACACGGTGACGCGTAAATCAGACGTCCACTCGCGCTCAAACTCGGGACTTACTTTCGCTTCCGCCTTGCCGAGTGGGCGTTGCGATGTCGGATCTCCCCACTGCGTGACGAAATTGTCTTGGACGCGGTTGATGCTAAGGCCATCAAACCACCCCGCCTTGCTGAGCAGTCGTAGGTTCGCAAGGTGCAGCGGTGCAAACAACGGCGCCAGCTCGAAGACTACCCGCCCTGATTCGAGGTCGAGATAAAGCGTTCGTTCGGGGTCTAGCGGTCGCCAATCATCGGCTTTCGATGCTGCCACGACCGCTGCCATGGTCCCAGGCGGTGGCAGGTTTTCTTCGGCATGGATCGAGACCGCTGCCACGAGTGCGAACGCCGCTAACGACGAGCAGAGATTTGTACGGTTCATCGCAGCATTCTAGCCCCGATGATCCTGGTCTAAAATCTGGGCCATGAATATCGATGCCAAACGCCGCGCCTTGGCCGGCTCCGTCGTGGCACCGCTCGCAAGCGGTACCAAAACTGCCGTACGGGTCGGTCGCGAAACTCAAGGCCGCAGCGGCAAGGGTGTCTCCGTGATTACGGGGCTACCATTGCCGCAAGCGCAGCTCGAAGAGCTCGCCAAACAACTCAAGAAGCGTTGCGGCTGCGGCGGGACTGTGAGGAACGGTGTGATCGAAAGCCAGGGCGACCACCGTGACCTGCTCGTCGCGGAGCTGAATCGGCTCGGTTACCCGGCGAAACGCTCGGGCGGTTGAACTCCGAGGCAGGCTGCGGATTGCCCTGGGGCTGCTTAATCTCGAATTTCGGGGTGGGCAACACGGGGATCGTCTGACGCAGAGTCTTTTCTATATCGCGCAACAAACCCGCTTCATCGGGTGAAACGAGACTGACGGCGCGACCCGTTGCTCCGGCACGCGCTGTTCGGCCGATGCGGTGGACGTAATCTTCAGGCACATTTGGCAGTTCGTAATTGACGACCTGCGGTAATTCTTTGATGTCGAGCCCGCGCGAGGCAACCTCGGTCGCAACCAGCGCTGCAATATTGCCGGAGCGGAAATCTTCCAACGCGCGAACACGTGCGCCCTGGCTCTTGTTGCCATGGATAGCTGCGGCTCGAATGCCGGCGTTTTCCAGCTGCTGTGCCAAGCGATTGGCACCATGCTTGGTACGCGTGAACACCAGCACTTGATGCCAAGTTCCCTCGCCTTGCGCGCCGTGATCGAACAAATGCACCAGCAAATGTCGCTTGGCATCTTTCTGCACACGAAAAACGACCTGATCGACACGCTCGGCGGTAGTGTTGCGAGGTGCGACTTCGACACCGATCGGATTACGCAAAATACGCGCAGCGAGCTCACGGATATCGTCGGAGTAAGTTGCCGAAAACATCAGGTTTTGTCGCTCGGCCGGCAACAGCTTGATGATGCGTTTGATCGCATGAATAAAACCCATGTCCAGCATGCGATCAGCTTCGTCGAGAACGAGGCAACGAACTTCGGAAAGATCGGCATAGCCTTGCTCAACCAGATCGAGTAAGCGTCCGGGAGTCGCAATCAAGAGATCGCAACCTCGGCGCAAACCCTCGATCTGCGGCCTTTCACTGACGCCGCCAAAGATGACGAGCGAACGCAGATTTTTGTAACGCCCGTAAGCCTTGGCGTTGTCGGCAATTTGCGCCGTGAGCTCGCGGGTGGGGCTCAGCACTAAGGCGCGCGGTAAACGTCCCGTCGCCGTGCCGAGTTTCTGCAGAACGGGTAACACGAAGCCTGCCGTCTTGCCGGTGCCGGTTTGTGCACCCGCCAACACGTCGCGACCCGACAGTACTGCCGGAATAGCCTTGGCTTGAATAGGAGTCGGCGTGTCGTAGCCTTTTTCGGTAACAGCACGCAGCAGCTCGGGCTCGAGCCCAAGATCAGAAAAATTCATCAATGGAACCTTGTTTGAGTTAAGAGACTCGCGACACGGAAAGTTCCGCAGCGGTCAGAGGCGAGTCGAATTTAAGGGGGCGCTGACCGCGCAACCCTAGTAGAAGATAAGAAGTCTACATGAGAACGCCTGAAAAGTCACGATGCGCTGCGTTGTGACTCCAACTCTTCCCAGCGACTGTATGCCCGATCTATCTCGGCAATTAACTCTTCAAGACGTAATAGCGTCTCCTTAATGACAGCATGATCGCGGCTATAAAACTCGGGATCGGCAACCAATGTATCGATCTTGGTCTTTTCATTTTCGAGCGATTCGATGCGCAGCGGTAACTCATCAAATTCGCGTTGATCTTTATAGGACAAGCGCTTTGGCTTCTTTGACGATACAGACTGAACCGTCTTTGCACGCTCGCGCTCGAGCGACTTCTCTTCAGCTTGCCGAGCATCGCGCCACGCCTGCCAATCGCTCCAACCGCCGACGAACTCACGCACCAAGCCATTGCCTTCGAGCACCAGTAGATGTGTGACCACATTGTCGAGAAACGCTCGATCGTGACTGACCAACAGTAACGTGCCGTCGAAGTTACCAACCAACTCTTCGAGTAACTCCAGCGTGTCAATATCAAGATCGTTAGTCGGCTCATCCATGACGAGCAGATTTGCCGGACGGGCAAACAAGCGCGCCAACAGCAACCGATTCCGCTCTCCGCCTGACAAGGCACCCGCAGGCGTCAGCAATTGATCGGGTCGAAACAGGAAGTCACGTAGATAACCCGAGACGTGGCGGTTTTCTCCACCAATCGGCACGAAGCTATTGCCGTCATTGACGTTGTCGGCAACCGTCGCCTGCAAGTTAAGCTGCTCGCGCTGTTGGTCGTAGTAGGCGATTTCTAAGCGACTGCCGCGCTGTAACTTGCCACTCGTAGGTTCGAGCTCGCCTAATAACAGCTTGATCAGCGTGCTTTTGCCGGCGCCATTCGGTCCCACGATTCCGATTCGATCGCCGCGCTGTATGCGCGTGCTGAAATTGCGAATCACGGTCAGATCACCAAAGGCTACCGAAGCGTTCTCGGCTTCAAAAACTAATTTGCCGGATTCACGGGCCTCAGCCAAAGAAAACTCGGCCTGACCGATACGCTCGCGGCGCTCGCGACGCTCGACTCGCATGGCTTTAAGCGCCCGCACCCGACCTTCATTACGCGTGCGGCGTGCCTCGACGCCTTTACGTATCCAGACTTCTTCCTGGGCCAGTCGCTTATCGAAGAGCGCGCTGGCCTTGGCTTCGATCTCAAGCTGTAGGGCTTTTTTCTGCAAAAAGTCATCGTAATTGCCCGGCCAAGAGCTGAGCTGGCCGCGATCGAGCTCAATGACGCGGGTTGCAAGCCGATTGACGAACGCGCGGTCGTGACTGACGAACAGCAATGCACCGCGGAAGCTGGCCATGACCTCTTCAAGCCATTCGATTGCTTCAATATCCAGATGGTTGGTTGGCTCATCGAGCAGCAAAATATCGGGCTCAGCCACCAACGCGCGGCCGAGCAGCACACGACGTCGCCAGCCGCCCGAGAGATCACTGAAACTTTTTTCGGCCGGTAAGGCCAGTTTCGAGATGATGGTGTCGACTAAATGGGTGGTTTCCCACGAGTCGCGGGTTGCAGTCTGCAAGCCACCGCTAACGACATCGTACACGCGCTCATCGGCGGTCACGTCGAGATCTTGAGCCAACATCGCGAGTGTCGCACCCGGCTTGACCCATACGACGCCGTCATCTGGCTGACCGATACCCGCAACAAGACGCAACAGCGACGACTTGCCCTCACCGTTGCGACCGACGATACAAACGCGCTCACCGATAGCCACGCCGAAGCTGACGTGGTCGAGTAGAGGTCGCGAGCCAAAGGCCAGCGAAACGTCGTCGAAGCGCAGTAACACTCTAGACGGTCTGCAAATCGAGCCCGTGCTCAACAAAGAATTGGCATGCCGACTCGAAAGCCGGCGCTGCATCTTCAGCACGATAAGCAGCGCGATAGTCGGCATAGAAGCCGTGCTGCGCTTGTGGGTAAACGCGGATCGAGGAAGCCTTCGCCGCGTCGGAGACACCGGCGGCTTGCAAGGCGAGTTGCATTTGCTCAACGGTGGAAAGCGGAATACCGGCATCTTCGCCGGCGTAAAGACCGAGCACCGGAGCGCGCAACACAGCAGCCACATCGATCGGATGCTTCGGCTGTAAATCATTGGGCTGTCCGACAAGTCGCCCGTACCAAGCGACCCCAGCGGCAAGCTCGGGGGAATGGGCTGCATACAACCAAGTGATGCGACCCCCCCAACAAAAGCCAGTGATGCCTAATTTGCCACGTGCACCCTGCGCGCGCGCCCAGGCAACGCTGGCATCGAGATCCTGCATGACCTGTTGATCAGGGACCTTGGCGACGATGTCGCGCATCAAGGCCTGCCGATCGACAACGGTCGCGGGGTTGCCCTGGCGGGCAAAGAGTTCGGTCGCGATCGCGAATGCCCCGCGCTTGGCCAAGCGCCGACAGATGTCGCGAATATGCTCATGCACACCAAAGATTTCCTGAACCACCAGAACCACTGGCCATGCGCCGGCCGCTGCCGGTCTTGCGAAGTAAGCTGGGATCTCGCCGTCAGCGACGGGAATCTGCACTTCGCCGGCAATCAGTCCTGCGGCATCGGTAGTCAGTGTCGTCGCGCTAATCGGCAACGTGCCCGCGGCGAACCCACCTGCAAGGGCGGTCGTCACGAAACTTCGACGATCGAGGCTATTGAGCGGCGCGAGGCTACGACGGTCTTGCTGCAGATCTTGGCTCATGTCGTGTGCTCCCGTTCAGCGCTCAAGCGGAATCAATACTTCGTTTCGACGCATGAACCACGGCATGAAGGGTGCGTCGTAACGGGCGATGATCGCACTATCGCCCGGTACTGCAGTCAAACCACGTTCGGCTAAGACAGACCGCAGCTTCTGTTCGTAGGCGCGAAAATTTTCTTCGGTCCAGCGCCCGGAATAACGCCATGCCGCAACGGTGCGGGGTGATACTTCGCGAATCTGTACCCGCGGATCAAGTGGTAACGGCACAGTCTCTTTGGAATATTTTTTAGGCACGATAAAGGCGACACGAAAAACACCGTCACCACTCGCCTGCTCGACCGGCGCGGTCATGGCGATTTTTTCGCCCTGCTTGGCCTGCTCGACCGGCGCCGTCATCGCAATTTCGACCTTGGCTTGGTTGGCACCGCTGATGTAACGAAACAGCCGCCCAAACGCCACATTACCGGCATTCATGAAACCGGCCTCAACCTCGGTCTCGGCCAGCAGATAAGCGGAATATTCACGCAGTTCGAACGCTCCCTGCTGCTCGATCACACGGTAATCCGGCGTTTCAATAGCCATGACAGGCCTCACCGCGAGCGCAAACAAAACAAGTAGGAGCGAACGCATCGGCATCAGACGACCTCGAACAGACCGGCAGCACCCATGCCACCGCCGATACACATGGTCGCAACCACATATTTGACACCGAGACGCTTGCCCGCAAGCAAGGCGTGCCCCACCAAGCGCTGGCCACTCATACCATAAGGGTGTCCAACGGCAATTGCGCCACCATCGATATTCAAGCGATCGTCCGGAATACCAAGCTTGTCGCGACAGTAGAGAACCTGCACGGCAAAGGCTTCGTTGAGCTCCCAGAGACCCACGTCCTGCAGATTGACACCGGCACGAGCCAGCAATTTAGGAATGGCATACACCGGCCCGATACCCATTTCGTCAGGCTCGCAGCCCGCGATCGCAAACCCACGATAGATGCCAATGGGCTGAACACCCACGCGAGCGGCTTCGGCAGCGCTCATCACCACGCAAGCGCCAGCACCATCGGAGAACTGACTGGCGTTACCTGCAGCAACGGTACCACCCGGCATCGCCGTCTTGATCTTGGCGACGGCTTCGACAGTGGTGCCATCACGCAATCCCTCATCGTGACTCACAGTGACTTCACGGGTGTACAACTTGCCGCCCGCAGCTTGATCGACGCCAGCCATGCGAACGGTGATCGGCGCAATCTCAGCTTCGAAGTGGCCCGCATCGCGTGCCGCACAGGCACGCTGTTGACTTCGAGCGCCATACTCGTCTTGCCGTTCGCGCGAAATGCCATAGCGTGCCGCTACGGTTTCTGCGGTCTGCAGCATCGCGTGATAAATCGCCGGTTTATTCTTGGTCAACCATCGGTCTTTCACCATGTGCTGATTGACTTCGAGCTGCACACAAGAGATCGACTCAAGCCCACCTGCGACATACACATCGCCCTCGTCGGCAATGACACGTTGCGCAGCAAGGGCAATACTTTGTAGACCCGAGGAACAAAATCGATTGACGGTGACCCCGGCGACAGTCACCGGCAGCCCGGCCCGCAAAGCGATTTGACGCGCGATGTTGTTGCCGGTGGCGCCTTCGGGAAAGGCGCAGCCCATGATCACATCCTCGATCGATGCCGGATCGATTCCAGCGCGCTCGATCGCAGCCTTGACGACATGGCCACCCAAAGTTGCACCGTG